>Ga0335081_10009259_pt1 | contig 15843 bp, 14 predicted proteins | sample Lox_Sample_35_FD_206713 | JGI IMG/M metagenome (GOLD analysis project Ga0335081, IMG submission 206713) | Soil microbial communities from Loxahatchee National Wildlife Refuge, Florida, United States - Lox_Sample_3.5 | ecosystem: Environmental > Terrestrial > Soil > Wetlands | place: USA... | reverse complement strand
GCATCGGCTGGAGCGAGGATCCCGAGCCGGACGATGACGAGCGGCTGCGCCGGGAACGACCGCCGCACTGGGCGTGACGGGGGGTTGCCGCTGACTCGGTCGCTACGGGCGCTGCTGTGGTTCGTGTGCGTGCTCGTGCTGGTCGACACGATGTTCTTCACGGCGCTGACGCCGCTGCTGCCGCACTACACGCACGTGGCTCAGCTGTCCAAGGCGGGCGCGGGCATCCTGGTGGCCAGCTATCCGCTGGGCACCCTGGTGGGGGCGCTGCCGGGCGGGCTGCTGACCGGGCACCTGGGGTACCGCAGGACCGTTCTGCTCGGGCTGGCGCTGATGGGGGCCTCGACGCTGGTCTTCGGGTGGGCCTCGACGGCCGTGGTGCTGGACTCGGCCCGGTTCGTGCAGGGACTGGGCGGGGCGTGCACCTGGGCCGGGGGCATGGCCTGGCTGGCGACCGACGCGCCGCCGGAGCGCCGCGGGGAGATGATCGGGACGGCCATGGGGGCGGCCGTGGGCGGGGCGCTGCTCGGGCCGGTGGTGGGGGCGATCGCCGACGAGATCGGCACCGGGCCCGCGTTCGCCAGCGCCGCGGTCCTGGGCGGGGTGCTGATGGCGGTGGCGTTCGTCGTGCCGGCGCCGCGCGAGGCGATCCCGCAGGGGCTGCGGGAGGCGTTCACCGCGGTGGGCGACCGCCAGCTGAGGACCGGGCTGTGGCTGACCATGCTGGCCGGGCTGGCGTTCGGGGTGCTGGACGTGCTCGCGCCGTTGCGCATGGCCAGCCTCGGGGTCACGGGCCTGGTCATCGCGGGGACGTTCCTGGCCGCGGCCGGGGTGGAGGCGGGCCTGTCGCCGGTCGCGGGGCGGGTGGCCGACCGGCGGGGCACGATCGTGCCGATCAGGTGCTCGCTGACCGGCGCGGTGGTGGTCAGCCTGCTGGCCCCCACGCTGGCGTCGGCATGGGCGCTCATCCCGGTGCTGATCGTGGGCATGCCCTCGTTCGGCACGCTGTTCACCCCGGCCATGACGCTGGTCAGCGAGGGCGCCCAGCAGCAGCGGCTCGACCAAGGGCTGGCGTTCGGCCTGGCCAACCTGACCTGGGCCGTGGGCCAGGCGGTGGCCGCCATGGGCGGCGGGGCCCTGGCCCAGGCCACCTCGGACCTGGTGCCCTACTCGCTGCTCGCGGCCGCCTGCCTGGTCACCCTCGGCCTGACCAGGCGACGCCCGGCGGGCTTATCGCGGCTGGTCAGCCCGCCGCTTCCAGCGCGGTCCAGAACGCGCAGTTGTGGGCGGCAGCGAAGTCGGTCTCGGTCTGCGGTACGGGCGGGGTCAGTGACTGCATCTGCTGGGTGAGGCTGCCGAACAACGGCCAGAACGGGGTGCCGGGCGAGGAGGGGAAGCCGCGCTTGGCGAAGTTCGTCCAGTAGGCCTGCATGGTCGAGCTGAGCTGCTGCTGTGCCGCCGTCAGCGCCTTGGGGAAAGCGGCGGTCGGCAACGAGAACAGGTACTGGATCTCGGACGCGTGAGCGGCGCCGTAGGGGAAGCTGACCGGGGGCAGGAACAGCTCCGGCGCGTTCTCGTCGATGAACTCGTAGGCGAAGGTCGGCACGTAGCGCGAGACGGACTGGTCGATGGTCAGCGCGGGGCAGGCGAAGATGGCGTCGGTGCCGACCGCGCCGAGGGCGACGGACGGGCTGGGGTAGGCGGTCAGCGGGTACTTGGCCGCGATGACCGCGGCCGCCGCGGCGGGCACCCCGAGCGTCGAGGAGATCATGCTCTGGTAGTTCGCGGCCGTGACCGGGCTGCCCGCCAGCTCGCTGAGCGCCACGAACAGCCGCCACTCGTCGTGGTTGGTGCCGTTGATGATCGGGACCCGGTTGAAGTTGCCGGTGGCGAACGCCGTGCCCAGCGATTCGGGCAGCACCTCGGTGTTGATGTTCGGCGTGTAGCCCGAGGCGTCCTGGTCGGCCAGGATGGTCGAGACGGGCAGGCCGCGCAGGCAGGCCGCGGTCTGGCTGGCGCAGCCGGCCTTGGTCGCGAATGCCTCGCCGGCCGTCTCGGCGCTGGCCAGCGAGGCCTGCGTGAGGTCGTACGAGCCGCTCTCCACGATGGCCTTGGCGAACAAGCCCTTGGCCTGCGGCGAGGCGACCTGCGACAGGGTGGACAGGCCGCCCGCGGACTCGCCGAAGATGGTCACGTTGCGCGGGTCGCCGCCGAAGCCGGCGATGTTGCGCTGGACCCAGCGCAGAGCGGCCTGCTGGTCCATCAGGCCGTAGTCACCGGACTGGCCGTTCGCGTCGGCCAGCGCCGGGTGGGCCAGGAAGCCGAGCGCGCCGAGCCGGTAGTTGATGGTGACCACGGTCACGCCGTCGGCCACCAGCGGGGTGGGGTCGTAGTCGTTGCTCTCGCCGCTGACCAGCGCGCCGCCGTGGATCCAGACCATGACGGGGTGGTTCGCACCAGCCCGGGGCGTGAAGACGTTCAGGTACAGGCAGTTCTCCGACGTGCTGGCCTGGCCGAACGGCCCGGCCAGCTGCGGGCAGTGCGGCGCGAACTGGGTCGCGTCGCGCACGCCGGACCAGCTGGCGGCCGGTTGCGGCGGCTGCCACCGCAGCGCGCCGACCGGCGGCGCGGCGTACGGGATGCCGAGAAACTCATCGACCGCCCCGCCGGATACGGGCACGGCCAGGCCGCGGACGGCCCCGTTGGCGGTGAGGGCGACCGGCCCGCCGAGCGGGCTCGCGCCCGCTGCGGGGGCGACCGCGACCATGGCACCCAGGGTGAGGCCGGCGACCGCCAGCCGGGCCCACGTCCTCAACATCCACGGTCTCCCTTCAGGGCCGCTCGTGCTCGAGCAGCGCACGGCGCATCTCGTCCACATCGTCGGTGATCACGACGTACAAACCGGGCCGCAGGCAGCCTCCGTGGCGGGTGGCGACGATGGAGGTACCGGCCCAGGTCCGCTGGGTGGCGAACTCGTAGCCGGGGAACTCGGCGGCCAGCGCGGTCAGCCGCTGGCTCAGGAGGTCTGTGGTCGTCGCCATTGCCTCACCAAAAGTACAGATGAGTACTTTAGGGGCCACTGTAAGCCCGGGAGCGACACCGGGGCAAGGGGATGCGGGCCACGAGCTTCGGGTGCCTCGCGGGAGAGGCCCGGCTTGACGATGTGGACCTGCGGTGCAGCGGCGACCTTGAGGTGTGCGGGCCTGAGCCTGGCCGGTGGCCAGCGGTCCGCGACCAGTCACCTTAGGAGACACATGCGAAGTGAAGCATCAGTGAGCAGACGGAAAGCGCTGATCCGGGCCGTGACGGCGGGCGGGATCGGGCTCGCCGTGGCGGGGGGCCTGGCGGCTGCGGCCGGCCCGGCGCAGGCGGCCAGCCTGGCGCGGGCAGCCGGCTGGCCGGGCGCCGGCGCGGTCTACACCATGACCAACTCGGCCGGCGGCAACGCGATCGAGGCGTACGCCCGGGCCGGCGACGGGTCGCTGACGCCGGACGGCACGTACCCGACCGGCGGTGACGGCGGGGCTCTGGGTTCCGGGCATTCGATCGTGGTCTCGCGCGACGGCAGCGTGGTGGTGAACGTCAACGCGGGCAGCAACTCGATCTCCGCGTTCGCCGTCACCCCGCGGGGCCTGCACCTGATCGGCACGGCCAGCTCGGGCGGCACCGACCCGAACAGCGTCACCATCGCCGGGGACAACCTGATCTACGTGCTCAACGCCGGCTCGGAGACGATCGCCGGCTTCCGGCTCGGCTTGGGCGGGCTGCGCCCGGTCCCGGGCTCGGTCCAGCCGCTCGGCACCGGAGCGGTGACGCCGCGGCAGATCCAGTTCACCAACAACGACCGGGTGCTGGTCGTCGACGAAGGAGGCTCAAGCACCATCGATACGTTCGTGGTCGGCCGCGACGGCCAGGCCGGCCCGGCCATCACCACGCCGTCGACCGGCGGCGGCCCGTTCGGGTTCGACTTCGACCGCGCGGGCTACCTGCTGGTCTCCGACGCCGCGCTGACCACCGGCCACAGCGGCGCCACCTCGTACGACGTCGCCGATAACGGGGCGGTGACCGCGAACGGCCCGGCGGTGCCGACCGATCAGGCGGCGGCCTGCTGGCTGGCCGCCGCGGGCGGCTTCGCCTACACCGACAACGCGGGCAGCGGCTCGATCGGCGAGTTCTCGGTCGCCCGGGGCGGTGCGCTCACGTTGCTCGGCAACCTGCTGGTCGAGAACAACGCGGCGTCGCACCCGCTCGACGAGGCGGTCAGCGACGGCCAGAACTACCTGTACATCCTGGCCAACGGCCTGTCGCAGATCGTCGGGTACCGGGTCGGCGCCGACGGCTCGCTCACCCAGGTGAGCACCGCCACGGTCGCCGCCGGCTCCGGCGGCCTCGCGGCCAGCTGAGATCACGGCCCGAAACTGTATGCACTTAGCTGAAATAGCGGGGGCGGGCGCAGGGTTGTACACAGTGCATCGTGCGCCCGCACCCAGCGGGCCGCACCTATACCGAAGGAGCTGACGTGGCGGACACCTACCGCAAGGACCCCGAGGCGATTTCCCGGCTGACCTCGGAGCAGTACCAGGTGACCCAGGAAAAGGGCACCGAGCCGCCGTTCCGCAACGAGTACTGGGACAACAAGGAGCCCGGTATCTACGTTGACGTCGTATCCGGCGAGCCGCTGTTCGCGTCGGTCGACAAGTACAACAGCGGCACCGGCTGGCCGAGCTTCACGGTGCCGATCGAGCCGGGCAACGTGGTCGAGCGACGGGACTTCAGCCACCTGATGATCAGGACCGAGGTCCGCTCCGCCCACGGCGACAGCCACCTGGGCCACGTGTTCCACGACGGGCCCGCCGACGCCGGGGGCCTGCGCTACTGCATCAACTCCGCCGCCCTCCGCTTCATCGGAGTCGATGACCTGGAGCGCGAAGGCTACGGCGACTACCGCCACCTGTTCGAGCCTGACACCGGGAGTGCATCATGACGACTGAGAAGGCCATCCTGGCCGGCGGCTGTTTCTGGGGCATGCAGGACCTCATCCGCAAGCTGCCCGGCGTGCTGTCGACCCGGGTCGGCTACACCGGCGGGGACGTGCCGAACGCGACCTACCGGAACCACCGCGGCCACGCCGAGGCGATCGAGATCACCTTCGACCCGGACCGGATCTCCTACCGGGACCTGCTGGAGTTCTTCTTCCAGATTCACGACCCGACCACGCGGAACCGGCAGGGCAACGACATCGGGACCAGCTACCGGTCGGCCATCTTCTACCTCAGCGACGAGCAGAAGAAGACTGCCGAGGACACGATCGCCGACGTGGACGCCTCCGGCCTGTGGCCGGGCAAGGTGGTCACGGAGGTGACGCCGGCCGGGCCGTTCTGGGAGGCCGAGCCCGAGCACCAGGACTACCTGGAGCGTTACCCGAACGGGTACACGTGCCACTTCCCCCGCCCCGGCTGGAAGCTGCCGCGCCGGGCGGACACGGTCACGTCCTGAGGCTCCGGCCCTGAAGCAGGCGCCCCGTCCCCGGACGGGGCGCCTGCTCTGTTACCAGGAAGCGGTGCCCGTCGGGTCCTGAAATCAGGGCGGCCCGGATGCCCCCTCGCAGGATCATCAGGTCATCGTCGGCCAAGGGCGCGCCGTAGCCGGCCAGCGCCGCAGCGGTTGCGTCGAGCGAGGCGACTCGCACCACGCTGTGCGTCGCCACGATGTCGTTGCTCGCGGTGTCATGCGGGATCGGGCGGCGCGAGCCCACGTGGTAGTGCAGCAGTTCCATTCGTGGCGCAGGCCGGTCCGGCGCGAGCTGAGTGACGCTGACGTGGACGTCTGCCACGTCATCGAGGTCGTCTTGCTCGGGCCCGCGGTTCTCGGTGCGACCTCCGGTGCGGAACCCGAATACGGACCCGAAGAATCTCGCGCTGCGGGCCGAGTCGCTGACCGCGATAGCAGTGTGATCGACCCCAAGAAAAAGGCCACTGCCGTGGCCGGCGCGCCATGCGGCGGGGACGCGTCCCCCGGGGAAGGCGAGCAGTTCCAGCGGATGCCCGTCGTGGTCACGGAACTTGAACGCGATCACGCCCGCGGAGCTGTCCGGCAGCCGTACCGGACCGTTGCGGCTGATGGGCCGGAACCGCCGATTGGCCATGACCCGCAGATATGCGTGCCTCATGTCCTTCACGACGATCGCCATGTGCTGGAACCAGAGGTCGGTGCTCGTGCTGTCGGGCGGGTACGGGCGTCCCGTCATGTCGGTGAACTCCAGCAGCTCGATCCGCTCGCGGCCCAGACGCAACAACGAGCGCCGTCCGCGCGCTTGCCGGATGCACAGCACGCGGATCATCGAAGGCTCGATGTCACCACGTTGTTCGACCCTGCACCCGAAGGTCCTGACGTAGTCCTCTTCGGCCCGGGCCAGGTCCGACACGATCAGGGTGACCCGGTCGATCACCGCCTCAGACCCGGTGGTCATATCTGCATCGGGTTGTCGCTGCGGACCATCTGCCCCATGTGCAACTGGAGAGCGCTGACGACCAGGGCGAAGTGACTGAACGCCTGGGGGGTGTTGCCCAGCTGACGCTGGACGGCCGGATCCCATTCCTCGCTGAGCAGCCCGACGTCGTTGCGCAGCAGGAGCAGGCGCTCGAACAGGTCGATGGCCTCCCGCTGCCGCCCGGACGCATACAGCGCGTCCACCAGCCAGAACGAGCAGGCGATGAACAGGCCCTCGCTGCCCTTGACGCCATCATCGGTCTCAGTGGTCTGATAGCGCTTGACCAGTCCGCCGTCGCTCAGCTCGCGGCGGATCGCGGCGATGGTGCCCAGCACCCGCGGGTCGGTGGCGGGGAGGAAGCCCAGGCGCGGGATCAGCAGCAGGCTGGCGTCGAGCGCGGTCGACCCGTAGGCCTGGGTGAAGGTGTTGCGCCCGGCGTCGAACGCCTGGGTCACGACATCGTGATGGATCTGGTCGCGGAGCTGTTCCCACCGCGCCGCCGGGCCGGGCAGGCCGTACGTACGTACCGATCGCGCCATCCGGTCGGCCGCGACCCAGCACATGATCTTGGAGTGGGTAAAGTGCTGCCGGTCGCCGCGTACCTCCCACAGCCCGTTGTCCGGTTCGCGCCAGGCTGACTCGAGATGATCCATCAGGGTGACCTGCAGGGCCCACGCATCCAGGTCGGCGGGCAGGCCGGCCCGCCGGGCCAGGAACAACGCGTCCAACGTCTCGCCCCAGACGTCAAGCTGGAGCTGACCCGACGCGGCGTTGCCGGTGCGGACCGGACCGCTGCCTTCGTAACCAGCGAGCCAGGGTAGCTCGACCTCGGGCAGCCGACGCGAGCCGTCGATGCTGTACACGATCTGCAGCGCCTCCGGCTGACCTGCGATGGTGCGCAGCAGCCAGTCTCGCCACGCTCCCGCTTCGCGCCTGAACCCGGCCGCCAGCAACGCCTGCAGCGCGTAGGCGGCGTCGCGGAGCCAGCAGTACCGGTAATCCCAGTTGCGGACGCCGCCGAGTTCCTCCGGCAGCGATGTGGTCGCCGCCGCGACGATCCCGCCGGTCGGCTGGTACGTCAGGGCCTTCAGGGTGATGATCGACCGGTCGACGGCTTCGCCGTACGGCCCGGCTTGGTACGCGGCGTGAGAGGACCACTCGGTCCAGAAGTCCGTTGTCGACGACAGGGCCTGCTCGGCGTCGATGTATGGCATCTGCACCTGGTGGCTGGGCGCCCACGACAGGACGAACGGAACCCGGCGGCCTTTACGCACCGTGAGGTCCGCGGTTGTTTCCCACTGATCGCCGCGCAGCGGTACCGCGGACACCAGCCGGACGAGGTTAGGCCCGGCGATCGCATGGACTTCGCTGCCCCGGTGCCGGACCCACGGAACTTCCCGGCCGTAGTCGAACCGCAGGCGCAGGGCCGAACGCATCGCCACGTCGCCGTCCAGGCCCACCGCGATGCGGACGACGTGCGGCGTATCCGCCCGGGGCGGCATGAAGTCGATGACCCGCACCGCGCCGTCCGCGGTGACCCAGTCCGTCTCGAGCACCAGGGTGTTTCCCGCGTACCGCCGGGTGGTGCACGTGCCACCTGCCACGGGGGCGAGCGTCCAATGTCCGGCCTGGTCATTGTCCAGGAGCGCGGCGAACGCGGCGGGCGAGTCGAACCGGGGCAGGCACAGCCAGTCGATCGATCCCGCCGTGCTGACCAGGGCGGCCGTGTGCAGGTCGCCCAGCAGGGCGTAATCCTCGATTTTCGGCATCGTTCCTACCGGGTGGTTCCGATGCGGGCGGCGATGTGGTCGCCGACGCGCAGGGCGTTCGCGATGATGGTCAGGGTGGGGTTCACGGCCCCGATCGACGGCATGAAGCTGGAGTCGACCACGTAGAGGTTGTCCAGGTCGTGGGCCCGGCAGTACACGTCAAGGACCGAGGTGGCCGGGTCCGGGCCGAAGCGGGCCGTGCCGGCCTGGTGGGCGGTGGCGGCGGCATCGAACGCCTTGTGCAGGTAGAGGCTGCGGACGAAGGTCGTGTTGACCATGCCGAGCTTGGTCAGCATGTCCTGGAAGACCAGGCGAAGGCGGGTCAGGCCCCCGGTGTTGTTGCCGGGCTGCAGGGCCAGCCTGATCGCGCCGTCCCGGCGGAGCGTGACCCGGCTGCCGGCCAGCGGGAGGTCCTCGCCGGACAGCCAGAAGTCGATCGAGTGCCGCGCGACCTCGCCGTAGGGGGCGGACGGGGCCCAGCCGAGCCCGCGGGGCGCCGCGCCCTTGATCTGCCAGGCATCGGACTTGCCGAGCATCTGGATGTTCCCCATCGGGTACTCCCAGTGCTCGCCGGGGCCGTAGAAGTCGTTGAGGGCCAGGGTCTTCTGGAACACGGTCGGGTTCGGCTCGCGGGAGAACGCGATCAGGGCCAGGTTGTTGTGCCGCATGTAGTTCCGGCCGACCTGGTCGGAGGAGTTGGCCAGGCCGCGCGGATGCTGGTCGCTGGCCGACTTCAGCAGCAGGGCGGCGGACAGGATGGCCCCGGCCGAGAGCACCACGATGTCGGCGGCGAACACGTGCCGGGTGCCGTCCGGGAGGGTGGCGGCCACGCCGCTGACGCAGCGGCCTCCGGCGTCGGTGAGCAGACGCTCGGCCGTGGTCCCGGTCATCAGGGTCAGGTTGGGATGCGCGGCCAGGGCCGGGCGGATCACGGCCTGTTCGGCGTCGGCCTTGGCCCCGGCCAGGCAGGGGAAACCGTCGACCCGGTCGCACCGGATGCAGGGCGAGTCCGGGGTGGCCCGGCCGTGGGCGTCCTGGGTCAGCGCCACCCCCAGCGGCAGGTGAAACGGGTGCAGGCCGAGTTCGGCCAGGCCGTCGGACAGTTGCTGGATACGGGGCTCGTGCCGGACGGGCGGGTACTCGTAGTCCCGGCTGGAGGGGCCGGCGAACGGGTCCTCGCCGTGCTGGCCGTGCACCCAGAACAGGTGCTCGGCGCGGGCGTAGTACGGCTCCAGGTCCTGGTAGGTCAGCGGCCAGGCAGGCGAGACGCCGTCCGGATGCTGGATCTCGCCGAAGTCGCCGGGCAGCAGCCGGAACAGCGCGGCGCCGTACACCTTGGAGTTGCCGCCCACGTAGTAGTGCAGCTCGGGCCGGAAGGGCCGGTCGTGCACGTCGTAGAAGGTCTCGTCCGCGGTGTACTTCGCGTCGCCGAAGACCGCACGGGAGTCCCAGTTGTCGCGTTCGCGCGGCAGGAAGCCGCCGCGTTCGAGCAGCAGCACGCGCCGACCGGTCTCGGCCACGCGCGCCGCAGTGGTCGCGCCGCCCGGTCCGCTACCGATGACCAGGACGTCGTAGCGGTCACCGCTCATACGAATCCGCCGTTGGCGTAGATCACCTGGCCGTTGACCCAGCGTCCGGCCGGCCCGGCCAGGAACGACACCACGCCGGCCACGTCGTCGGGACGGCCGAGGCGGCCCAGCGGCGGCAGGGCGGCCAGCTGTTCCCGCTCCTCGGACGTGGTGCTGGCCAGGAACGCCGCGGTGGCGGTGGGACCCGGCGCCACCGCGTTGACGGTGACGTCGCGGCCGCGCAGCTCCTTGGCCAGGATACGGGTCAGCGCGTCGACGGCCGCCTTGGACGCCGCGTACGCGCTCAGGCCCGGCGGCGCGAAGCGCACCATGCTGGTGGACACGTTGACGATCGAGCCCCCGGCCCGGACCCGGCGGGCGGCCTGCTGGTTGACCACGAACGTGCCGCGCACGTTGACCCGGTGAATCGCGTCGAAGTCGGCCAGGTCAAGGTCGACCAGGACGGAGGGGCGGTTGATCCCGGCGGTGTGGACCACGACGTCGAGGTGCCCGAAGCGCTCGTCCACGGCGCCGAACAGGGCCGATACCGCCTCCTCGTCGGCCACGTCGGCCGCGAAGGCCGCGCCGAGGCGGCCGTGCTCCTTGATCTCGCCGACGGTCGCGTCGGCCAGGTCGATGCTGCCGGTGTAGGCGATGGCGACGTCGTACCCGTCGGCGGCCAGCCGGGAGGCGATAACCCGCCCCATGCCGCCAGTGCCGCCGGTGACCAGCGCGGTGCGGGTCTCGGTCATCTCGGTTGCTCCTTCCGCGGTTGCCGGGCCGGGCTCAGTTGCGGCCGGCCATGACGCCGCCGTCGACGTCCCAGATGGCGCCGGTGACCCAGCTGGTGGCCGGGGAGAGCAGGAAGGTAATGGTGTTGGCCAGGTCGCGGACGGTGCCGGTCCGGCCGAGCGGGTGGAACCCGTCGAAGCTGTGCAGGGTCTCATCGATCTTGTCGGCCGGGAGGAACTTCCCGAAGATCGGGGTGGCCACGAAGGCCGGGGCGACTGCGTTGACCCGGATCTGGTGCGGGGCCAGCTCCAGGGCCAGGTTGCGGGTCAGCGCGTGCAGGCCGCCCTTGGCCGCCGAGTACGCCGACGAGGGGGTGGCCCCGATGGCCTGGTGGGCCCACATACTGCCGATGTTGACGATGGACCCGCCGCGGCCGGCGGCGACCATGCCGCGGGCCACGGTCTGGGTCAGGAAGAAGATGGCCCGGTCCAGTTCGGCGTAGGAGTCGTAGTCGGCGCCGTCGTGGTCAAGGAACGGCTTGGGGATGAAGAGCCCGGCCGCGTTGACCATAAGGGTGGCGTCGGCGTGGTCGTCGGCCAGCTGCTGGCAGGCCCGCTCGGCCTGCATCCGGTCGGTCAGGTCGGCGGTGATGCCGTAGGCGGTGCCCTCCTTGGCCAGGGCCTGGACGGTGTCCTCGACCTTGGCGGCGTCCTCGCCGATGACGACGGCGCTGCCGCCGGCCGCCACCACGTCGGCGGCGGTCTGGCGGCCCATGCCGCTGCTGCCGCCGACCACCACCAGCTTGTGTCCCTCGAAGACGGGCGTGCCATCGAGCCAGTTCATGGTCACCGCGATGTTCCTTTCGGTTGAGGGGCCTGGTAGGCCTCGAGCAGGCGAAGCCAGACCTCGCTGATGGAGGGGAAGCAGGGGACGGCGTGCCAGAGCCGGCTGACGGGGACCTGGCCGGCCACGGCGATGGTGGCCGAGTGGATCAGTTCCTCGGTGCCGGGGCCGACGAAGGTGACGCCGAGCAGGCAGCCGTGGTCTTCGTCGACGACCATGCGGGCGCGGCCGGTGTAGCCGTCGGCGTACAGCCCGGCCCCGGGCACGGCCTGGCCGGGGTCGACGTCAATGACGCGGATGCGGTGCCCGGCGCGTTCGGCCTGGTCGGCGGTGAGCCCGACCGCCCCGGCCGGCGGGTCGCAGAAGAACACCTGCGGCACCGCGCGGTAGTCGGCGGTGACGGCGTGCGGGCCCCACGGGGCCGGGTCGACCGGCTGCCCGGCGACGCGGGCGGCGATCGCGGCGGCGGCGATGCGGGCCTGGTACTTGCCCTGGTGGGTCAGCAGCGCGTGCCGGTTGACGTCGCCCAGCGCGTACAGCCAGCCGTCTTCCAGGGCGCGGACCATGCAGGTGTCGTCCACCTCCAGCCAGGACCCGGGAATCAGGCCCACGGTGTCCAGGCCGATGTCGTCGGTGAGCGGCTGGCGGCCGGTGGCGAACAGCGCCTCGTCGGCTTCGATCTGGCCGCCGTCTTCCAGGGTCAGGGTGACCGGCCCGACCCCGCCGGGGCGGCGGATCGCGGTGACGGTGACGCCGATCCGCACGTCGACTCCGGCCTGTTCCAGGGCCCGGCCGACGATCTCCCCGGCGAACGGCTCCATCCGGGCCAGCAGGCCGTCGGCCTGGGCCAGCAGGGTGACCGCGGCGCCCAGGCCCTGCCAGGCGCTGGCCATCTCCACCCCGACCCCGCCGCCGCCCACGATGGCCAGCCGGGCCGGCACCGTGCGGGCGTCGGTGGCGTGCCGGTTGGTCCAGGGACGCGCCTCGGCCAGGCCGGCCAGCTCGGGCAGGGCCGTCCGGCTGCCGGTGCAGATCACGACTGCATGCCGGGCGGTCAGCGCCATCGTCCCGCCGTCCGGGGTCTGTACGGTGACGCGGCGGTGGCCGGCGAGGCGCCCGTGGCCGCGGATGAGGTCGGCGCCGAGGCTTTTCAGGCCGGCGGCCGGCCCGTCGTCGTGCCAGTTGGACACCCACTCGTCGCGGCGCTTGAATACCGCCGGGGCGTCGATGGTGCCGGTGACCGCCTGGACCGCGCCGGCCACCCGGCGGGCGTCGGCCACCGCGACGACCGGGCGGAGGATCGCCTTGCTGGGAATGCAGGCCCAGTAGGCGCACTCGCCGCCGACCAGTTCCCGCTCGACCACCGCGACGCTGAGCCCGGCCGCGCGGGCCCGGGCGGCCAGGGTGTACCCGACCGGTCCGGCGCCGATCACGATCACGTCGTAGGTGGGTCCGCTCATGAGGACGAGCATCGGCCGGGGACAGCCGGGGCACATCGTCAAGGCGGACGGCTATCTGGGGGCGGGCTTCGGGCGGCCGGGCTTTGCGCGGCCGGGCTCGGCGGGGCCGGGAAACGGGCCGGTCTTGATGATGTGGAGGGCCTGGCGGGGCGGCCAGGCTGAGCTCATGCCGCGCACTTCGGCGGGATTGGCGGTTGGCCAGGAGAACTGGCGGGCCCTGGCGGCATGCCAGTCGGCCGATCCCGACCTGTTCTTCCCGATCTCGTCGTCCGGGCCGGCGCTGGCCCAGGTGGCGCAGGCCAAGGCGATCTGCGCCGGGTGCCAGGTCCGGCCGGAATGCCTGGCGTTCGCGGTGCGGACCCATCAGGTGCACGGGGTGTGGGGCGGGCTGAGCGAGCAGGAGCGTTAACCGGGACAGCGGGCCATCGTCCCGGTTCCGCCCGGCCGCCACATCACCCGGCCCGGATCAAGACCGCAGGTCAATCGCCCGCGTAGCGCTGTTCGCGCCACGGGTCTCCGTAGATGTGGTAGCCGTAGGTCTCCCAGAAACCTGGCTGATCGCGATCGAGCAGTTCCAGGCCCCGCACCCACTTCGCGCTCTTCCAGAAGTACAGGTGCGGGACCAGCAGGCGGGCCGGGCCGCCGTGCTCGGCGGCGAGGGGCAGGCCGTCGTAGGTCACATACTGGCCCGGCGGCACCCGGCCCTCCTGGCCGACCGGGGGACGGCGCAGGTGGCGGAAGCCACGCGAAACGGGAGAGCCGCTCATCGCGCGGTCCTTTCCTTATGGGTCTGGACGTCGCTCATTCCGCCTGCTCGATGACGATGCGGGTCAGCTCGACGCGGGAGGCGATGCTGAGCTTGCGGAAGGCCTGGCGCAGGTGGTGGGCGACGGTGTGGGTGCTGATGTACATGCGGGCGCCGACCTGGTTGTTGTTCAGTCCCTCGGCGACCAGGCGGGCAACGGCCTGCTCAGTATCGGTCAGGCTGGCCCACCCGGTGACAGGCCGGGCGGGCGGCGTGCTCCAGTGGCGGCGGCGGATGCCGAGCTGGCGCAGCCGCCGCCGGATGCGGGCCTGGTCACGGTCGGCGCCGACCTGGCGGTATCCGCCCAGTGCCTCCTTGAGGCGGCCGATGGCCTGATCCCGGTCGCCTTGGCTGTCGCGCAGGACGCCGAGGTCTTCCGCGGCCGAGGCCCGGGCCCACGGATCGGGGTGCTGGGCGGCGGCCTGGGCCAGCCGGGCCGGGTCACGGCGGGCCAGGCCCTGGCCGTGGGCTGCCGCCGCGGCCAGGGCCGGGAACTGCGGGTGGGCGTCGGCCATCACCTGGGCGGCGCGGGCGGCGCGGGCCGCCAGGTCACGGTCACCCGCGGCCAGCGCGGCGCGAGCCAGCCAGGCCGCCAGCGCGGGGTCACCGGACAGGAGCCCGGGCCGGGCCTCCAGATCGGTGCCCAGCTGGCGGAGCTGGCCGAGGGCGGCCGCCGGGCCATCGCGCGCCTCGGTGATCTGCGCCTCGGCCACGGTGGTCTCGGGGCGGGCGTAGAGGTCAGCGAACTGCGGGCCCGCGGCGGGACGGGAGGCGAGGTGCTGAGCCGCGGCCGCTAGGTCGCCGCGGCGCAGCTCGATCACGCTCAGCACGCTGTGCGCGGTCGCGGCGTACCCGTGCGCGCCGAGGTCCCGGGCGATGGCCAGGGCCGCCTGGCCGGCCGCGCCGGCCTCTGACAGGCGGCCTCTGGCCAGGTGGACGCGGGCGCGCAGGATGGACAGCCCGGCCTGGGCCGGGATGCCGTGCAGTGCCGGATGGTCGGCGGCGTGCAGGATGCGTTCGGCTTCGGTCAGGTCGCGCAGGTCCACCAGGGCGGCGGCGAGGGCGAGCAACGGCTGGACCTGGCGGGCGTCGGCCGGGATTCCGGTGCCGTGGCGCGCCGCATCGCGCAACAGCTCGAGCCCCTCGCCGATCTGGCCGCCAGTCCAGGTGATGGCCGCGCGGGCGAGGCGGGCCGCGGCCGCCACGTGGCTGCCATCCTGGCCCGGAGCGGCCAGGATGGTGCCGGCGACCGGCCCGGCGAGTTCGTCGCGCAGTCCGGCCAGGGCCTGCAGGTACGCGGTCAGCGCCTGGTCCCGCAGGTCGTCCGGTGGTCGGGCCAGGACCAGCTGAGCCTGGTCGGCGGCGTCCCGGGCCTGGCCGGTGGCACACAGGACCGAGGACAGGGCGCACCGCAGCCGGTCTTCGGCCTCCGGCGGCAGCGGCTTGGCCAGCATGTCCCGGGCGATCCGGGCGGCCTGGTCCAGCCGGCCGGCCGCGGCCAGGGCTTCGGCGGCGGCCACCCCGCGGGACAGCGCGGCCGAGTCGTCGGGCGAGGTCAGCTCCAGCGCGCGCAGCGCCAGGCGAGCCGCGGTCTGCGGTGCCGGGCCCAGCGTCTGGGCCGCGGCCTGGTCCAGCCCGCCCAGCGACGCCGGGTCAGCCGGATGCGCGGCCTGCAGCAGGTGACCGGCGGCGCGGTCCGCTGATTCGCCCCGGGCGAGCAGGATCTCGCCGTACTGGCGGTGCAGCGCCTGGCGGGCCGGCCGCGGGATCATCTCGCCGACCGCGCGGCGCAGCAACTGGTGGCGGAAGGCGAACGAGTGGTCCGCAGCGGTTATGAGCGCGGCGTCCATCGCCTCCTGGACGGCGGGCAGCAGCATGGCCGGGGTCTCGCCGAGCATCTCGGCCGCGTCTTCCAGGCGGAACGCCGGGCCCAGCACCGCGGCCGTCACCAGCAGGTGCCGGGCCCGCTGGCCGAGGCCATCGAGCCGCTGCTGCGCGAGACGGTGAATCCGGTGTGGCAGCCGGGCCGAGGCCAGCACGGCGCGTCCGCCGGTGACCCGGACGGCGTGATCGTCGCGGAGGCCGCTGATCAGTTCGGCCACGAGCAAGGGGTTCCCGGCGGCGCCGCGGGCCAGGTCGGCCAGGGCCTGGTCCGGCGGGGCGCTGAAGGCGCCGG
>Ga0335081_10009258_pt1 | contig 15843 bp, 15 predicted proteins | sample Lox_Sample_35_FD_206713 | JGI IMG/M metagenome (GOLD analysis project Ga0335081, IMG submission 206713) | Soil microbial communities from Loxahatchee National Wildlife Refuge, Florida, United States - Lox_Sample_3.5 | ecosystem: Environmental > Terrestrial > Soil > Wetlands | place: USA... | reverse complement strand
CTCGATCACTACAAACACCCGCACCACCGCGGGCTGCGGGAGCCGTTCGGCGCCGAGGTGCACCACGTGAACCCGACCTGCGGCGACGAGGTCACGCTGCGGGTGGCGCTGTCCGACGACGGCGAGCACGTCGCCGACATCAGCTACGACGGTCAGGGCTGCTCGATCAGCCAGGCGTCGACCTCGGTGCTCACCGACCAGGTGATCGGTCAGAGCGTGCAGCGAGCCCTCGACACCGTCGCCGCGTTCACCGAGATGGTGTCGTCGCGCGGAACCGTCGAGGGGGACGAAGATGTGCTTGGTGACGGCATCGCGTTCGCCGGTGTCGCGAAGTACCCGGCCCGCGTGAAGTGCGCGTTGCTGGGCTGGATGGCCTTCAAAGACGCAGTGGCACAAGCAAGCGAAGACGTGGAGGTGCAGGATGAGCGAAGCCATCGTGCCGGATGACGAGCTGCTCGCCGACGTGGAGGAGGCGATGCGCGACGTCGTGGACCCGGAGCTCGGCATCAACGTGGTCGACCTCGGGCTGGTCTACGACCTGAGCCTCGAGCACGGCGAGCGGGGCACCATTGCCCTGATCGACATGACGCTCACATCGGCCGCCTGCCCGCTCACCGACGTGATCGAGGACCAGTCCCGCACCGCGCTGGTGGGTGCCGGGCTCGTGACCGACCTGCGGATCAACTGGGTCTGGAACCCGCCGTGGGGCCCCGACAAGATCACCGAGGACGGCCGCGAACAGCTGCGCGCCCTCGGCTTCACCGTCTGAACCGCGCCACCTGAACACCTGCGCCACGATGCCTTTGTTTCGATGCCTTTGCCTCGACCAGGCAGTTCGACGGCAACCCCGGTCACGAGGCCCTCGGCGGCGTCCCGTTTCCCCCGGCGAATAGACCCCTGGCTTTCCCCGGGTACCGGGTGGTAGGCATGAACATGAGCGAGGAGGCAGGTTGAGTACCACCCGGTTCGTCACAGTCACTGTCGCGATCGCGGCGCTGGTGGCCGCGTGCAGCTCGAATGCGACGCAACCCTCGACGCCGACCACCCCGGCCGCCGCGGCTCCCGTCAAAGTCACCCTCGGCGCCCAGCCGACCGGCACGGCGACGCTCGCCTGGGATCCGCAGACCACGAACGTCACCGCCAAAGTGCAGCTGTCCGGCGTCACGCCGAACAGCACCCACGCGATCCACATTCACCACGGTGGCTGCGCCACGATCGGCGATGTCGCGGTGCCGTTCCCCGACCTGACCGCCGACGGTGGCGGGGCGATCAACACCACGGTCACCAGCACGCGGCCCGACCCCGGCGGCCTGGCCAGCGGCACGGCCCTGAACATCCATTTGGCTTCGGGCGCGCAACTGGGCGGTCCGGGGGCGCTGGGCTTCACGCAGATCGCCTGTGGGGATATCGTGCCCGCCACACCGACGACGGTGAATTTGGGGCCGGTCGGTCAACAGCCGCAGGGTTCGGCCAACATGACCTACGACCCGGGCAAGAAGACGCTGACCGTGACCACCACGGCCAGCGGGCTCGCGCCGGGCAGCAGCCACGCCCAGCACATCCATCTGGGCAGCTGCGCTGCTCAGGGGGCGGTGAAGTACGGGCTCGACGACCTGGTCGCTTCGCCCACCGGCACCGCCGAGACAACCACGGTCGTGCAGAACGCCGAGGCCCCGCCGGCCTCCGGTTGGTACCTGAACGTCCATCTCGGATCGTCCAGCCAGATCGAACAAGACGGAAAGCCCACGCTTTACTTCCAGCCGATCATCTGCGCCAACATCGGCAAGTAGGCGTCAGCAATACGCGACGATCGAAAAGCTCTTGGTGTCGGGCTTGTTGGGACTCGTCGGGCCGCAGCCGAACACATCCCCGGTGAACGTGTGGGTGCTGTCGGCAACGGTGGCGATGGCGTTCCCCACCCCGCCTTCCCACGCGCTGCCCGTCAACCCGTCGAAATCGTGAAACTTGACCCAGTCGGCGGTGGCCGCCTCACCGCTGAGCTCGACGGCGGCCTCGGCACCGTGAATCTGGTCGCCGACGTCGATCACCCTCCACCACTCGTACTGGTTGCAGCTGAGGGAGTTGACTGTTTTCCTCGACTGGTCGATGGTGACGTTCGCGGACTCTACCGACACCACCTGCGGCTGCTGTGAGCACCCGGTCAGACATCCGATCGCCACCAACGTGGCCGCGGTCGCCAACGCCCACCGGTCGCTCACGGCCCCTCCATCCCGTGCCGAATTATCGGTGGGCGGTGGGGAACAAGTCGGGATTTCGGTCATTCGGCTACCGGTGCCGTGCCCTGCCGATAGCCTCTCCCCGGAGAGGAGCGCTCGATGAGCTTCAACCTCGCAATCATGCTTCGTGAATCACGCAACGCCCATCCGGGCAAGCCGCTGTGCCACATCGCCGGACAGACCTTCAGCTATGCGCAGGTGGACGAGATCTCCGGCCGGGTCGCCACCAGCCTGCGCAAGCTGGGCCTGGACCGGGGTGACAAGGTGGCGGTGCAACTGCCCAACCTTCCGCATTTCCTGTTCGCCTACTTCGGCATCCTCAAAGCCGGCGGCGTGATGGTGCCGCTGAATCCGCTGCTGCGCGCCCCCGAAGTGAGCTATCACCTCGAGGATTCCGACGCCCGGCTGCTGATCACGTTCGAAACCTTCGCCGAGGAAGCGGTACTGGGTGCACGCGACATCGAGGGCTTGACCACCTATGTGGTCAACCTACCGGGCAATGACCAGCGGCCAAGCGGCACAAAGCCTTTCGATGAGCTGTACTTCGCCGACGACACCGGCGAGATCGAGCCGACCAACGCCGACGACACCGCGGTGATCATCTACACCAGCGGCACGACCGGTCGGCCCAAAGGCGCCGAGCTGACCCATTTCCAGTTGTTCATGAACTGCACCGTCGCCGGCGAGCTGTTCGGGTTCCGCGACGACGACGTCGGCATGGCGGTGCTGCCGATGTTTCACGTCTTCGGGCTGTCCAGCGTGCTCAACGTCTCGGTGCGATTCGGCGGCACGGTTGTGCTGGTACCCCGGTTCGACGCGGACACGGTCGTCGAGGAACTCGCCCGCCACCGCTGCACCGTGTTCTCCGGCGTGCCGACCATGTACATCGGGCTGCTGCACGCCGATACCGGCGGCCATGATCTCTCGGCGCTGCGGGTCTGCGTCTCCGGGGGCGCGCCGATCCCCGGCGAGGTCATCCGCGCGTTCGAGGAGAAATTCCCCAACGTGGTCATCCTCGAGGGGTATGGGCTGTCGGAGACGGCGTCGACCACGACGTTCAACATCAACGCCGAGCAACGCAAGGTGCTCTCGATCGGCAAACCGATCTGGGGCGTGCAGGTGCGGGTGGTCGATGACAACGACAACGAGCTGCCGGCCGGGCTTGACAACGTCGGCGAGTTCGTGATCCGCGGCCACAACCTGACCAAGGGCTACTACAAGAAACCCGACGCCACCGCCGAGGCCATGCGCGACGGCTGGTTCCACACCGGCGACCTGGGATACCGCGACGATGACGGCTACTTCTTCGTCGTCGACCGCAAGAAAGACCTCGTGATCCAGGGCGGATACAACGTCTACCCCCGCGAGATCGAGGAGACCCTGTTCGAACATCCGGCGATCGCCGAGGCCGCGGTGATCGGCAAGCCGCACGAGAAGCTCGGTCAGGAAGTGCTCGCGTTCGTCGTCGCCAAACCCGGCGAAACCCTGACCGCCGACGACGTCATCGCGCACTGCAAGCAGCGGCTCGCGGCCTACAAATACCCGCGCGAGGTGCGGATCGTGGACGCGCTGCCCACCGGTCCGACCGGCAAGGTTCTGAAGAAGGAGCTGCGGCCGTAGCGGGGAACATCGGCGCGACCGGGCTCGTTGACGAAGACATGGGAACCCGTAACATCACCGCCGAATCGTTCAACGAGACCATCAACGACAACGAGATCGTGCTGGTGGACTTCTGGGCTTCGTGGTGCGGCCCGTGCCGGCAGTTCGCGCCGACATTCGAGGCGTCCTCAGAAAAGCATCCCCACATCGTGCACGCCAAGGTCGACACCGAGGCCGAGCACCAGCTGGCGGCCGCCGCCGACATCCGCTCCATCCCGACGCTGATGGCGTTCAAGAAGGGCGAACTGCTGTTCAACCAACCCGGTGCGCTGCCGCCGGCCATGCTGGAGGACCTGATTCAGCAGGTGGAGGCGTTCGACGTCGACGCGGCCATCGCCGCGCAGCCCAACTCCGATCAGGCCTGACAGCCGGCACGCGATAGCGTGCAGACCCGTGAGCCGTGAAGCTGAATTCGTCCGCCTCGACCGTCCCCGCCGCAGTGTTGCCCTGATCACACTGAACCGGCCCGAGCGGATGAACTCGATGGCCTTCGGCGTGTTGGTTCCGCTCAAGCGGGTCCTCGCCCAGGTGACCCACGACAACGACGTGCGAGTGGTCGTGCTGACCGGGGCCGGGCGCGGCTTCTCGTCGGGCGCCGACCACAAATCGGCGGGCTCGGTGCCGCACGCCGAGGGACTGACGCGGCCCACCTATGCGCTGCGGTCGATGGAAGTGCTCGACGACGTGATACTGGGGCTGCGGCGCATGCATCAGCCCGTGATCGCCGCCGTGAACGGCGCCGCGATCGGGGGCGGCCTGTGCCTGGCGCTGGCCTGCGATATCCGCGTCGCGTCGTCGTCGGCCTACTTCCGGGCGGCCGGCATCAACAACGGCCTCACCGCCAGCGAACTCGGGCTGAGCTATCTGCTGCCGCGCGCGATCGGCACGTCACGGGCGTTCGAGTTGATGCTCACCGGGCGCGACGTCGATGCCGGCGAAGCAGAACGGATCGGCCTGGTCTCCAGCCGGGTCGCCGACGAAGACCTCCTCGAGACCTGCTACGGAATGGCCGAACGCATCGCGGCGTTTTCCCGTCCGGGGGTGGAGTTGACCAAGCGCACACTGTGGACCGGCCTGGACGCCGGTAGCCTTGAAGGGCATATGCAGGCCGAGGGTCTCGGGCAGCTCTTCGTTCGCCTGCTCACCCAGAACTTCGAAGAGGCCGTCGCCGCACGTGCCGAGAAGCGTCCGCCGGTGTTCACCGACGACCGCGAAACCTAGGGAGCAGAACATGATCACCGCAACGGACCTCGAGGTCCGCGCCGGCGCGCGCACGCTGCTGTCGGCGCCGGGGCCGGCGTTGCGGGTGCAGCCCGGTGACCGCATCGGGCTGGTCGGGCGCAACGGCGCGGGCAAGACCACCACGATGCGGATCCTCGCCGGCGCGGCCGAGCCGTATGCGGGCGCCGTGGTGCGTGACGGCGAAATCGGCTATCTCCCGCAGGATCCCAAAGAAGGCGACCTCGATGTGCTGGCGCGGGAACGCGTGCTGTCGGCCCGCGGTCTGGACACGTTGCTGTCCGATCTGGAGAAGCAGCAGGCGCTGATGGCCGAGGTGGTCGATGAGACCGAGCGTGACCGGGCGGTGCGCCGCTACGGCCAATTGGAGGAGCGGTTCGCCGCACTGGGCGGCTATGTCGCCGAAAGCGAGGCGGCCCGCATCTGCGCCAGCCTGGGTCTGCCCGAACGGGTTCTCACGCAGCGGCTGCGGACGTTGTCCGGGGGTCAGCGGCGCCGAGTCGAGTTGGCCCGCATCCTGTTCGCCGCGTCCGACACCGGCGCCGGCTCCGCGACGACGCTCTTGCTAGACGAGCCGACTAACCACCTCGACGCCGATTCGCTGGGGTGGCTGCGGGATTTCCTGCAGGCGCACACCGGGGGACTGGTGATGATCAGCCACAACGTCGACCTGCTCGCCGACGTGGTCAATCGCGTCTGGTTCCTCGACGCGGTGCGGGGCGAGGTCGACGTCTACAACATGACCTGGCAGAAGTACCTCGATGCACGAGCTACCGACGAGCAGCGTCGCCGCCGGGAGCGAGCCAACGCCGAACGCAAGGCCGCGGCGCTGCGGGCCCAGGCCGCCAAGTTGGGCGCCAAGGCAACCAAAGCCGTTGCGGCGCAGAACATGTTGCGCCGTGCCGACCGGATGATGGCGGGCTTGGCCGACGAACCCGTCGCCGACAAGGTCGCCCGGATCAAGTTCCCCACACCGGCGCCGTGTGGACGCACGCCGCTTGTCGCCAAGGGGCTGACGAAGACCTACGGTTCGCTCGAGGTGTTCTCCGGGGTCGACTTGGCCATCGACCGCGGCTCCCGGGTGGTGGTGCTCGGTCTCAACGGCGCAGGCAAGACCACGCTGCTGCGGCTGCTGGCCGGCGTCGAAACCGCCGACCTCGGCGTCCTCGAGCCCGGGCACGGTTGCAAGATCGGCTACTTCGCCCAGGAGCACGACACCCTCGACGACGCCGCGACGGTGTGGCAGAACATCCGGCACGCCGCACCCGACAGCGGCGAACAGGACCTGCGCGGGTTGCTTGGCGCGTTCATGTTCAGCGGCCCGCAGCTCGACCAGCCCGCCGGAACGCTGTCGGGCGGCGAGAAGACCCGGCTCGCGTTGGCCGGGCTCGTCGCGTCGACGGCCAATGTGCTGCTGCTGGACGAGCCGACCAACAACCTCGACCCGGCATCCCGTGAGCAGGTGCTCGACGCGCTGCGCAGCTACGTCGGGGCCGTGGTGTTGGTTACCCACGACCCGGGCGCCGCCGAAGCTCTCAACCCCGAGCGTGTCGTGTTGCTGCCGGATGGCACCGAGGATTACTGGTCGGCGGAATACCGCGACCTGATCGAGCTCGCCTGACCGTTTGTCAAGAGATTCCAAGAGATATCCGGGCGGTTCGCCCCCGCAGGCCTTACCCTCGTGTAGCGGGGGTCATCTACAGCGGGGAGATGTCGATGAGGAAGCCGGACAAGGCTCGCGACGAGTTGTTGCACGAGCTGCGAAGCGCTTACGAATCGGGCGCCAGCATCAGGTCGCTGGTCGCTTCGACCGGCCGCTCGTACGGATCGGTCCATAGCATGCTGCGCGAGTCGGGCACGACGATGCGCAGCCGCGGCGGGCCGAACCATACCGGGCACCGGCGCGTGCTCTGAGCGCCGCGGTTCATTGTTGCCGGACCGAGTCCTCCACCAGGTCCAGGACGGCCGACAGGCGCGCCGGGTCCTCGCCGGACGCCAATCTCGCCACCAGGCCGTCGAGCACGAGATCCAGATAGGTCTGCAGCACGTCGGCCGGTACGTCGTCGCGCAGCCGCCCCGCCTCCTTCTGCCTGCGTAGCCGATCTGCCGTCGCCTCTGACAGTTCGGCCGACCGCTTGGCCCAGCCGCGGTGAAACGCCGGATCGTTGCGCAGTTTGCGGGCGATCTCCAACCGGGTTGCCAGCCAGTCGAACTGGTCCGGCGCGGCCAGCATGTCGCGCATCACCTGGATCAGGCCTTCCCTGGACGCGACGTCGGCCATTCGCTCGGCGTCTTCGTGCGCCAGCTCAAAGAACAGCGTGTCCTTGTCGCGGAAGTGGTGAAAGATCGCCCCTCGCGACAGCCCGATCGTCCGCTCCAAACGGCGCACCGTCGCACGGTCGTAGCCGTACTCGGCGAAGCACCGCCTGGCGCCATCCAGGATCTGGCGGCGCCGGGCCGCCAGATGGTCCTCGCTGACTCGCGGCATGTCGGCGTCCGGTCAGGACCTCAGCATGTTGCGCAGCACGTACTGCAGGATCCCGCCGTTGCGGTAGTAGTCGGCCTCGCCCGGGGTGTCGATGCGCACGATTGCGTCGAACTCCACTGTGTTTACTGTATTTGTTCCAGCGCCGACGTCATCCGATTTCGTCGCCTTGACATGCACCGTTTTCGGCGTCTTGCCATCGTTGAACTGTTCGATGCCGGTGATGTCGTACACCTCGGTGCCGTCGAGTTTCAGCGACGCCGCCGACTCGCCCTGCGGGAACTGCAGCGGGATCACGCCCATGCCGATCAGGTTGGAGCGGTGGATTCGCTCGAATGACTCGGCGATCGCCGCCCGCACCCCCAGCAACCGGGTGCCCTTGGCGGCCCAGTCCCGTGACGACCCGGAGCCGTACTCCTTGCCGCCCAGCACCACGAGCGGAATACCCTGCGCCGCATAGTTTTGAGCGGCGTCGTAGATGAACGCCAGCGGGCCGCCCTGTTGGGTGAAGTCACGGGTGTAGCCGCCGGACACGTCGTCGAGCAGCAGATTGCGCAGCCGGATGTTGGCGAACGTCCCGCGGATCATCACCTCGTGGTTGCCGCGGCGCGAACCGTAGGAGTTGTAGTCTTTGCGGTCCACCCCGTGCCCGTCGAGGTACTGCGCGGCCGGGGTTCCCGGCTTGATGCTGCCGGCCGGCGAAATGTGGTCGGTGGTCACCGAATCCCCGAGCAGCGCCAGCACCCGCGCCCCGGTGATGTCGGAAATCGGCTCCGGCTCGGCGGGCATCCCGTCGAAGTACGGTGGCTTGCGCACGTACGTCGACTCCGGGTCCCATTCGAAAGTCTTGCCGCTCGGGGTCGGCAGGTTGCGCCAGCGGTCGTCGCCCTTGAACACGTCGGCGTAGTTCTCGACGAACATCTCCTTGTTGATCGACGACGCGATGGTGTCGGCGATGGCCTTCTGCGACGGCCAGATGTCGCGCAGGAACACGTCCTTGCCGTCCTGGTCGGCGCCGAGCGAGTCGTGCTCGAAGTCGAAGTCCATCGTTCCGGCGAGCGCGTAGGCGATCACCAGCGGCGGCGACGCGAGGTAGTTCATCTTCACGTCGGGGTTGATCCGGCCCTCGAAGTTCCGGTTGCCCGACAGCACGGCGGTGACCGAAAGGTCGTTGTCGTTGACCGCCTTGGAGATCTCATCGGGCAGCGGGCCCGAGTTGCCGATACATGTCGTGCACCCATATCCCACGAGGTAGAAGCCCAGCTTCTCCAGATACGGCCACAGCCCCGCCTTGTCGTAGTAGTCGCTGACCACCTGAGATCCTGGCGCCGTCGACGTCTTGACCCACGGCTTGGAGCTCAGGCCCTTCTCGACGGCGTTCTTGGCCAGCAACGCCGCGCCGAGCATGACTTCCGGATTGGAGGTGTTCGTGCACGACGTGACGGCCGCGATCACCACCGCGCCGTGGTCGAGCACGAACTCGCCGCGGTCGGCGGATTTCACCGCCACCGGGTTGCTCGGCCGGCCTTCGGCGTGGTTGGCGGCCGAGCGGACATCGACCGCGTCGTTGTCCGCGAACGACAGCGACACGGTGTCGCCGGCCGGGAACGACTCGTCGACCGCCTCGTCGAGCTTGGTGCACTTTGCGGGCATGTGCTCCTCGACGTAGTTGTGGATGTCCTTGCGGAAAGTTGATTTCGCATCGCTCAGCGCGATCCTGTCCTGGGGACGTTTCGGCCCGGCGATCGACGGCACCACATCGGACAGGTCGAGTTCGAGGTATTCGGAGAACGTCGGCTCGTGCGCGGGGTCGTGCCACATGCCCTGCGCCTTGGTGTAAGCCTCGACCAGCGCCACCTGCTCGTCGCTGCGGCCGGTCATCCGCAAATAATCGAGGGTGACGTCGTCGATCGGGAAAATCGCCGCGGTGGAACCGAATTCGGGACTCATGTTGCCCAGGGTGGCCCGGTTGGCCAGCGGCACCTCGGCGACGCCACCGCCGTAGAATTCGACGAACTTGCCGACCACACCGTGCCTGCGCAGCATCTCGGTGACCGTGAGCACCACGTCGGTGGCCGTCACACCCGGCTGGATCTCGCCGCTCAGCTTGAAGCCGACCACGCGCGGAATCAGCATTGACACCGGCTGGCCGAGCATCGCGGCCTCGGCCTCGATGCCGCCGACGCCCCAGCCCAGGACGCCCAGCCCGTTGACCATCGTGGTGTGCGAGTCGGTGCCGACACAGGTGTCCGGGTAGGCGACACCGTCGCGGTCCATCACGACGCGGGCCAGGTACTCGATGTTCACCTGGTGCACGATGCCGGTGCCCGGCGGCACGACCTTGAAGTCGTCGAAAGCGCCCTGGCCCCACCGCAGGAACTGGTAGCGCTCACCGTTGCGCTGGTATTCGATCTCGACGTTGCGCTCGAACGCGTCGGCGCGGCCGAACAGATCCGCGATCACCGAGTGGTCGATCACCAGGTCGGCCGGCGCAAGGGGGTTCACCTTGTCGGGGTCGCCGCCGAGGTCACCGACCGCCTCGCGCATCGTGGCCAGGTCGACGATGCATGGCACACCGGTGAAGTCCTGCATGATCACCCGGGCGGGCGTGAACTGGATCTCGATGCTCGGCTCGGCGGACGGGTCCCAGTTCGCGATGGCCTCGATGTGCTCCTTGGTGATGTTGGAGCCGTCCTCGTTGCGCAGCAGGTTCTCCGCCAGCACCTTGAGGCTGTGGGGGAGTTTCCCGGTTCCGGGCACCGCACCCAGGCGGTAGATCTGATAACCGTTGTTCCCCACCTGCAGGGTGTCGCGGGCTCCGAATGAATTTGCCGATTCTGTGCTGGTCACATCTGCTCCCGGTTTATGTTGTCGATCGGCGACGGACCGTACCGCCGACCCTCCCATTCTAACAGTACGGTTGTCCTGTATCACCCCCGGGCGGCGCCGTTCCCCGGCGGTCCGCACGCGATCGCGTACCGTGCCCCTGGAAGCTTCAGACCGGAGGGCAGCAGCATGCAGGGGCCGCAGACGATTCCTTTCTTGCCCGCCTACATCCCCCCCGACGTCGACATCAACAAGGTCAACGCCGATGTCGGCCGGGATGCGGTCAGTGCGCCCGCCCAGGAGGTGCCCGCGTTGCGCCAGGTGGTGACCGACGCGAAGAAGAAGGGCATCGACCTGAAGATCGTCGTGATCGACCAGAACCCGCCGATCGACACCCCGCTGCGCGACATCGCCACCGAAGTCGGGCATGCCTATCCCGGTTCCACGGTGCTGGCGATGTCCCCGATGTACGCGGGCGCCTACAGCCCGGCATTCGACCGCGTCACCCTCGAGGCCGGCCAGGACATCGCCCGCACCGGCAATCCGGTGCAGTCGGCGCAGAATTTCGTCAGCGAGTTGACAACGCCGCAATTTCCGTGGACCGCATTGACGATCGTGCTGATTATCGCGGTCGCGGCGGCGACCGTCGGCACGCGTTTATTACAGCTGCGTAGCAAACGAGCAAACGTCGCCGAGCCGGGCACTAACGCCCTCAGCTAACTCCTTCCGCGGACACTCGGCGCGTCTGAATACCGGCCGGGTCACTATTCGGTCACGCTCCATTTAATTACAGTACTGTAGTTTGTGACTAAAGTTTCTTTAGTGTCAGATGTGACGTACGGTGCCTATGGCGCCTTCTGTTAAAGAAGTGTCTCCAGTGACTGCTGGGTATGTTCGCATTTGAGCCATAGGAGACCTGAGTCGGGATGAGACGCACCAGCGGGTCGGCATGGGCGGTGATGCTGGCCGTGGGGATGCTGCTCGGCACGCCCGGCCTGGCGGCCGGTGAGCCCCAGCCGGCCGACCCCGACTCGCTGGCAGCGCTCATCGCCCAGGTCGCCGACGCGAACCAGAAGTTGCAGGACATCGGCGCCGCGGTGCAGACGCGACAGGAAAGCGTCAACAAGGCCATCGCCGACGTCCAGACCGCGCGCGATGCCGCCGATGCGGCCAAACAGGACGTCGAGTCCAGCCGGCGCGCCGTCGCCGACGCCAACGCCGCGATCGCCGCCGCCCAGCAGCGGTTCAACGCGTTCGCCGCCGCGACCTACGTCGACGGCCCGTCGGCCTCGTATCTGACCGCCAAGAATCCCGACGACATGATCGCGACGGCGTCGACCGGTCAGGCCCTGGCCATCAGCTCTCAGCAGGTCATGACCGACTTGCAGCGGGCCCGCACCGAGCAGGCGAACAAGGAGTCGGCGGCGCGGGGCGCCCAGCAGAAGGCCGACAACGCCGTCGCCGACGCCCAGCGCAGCCAGGACGACGCGGTCGCGGCGCTCGTCGACGCGCAGAAGCAGTTCGGCGCGCAGCAGGACGAGATCAACCGGCTGGCCGCCGAGCGCGACGCCGCCAAGGCCCGGCTCGACGCCGCCAAGGCCCGGCTCGACGCCGACAATGCGCAGGGGTCGACGCCCGCCGCTCGCCTTCCGGGCAGCACCGACCGCTGGGGTAATCCGTCGGCCTCGCCGCCGGCGCCCGCAGCCAATGCCTGGGACCTGCAGTGGGATCCGACGCTGCCGGCGGTGGCGAGCGCCAACGTCCCGGGTGACCCGATCGCCGTCGTCAACTCGGTGCTGGGCATCATGGCCACGTCGGCGCAGGTCACCGCCAACATGGGCCGCAACTTCCTGCAAATGGTCGGCATCCTGCCGACGCCGTCCGGTTACACGAACGGCGCCATTCCTCGCGTCTATGGCAGGCAGGCCTCGGAGTACGTCATCCGCAGGGGGATGTCCCAGATTGGCGTCCCGTACTCGTGGGGCGGCGGCACCGCGGCGGGCCCCAGCCGCGGAATCGATGACGGCGCGGGCACCGTCGGTTTCGACTGCTCCGGGCTGATCCTCTACGCGTTCGCCGGCGTCGGCATCCGGCTGCCGCACTACTCGGGCGACCAGTACAACCTGGGCCACAAAATCCCGGCGGCGATGGCGCGCCGCGGCGACGTGATCTTCTACGGTCCCGGCGGCAGCCAACACGTGGCCCTTTACCTCGGCAACGGCCAAATGCTGGAGGCCCCGTACACGGGCTCGACCGTGAAGATCTCGCCGGTTCGCACCAGCGGCATGACCCCCTACGTCGTCCGCTACATCGAGTTCTGACCAGGTGGTGAACCGTGCTGCGCCATAACAGAATTGCACTGGCACTGCTGGTCGCCGTCGCGCTGTTGGTTCCGCTGGCCATCCCGGCGCTGGCGGACGACGACAGTGAGTGGGACCCGACGCTGCCGAAGATCGTCAGCGCGGGCGCGCCGGGCGACCCGGTCGCGATGGCCAACGCGTCGCTGCAGGCCACCAGCATCGCCACCCAGACCACGCTCGACCTCGGCCGCAAGTTCCTCGGCAGCCTGGGCATCCTGCCCAACAACACTGCCGCGCCGGGGCGGGTGTACGGCAGGCAGGCCATCGAGTATGTGATCCGGCGCGGCGCCTCACAGATGGGTGTCCCGTACTCGTGGGGCGGCGGCACCCTGACGGGCCCCAGCAGCGGCATCGAGGACGGCGCGGACACCGTCGGCTTCGACTGCTCGGGGCTGATGCGCTACATGTTCGCCGGGGTCGGCGTGCTGATCCCGCGATTCTCCGGGGACCAGTACAACGCCGGGCGGCACATCCCGCCGTCGCAGGCCAAGCGGGGCGACCTGATCTTCTACGGGCCGGGGGGCGGCCAACATGTCACGATGTACCTGGGCGGCGGCCAGATGCTGGAAGCGTCCTCGCTGGCCGGTAAGGTCACCGTCAGCCCGGTGCGCACCGCGGGAATGACGCCCTATCTCGCCCGGATCATCGAAAGCTGATGCGGCGGGCCCGGGGCGCCCCGCCAGCGAACCTACGTCGACGGATTCCGAAGTGCCTGGAATAGTTGACGACGGACATGTCTCAACCGACTTCGTGGGAGGATCCTCGATGACGTCAGCAGGTGGACCGCCGCAGGGCGCCGGAAACTTTTCGGGGCCAGGCGGGGGATCCGGTTACCCGGGTTCGCCCGGCGCCCATGCCGCGCCGCCGCAGCCCTCGGGCAACAACGGCGGGCTGTCCGGCGAGGTGCACACGCTCGAACGCGCCATCTACGAGGTCAAGCGGATCATCGTCGGCCAGGACCAGCTCGTCGAGCGGATGCTGGTCGGGCTGCTGGCCAGGGGCCACGTCCTGCTCGAGGGCGTGCCCGGCATCGCCAAGACCCTGGCCGTCGAGACGTTCGCCCGGGTGGTCGGCGGCACGTTCGCGCGCATCCAGTTCACCCCCGACCTGGTGCCCACCGACATCGTCGGCACCCGCATCTACCGGCAGGCCAAGGAGGAGTTCGACATCGAGCTCGGCCCGGTGGTGGCCAACTTCATCCTCGCCGACGAGATCAACCGCGCGCCCGCCAAGGTGCAATCCGCGCTGCTGGAGGTGATGGCCGAGCGGCACGTGTCGATCGGCGGCAAGACGTTCCAGATGCCCAAGCCGTTCCTGGTGATGGCCACCCAGAACCCGATCGAGCAGGAGGGCGTCTACGCGCTTCCCGAGGCCCAGCGCGACCGTTTCCTGTTCAAGATCAACATCGACTACCCGTCCCCGGAGGAAGAACGCGAGATCATCTACCGGATGGGTGTCACGCCTCCGGTACCCAAGCAGATCCTCGAGCCCGGCGATTTGCTCCGGTTGCAGGACGTGGCGGCCAACACCTTCGTGCACCACGCGCTGGTCGACTATGTGGTGCGCGCGGTGACCGCGACGCGCCGCCCCGAGCAGTTCGGCATGCCCGACGTCCGCGCCTGGGTCGCCTACGGTGCGTCGCCGCGCGCCTCGCTGGGCATCATCGCCGCCGCCCGGGCGCTGGCCCTGATCCGCGGCCGCGACTACGTGATTCCGCAGGACGTCATCGAGGTCATGGCCGACGTGCTGCGCCACCGGCTGGTGCTGACCTATGACGCGTTGGCCGATGAGATCTCGCCGGAGACGGTGATCAACCGGATCCTGCAGACGGTAGCCTTGCCGCAGGTGAATGCCGTTCCGCAGCAAGGACATTCGGTGCCGCCGGTGATGCCCGCCGCCGCGGCGGCTAGCGGTCGGTGACCCGCTCCAGCGGTCGGACGGTCGACCTTCCGTCGTTGCAGCGCGGCCAGATCCGCGACCCGGAACTGTCGGCGGCGCTGCGCAAGCTGGAGCTGACGGTCCGGCGCAAGCTCGACGGGGTGCTGCACGGCGACCACCTCGGGTTGATCCCGGGACCCGGTTCGGAGCCGGGGGAGTCGCGGATCTACCAGCCCGGCGACGACGTGCGCCGAATGGACTGGTCGGTGACCGCGCGCACGACCACCCCGCACGTGCGGGAGATGATCGCCGACCGCGAGCTGGAGACGTGGCTGGTTGTCGACATGTCGGCGAGCCTGGACTTCGGCACCACGGGCTGCGAGAAGCGCGACCTCGCGGTGGCGGCCGCGGCGGCGATCGCGTTCCTCAACAGCGGTGGCGGCAACCGGCTCGGCGCCCTGATCGCCAACGGCGAGAAAATCATTCGCGTCCCCGCCCGGTCCGGCCGAATGCACGAGCACACGCTGCTGCGCGCGATCGCGACCTCACCCAAGGCGCCGGTGGGCGTGCGCGGCGACCTGGCCACCGCGATCGACGCGCTGCGCCGGCCGGAGCGCCGGCGCGGCATGGCGGTGATCATCAGCGACTTCCTCGGGCCGATCAACTGGATGCGTCCGCTGCGGGCGATCGCGGGCCGCCACGAGGTGCTCGGCGTCGAGGTGATCGACCCCCGCGACGTCGAGTTGCCCGACGTCGGCGACGTGATCCTGCAGGACGCCGAGTCGGGTGCGGTGCGGGAATTCACCATTGACACGCAGTTGCGCGACGACTTCGAGAAGGCCGCTGCCGCGCACCGCGCCGAGGTGGCCCGCACCTTGCGGCGCTGCGACGCGCCGTTGCTGACGCTGCGCACCGACCGCGACTGGATCGCCGACGTCGTCCGGTTCGTCGCCAGCCGCCGCCGCGGAGCGTTGGCGGGACGCCGATGATCTCGCGGCGCAAAAATCTGAGCCGCGGAGCGTTGGCGGGACGCCGATGATCTCGCGGCGCAAAAACCGCCGCGGAGCGTTGGCGGGACGCCGATGATCTCGCGGCGCAAAAACCGCCGCCGCGGAGCGTTGGCGGGACGCCGATGATCGCGCGGCGCAAAAACCGCCGC
>Ga0335081_10009257_pt1 | contig 15843 bp, 11 predicted proteins | sample Lox_Sample_35_FD_206713 | JGI IMG/M metagenome (GOLD analysis project Ga0335081, IMG submission 206713) | Soil microbial communities from Loxahatchee National Wildlife Refuge, Florida, United States - Lox_Sample_3.5 | ecosystem: Environmental > Terrestrial > Soil > Wetlands | place: USA... | reverse complement strand
CAGCCGCGTGATTCGCGGCGGTTACTCCATCTTCTATAGCGGCGCAGCGTACGCGGCCATGGCCCGCAATCTCGCCGGCCAGCCGCAGTTCTCGATCACGGCCAACCTGGTCAACAGCCTCGCCCTGGTGCAAGCGGGCAAGGGGCTGACGATCCAGTGCGGTTTCATCGTCTCGGCGGCTTGCCCCAATACTCCCGTGCCGCCGGCGGGCACCGTAACCAACACTTACGTTATCGACAAGAATTACGTGCCGGCTTACGCGCAGAACTGGACGATAGCGGTGCAGCAGGGATTGCCGCACAGCCTGGTCCTGGAACTGGAATACGTGGGCATCAAGGGCACGCACCTGGACATCGTCGAGAATCCCAATCAGCTTCCGCCAAATTCGCCTGCCGGATTGAAGGGCCCGGTGACCAACGCCGCGGGCTTCCTGTACGAGACGGATAACGGCAATTCGATCTACCACGCCGCGCAGGTCCGGCTGACCCGCCGCATGACGCGCGGCATGTCCGCGGTCGCTCTCTACACGTTCTCGAAAGCCATCGACGACGCCTCCGGTTTCACGGGCGGCGGCAGCGGATCGGTGGTGCAGAACATCTACGACCTGCGCGCCGAGCGAGGCCTCTCGAGCACCGATCAGCGTCACCGGTTCTCGCTCACGTACCTGCTCTCTTCGCCGGTGGGCGTGCGTGGCCTCTGGCGCAATGGCGGCTGGAAGACCAGGCTACTGACGGGCTGGATGCTCTCCAGCACGTTCAGCGTGAATTCCGGCCTGCCCCTGACGGCCATGCTGGGAGGCAACCTGGGCACGACGCGAACGTCGGGGATTCGCACCAGCTACCGCGCCGAAGCGACCGGAGAGAACATCTTTGGCGGCGAGTATCCTTATTTCAACGAGGCCGCGTTCACCACGCCGCCGCCGGGCCAATACGGAAACGCCGGCGTGGGCACTATTCCCGGCCTGCCTTCGATCAGCCTGAACGCCGCGCTCAACCGCTCATGGCGGTTTGGCGAGACCCGTAAGAACCTGCAACTGCGCCTGGCGGCCAACAACGCGCTCAACCACGTGCAGATCACGAGCTTCGGCACCACCATCAACTCCAGCACGTTTGGCCTGGCTACCGGCGCCTCAGGCACCCGGACCGTGACTCTGAATCTGAGGTTCAGTTTCTGATATGCGCAACTTCTGGGTCGTCACTCTTGCAGCGTTGATGGCGATGGGGCAGCAAGCGCCGCAGAACCGGCCATCGCAGCCGGGCGGGGCGCCGGTCAAGTTCAGCGCCACTTCGAACCTGGTGATTGTCGATGTGACCGTCAAAGACAGGTCGGGCAAAGCCATCGAGAACCTGAGCAAGGACGATTTCACCGTTCTGGAAGACGGCAAGCCGCAAAAAGTCGACATCTTCGAACATCAGCAGCTTTCGCTCGAACCCGAACCACCCGAGCCGCCGCCAACCCTCGAGGAGAAGAACGCACTTCCGGAACCGCCGCGGACGACCATTGCTTCTGAAGGCGCTACCAAGATTCAATACCACGACAAACGCCTGCTGGCGCTGTTTTTCGATTTCTCGAACATGCAGATCCCCGACCAGCTTCGGGCTCAGGACGCCTCGCTCAAATTCCTCGAAGAGCACATGACCAAGTCGGATCTTGTGGCCATCCTGCTGTTCACCACCACCGTTCAGGTCAAAACCGATTTCACCGCCGACCGCATGCTGCTCACCGACATCATCAAGCATCTCCCGATCGGCGAGTCCAGCGACCTTGCGGATGCGGCCGACACCGGCTCTGACGACAGCGAAGACACCGGCGCCGCCTATGTGGCCGACGAGACCGAATTCAATATCTTCAATACCGACCGTAAGCTGGCCGCCGTGGAGGAAACCGTAAAGAAGCTGGCCACCCTGCCGGAAAAGAAGGCGCTGGTCTACATCACCGGCGGCATTTCCAAGACCGGCATCGACAACCAGGCTCAACTGGAAGCCACCATCAACGCCGCCACCAAGTCCAATGTGGCCATCTATCCGCTGGATGCCCGCGGCCTGATGGGCGATCCTCCCGGCGGCACCGCCAATCGAGGCGCATCGCGCGGCAGCGGCATCTTCACGGGATCGACCTTGAATTCCCAGCGCGCCTCAATCAACGATTCGCAGGAAACGCTCGCCACCCTGGCCGCCGATACCGGCGGAAAGGTCTTCCTCGACAGCAACGATTTGACCCTCGGCTTGAAGCAGGCGCAGGAGGAGTTTCGCAGCTACTACATTCTCGGCTACTACACCACCAACGCCGCCACCGACGGCAGATACCGTAAGATTACCGTCAGGCTGAAGGAGAACACTTCCGCGAAACTGGAGTTCCGCGACGGCTACTACGCCGATAAAGTCTGGGGCAAATTCACCGGCGACGATAAGGAGCGCCAACTGCGCGAAGCGCTGGCCTCGCGCGATCCACAAACCGACATTCCGCTAGCGCTGGAGGTGGATTACTTCCGCATTTCGCCCTCGGCGTACTTTGTGCCGGTATCGGTGAGAATCCCCGGATCGGTCATCGCCCTGGCGCAGAAGAAGAACGGCGGCGAGACCGAATTCGATTTCATCGGCAACGTCATGGACGAGCGCAAGAGCGTGGTCGGACAACTGCGCGACGATATCAAAGTCCGCGTGCCTACTACCGCGGCCGAAAAGCTGGCTACTCGCAATTTCCACTACGATGCCGGTTTCACGCTGAGCCCGGGCCGCTATCGCATGCGCTTCCTGGTGCGTGAGCAGCAGTCGGGCAAGATGGGCACGTTCGACACGCCATTCGTCATCCCCGACCTGGCGGCGGACTCGATGACGCTGAAGACCAGCTCGGTCGTGTGGAGCAGCCAGCGCGATTCGCTCAAAGCGGCGGTCGGCGCCGCGGAGCAGACCACGCGCAGGAACGCGAGTGCCAACCCGCTGATCTCGGGCGACGAGAAAGTGGTGCCCAACATCACGAAGTTCTTTCGGCGCGGCCAGAACCTGTACGTCACGTTCGACGTCTACGACGCCGCGCCCGATCCGGAGCACAACTCGGGGCGCCGCGTGGCGGTGATGATGAGCCTGTTCAACGATAAGGGCACGAAGGCGTTCGAGGCCGGCCCGGTGAAGGCCACGGAGATCGCGGCGACGCGGCCGAATGCCGTGCCGGTGCAGATCCAGGTTCCGCTCAAGAGCCTGGCTCCCGGCCACTACGCCTGCCAGTTGACCGTCATCGACGAGGTGGGCCGCAAGTTCGCGTTTCCGAGGGCGAACCTGGTGGTGCAGTAGCGTGGGGGGCGTTAGACAGATAATTCACCGCCGAGGCGCTGAGACACAGAGAAACACAAGAATAGAGTCCGAGCATTGCAGCGCTAGTCCCCTTGCCTGGCACGTCCGGTGGTAAAGTGTTTCGTTTGGCTGGCTCGAGGGCCAAGCCGCAACAGGAGCAACTCATGACCCGCAAGCGTCGTTCGCTCGCCCTTTTCGTCGCCTTGTGCCTTGCGGCGATCCTCACATTCGGAATGCTGGCTCAGCAAACAAGCCCTGGCGGCCAATACCCGGGCAATCTTCTCGCGGGGCTGGAATGGCGCGACGTGGGCCCCATGCGGGGTGGGCGCACTTATGCCGTGGCGGGACACGGCGACCAACCGGACACATTTTATTTCGGATCGGTCGGCGGGGGCGTGTGGAAGACCGAAAATTCAGGTCGTACGTGGTATCCGATCGCCGATGAGGGAATTCCGATCGGTTCGATTGGCGCGATTGCGGTGGCCCCGTCGAACCCCAGTATCATTTACGTGGGCACCGGCGAGCCTGACATTCGCAGCCAGATCTCCTACGGCAACGGCATGTACAAATCCACGGATGCGGGCAAGACGTGGACGCATATCGGCCTCGAAGGCACGCGCCAGATCGGGCGCATTGCGATCGACCCAACGAACCCGAACCGCATTTACGTAGCGGCGCTTGGCCACGTTTACCAGGCCAACCCGGAGCGCGGCCTGTATCGGTCTACGGACGGCGGTGCAACGTGGAAGAAGATCCTGTTCAAGACCAACGACCCTGATAACGTCGGCGCGATCGAAGTGGCCATCGATCCCAAGCATCCGCGCGTGCTCTACGCTTCGCTGTGGGCGACGCGGCGGCCACCGTGGTCGGTCTACGCGCCCACCAACTTGCCGGGCGGCGGGCTGTACAAGTCCACCGACGGAGGAGACACATGGAAGCAGTTGACCGGCGGGCTGCCCACCGACCAGTTCGTCGGCAAAATTGGCATCGCGGTTGCGCCCAGCAATCCCAACCGGCTGTGGGCCGTGGTGGATGACGTGGGCGCCCCTGTCGCGCGCGGCATCGGGGGCGGAGGCGGCGGTGGAGGTGGCGGACGCGGCGCAGCAGGGGCGGGCAGTACGCCCCCGACGGCCGGCGGGGTCTACATCTCCGACGACGCGGGCGCTGCCTGGAAACTGGTCAATAGCGAGAACCGGCTATGGGGCCGCGGATGGTACTTCGAAGCAGTGACTGTCGATCCCACCAATCCCGACCGCGCCTACGTAATGAACACCGCCACTTACATGACGACTGACGGCGGGAAGACTTTCGTTCCGGTGAAGGGCGCGCCGGGCGGCGACGATTACCACCAGCTTTGGGTCAATCCCAAGGACGGCAATCGTATGGTGCTGAGCAGCGACCAGGGAACCGTGGTCAGCGTGGATGGCGCCAAGACCTGGAGCACGTGGTACAACCAGCCCATCGCGCAGATCTATCATGTCGCCGCCGACAATCGTTTCCCCTATTGGCTGTACGGGGCGCAGCAGGATAGCGGCGGCGTCGGCGTCAGCACCTGGTCGCGGATGGGCGTGCTTTCGTTCCGCAACTGGGAGCCCACGTGCCTGGCCGGTGAGAGTATGACCGTGGTCCCCGACCCCAAGGACGGCAACATTCTTTACGGCAGCGGCGCCGGCCGTTGCGACCAGGCCTTAAACATACCGGTTGCGCCCGGTGGGCAACTGCCCCCACCCGATCCCAACGATCCCAACCGTAGAACCTGGACGCTCCCTGAAGTCTTTTCGCTGGCGGATGAAGCGCTGTATTACTCGAATCAGTTCGTATTTCGCTCGCGCGACCGCGGCCGCACGTGGGAGAAGATCAGCCCGGACCTCGCGCGGCTGAACCCGCCGGTGCCCGCGAACCTGGACCCCGTCACGGCCAAGGATATTGATCAGCCGATGACCGACCGCTTCGGTGTGGTGTATACCATCGGCCCATCGCCGCTCCAAGCCACTACCGTTTGGGTTGGCACCGACGACGGCCTGATCCATGTCACCCGCGACGACGGGAAGAACTGGCAGAACGTCACGCCGCCGGCCATGACGGCATGGAGCAAGGTTTCGCAGATCGAGGCTGGTCACTTCGACGCGGAAACCGCGTACGCTTCGGTGGACCGTCATCGGCTCGGTGACAACCAACCGTACATCTACCGTACCCACGATGGCGGCAGGACCTGGCAGAATGTCGTCAGCGGCATCCCCGATGGCGCTTACGTCAACTCGGTCAAAGAGGACACGCAAGCCAAGGGCTTGCTGTATGCGGCCACCGAGCTGCGCGTGTATGTCTCGTTTAACGATGGCGCGCAATGGCAATCGCTGCAGAACAACCTGCCGGTTACTTCCGTGCGCGACATCGTGGTGCACGGGGACGACCTGGCGATCGCCACGCACGGGCGCGGCTTCTGGGTGATGGATCAAATGAGCGCGCTGCGGCAGATCGCCGGGCAGGGCGATCGCATCGTGACCTCCGGCGCGTACCTGTTCAAACCCGGCGAGACTTACTCGATCCGGCAGGGCGGCCAGAACGGCACGCCGCTGCCTCACGAGGAACCGCAGATGCAGAATCCGCCCTCGGGCGTGGTGGCGTATTACTGGCTCAGATCCGCCGCAAGCCAGCCTTTGAAACTGGAACTGCTCGATGCCGCGGGAGCGGTCCGCGCCTGCGCGGCCAGTGACACGCAGGTGCGCCCGGTGGACACGGAAGCCATAAACGTTCAGGCCTATTGGGAGCAACCTGCGAAGCCGCCTTCCGCGGCGGCCGGAATGCATCGTTTCGCTATCGGCGGCGCGGCCGGAAGAGGCGGCGGATTTGGCGGACGGGGCGGCGGCGCGCCACCGGCCAGGGACGCCTGCACACCAGCCACGACTCCCTCGGAAACAGCGGCGGCGGACGCGGCTGGCGGCGGACGCGGAGGCCGGGGCGGACGCGGGGGTGGCGGTGGCGGGCGCGGCGGCGGTGGGGGTCTGCAGCCCGGCCAGTATACCGTGCGCCTTACGGTGGATGGCCAGACTTACACGGAGCCGGTCACCGTTAAGCCGGATCCGCGTGGTGCGCCCAGCGGCGGGGGGAATCAATAATCGCTAGCTACGCGAGGAACAACCGGCGAGCTTCGCTCGCGTGGACCGATTGACAATCGGTCCGCAGGTTGCCAACCTGCCCTACCGCTACTTCGCGCCGGCGATTGACGTGACCGCTTGCCAGAATAGCTGCAGGTGCTTGTTGACGGCCTCTTCCAGAATGCGTTCCTGGTCGCTGTGAACTCCGAAACCCTTGAGCGTGTCTTCCTCATCCGTCATGGGCCCGACCCCATAACACTGCACTCCCTTCGCGCGCAGTTGGGCCATATCCGTGGCGCCGGTCTGCATCAGCGGCAGCACCGGAACGCCGTACACGTTCCTGAACGCGGCTTCGAGCGCGCGGTATGCATCCGATGTGATGCTCGACGGCGGCGGTATGGGGCGCTCTCCGCCCTGGGTGTTGGGCACGGACACGACCTGCACCGCCGGATCGTTGATGACCTTGCGCATCAGGTCGTAGAAGGCGTTGATATCCTCGTCCGGCAGAGCGCGAATATCCAGCGTGGCGGTCGCTTCCGACGGAATCACGTTCGACCGGAAGCCGCCCTGGATGATGTTGGGCGAAATCGAAGTGTGCAACATCGAGTAAAACGCCGGCTGATTGACCGCCATGTATTCGCGCACGGCCGCGGACTTCGACGGGTTCAGCAGATCGCGGAGACGCTGCGCCTCAGCCGGCTCGCTGATCGAGGCGAGCTTTTCGAAATAGGTCCGCGTGGTGTCGTTCAGGCGCATCGGGGGGTCCCACATCGCCAGCTTCGCGACCGCCGCCGACAAGTGCGCGATCGCATTCCCGCGCATCGGGCGCGACCCGTGACCTGATGGGCCGGTGGCCACCAGGCGCGTGCCGCGCGGCACCTTCTCGGTGGTCTCGATGGTGGCGAAGATGGCCTTGCCGCCGCGCCGCGTGACCCCGCCGGCTTCCGCCAGGCAGACCTCCGATTCGATCTCGTTCCAGTGATTGCTGATCAGGTAGCCGATACCGAATCCGGACGAGCCTTCTTCTCCAGCCTCGGTTACAAAGATGACGTCGCGGTCGAGCTTCGCGCCGGTGCGCTTCAGCAGGATGGTGGTCATCATGGCGGCGAACAAGTCGCTCTTGTCGTCGATTACGCCGCGGCCGTACACGTACCCACCCACGCGCGCGCCGCTGAACGGAGGAATCGTCCACTTGCTGGCGTCCACCGTCACGGTGTCGCTGTGTCCCATGATGAGCAGCGGCTTCTTGGAGCCGTTGCCCTTGATTCGGGCGATCAGATTGGCGCGCGACGGGTCTTTCGAGACCACCATGGAAGGAATGCCCTCGGCATCGAAGACCTTCTTGACGTAGTCGACAATGCGGGTTTCATTACCGGGCGGGTTGGTGGAATCGATCTGGACCAGCGCCTGCAAATGGCGCATGGCTTCGTCGTTGACCTTTGTCCAGTCGATCGGCTGGGCCGCGGCCGGGAGTACGGCGGCCAGGAGGGCTAGCAAGGCGGTTCGCATTGCCTCAGTCTACCCCAGGCGGTAGAGTGGACGATCAGTTTGTGCCGCCGATCAGGGTTTGTTGGCTTGCATCGCCGGATTGATCACCGAGCCGTTCGCGGCCAGCGTGCCAGCTGGATACGTCATGCCGGAGATCGCCGGCCCGACTTCGCCTAATTGAAACGCCGGCATCGGGCTCGACGGATTGTCGTAGTAGGCCGAGACGGCAGCGCCCTGGTTGATCTCCTGGGTGAGATCCGCGGTGAGTTGCTGTACACCCTCATTCCCGCACTTGGCGTAGTAGGCCAGGTCCGCGGCGTTCACTGTCATACCGTTGGGCAGCTCGATGAAATTCGCCAACGGTTCGGTGGACCCTGGCGCCTGGCCAAATGCCGGCTTCCGCACCACCGTACCGCCGAGTAACTGCGCGATCTGGCTGGCGGTATCGTCCGAAGCATAGTAAATGGACGGCATCTCAAAGGTCCCGCGCGGCGTGATCTCCGCCAGCTTTGACGGATCGGTTACGTTGGTGGGGCGCAGGGAGCCGCTCATGATGGCATTCACCAGCGCGGCGATACCGGTGGGCTGCACGGAAACCGGCGTCACACTTGCTGTGAGCGGCCCGGAAGCGGCTTTGGGCACGGTGGCGCCGGCTGCCGTGGGTGTGGCGGACGCTGCTGCCGCCGCGCTGGCCGGCGCGGCTGTGCTGGACGCTACCAGCGTGGCAAACGGGCTTGTGGGTGTAGCAGGCGCTTTGGAGGGTGACGTGCGGCCGGCAGCGGGCGCAGTGCCTCGCGCGATCGCGGTGTGCGCCGGGCTGCGGAGCGGGTTGACAGCGGTCAGTGTCCGAGACGGGATTCTCATGCCGATGCCATAGGGCAAGTTCTGCGCCGTTTTCAACTCGTTGAAGACACGGAAGGGGCCGGCAGGAGTCGCGGCAGCTTCTTGCCGGGGTGGCGGTTTCTTGACGCCACCGTTAGCTTCCAATATCTGCAGAAACACCGCCCGCAGATGCGGCCGCCTGGGGTATCCTAAATCCATGCGTTTTCTAGCTACGATGCTGCTGGTTCTGACTCCGCTCTGCGCTCAGGATGCTCCTAAACAGAAAGGAATGCGGGGCGGTCCGCCGAAAAACCTCAAGATTCTGAAGCCGGAAGAAGTGCGGAGCACGATGGCGTCCTTCACCCAGGCGCTGGGCGTGAGGTGCGACTTCTGTCACGTACAGGGTGATTTCTCCCTCGACGACAATCCCAAGAAGACCACCGCCCGAGCCATGCTCACTATGGTTCACGAGATCAACGGCAAGTTCCCGCCTGTGGAAGGCAAGATGTACGTTACCTGCTACACCTGCCACCGGGGCAAGACGACTCCGGAAACCGCTCCGCCGCCGGCAGCGCCCGGTGGACCCGGGGGACAGTAGCGCGCCGCGCATGCCGCCGCGCGCAGGCTTGAGCCTGTGTGGGTATCATGAGGCATGCGGGTTCGCGAATTAGCAGAGTGGCTGGGCGCGACGTTTGAAGGCGACGGCGAGAAGGAACTCGCCGGCGTGGCGCCGCTTGAAACGGCGGGCGCGTCGGACGTCGCATTCGTGGGCAGCCGGAAGGCCGCGGCGCAGGCGGAATCTTCCGCCGCGGGCTGTTTGCTGGTGCCGGAGGAATGGCCCAGCCCGAGCTACCGCACAGTGATACGCGTCGCGGAGCCGCGCACCGCGTTCGCGCGCGCGGTGAACCGCTTCTATCCCACCGCCGAACTCAAGCCGGGGATTCATCCAACCGCGGTCGTAGGCAAAGATGTGGAGATCGGCTCGATGGTCTACCTCGGGCCCCACACCGTGGTGGGCGACGGCTCGCGCATCGGCGTCGCCACCAGCATCGGCGCCGGCTCGGTGATCGGCAAGCGCGTCAACCTCGGCGAAGGCTGCGTGCTGCACGCCAACGTCACGATATACGACAACGTCGACCTCGGGCGCGGCACTATCCTGCATTCGGGCGTGGTGATCGGCGCGGATGGATTCGGCTATGTGAGAGAAGAGGACCGCTGGCAGAAGTTTCCGCAAGTCGGCCGGGTCGAGATCGGAGACCATGTGGAGATCGGCGCGAATTCCTGCGTCGACCGCGCCGCCATCGGAGTGACATCGCTTGGAGAGGGCACCAAGCTCGACAACATGGTGCACGTCGGGCACAACTGCCGCATCGGGCGGCACGTGGTGGTGGCGGCGCAGACCGGTTTCTCTGGCGGTGTGGTGGTGGAGGACTACGCCGTGATCGGGGGGCAGGTGGGAATCGGAGACAAGGCCCGGATCGAGGCGCGCGCGGTGCTTGGATCGGGGTGCGGGGTGCTGACGTCCAAGATTGTGCGCTCGGGCGAGACCGTTTGGGGCACGCCGGCGCGGCCGCTCAAGCAGCACCTCGAGCAGCTTGCGAATCTCGCGCGGCTGCCGGAGGTACGGCTGCAGATCGCCGATTTGAAACGGCGGCTGGCGGAACTCGAAAGGAAAGCCTGATGCTCGTTGTGGTGGGCGGCCATTCCCGGGACATCGGCAAGACTTCGGTGGTGGCGGGGTTGATTCGCAAACTGCGGGACCACAGATGGACGGCGATCAAGATTACCCAGTACGGCCACGACGCCTGCGACCCGCACGGCGGAGCCTGCGGCTGCGAGGCCGCGCCGGACGAGCCATTTGCGTTGAGCGAGGAATACGAGCCCAACCGGACCGATTCGGGACGTTTTCTCACCGCCGGCGCCGAGCGCTCCTTCTGGCTGCGCACCCCCGCGGGGCAACTCGCCCGCGCGGCCGTCACCATTCAGAAGATCCTCGGGCAGTCGGTCAACGTAATTGTGGAATCCAACAGCGTGTTGGAACTGGTGAAGCCGGACGTCTTCCTCATGCTGCTGGATTTCTCCTGCGAGGACTTCAAGGCATCCAGCATGCGTTTCCTGGACCGGGCGGATGCATTCCTGGTGATCGACCGCGGCATAAACGCGCCGCTATGGCAGGACGTCGCACGCGGGATGTGGAACGGCAAACCTCAGTTTCTGGTGAAGCCCCCTAACTACGTGACCAGCGCTGTGGCGGAGTTCGTGCGATCGGGGTTTTCCGGCGGGCGCTGAGCACGCAGCCGGCGCAATTCCTCGGCGGCCTCGCTGAGACGACGTGCGGCGTGAGCCACCTGGTGCTCGATGGCCCGGAGCTGTTCCCTCACGTGACCCTGGGGATGATTGAGCAGCAGATCCAGATAGAAGACACTGGTCTCAATGTTGCCCAGCGGCTGCCGCAAATCGTGCACCAGGTTGGCAAGGATTCCTTCAGTTTGGGAAGACGGATGTGGAGACATGTTCAAAGCTCGGGGGATGCATCAGTATAGCGCAATGAATTTCAGATCGTAACAGATTTTTTGGGTTTTCCTTTTTCGAACCGTGCCGGGGATTACACAGGCAGGATTTCGTGCGCGACCTGGTTGCGCCCGCGGTCTTTGGCGCGGTACAAGGCCAGGTCGGCCTCGCGGATCAAGGCGTCGGCGTCCTCTGTAGTGGGGAAAAGGCGGCTGGAAATGCCGACGCTGCAAGTCATTTCCAAAACCTGCAAGCCGGTGTAGTAGGGTTCAGCCGCTACCGCATCCCGGATCCGCTCCGCCTGGGCGACGGCGGCGTTCCCTTCGCAACCGGGCAGGACCATGAGGAACTCCTCGCCGCCATAGCGGCCCAGAGCGTCGTAACGGCGAATGGCGGCTTTCATCCGCCGGGCAGCTTCGCGGAGGACTGCATCGCCTGCCAGGTGACCGTGGGTATCGTTAACGCGCTTGAAGTAGTCGAGATCCACCATCAGCAGGGTCAGGGGGTGGTGCTCGCGGCCGCCGCGAGCCAGCTCATTACGCAGCGTTTCCAAAATGGCGCAGCGGTTGAGCAAACCCGTGAGGCCGTCGTGTGTGGCCTGTTCCCGAAGGGCTTCCCGCGTCTCGAGGAGCTGCTCGTGGAGATCGAGGAGGCGACTGCCGGCGCGGAGCCGGACCCGCAACTCATGGGCCTGAAACGGCTTGGTGAGGTAGTCGTCGGCGCCGGCATCCATGCCTTGCACGAGGTCCTGACAGTCGGACCGCGCTGTGAGGACGAGGATGTATATGTATGGCTCGCGGCCCTCGGCGCGGACGCGGCGGCAGATTTCCACGCCATCCATACCCGGCATCATCCAATCCAGAACTGCGAGGCGGGGACCGTCCGGCGCTTGCAGGGCCTCCCAGGCCTGGTTACCGTCGCGCGCGATGACCGCCTCATAGCCCCACTTGGTGAGCATGGAGCGGAGCATGGATTGAAACACGGGGTTGTCTTCCGCGGCCAGAACCTTGCGGGGATGCGTTGCCTCCATGACCCGCTCTGCCGCGAGCATTAACTGTCGATCCGGATGCAAGAACTCCTCCACAAGGCTTATCGGTCCGAACCCGGATCGTGAGAGAGGACTGAAGTACTACGGCCTGGGCATGAAACTCCGCCCCATCACTCGCCGCACCAAGGGGAGCCGCTACCGCCAGCGGAAGATCTTGAGAGCCACGCCGAAGCAGACCACGAGCCACCCGCCCAGGATGGCGATCTGCGGCGTCAGTTGAGCCAGGCTGTACCCTTGCAGCATGTGGGCGCGCAGGGCATCGATCACGGCGGTGAGGGGCAGCGCTTTGATGGCCGGCTGCACCATGTCGGGAAAGCGCTGCGCGGAGAAAAAGACGCCGGACATGATCCACATGGGCATCATGACGGCGTTCATCAATCCGGAGGCGGCCTCGATGGTTTGCACGCGCGAAGCCAGCAGCAGTCCCAGCGCGCAGAACGTGAATGAGCTGAGCACGCACAGCACCGCCATGGCGGACAGCGTGCCGCGCACGGGCACGTGAAACACCACCGCGCCGAAGCCGAGCACCACGCCCACTTCCACCACCAGGAGCAAGAGCCGGGAAAGCAGGAATGACAGCAGGTAGTAGTGGCGCGGCATGGGCGTCGCCACCAGGCGCTTGATGAGTTTCTTCCGCCGTGCGTCCACCACGGTGAAGCCCATCCCCCAGATGGCGCTGCCCATCAGGTTCATCCCTAGCAGCCCGGGCACCAGGAAGTCGATGTAGCGCGAGCCGGGCTCGCGCAGCAACTGGTCCGCGGAAGCGACCGGGTCCACGCGGCCGGCGGAACGCTGCACAGCGCGATCGGCGAGCATGCGGGCGGCGCGGCCCTCGGGGTTGGTGTCGTCGAAGTGGTAGACCACCGATGCCGCGGGACCGGGTTCGGCCAACAACGCCACCTTGCCGGTGCGCAGGGCTTCGGCGGCTGCCTCGGGGGAGAGTTCCTGCACGTCGAGGAGTTTCTCGATCTTGAGTGATCGCGCCAGCTCCGGCGTGACCGCGGCGATCTTGAGCACATCGGCAGGCCGGTTGCGAAAGGCAATCCCCAGGCCCGCGGCCAGCAGGATGGGGAAGATGAAGACCCAGAACAGCGCCTCCGGTTCGCGCATGAATTCGCGGAATCGCACCAGGGTCAATTGCACCAGGGGGTGCGCGGCAAACGACGAATTGAAGGTCTTATTCATCGCGCAGATGCCTCCCGGTCAGAGTGACGAATACGTCCTCGAGTGTCGCCGAATGAGTACGGAGTTCGGTGAGCGGCACGGCCTGGCGATCGAGCTCGTCAAGCAGCGCCGGAACCGCGTGGTGCAGCGCCGAGACCTGCATGAGCACGCTGCCGTTTTCCGTGCGAACGTCACGGATCCCGTCGATCCTCGAGAGCGCCGGCAGATCCAGCGGCCGGGCTGCGGTGCCGGCTGAAATCTCCACCATGTGTTCCGCGCAGACGGATGCGATCAGCTCGCGCGGGGTGCCGAGGGCGATGACTTTACCGTGGTCCATGATGGCTACGCGCTCGCAGAGGCGTTCGGCTTCGTCCATGTAGTGGGTGGTCAGCAGGATGGTGCGGCCGGCCAGCTTGAACTGCTCGATCAGGTCCCAGAGCTGGCGGCGCGCTTGCGGATCGAGTCCGGTGGTAGGCTCGTCGAGGAAAAGAAAATCGGGATTTCCCACCAGCGCGCAGGCCAGGGCCAGACGCTGCTTCTGGCCGCCAGACAGGTTGCCTACCCGCGACTTGGATTTCTCCTCCAATTGCACCAGGGAGATCACTTCGGAAGGCTCCGGTCCTTGGCGGTAGAAACTGCGGAACAGGCAGATGGTCTCCAACACCGTGAGCTTCTCGGCGAGTTGCGTCTCCTGGAGCTGAATGCCCAGCCGCTGCCGGAGCTCCTTCGCGTCGATCTCCCATTTCAAGCCGAGGACTTCCACTTCGCCGGTATCGAGCGCCGTGAGTCCTTCGCAGATCTCGATGGTCGTAGTCTTGCCGGCTCCATTCGGACCGAGCAGCCCGAAGCATTCGCCGGGACGGACTTCAAGGTCCAGCCCGTCGACGGCCACCACGTCCTTGTAAGTCTTGCGGAGATGGCGCACGCGCAGCGCGGGCTTCGCGGCGGGTTGGGACATAGGACCAGTATGCCAGAGACGGCGCCACAGCCGGCGGTATTTCGCCGCCCCTCCGCACGCCATTTCCCTACTGATCGCGGAGCGTCTGCATGGGGTCGAGGCGGGCGGCACGCCATGCAGGGATGCTGCTTGCGACCAAGGATACCAGCAGCAGCACGGCCGCTACCGACGCGAATGTGACGGCGTCCAAGGCGCCGGTGCGATAGAGCAGATCCTGCAAGTACCGCGTCACCACGGCCGAAACGCCCACTCCAATCACCATGCCCGTACCGGCCAGGGCCAGGCCACGGCCCAGGACCATCCGTAAAACGTCCGTGCTCCGCGCCCCTAACGCCACGCGCACACCTATCTCGACCGTGCGCTGGACCACCATGTACGAGAGCACCGCATACATGCCGATCGCGGAGAGCAGAAGAGCCATCGCGGCGAAGCACGTCACCAGCAGCGTCTGAAACCAGGGCTGGGCGGCGGCACGGGAAACCGACTCGTCCAGCGTGATGACGTGGCTCAACGGGATCTCGCGGTCGAGGACGGCCAGCTCGGAACGGAGCGGCCCCACCAGCCGGTCGGGATCTCCGGACGCGCGGATGCACAGCGTGGGCGAGACGATCACGGCCTGCGCCCAGGGCAAATAGTACTGCGGGTCGGCGGAGGTGGTGAGGTCCTTGCGTTTCACGTCGCCTACAACGCCAACGATCTCGCGCATCGGCGGCTTGCCGTCGCCGTCGGAAAGGTCGGTCCGCATGCGCTTCCCGATGGGGTTCTCGCCGGGAAGGTACTTGCGCGCGAAGGCTTGGTTGACGATGATCACAGGCAGGGCTGTGCGGGAGTCGCGCGCCGCAAAAGCGCGGCCCCCGACCACGGGAATGCGCATCGTTGCGAAGTAATCCGGGGTCACCACGTTCACCGCGGCGCTGGGCTCGTCGCCGGGCGCCAGCGGCTGGCCTTCGATCGAAAATGAAACTCCGATGTTGCTTCCGCTCAGAGGCAAGGGCCATCCCGCAGCCACGGACCGCACACCCGGGAGCGCGCGCAAGCGGGTCAGCAACCGGTCATAGAACTGAATTTGCTGCGCCTGGGTGTACTGTTTCTCCGGAAGAGCGATGCTGGCGGTGAGCAGGTGGTGCGGATCGAAACCCGGATCCACGCGAACGATCTGGATGAAGCTGCGGATGAGCAGTCCCGAGCCGACCAGCAATACCAGACCGAGGGCTGTCTCCCCCACCACAAGCCAGTTGTGAAGACGGTTGCGGCCGCGGGCGCCGGTAGCGCTCCGCGTGCCTTCGCGCAGCGCGGCGCCGGGATCGAGCCGCGAGGTCCGCCACGCCGGCAAGACGCCAAAGAGCACGCCTGTGGCCAGCGACACAAGCAGCACGAACAGCAGCACGGTACCATCGACGGAGATCTCAGCCGCACGCGGCAGGTTCCTGGGGACCAGCCGGAGCATCGCCTCCAGCACCCAAGTCG
>Ga0335081_10009254_pt1 | contig 15845 bp, 19 predicted proteins | sample Lox_Sample_35_FD_206713 | JGI IMG/M metagenome (GOLD analysis project Ga0335081, IMG submission 206713) | Soil microbial communities from Loxahatchee National Wildlife Refuge, Florida, United States - Lox_Sample_3.5 | ecosystem: Environmental > Terrestrial > Soil > Wetlands | place: USA... | reverse complement strand
GATCTGATAACCCGCAGATCGACAAGGGTTCGCATCTGTTCCATGAACGGGGTTTTGAGCTCTTGATAGTTATTCGAATGCATCATTGTTGTGAGCGTATTCAGGACGGTATCACGATAACCGGAGAGCGTGGAATGTTCGACTTCGCTCAGGACGATGGATTCGATATTATATCCGGTGACCAGGGTTGTGATTATCACGCCGATAGCGACAAAAGAAAGAATAGGGGCGGCAAGCTTCCATTTTATGGAAATATCTCTGAATTTCATCAGTGATCCCCATCACCGGCAACTTCAATCGTATAATCGCTTCCCTCGCCGCTGATATAACTTTGCCCGTTTTCTGCAGTGATAAGGCAGAATAGCAGGGCAGTTCTTCAACGGAACATACTTAACTTATCGGCATTTCCCTGCAAATGTTTAAGACATAGCGTAAGCTTCCCTGTCAAGTAGACAGTTTAAAAGTAGAGTTTCCGGTGTAGTTTTTCAGACATTCATCCGGCGTCAGACTCCCGAGGGAGTCATGGGGACGGTGCTCATTGTAGTCGATCATCCACCAGTACGTAGCTTCCCGGACATCCTCTAGGCTGTTGAACAGATACAGACTGAGCACCTCTTGCCGATACGTTCGGTTAAAGCGTTCGATATAAGCGTTCTGATTCGGTTCTCCCGGCTGAATATAGCGGATGATCATCCCAGCAGACTCGGCCCATTCGACAAAATCGCTGCTGAGAAACTCCGGGCCGTTATCGGTCCGCAAAATATCGGGAAGCCCCCGTTCGGAGCGCAGCCGTTCAAATACACGAATTAACCGCCTGCCGGTTATGGAGGTATCGATCTCCACGGCTAGGCATTCACGGTTGAAATCATCAATGACGTTGAGCGTCCGAAACCTCTTGCCGGCATAGAGCGTATCACTCATGAAGTCGGCGGACCAGACCTGATTCGGACGCTGTGGCACTCCCAGCGGCTGTTTTACTCGTTTGGGCAACCGTTTCTTTGCACGGCGCTTCTGGTTCAAATGCAGTTGGCAATAGACCCGATAAAGCCGTTTATGGTTCCACGGATGGCCACTCCGGCGTAGGGCGTCATAACATTTCCAGAAGCCCCACCCGCCATGGCGTTCAAGCAAAGCATTCAGCGCTGCAATAATCTCGGCATCGCGCACCGCTGGACTTGATATCGGCTTATAGAAAGCCGCCCGAGAGATACGTAGACAGTCGCAGCTGCGTTTGATCGATAAGCCATGCTCGTCGACCAGGTAGCGCACTGCTTCTCGTCTCTCAAGCGGCCCTAGAGCTTTTTTTCGATCAGGTCCTTCAGAGCGCGGTTTTCAAGAGCGAGGTCAGCGTACATCCGTTTGAGCTTGCTCAGTTCGCCTTCCATCTCTTTCATCCGTTTGAGATCGGAAGCCGCCATGCCGCCGTACTTTGATTTCCAGTTGTAATACGTCGCATCACTGATGCCGTGTTTCCGACAAAGGTCCTTCACAAGCACCCCGGCATCTGCTTCTTTGAGGATCGCGATGATCTGTGTTTCGGTGAATCTCGAGCTTTTCATGAGAACCTCCTGGCGTCCATATAATGCCAGAAAGCTCTACTTTTAGCATGTCTCTTTTTTAGGGAAGCTTACGATAGGGGTTGGATACCCTGGGAGCACAAAAAGGGGAGCAGGCCAAAGAAAAGGGGCTACAGCAATTGCTGTAACCCCTTGAGTTGATTGGTAGCGGGGGCCGGATTTGAACCGACGACCTTCGGGTTATGAGCGGCATAAAGCCATTTTTTAGAGACCGTTGATAAAAGCTTGGTTTCCCGTTTTGCTTTCATAATCGAGGCTTTATCAGCTGCATATTGTATGTGTCTATTGCGTCTATCTTGCCCCTTAGGATATTTTTTATCACATTTTTATCACACGAAAAAAGGCCGTGACCTTCGAGTTTTCAACACGAAGGTCGCATTTAATCAAGCGGAAAGCACCGACACCTGTCCTGTCTTAGGCAGGGTAAACGGGTCTTCTCCCTGCCGCTTAGACTGCGATAGTAATTATCATTAAATAGGTTTTCTGGAGAGGGTAAGATTCGATATGTAATGGAACACTAGCACGCTCAAGCCGCTGTGGCAGAGTCGACGAGATGCCGGGGTGAGCTGAAAAGCGCGAATAGGGTCATCGGGATGAGAATGGTGTAAAGGCCCGTGACGACCGGGGTATACCCGAGATTTTTATGTAAACGATCACATCGGGAATGGCGAGAGCAGCCGGATCGCCGCTTATCCGCCTGATCAAACATCGGATCGACGCTAATGCTTCGTCATTCGGAAATCGGAAACTTTGCTGATGTCGCCCGAGACGGCTTCATTTCTTGGTACTTTCTTGTACGTCCTGCAGTCAGGATATCTCGAGCACCTGAAACGCATAGTATTTTCGTCATACATAATTGTATAGATACATGATGCTACCGCAGGCATCGCATAATGGTCTCTTCTGGACTCTCGTACGATAACAATCGGTAAACTGCACACCACACATCAAGCAGAGATAGCGTGGAGATGATGTAATCAAAATGTAACAATGCTGTCATACCCGTGTAACGGGTCATCTGTATCATTCTCAGAAGTTAACGGTCAGGATTTACGTGCCTTTAGATGAAAAATAGCGGAGACTTACCAATTGGTTCAGTCATATTGACGTTCATATGAACAATATTATTATAAAGATAAAAAATGGGTTTGTCGCGGATGTTTATTGCACTGCATCTGCCAATGTGATCGTTGTCGATTGCGATACCATCAAGGACGGAGAAACGTTTGAGGAACGCATGTTAAAAGCGGTCATCATGATGATCGAGCAGCATGTCGTACCCGAGGAAATCGGTAGTCTGGTGCGGTCGCTGGTGCTTGAGCGAGGAAAATTGGCAGATGGGATTCATGAGGAGTGTGCTGCTCCGGCTCAGACTGCGGAGAGAGTTTTCGAATCCTAAGACGTCGAGCCCCGCTTCGATCTGGGGTTATGGGATCGCATTCCGCTCCTATGTGCTTTATTATGATGACTTGTCTTTTGCGGGATCTGAACTGCATAAATAAATAGGATTCATGAAATCAAGATTGCATTATTCTTATTTCAATTGAGAGGTGCATCGAATGAAAATTAGCGTCCTGAAAGTAATTCAATATGTTCTGACGACTGCAGGACTTCTAATCGCCCTTCTCTTTACCATTCTTATTATTCGTACCATGTGAAAACAGCAAGAAATGCCATCAACCGTAAAATGATTTGCAGCTCGCCTGGTTGATTACGTCTCTCCAAGCCTGTCTGCAGCTTGGTCAACTACTAAATAACTTTTAGTTTATAAAAAGAGCCTTTGATATATCTTTATCAAGTTGATCCTTTCGCAACAGCATGTCTATGTTAAGATCGGCTCAGCATTGTACCAGCGTTAAACAAGTACGTGATTTGACCCACCATACAGAAGGAGTTACCGTTTGCTAAAACGTATGACAAGCCTGTTGGCTATTATAATTGACATGCTAAAGAGCCTTGCATTGCTGGAGTATCCGGATGATATCCTTGAATTGATCGAAGAAACCAAGGACGGAATTAATTCCTCTGATAATGTTACAGTATGGGCACGAGCAACACAAAATCATTTCTCCAGCAAAAAAGCATGATATATCAGGTCGTCTTTCAACGTGATGACCCGCGCATCCTTGATTTTAAAGACCGACCCTAATATTCTCTGATAATCCTCAAACATATAGAATGCAAAGAATCTTTCTTCGTCATTATAGTCGGTCCATCTGAGTTTTCCCTCATAATCCCTGTCCCCATAGACCCCCAGGTAAAACAGACCTCCCGTCCGCAAGATCCTACGTGCGCCATAGAGTACCTTTGGCAGGTCTTTTTTAGGAACATGCAGAAAGCAATTTATCGAGTAAATGCCATCAAAATAAGCATCCTCGAATTTCATCTCATAAACGTCCATAGTTATGGCATGGACGTCCTTTTCTATGCAACAGCTCACATGCTCCTCTGAAAGGTCAATCGCAGTCACATCAAGACTATTCTCCTTAAAGAAGAGACTATCCTGGCCGGTGCCGGCTCCGATTTCCAAAATTCTCCCTGAATTGTTCCGGATAAAGGCGTCAAGAGCATACTGCCGTTCACGGATTTTCCATGAAGGACGGTCAGCATTATCTCTCGTCCGGGCATAGCGGTCGTAAATGTCCCTGAGTTCATTTTTTATTATTTCACTCATCAAAGTATCTCACCAAGATTATGCAGCAGGTTGCTACACACAAAAAAGGCAGAACCTTTGCACTTTTAACACAATAGTCGCAGTTAATCAGACGAAAAGCACCGACCCATGGCCTGTCTTACGAGAATAAAAAAACGGCTTGACGACGATCTTTTCGAAGATGAGCAGACGCGCCTATTCCCCTTTTTTAAGCCTTTCCGCATAGTACGGAGGCAACCCGCTCGTAATGATCGCTGTGGAGATTTTTTGAACATCGTATTTGACTCTGATGAAGTCGGCTGTTACTGTCCCGGATGTTATTTTTATAACAGCAATACATGCTCTTGGGTCATGGTCCTTCGGCTTTCCTACACTTCCTGCGTTTATAAATGTTTTACCGCTGACACGTCTTGTGTAGGGTTTATGCGTATGCCCATAGACCAGGATGTCGGCATCGGCCTTGTCGGCCATTTCCTGAAAGAATTTCCCTGGCCGGTCTTCATACCAGTAGAGATTGTTCTTGTGTGGTGTGGCATGGAAGAGCTTCATTCTTTTCCCGTTACTTGTGAGCGATAGTTCCGTCGGTAATTTTTTCATATACTCTTTACTGTCGTGTGAAGTATGCTTTTTTGTCCACTCAAAGGACATCTGCGCCATTTCTGCCTGTAAAGGGTCTTCATATTTGCACCCGCAGTGTTCGCGGTCATTCGCCACCGCCTCGTCATAATTACCCTGAACGCCTTCGATATTGTGTTCTACAAGAAAGTCCACGACCTCGTTCACGAACGGAGCATATCCTCCCAGGTCCCCAAGATGGTATATGGCATCAGCTTTGATAAGTCGTGCCTCGTGGTAGGCAGCCTTGACGGCCTCGATATTTCCATGGATATCACCGAATACTGCTATCAGCATCTCATATCTCCTGCAACCGGTACTTGTTTCGATTTCTGATCTATGTAAATTCTTCGATATCTTTCGCTAAAACTATATATCTGTTATGTTACAAATTTATTACAAAATATTAACAGAGAAGTCGAATGGCAGACGGCGATCTCAAGAAAATGCATCTCTTTGCAACTACCATGATAATCGCATCGTTTCGCCATTCGAGACTACCTGGATTCTGTAATATTACTGTAACAATTAAAATGTAACATTATGTCTAACAGCCAAGGCACGGGGTACTTCGGGGTGAGCATTGAAACGGGAACCTATTATCAGATAGTTCAAGGCCACGACAATACGGGCACACATCGCAGAAGAGCCTTTCAATTGTAATATTTATCATCTTCCCGTTGTTGTAAGGATGGTTATGTCTAAAGATACTTTCGAACCAGTATGCTGCCCAAGGTGCTCATCGGTTGCGTTAAACAGAGATGGAAAGGCACGAACAGGGAAACAGCGCTTTCTCTGTTTAATGTGCGGGATGCAGTTTACCGATTCACAGCGATCCAAGGTCAGCGAAAGACCGTTGTGTCCGGAGTGCGGCAGCCCCATGCATCTGTATAGGCGCGAGCCCGCGGGCATACGTTTCAGGTGTTCACGGTATCCGGTCTGCAAGACTTACAGAATGATCCTGCACGTATGATGGAAGGGCACCTGCTGAAGGACATTCATGTTAAGGTCACTTTATACGAATGATGAAGCCTACTAACATACAAACAAGAATACTCATCGTTGATGATGAACACGATCTTGTCGAACTGGTCACGTATAATCTGACCAAGGCGGGATTTAAGATCTCTTCAGCTTTCAGCGGTCTGGAGGCTCTCGATAAAATCAATAGAACTGCCTTCAATCTCATCATTCTCGATCTAATGCTTCCTGACCTTCAGGGGACCGAACTCTGCCGGATCATCAGAAATAACCCGAAAACGGCGGCCATCCCCATAATCATGCTGACGGCCATGAGTGATGTCGCTGACAGGATACGGGGCATTGAAACCGGCGCCGATGATTACTTGACCAAGCCCTTCATACCTCGAGAACTGATCGCTCGCGTAAATGCCGTCCTCCGAAGAACGGGCGGTAGAACATCTCACGAAGCCGTCGTCAGGATTGGCAGCCTGTATATCAACAAGGATCAACACCTTGCGAGCAAGGAAAATATCCAACTGACCCTGAGCGCCACAGAATTCAAACTTCTTCTCTATCTTGTGGAACGAAAAGGAAGAGTGCTGAGCCGCGAGCAGTTACTGGAAGCCATATGGGGAAATAACACGGTTGTGGAGCCGAGGACCGTCGATGTGCATATACGGCGATTGAGAATGCAAATCGAGGAAGACGCGTCCCAACCCGAATATATAAAGACACGGCGGGGAGCCGGATATTACGTAGATGGTGAATGATATTGGAGGCTCTTTTTTCTCGATTGCTTTAACACTTCTTCTGCACATTCGTTCCCCATCCGTGCAAAAAGCCCGTTCCAAGGTGCTCGGTAATATCGCGGTAGCAGAGATCAAGCTCGCGTTGCAGTTGCGGATTATGAGCGTTCTTTATTTCCTGGAGGAGAAGAACTACTTTGGGGCTGATTTTCCCTCGATGCTTTTTCATGCAATAAGTAGGGAGGTAAGAAATCGAATGCAGATCGAACATGCCGTCATTCCAGGAGAAGTCAAGATTGAAGATGCAGGATTGAAGACATTCCCGGGTATACATGGCAGACACAAAATTGCCGAGTGAATAGACAATCACCGCCTTTCTGGCCCCTGGCCTTTCACGGTCCTCAATGTTGTCAAAACCGAACGGTCTGTCTGCATTTACATCGATCAGCTCAAAGGGATGAAGAACATGGGGGTGATGCCCCATAATAACGTCCACGCCGAGAGCTATCAGGTCCCTGGCAACATTCATCATAGGGTAGGTCGGGAACATCTCAAATTCGTAGCCCCAGTGCAGGGAACAAATGACCAGATCGACATTATCTTCACGCGCTCTGCGCATATGTTCCTTTACCCGGGAATAATCGATCGGTTTTAATGGATCGGAGATTTCCAGGATGTTAAGAGAAGCTGCATGCCATGCATCAGATTTTTTTACATTGTTCAGACCCCAGGTATAGGCCAGTAACGCGATACGGCATCCCCTCTTCCGGATAACGACGTATTCCCGTCCCCGGCCGTAGGCGCCTGCACCGGCGTGTAGAATATTCCTTGCATCAAGTTCAGAGATTGTATTCAACAAGCCGTTGACGCCTTTATCGAGACAATGGTTGTTGATAATTGATACAGCCGTGAAGCATTGAGCAAGCTGATCAAGCATTGCCGGCGGGCTGTTGAATGTAAACAAGTCCGGCAGATCTTCGATGACCCGGTGATCGGCCGAGACCGGGGTTTCCAGGTTCCCGAGCACGACATCTCGACCTTGTAAAAAGGACACGACCTCTTCTGATAAATATTCTTTCCAGCCTTTTCTCATCCACATAATATCGCCCACCATACTGACCTGCAAATCACCTTTGCGTGCATGCTTTCCCCTATGAAGACCGTCATCGCTGCTTCCGAATAAATCAATGTTCTTGAGTGTAAAATGTCTGAGGAGGTATTGATTGACAGAGTATTTCTTTCTTCTATACTTTCGTAGGTAATGGATGGCGGATCTGAGATCGTAGAGAGGAAACCGGCTTATTTCGTATCTCACCCGTTCATAGGAGCGCTCAAACACTTCCTGCGACATCTGCTCATTGCAGTCAATCATTCCGCCTCCCTGCCTCGGTTGGTCTTTGACAAACAGTTTTGAGGGCGAGATCGCACCTTCAGTATAGCGGCGATGATACCAGAAAGGCGTTACAGGAGTATGAATAGCTGCGTCTGCGGAATAAATAAAATCATTACTTCCCTATTATCAAACTTCAACAGCCAGGAAGGCCGTCAATATGTGCTATCATAGTCAAGTAATGATGCCGTTCATGCTCAACAGAGATTTGCGAACGCCCAGGAAGCATACTCTGAAAGGCCGATCTTTCCTGGTGTTGTTCTTCAGTTACGCCCTGATAAGTGCTGTTTTCTCCTTGACTCCCGCTGCCGTTTTCGCGTTTTGCGACTCCCCTCCTTTGCACACCATCAGCATCAACGCTCCCAAGGGCATTCTCATAAATCCTCTTACCCGGATAACGATTGACGATGTGATGCGGCTGTTCATAAAAGGGTTTCCAAAGGCTTCGATACATCTCAATGATTCCACGGCGGATGTCCAGATTGTCCTGCCTGAAATTAGACCAGATCGCCAGGCAAAACAATCCGCAATCACATTCCCCCGGCCGTATCATAAGCTTTCTTATCCTGACCACGCGTATGAGTGGCGCTCTTTTGTCAAGGACGGCAGAACGATTCTCAAACTCGACACGTCATCGTATCAAGGCGTGAGCTTCGGACTTTACGGGCTGCTGCAGGAACGACTGGGGTTCAGATTCTATCACCCGAAGCAAACCATCATCCCATCGCACATTGTTTGGCCGCTGGCCGCCGTCTTTCGATGGAAGGCGATTCCCCGCTTCGATAAAAAGGGGTTCCATATTCATACGCTGCATCCCATCGAGCTGACCGAGCAGATTGAGAATGCAGACTACCCTCATGCGATCGAAGACGTCAGGGAGTACCTCGACTGGCTCGCCAGGAACCAGCAGAACCTGTTCCAGTTCTTTCTGCTCCGCGACGTGGACCGCTCGCGATGGATCAGCCATGCAAAAGCATTCACGGATTACGCCCACTCGCGGGGCATTCTCGTCGGAGTCGAGGTATCTCTTTCCATGCTTCAACAGAAGGCCTTTCAGCTTGTGAAGCTCCTTCGACCTTGGCCTTACCAACGACAGGCCGAATCCGCCCTTGCGTGGCTCATGCCCGTTCCCTGGGACTTCGTGACCGTTGATTTCTCCATGGGCGAATATCAGCCCGACCTCGGCACGAGCATGCCGGGTCTGCGGGACTCTGTCGTGCGGGAAATCGCGGAGCGATACAACAGGAAGATCATGCTTACGACCCACGTGATTCGTGGCGACGACCACCAGGTCAATGTCATGCCGGACGTGCGGGCCGGCATGCTCATACATACCGTCATGTGCTATTCCGTCGACGAACCCCTTGCACCGGTCTACGGCAACGCAAATCAGCGCCACATGCTGGCGCGGGCGAAGGAAGAGGTGCAAAAGCGAGAGACATGGTACTGGCCTGAATCTGCTTACTGGGTCGCTTTTGACAACTCCGTGCCGCTCCTGCTCCTGCCCTATCTCGACGCCCGATGGTCGGACATGAGAACCATGGAACAGGTCGGTGTGCAAGGGCACCTCACCTTCTCTTCAGGCTGGGAATGGGGTTATTGGCTGATCGACTGGAGCATAGCAAGGTGGTCCTGGGACTACGAGGAAAACGGCGTCTTAAAACCGAGCGATCCCATGACGAGAATTCGCGATCTCTTCCCCGAAGGAAGCACGGCAAGACTGTTGGCACAGGCATTGTCGCTTCAAAATATTTATTTGAAGGAAAAGGGGCTTATGCCCTTCCTCGCAGCTGCAGACCCCTCCGCCGAACTCTTCTGGCCATTCAATGTCCCCTTTGCTCCGCGAATTCCATTCACGTACCAATGGCTTCTGGACAAGGCCACGGAAAAAGAGGTGGACGCTGTACTGCGCGGCCCGTTGGCTTTGCTCGAAGAATACAGCCGCGCCATGAATAAGCTCGTAGCGCAACTCCGGGACCGGACCGGCGCGTACCATGGCAAACAGAAAGCGCTCGTGCAGGAGTTGACTGATGCGCTGGAGATCACTGCCATGAGGGCACAGCACCGAAGTCTGACGCTCCGTGCGCTGATCTCCTCGAGAAAGGGAAGCCTGGCCGGCCAGGACAGGGAATCTAACCTTGCCGCGGCCGCGGTTGTGCGAGGACAGGCAAGGGACATCGTGATGCGACGGGAGCAGGGCTATCGCTATCCCGTGGACCTGATCGCCCGGAAACGAAAGGACTTCACAGCCTACCACCTCGGCTATCTCTATCCCGTGAGAGACCTTCATTTTTGGCAGCGCGAAGAAGAGCAGGTGAAGAAACAGCGCTTCGACGCCTTCTTTATGAATATCTGGAACTTCCGGAGGATCGTGGGGATCGAGAGTCTTGCGTGGTGATCCTTGACAAGGCACATCTTATAGTTTGATAATATGAGCAGGCAGGTTTGACGGAATTGCATTGCCTGCCCACGGGTGACCATGGAATTCGCTTTTCCATTCAGCCTTGCGATCGCCAAGCTGCTGGCCTCAGACTATGTTTCCAGCCGCATACAGGTCAAGACAGAATATGAGTCCGTGAGACGGATTCTCAAAATGTTCAGCGGGCAGATCGTCAGGATCGTGGTGAACGTGCTCCTCCTGCTGGTTGCCGTTTATGGCGCCGATTGGATCCTCAGTCGCAGAACGAGCGTCCTCGTCATTTGCTCCGTGTACATGGCGTCGGTCGTCGAAAGCCTTGTGCGGCTGCTCCGCGGACTGCCCGACCTCTTCTCGCTCCTCTTCGTACACCACGGCAATCCCCGCTCTTTTATCAGTGGGAGAGTGCATCGGGAGGTGTACCAGCGGCTCGTCGAGGCTGATGCACGCAGTTCAATGTTCAGGCGGCTGTTCAAACAGCTGCTGCTCCGCCCGAACGAAGAGATCGCGCTCAAGGTGGCGCACAAGGCCACAGCCGCGATCTGGAGCCGGGTGGTTGGACGGTTCACAGCCACGGCGACGGCCCTTGTCGCCTATGTCGTCTTTTTCCGGTTCCTCGTCGCGCCCTATCTCATCACCGGACACACCAAGCTCACGGTCTGGCAGGCGCTGCTCTATCCGGTTGCCTACGCATCGGACCACTTTTTCGGCACATCCTTTGTAAAACATGTTCACTCTATCCGGTTTCGGCTGTTCCACTAGAACGAAACAAGGAGCTCTTCTTTTATGTCACCACACGAAGGGCACAAGCCGGTAGTGCACCTTCTCCGTGTAGTCCGCGTATCCCTGCAGGTTCTTAAGCAGGAATTTATCCCTCATCGAGTAGCCGCGAATCCCAGTATAGTTCTTCTTGCCAGATTGCTCATGCTTAAGAAGTTATGTGACCTCCGCATCCCTTTAGAAAAGCGGTTCCTGAATAAACGGAACATTGGGGCCGCGCCTACCAAGAATCCTAATTTTTCGTATTCTACCTTAAGATTGTAGGAGCTTCCGCTATTATTGTTCCCAATACCGCGGCCTCTATCTTGCTCATCTCGCCCAAACTGCCGCGTCGTTCTGTCATGCGCCGGAAGCGGGTGAAGTCCGTCGGCAGACCTTCGGTATCCACAAGATAAGCAATCTTTTGGATGATCATCCTGATATCTTCCGGATGTTTTATCCTGCCTTTTATCTTGGGAAAATAGCTCACCTTCATCCGGCCTCTGGAGCTGTCGAAATCGACATCCGTCACCCGATGCATTGCGAGAATGACATAATCGCCGAGCGACTGCCAAAAGATCTCGTCGTGATCTTTCCAGGACGGCAGGTGAAAACGCAATAAGGCGGGCTGTTTTTTCCCATTCGGCATAATGCTCTTATAAAGAAAGACCGGACAATCATCCGCTTCATTCGCCTTGATCTGTTCGAGCTTTTCGAACAGATTGATCCTTTGCTGCTTACGAAAGATCTTATCGACCTGCTCTAGAACGCTGCCTTGTCCAAGACCGTGCTGAACTTTCTCGATTACCGTTGTTAATGTGTCTGTCATGGTTCGACTCCCCCTCCCCGCAGCCTTCGCGCCATCAACAATACATTCGACCGCAGGCTTTGACTTCCGTCGTAGCTATCTCAATTGCTTCATCCCAATTCGAGGAAGCCGTTGGGAAACCATTATTATTATCTTACCATAAGCTCAAGTAGTAATAATAGTGCAGCAGTCATTAAATCCCTGTCGGGAAAATCATTTGGAATTGTGGCAATATTTTCAATTTGATCGCAGGCTTATCGTACCGCGGCTCCGGCACGATTTGCCTTCCGGGACTGTTCTCATCATCGGAGGCGGCATCTTCGAACGAAACCGTTTATCCCTTCTTCTCAGATAATCGCTCCATTCCGCCTTCAACCGAGCCGACTAAGTACCTTTTCCGCGGCCTGCTCTATAACTTCATCGGCCGTTTTTGCCTTCGCCAGAATAAAATAATCCTGCTTTTCGAGAAAGGCGATGAGCTGCTCTTCTTTGATCTTATTTTCATCAAAATGAATCAATGCGCTGCCGGTAAGAGGATTAGTTTCTACCGACGTTATCCCTTCCAGACCCCGTATATTTTTTTTAAAGATTGCCGCATTCTGAGGATTACCATGGACGAACGGCGTCTGAATCCTTAATCTGCCGGGCACATAATGATAATAATAATCCATACAATACAATGCTCCTTTCAAAATGCAAGATGCACACCACACTGAATCATGGTGTGAACCGGATCCCTGAACGGATGACAAAAAGTGCCTGCCGCAGCGCTGCTGCAACGATTCTCCAGGTCAAAAGTCCGGAGAATAAAAATAATACCCGATGCCAAGCGTAAACGCAAAATTGCCGTAAAGGGCGTGCTCAATCGAAACTACCAGGATCGATCTGCTCCCCAAATAGGTCGTCGCCCATAGAAGCCCGGCAGCGAACGACACGATAACGGCGACCCAGTTTCTGAAAAGAATATGGGCGAATGCAAAGAGAGCTGCGTTTGCCACGATACTTATACGCTCATGAGCAAACAGTGCGCCGTACCGGTGAAAAAAGAACGCACGATAAATGATCTCCTGCGGCACAACCGAGAGGGCAGGATAGACGATCATGATGAGCGCCCAGAGCGCAGGCTTGTGACGAAGGATCGCCAGAGCGTTGCCCGGCTCGACGAGGACCATATACAGTACGAGGCCACCCGCAATGATCGCGAAGCGCATGGACATCGTGGACCAGTTGCGGAAGCCGTTCAATCCGAGTCGGCCTCGATCGAAGGTCTTGTCGCGCAAAAGCAGGACCAAGCATGTGATGCAGACGGCCAGGAGTGCGATGATCTTGGGACGGGGGATGAGATCTCCCAAGAGGAGAAGCGGCACTCCAAGGAAAATCCCGGCCATCTCGATCCATCTCACCAGTTTCATCGGCATCATGTTCCCTCTGATCGTTCAAATAAAGCGGCACCTGTCCGAACCGATCTCAGTTAGTATTTTCAAGCCATTCTGCCCGAACCGTCCTGCCTCTGCTTGCTGCCGCACTTATCTCGGAGAGTGCAGTCGCTGCTGGATCCCGGGAAGCGTTCCTCATCATCGTTTCAAGCAGTCTTGATTACCCCCGCACGCACAGGGTCCATTCGGCTGTCATAGGATCAGTGGGATGATTGAAATTATCCGGATAGAAACTATCATTCATCATTGCGCAGACGATCCAGCCCATGCTGTCCCGATTGTTCGTGATCTTGAAGGGGCCGGGACCATATGCTGCGCCGACAAATTGACCATCCTCGGTAAGTACAAGTGTGAGCGCGGACCATTTAGGTGCCCCGTTAAATATCGTATGAGAATCACCGGCAGGCCCCCAATAGGGACGGGTTTTCCCAGGCGACCACTGACCGTGAATGCTGATGGTTCTGCAAGTCCCGGAAAAGATCGTACCTACATAGGTTAGCCCCGTGGGATCCAAGACCTTCGTATCAAGGATGACTTTAGGTGATGTGCCCAATAGTTTCGTTATATCAAGATCGGGTGCATTCAGTTCAAGTTCTTGCTTTGCAGTCATGGATACCCCCTTTGTTTTGCCGGTTTGCCGCCCTTTCAAAGAAATATGCAGCAACCAACCGTTCAAGGTTTGACCTATTGTTTTGTATGCGATTGCACTGTTTCAAACCACGCCCTGCCCCGATCACTTCGTCCCGCCGTGATCAAACCTGCCGTGCCTGAGAAAATGAGCGACTTGCCGCATCACCAGCGGATCTCTCATGATAAACGTGTGGGTGTTGGGGACGACGATGAAGTCTCGCATCTCCGGGAGCATGGCGCTCTTCACCGAGACCATACCGTCGTCAGGCCCGTTCAGGAAAGCGGAGAACACCAGATTGATGCTCAGGTTGCCTGCGATCACCCCGACGTCGATCCCGACCGGCTTCAAGCGGCTGACCGCCGACTCCGGTCCCGTGCCTATCTCCTGGCCGGCAGGGCCGGTGATCCATCGGTAGAGGGGGACCTTCATGAGCAGATCGACAAGCTCGCTCCCCTGGTTCGGCGGGGAGAGCATGACAAGCCTGCTGTCTGCGGGCACCGAATGCCGCTGAAGGTACTGACGGACGATGATGCCACCCAGGGAATGGCCGACGAAATGGATTTTTTCCGCTCTCTGCGCTTCACAGACCTGTACGGCGCGCGCAAGATGCGTTTCGGCGATCGTCTCGATCGATTTGGTTGTTGAGGGATAGGCAAGGTTGACGGTCGAATAGCCGAGGCTTTTCAGGTGTTGCTCGAGTTTTCGCATGGACTGTCTGTAGCGGCCCAGGCCGTGTAGGAGTATCACCCATGCATTCATCTCATCCTTTGCCTGATTCTCTTTGTTCACGTCGAGGTTTTTTCTCCACCCCTGTATGACCTCACCCGGTCGAGGAAAAACCGTAAGGCGGCGATGATGGTAAGGTCTTGCTGTGAAATTCCACGGTAAGCACTCTGAGTTGGCCGGAGAATTGCCCTTCTTGACGCACCGGCCCTTCTCTCCATTATTATACAATAGCATAAGAGGCAAGAGTATGCCTGGTACCTGTTTTGTGAGGATGGATACTTGGTATGGGATGCGGGGGTAAAGCTCTGCCGAAGAAAGGAGGACGTCGTTCGGCTTGAAGAGAATAAAAGGATATCGAAGGCGCAGAGGCCGTACTATGCGCCCAGGGAACGGACCTTTTCGTGACGTTTGAGGACCCGCCGGAAATGGTACCCGTAGATCGAGTACGTGATGGCAAGGGGGAGAAGCCGCGGCCGCATGAAGAGCGACCAGATAAAGAGCTTCCAGTATTGAAAACGTTCTCTCCCGATGACGCCGAGCCTCACGATAGACTTGAGCGCGGCCATGAGGTGAGAAAGCGACAGACGGTTCCGCCGTACTTCGACGGGCCGGTACTCAATGAGAAATTTCTTTACCCGGGCATAGTAGTGTTTCGGCGAGTAGATCGTATGCAGGATAGAGCGGTAGCCGGCAAGGAGTGATTCTGAACTCATCTTCGGGATAAAATTGATCGAGAAGTCCGTATTGTCGCCCGTCAATGTCTTCAAGAGCCTTCCTTCCTGCTTCATACGGCGGTACAGCTTGGTGCCCTGCGGCGCGTTGAGGAGCCCCACCATAGCCGTAACAATCCCGCTTTCCTGGATGAACCCGATAAGCCTCTCGAAGATCGTATCCGGGTCCTTGTCAAACCCCACGATAAACCCCGCCTGCACTTCGAACCCTGCCTGCTGGATTTTCCTGACACAAGCGATAAGATCGCGGTTCCGGTTCTGGAGCTTGCTGCATTCGACGAGGCTTTCTTCATTCGGCGATTCGATTCCGACAAACACCTGGTCGAACCCGGCCCTGATCATGAGGTTCATCAGTTCCTCGTCGTCGGACAGGTTGATGGAAACTTCGGTGTAG
>Ga0335081_10009253_pt1 | contig 15845 bp, 14 predicted proteins | sample Lox_Sample_35_FD_206713 | JGI IMG/M metagenome (GOLD analysis project Ga0335081, IMG submission 206713) | Soil microbial communities from Loxahatchee National Wildlife Refuge, Florida, United States - Lox_Sample_3.5 | ecosystem: Environmental > Terrestrial > Soil > Wetlands | place: USA... | reverse complement strand
GCGCTGCAGCCCCCGGGCGTCGTGGCCCTGCTCACCGCGCCTGCCGGCGAGGACTTCATTCCCGGCTACACCCTGCGCGTGAAGGTCGGCGAGTCGGAAAAGGCTGCCGTCTATCTCGCCACCAGCGCCGTGCGCGGCCACAACGTGGCGCTCAAGGTATCCAAGACGCTGCGTGACGAGGCTGCCGGCCGCCAGTTCCTCGAGCGGGAGTACACCGCCGTGCAGGCCATCAAGAGCCCCCTGGTGGTGGAGATCTACGACTACGGCGTGCACGCCGGGTTCGAGTACCTCGCGATGGAGTACCTGCCGCGCGGGGATCTGAAGGCACGCATTGCCCGCGGCGTCTCCGAGCGCGAGTCGCTGCAGTATCTGCGGCACATCTCCGAGGCGCTGCAGGTCGTGCACCAGGCGGGCCTCGTGCACCGCGACCTGAAGCCCCCCAACGTCATGCTGCGGGAGAACGACGCGGTGGCGCTCATCGACTTCGGGCTGGCGCGCCAGATCGAGGGCAGCACCTCCAGCCTGCAGACCGGCCAGACGGGCGTGCTGCGTGGCTCTCCTTATTACATGAGTCCGGAGCAGGCGCTCGGCGATCAGCTCGACGGCCGCTCCGACTTCTACAGCCTCGGCATCATCTTCTACGAGATGCTGACCGGACAGAAGCCCTACACCGGTGGCACCGCTCTCGATGTGCTGCAGCAGCACGTGAGCGCACCGCCGCCGCAGCTGCCGGAGGCTCTGGCACGCTATCAGCCGCTGCTCACGCTGCTCGTCGCCAAGTCGCGCAATGAGCGCTTCGCGACCGCCGCAGAGATCATCAACGCCGCCGACGGGCTCCTCGCGTCGACCATCGCGGAGCCACAGTCGAGCGCGGCCTAGTAAAGCAGACAACACCGCCGATGGCGGTACTCGGGCTGATTCCGATCCCGATCGTCCTGCTGAACGCCGTCAGTGAGATCGGAGCGCGGACGCTCACGGGCGGCGCACGTCTTCCTCGCCCCCATCGATCAGCCGGCGCGCGATGCGCTGGCTCTGCTCTTGCTGCGCCTCCACGGCCAGGGGCTCGAGGTCGCCACCGTCTTCCGGGGGCTGTGGCTGTTCCCGCTCGGGCTGCTCGTGCTGCGCTGCGGCTTCATCCCCAAAGCCCTCGGCGCACTGGCGATGATCGGCGGCTCGGGGCTCCCGCGAGGGGCCTATCTGCTGCTCGCCGTCGGGGGCTCGTTCATCAGTTTGATGCACGGCGTCGTCGTGAGCATGTTGGCGACGGGGAAATAAGGGTTAGCCTGGCTTAGAGACTCCCCGGCCTGGCGCGCTCCTGCGCACGCCCCAACGCCAGCGCCAGTACGGTCCACAGCGCCGAGATCGCCGCTCCCAGCCAGCCGATGGCGGAAGGCCCGGCGCCCAAGCCTCCGGTGAGCCCCTTGTAGAGCGAGCCGGAAAGCGCATCGCCGCCGCGGTACACGAAGGTATCGATCAGGCTCTTGGCCTTGTACTTCTCCTCGCGGCTCACCACGGTGAAGAGCGCGTCGCGGCATGGGCGCGTCAGGGCGTAGTCGCCGACGCGGCGCACCGCGTACACCACCACCAGCACCATGAAGCGCGGCGCGGCGGCAAACACCGCGTAGCCCGCCGTCATCATGATGGGCACGAAGGCGAGGACGGAGCGCAGACCAAACCACTTGAACAGCCGGCCGAAGAGCAGCAGCTGGATGATGAGGGACGCCGCCTGCACCCAGAAGTCGATGCCGCCGAAGAAGGCGGCACGCTCGTCGGCGCTGTGAAAGGCCCTGGCGACGAATGCCTGCTGCTCGAGATAGAGGAAGGTCGACACCCAGGTCATGAGCATGACGAAGGCTGCGATGCCGAGCAGGTACGGCGAGCGCACCACCTGCGTGAAGGCGGCCCAGATGCCGCCCCCCAGCGCGTCCTCGGTGCGCCGCGCGCGCGCACTCCCCGGTGTCGAGGCGGCCTCCGGCACGCTCGCGGCGGCCGCGCGTCGCTGCCAGCGGATCACCTGTGTCATGAACACCAGCGACAGCAGCAGCAGCCCCGCCGAGACCGGCAGCAGGTTGATCGCGCCGATCGGCACGGCGAAGCGGTTATCGATCGCCGGCCCGATCAGGCCGCCGGTGCTGGCGCCCGCCCAGATGAAGCCGAAGAGGCGCCCCGCCTGCTCGCGGTTGAAGACGTCCGCCATCAGGCTCCAGAACGCCGCCACCACGAAGAGGTTAAAGACGCTCACCCACACGAAGTAGGTGCGCGCGATCCAGGTGTGGTCCTGCTGCAGACGGAACCAGACGTAGAAGGCGACGAGGTTGGCGGCGAAGAAGGCGTACACCCACGGCAGGAACACGCTGCGCGGGAAGCGCGAGGTCAACCAGCCGTACACCGGCTGCAGCACCAGCATGACTACGAACACGCCCCAGAAGAGGTACGGGATCTTGTCGAGCCCGGAGGTGATGCCGAGCGCATCGCGCACCGGGCGCAGGATCGTGTAGCTCGAGAACATGCACAGGAGCGTCGCGAACGAGGCGAGCAGCGCCGGCGCCTCGCCGGGCTGAAGGACGACGAGGCGGCGCAGGTGTTGGCTCAGCATGGCTTTTCCGATCAGCGGGAACGCCGCTCGTTGGTCTTGTCGGGCGCCCCGGCCCCGCCGGCACCTGCGGCGCAGCAGCACGGATGATAACGCGGTGCGTGTGGCGCGCGCTTGACGGGCGAAAGTCCCGAGGAGCACCCTCGATCCGTACGGATCCGTACCGGGGGATCAAAGTGAAAAGAAGAGCCTTCGTCGCGGCGGGTCTCGCCGCATTCACCGCCGTTTCGCTTCCAGGCCGGCGCGCGCGCGCCGCCGGCACCGCCGAGGTGGCCGCGCTCGGCCTCGACGGCAAGCCCGTCAGCCTCAAGGGCGGGGAGATCGATGACCTGCGCGCCAGCGTGCGCGGCGAGGTGCTCACGGCGGAGCAGTCCTCGTACGACACGGCCCGCAGGCTCTGGAACCCGGTGTTCGACAAGAAGCCCGCGCTCATCGTGCGCTGCCTGGGCGCAGCGGACGTGCGCCGCGCGGTGAAGTTCGCCGCCGCGCACGGGCTCCTCACCGCGGTGCGCGGCGGCGGCCACAGCCTCTCGGGCCAGTCGGCCTGCGATGGCGGGCTGATGGTCGATCTCTCGCCCATGCGCTCGGTCGAGGTCGATCCGGTCGCGAAGACGGCGCGCGTCGAGGGCGGCGCGCTCCTCGGACAGCTCGATCGCGAGTCGCTCGCGTTCGGGCTCGCGACCCCCGTCGGCACGGTCGCCGACACCGGCGTGGCGGGACTCACCCTCGGCGGCGGCGTCGGCCGCATCGCCCGGCGCTACGGGCTCACCTGCGACAACCTGATCGGGGCGGAAGTGATCACCGCCGATGGCAACTGGATGCGCACCAGCGCCAGTGAGAACCCGGATCTCCTGTGGGCACTGCGCGGCGGCGGTGGCAACTTCGGCGTGGTCACGACGTTCAGGTTCCGGCTGCACGAGGTGAATCCCGTGATGTACGGCGGCGACCTCACCTTCCCGCTGGAGGGCGGCCGGCAGCTGCTGCGCGGCTTCGCGGATTTCATCGCCGGCGCCTCGGATGAGCTGTACGTGGACGCCGCGGTGGGCACGGCGCCGCAGGGCGCCCGCTGGCTGCAGCTGAACGTCTGCTACTGCGGTCCGCCCGCGCAGGGCGAGCAGACCGTGGCACCGCTGCGCAAGCTCGGCAAACCGCTCAAGGACGAGGTGGCGGTGACGCCGTACGAGAAACTGCAGGGCAGCGCCGACCTGCGCGGGGTGAGTCCACTCGGCTTTTATGGCAAAGGGGGCCTCGTCTACGGCATCACGCCGGCGCTCATCGACAACATGGTGGGAGCCGTCGAGACGGCGCCGTCGGAAGGCGTGCTCATCTGGACGCAGCATCAGGGCGGGGCGATCAGCCGCATCGCGCCGCACGCCACCGCGTACTTCAACCGCGGCGCAACTCACAACATCGGCGTGGCCAACCTGTGGAGGATGCCGGCCGAGGATGCCGCGCGCAACAGCGACTGGGTGCGCAAGGTATGGACGCAGATCGAGCCGCTCACCCGCGGCCAGTACGTGAACCTCGCCGCCACCGACGACCGCGAAGCGCGCGTACATGCGGCCTACGGCGACAACTACCCGCGGCTCGCAGCGCTCAAGAAGCGCTACGATCCGAACAACCTCTTCCGTCTCAACGCCAACATCAAACCGGCGTGAGCCGTGCCCTTGGGGGGACCAACATGAAACGCAGAACCTTCGTCGCTGCGGGTCTCGCCGCGCTCGGCGCCGCCTCACTTCGCAACCGCCGCGCCTTTGCCGCCACGCCCGGCGCCGACCTCAACGCCGTGGGACTCGAAGGCGCGCCGGTGGTCCTCAAGGGCGCCGACGTCGACGATCTGCGCACCGTTTTGCGCGGCGAGCTGATCGCGCCGGGGCAGGCGGGCTACGACCAGGCGCGGCGGCTGTGGAATCCGGCCTTCGATCGCCACCCCGCGCTCATCGCCCGCTGTGTGGGCGCCGCCGACGTCAAGCGTGCGGTGAGCTTCGCCGCAGCGCACGGGCTCCTGACCGCGGTGCGCGGCGGCGGCCACAGCTTCGGCGGCCAGTCCGGCTGCGACGGCGGCCTCGTGATCGATCTTTCTCCGATGCGGGCCGTCGAGGTCGATCCGACCACGAGGCAGGCGCGCGTCGGCGGCGGCGCACTGCTCGCCAACCTCGACCGCGAGGCGCAGGCCTTCGGACTCGCGACGCCGGCCGGCGTCGTCGCCGACACTGGCGTGGCCGGGCTCACGCTCGGCGGCGGCATGGGCCGCCTCGGCCGCAAGTTCGGCCTGAGCTGCGACAACCTGATCGGGGCCGAGGTGATCACGGCGGACGGCCGCTGGCTGAAGGTCAGCGCCAGGGACAACCCGGACCTCCTCTGGGGCTTGAGGGGCGGCGCCGGTAACTTCGGCGTGGTCACCGAGTTCGTGTTCGCGCTGCACGAGGTAGGACCGCTCTACGGCGGCACGCTGAGCTTCCCGCTGGATGCGACGGCGCGGCGGCTCTTGAGGAACTACGCCGACTTCACCGCCAGCGCACCCGATGAGCTCTACGTCGGTCTGGATTTCGATACTGATGCGCACGGCCAGCGCCTGATCGAGCTCGACGTCACCTATTACGGCCCGCAAAAAGACGCCGAGCGCGTCGTCGCACCGCTGCGCAGGCTCGGCAAGGCGCACGAGGATTCGCTCGCCATGGCGCCGTACACGAAGCTCCAGGGGAGCGACGACGCCCCGGGGTTCGCGCATCACGCGATGTATCTCAAGGGCGGGCTGGTGAAAGACATGACGCCCGAGTTCATCGACCTCGCGGCCGGCTCCTTCGAGAGCGGCAAGCTCGAGACGCTCGGACTCGGCTTCCAGCAGATCGGCGGCGTGATCGGGCGCGTCAAGCCGCGCGACACCGCCTTCTGGAACCGCGGCGCTCTCTATTCGATGCACATCTACGGCTTGTGGAAGCCTGACGCGGACCAGGACACCGTCGCGCGCAACAAGGACTGGGTGCGCGACACCTTCCAGAAGCTCGAGCCGCTCACCCACGGCCGCTACGTCAACATCACGAGCCTCGAGGACCACAACGCCCTGTCCGCCGTGTATGGCGACAACTATCAGCGGCTCGCTGCGCTCAAGAAGCAGTACGACCCGACCAACCTGTTCCGGCTCAACGCCAACATCAAACCCGCGTAAGTGGTTCGCCGACAGCCGCCGTCGCGGCGAGCGGACGCGCCGCCGGGCCGGCTTGACACCAAATCGTCATACGGGTGCAATCCTCCGGGATGGACGGTCTGCACCTGGTCGATACGACCCTGTTCTATTCGCCGACCAGCGGCGGGGTACGGCGCTACCTCAACGCCAAGCACGCCTGGCTGGCGACACACACCCACTGGGAGCACACCATCGTGGTGCCCGGCCGGCGCAACCGCTTCGAGCGCGGGGGCCTGTGCACCCTGTCCGGCTTCACCGTGCCCGGCACCTTCAACTACCGCCTGCCGCTCAGCGTGCGCCGCTGGAAGCGCGTGCTCGACCGCCTCGAGCCGACGCTCATCGAGGCGGGCGACGCCTTTCATCCCGGCTGGTGCGCCGCGTCTGTGGCGCGGCGCCGCGCGATCCCGGTGGTCGGTTTCTACCACTCCAACGTGCCGCAGATCATCGGGCGGCGTTTCCGCTCGATCGAGCGGCCGGTGCGCCGCTATCTGCGCAGCCTCTACGGGCGCTTCGACGCCGTGTTGGCGCCGAGCCGCGTCATGTGCGAATACCTGGGCGCGCTCGGCGTACATCACACGCTGCACCAGCCGCTCGGTGTCGATGCGGAGATATTTCATCCGCGGCGCGGCACGCTCGATCTGCGCGCGCGCCTCAATCTCTCCCCCGGCACGCGCCTGCTGGCTTACGCGGGCCGGTTTGCGGGGGAAAAGAACCTGCCGGTGCTCCTCGAGGCCTTCGCGCGGCTCGGCGACCCGTATCACCTGTTGCTCATCGGCGGCCATCGGCGCGCGCGCCCCGCACACAACGTCACCATGGTGCCCTACCGGCGCGACAGCGCGGAGCTCGCCTCCTGGATCGCTTCGGCGGATGCGCTGGTGCACGCCGGGACCAAGGAGACCTTCGGGCTCGTGGTGCTCGAGGCCATGGCCTGCGGCCGCCCGGTGATCGCCGCACGCGCCGGCGCCTTCCCCGAGCTCGTCGATGAGAGCGTCGGCATGCTCGCCGAGCCCGACAGCGCCGAGGGGATGGCGGCGGCCATCACCGCGCTCTATGAGCGCGACGTTGCGGCGGTCGGCGCCGCGGCACGCGCGCACGTGCTGAAGCAATTCACCTGGGACCGGACTTTCCGCCAGCAGATCGACACCTACGCCGCCCTGATCGGCGCCCGCCGCCCGGTGGTCGAGGCAGGCGCGCTCAACGTCGCAGCGCCCTGATCAGCGCGATCCCGGCGCGGCTGCGGGCTAACCTCAGCATCACGCCAAACGCCAGGCGGCGCATGAGCGGCGCGCGCCGAGGCGGAATCGCCCGGTAGAAACGCTCCGCCACCTCGCGGTGCAGGTGCACCGAGCGCGCCGCGACCGTCCAGGCACGCATGGCACTCGCAATGCGGTACTCGCCGGCCCTGCCGCGCTCGACCACCGCGTCCTCGAGCCGGTCGGGAAGATCGGCCGGGGCGGCACCCGCGAAGGCGAGCTGGATCTCCTCGTCCGGATGGTCGGCGGTGCGTCCGGTGAGCGTCAACCTGAGCGGCCCGCGGGACCTGCGGGCGCAGCTCACGGCGCCCTTGAATCGCGCCACGGTCGCGGCGTCCTCCTCAGCCATCCCAGATCGGCTCGCAGCGCACCTCGGTGGTCACCGAGTTCGCGATGAAGCATTCCTCGTGCGAGCGGTGGTGCAGTGCCTCGACGTCGGCGCGCATCGGTGTCCGCTCCGCGGAGAAGCTGACGCGCGGGTGCAGCGTCACACTCAGCATGGCGATCCGGCCGGCAGAGTTTTTCCCCATGATTCCGGTCGCTTCGTCGGTGTACTCATCGACCCGCAGTCCCTTCGCTGCCGCGAAGTCCAGGAAGAACAGCATGTGGCAGCTCGAGAGCGCCGCCACCAGCGCCTCCTCCGGGTCGACGGCGCGCTCATCGGAAAACGGCACGCGCACCACGTGCGGTGAGGAGGACGCCGGCACCTCGACGCCGCCGTCGAACTGCCAGCGGTGAGCGCGGCTGTAGCGCCTGTCGGTGAACACCGCCGCGCCGCGTTCCCAGTGGATACGCGCCCGGTACTCGTGCTCCGCCATTGCTTTTCCTCCACGCGCCTGACGCCGCGATTGTACGATAAGGCCGTGAGCAGCCCGCAGCTCGAGCCGCGCCGCGACCTGACGCTCGTCCACGCGACTTCGCTGGTCGTCGGCGTCATCATCGGCACCGGCATCTTTCTCAAGGCGGCGAGCATGGCGCAGGCGGTGGGAACGCCCGGCCTGGTGCTGGCCGCGTGGGTCGCCGCCGGGCTGGTCGCGATGCTCGGCGCGCTGTGTTTCGCCGAGCTCGGGGCACTGCTGCCGCACGCGGGCGGGGAGTACGTCTACCTGCGTGCCGCCTACGGCGAGATCCCCGGGTTCCTGTTCGCCTGCAACGCCTTCGTCCTCAATGGCGCCGCGGTCGCCGCTTACGGCGTGGCGGTCGCGATCTTCGTCTCCGACATCCACCGCTTCGATGCGCGCTGGTACCAGCACACGCTGCACCTGTTCGGCTTCGCGCATACCTTCGAGCTCGGCATGCGGCAGCTGATCGCGGTCGGCGTGATTGCGGTCTTTGCGGCCATCAACTGCCTCGGCGTGATGCTGGGCGGGCGCGTGCAGACCGTGCTGACGGTGACCAAGGTGGCGGCGATCCTGCTGGTCGCGGGCGGGGTTTTCGCCTTCAGCGACACCGGTGACTGGACCAACCTGCACGCCGCCGCGACCGGCGCCAGCGGTGGTCTCGCCGGCTTCGGCGGCGCGATGTTCGCCGCGCTCTGGGCCTACAGCGGCTGGCAGTTCCTGCCGATGGCGGCCGGCGAGGTGCGCGAGCCGCAGCACAATCTGCCGCGCGCGATCGTCGCCGGAACGGTGCTGGTGCTCGGGCTGTACCTCGCCGTGAATGCCGCTTACCTCTATGCGCTGCCCTTCTGGCAGGTCGCCAGCGCCAACTCGACCGCCTACCCCGACGCTCCCTCGGTGGCGGCGCGTGCCGTGCAGACCTTCCTCGGTGGTCGGGCCGCGCCGCTCGCCGCGCTCATCTTCCTCATCTCGACGATCGGCTCGCTCAACGGAGTCATATTGAGCACGGCGCGCGTGCCGTACGCGGCGGCACGCGACGGACTGTTCTTCGCGAGCTTCGGCCGCCTGCATCCCGGGAGCCGCGTGCCGGTCTTCTCGCTGGTACTGCTCGCGGTCTGGGGGGCGGTGCTCGCCGTTTCCGGAACCTTCGACCAGCTCACCAACATGGCCGTCATGTCGTACGCGATCTTCTGGATCCCGGTGTCGCTCGCGGTCATCGTGCTGCGCCGCAAGCTTCCCCACGCCCCGCGGCCCTTCCGGGTGCCGGGCTATCCGCTCGTGCCGCTCCTCTTCGCCCTGGTGATGGTGGGCATCGTGATCAGCGCACTGCTCACCGCGACCGTGGAATCGGTGGCGGCACTGGCGCTGATCCTGCTCGGGCTGCCGCTCTACCCGCTGTTCCGCCGCCGCCGTCTCACTCCGACTCGAGCTCCCACAGCGTGAGCGGCGCGCCGCGCCGCAGCCAGAAGCCGAGGCCCGCCTCGCGGAAATGACGCCTGAGGCGCGTGCGGTACCAGCGCGCGCTGCGCAGGTGGACGGCGGCGTCGGTGCGCTCGCGGTCGGCGTTGCGCTCGAGGTCGCCGCGCGTGAGCGCCGAGAAGTAGAGCGCGCCGCGCGACAGAAGCGCGAAGTTGCGCAGCGCGCGCTCGGCGCTCGCGCGCTCGAGGTACTGCAGCACGTCGTAGCAGATGACGAGATCGAAGGGGACGCGCACACGCAGCTCCTCGACGCGCCCCCGGCGCCAGCCGTGGCGGCGGCACAGGTAGTCACTCGCCTCGAGCGCCGTGTAGTGCGCGCGCGGCAGAAGCTTCACGAGCTCGGCGCGCAGCAGCCCGGTGCCGCAGCCGGCCTCGAGGATGCGCCGTACCGGCAGGCCGACGTGCCCGACGAACGCGGCGATCAGCCGGGCGCGGGCGCGCGTCTCGGCGCGTGTCGCGACCGCGGTACGCGAGTCGTAGTAGTAACGCTGGTAGTAGGCGCGGTCGAACTGCACTAGAGGAGAGCGCGGGCGATCAGCGCCTGGGTGTCGGCCGTACGCGGCAAGGTGCCGAAGGCCGCCGGAGCGCCGGCGGCGAGACGCGAGGCGAGGAATGCCTCGCACGAGGCGGCCGGTCCGTGCACCAGGAACAGCGCCGCCTGCACCGCGAGCGCGAGGCGCTGGGTGAGATCGCGGGCACGCAGCTCGCCGTCGGCCGGATCGGCGAGCTCGCGTTCGAGCGCCTCGACGAAGCGGTCGTAGCGCGCGTCCTGGCCGCGGGCCGGCGCGAGCAGCTGGTGAAGCGTCCCGGACATGTGCGGCTCACGCGCGAGCGCGCGCAGCACGTCGAGACACATGATGTTGCCGGAGCCTTCCCAGATGGAGTTGAGCGGCGACTCGCGCAGGCGGCGGGCGATCGGACCGTCCTCGACGTAGCCGTTGCCGCCGAGCACTTCCATCGCCTCGGCGCATACCGTGGGGGCGCGCTTGCAGACCCAGTATTTCGCCACCGGGGTCAGCAGGCGCCGCAGCCGCGCCGCGCTCTCGTCGGGCTGCGCATCGTAGGCGCGTGCCAGGCGCATCACCAGCATCACCGCCGCCTCGCACTCGAGCGAGAGATCCGCCAGCACGTTGCGCATCAGGGGCTGCTCGATCAGCAGCCGTCCGAAGGCGCGCCGGCCGCGTGCGTGGTGGATCGCCTGCGCGATGCACTGGTGCATGAGACCGGCGGTGGCGACGGCGTTGTCGAGACGCGTGTACACGCCCATCTCGAGGATCGCGGGGATACCGCGACCCTCATCTCCGACGAGCCAGCCGAGAGCCGAGTCGAACTCGACCTCGCTGGAGGCGTTCGAGCGGTTACCGAGCTTGTCCTTGAGGCGCTGAAGCCTGAGACCGTTCACGCTACCGTCCGGCCGGAAGCGCGGCACGAGGAAACATGACAGCCCGTCCGGCGCCTGCGCCAGCACCAGGAATGCATCGCACATCGGCGCCGAGAAGAACCACTTGTGCCCGGTGAGCTGATACTCGCACCCGGGTCCGCGGGCCGCGACGGCCACGGCGCGGGTCGTATTGCTGCGCACGTCCGAGCCGCCCTGGCGCTCCGTCATGCCCATGCCCATCAGCACGCCGCGCTTGGCGGCGGCGGGCATGAAGCGTGGATCGTATTCGCGTGACAGCAGTGCGCGCACCCACCGCTCGAACTGTGGCCCCTGGCTGGCGAGCGCCGGCACGGCGCCGTAGCTCATGGTGGCGGGGCACTGGGTGCCGTTCTCGATCTCGGCCCACATGAGGTAGCCGGCGGCGCGCGCCACGTGCGCGCCGCGGCGCGGCTGCGCCCAGGGACCGGTGTGCAGTCCCTCGGCCACCAGGCGGCGCATGAGCTCATGCCATGCGGGGTGAAACTCCACCGCGTCGCGCCGCGCGCCGAAACGGTCGAGCGCGTGCAGCACCGGCGGGTTGCGGTTGGCGGTCGCGCCGAGCGCGAACATCTCGACGGTGCCGAGTCGCGCGCCCAGCGCCGCGAGCGGCTCGTGGTCGGCGCAGTCGCCCTCGCGGGCGAGCGCCTCGGTGAGCGCTGCATGGCTGGTGAAGAGGTTATAGCCTGTGAGCTCGCCGGACTCGTCGCCCATGAGGAGACGATAGCATTCGACGCCGCGAGCGTCGCCCGGGCCCCTGAATCCCGACTGAACAGGCAAGCTTGTATGCTTTGAGGGGTCGCGCGCGTTGTACCTGATAACGTTGGAGGAGGCGGTTTAATGCATGGCAAATCACTGAAAGTCACCATCGCGGCCGCGCTGCTGAGCGCGGCTCTTTCGGCCTGTGTCGTGGCGCCCGCGCCCGGCTATTACGGTGAGACCGTCTACGCCGAGCCGCCGGCGCTGCAGTACGAAGCGGTCGGCGTCGCCCCCGGGCCCGGATACTTCTGGATCGGTGGCGGGTGGTTCTGGGAAGGTGGGCGCTATGCCTGGCACCCGGGCTACTGGTCCGCGCCGCGGGTCGGCTACCACTGGGTGCCGCGCCACTGGGAGCGCGGCGGCGGCGGCTGGCGAGCCCGCGAGGGCCACTGGGAGCGCGGCGGCCGCTGACGGCGCGAGCGCCTCAGCGACGGCCCGCGAAGGCATTTGCCTCGCGGGCCGGGCCGCTGCACACTGCCGTCCATGAGCGCGGCGTGGATTACGGGCAGCTGGCTTCTCGCGGCGCTGACCATGGCGGCGGCGCAGACTCCCAAGGGTGGCGGCGGCGGTAAGTTCACCCTGTCGAGCCCCGACATCGCCGAAGGCAAGACCATCGCCGCCGCGCAGGTCTTCAACCAGTTCGGCTGCACCGGCGGCAACATCTCTCCGGCGCTCTCCTGGAGCAACGCGCCCGCCGGTACCCAGAGCTTCGCGCTCCTGATGCACGACCCGGATGCGCCGACCGGCAGCGGCTGGTGGCACTGGGTGGTCTACGACATTCCCGCGAGCGTGACCTCGCTCCCGGCCGGCGCGGGGGATCCGAAGAAGAGCCTGTTGCCCGCCGGCGCGGTTCAGGGCCGCACCGACTATGGCAGCGTCGGCTACGGCGGTCCGTGTCCGCCGCCCGGCAAGCCGCATCGCTACTACCTGCGGCTGTGTGCGCTCAAGGTCGCAAAGCTCGACGTGCCGGCCGATGCCAGCCCGGCGCTCATCGGTTTCAACGTCAACGCCGCCGCGCTCGGCAAGGCCGAGCTCATGGGACTCTATGGCCGCTGACGGACGGCTCGACGCTTCGGGCGCGCGCGAGCGGCGGCCGGCGATCTGGCCGTGGATCCTCATGCCGCTGATCGTGTTGCTGGTGTTCTGCGCGCTGCTGCGCATGCACCGCAGCTAGGCTCACCCGTGACATCCCGTGTTACCCGGCCGCGCGGCACGCGCGCGGCGCGTACCCGCGCTCCGCGGGTTGGCTTCGTGAGCCTCGGATGCCCGAAGGCGCTGGTCGATTCCGAGCGCATCCTCACCAAGCTCCGCTCTGAGGGCTACGAGGTCTCTCCGACCTACGAGTCCGCCGACCTGGTGCTGGTCAACACCTGCGGCTTCATCGACGCCGCGGTCGATGAGTCGCTCGATGCGATCGGCGAGGCGCTCGAGCACAACGGCCGCGTGATCGTCACCGGCTGCCTCGGCGCGAAGCCGCAGCGCATTCTCGAGCGGCACCCGCGCGTGCTCGAGGTGACCGGCCCGCAGCGCTACGAGGAAGTGGTGAGCGCGGTGCACACGCACCTGCCGCCCCGGCTCGATCCGTTTGAAGGCCTGGTGCCGCCGCAGGGCGTGCGCCTGACGCCGCGCCACTACGCCTATCTCAAGATCTCCGAAGGCTGCAACAACCGCTGCAGCTTCTGCGTCATTCCCGCCATGCGCGGGCGGCTCGCGAGCCGCCCGATCGTGGAGGTGCTGCGCGAGGCCGAGCGGCTCGTGGCCGCGGGCGTGAAGGAGCTGCTGGTCATTTCCCAGGACACGAGCGCCTATGGCGCGGACCTGCGCTATGCGGGCGGCGAGTGGCGCAACGAGAAGTGGCAGACGCGCTTCATCGATCTCGCGCGCGCGCTCGGCTCGCTCGGGGTGTGGGTGCGGCTGCACTACGTCTACCCCTACCCGCACGTCGATGAGGTGATCCCGCTCATGGCCGGGCGGCGCGTGCTGCCCTACCTCGACGTGCCCTTCCAGCATGGCAGCCCCACGGTCCTGAAGCGCATGCGCCGGCCCGCGCACGCCGAGAACACACTGGCGCGGATCGCCCGCTGGCGCGCGCAATGCCCGGACCTGACACTGCGCAGCACTTTCATCGTCGGCTTCCCGGGCGAGACCGAGGCCGAGTTCGAGGAGCTGCTCACGTGGCTCGAGGAGGCCTCGCTCGACCGCGTCGGCTGCTTCAAGTACTCACCCGTGGAGGGCGCCGCCGCCAACGCGCTTGGCCCGCACGTGCCGCCGCAGGTGCAGGAGGAGCGCTACGGTCGCTTCATGGAGCGCGCCGCGGCCATTAGCGCGCGGCGCCTCGCGGCGCGGGTCGGCCGCAGGATGCGGGTGCTCGTCGACGCGGTGGCGGACGGCGGTGCCACCGCGCGCAGCGAGGCGGATGCGCCCGAGATCGACGGCGTGGTGAGAATCGCGCGCGCTGGCGGCGTCCGCGTGGGGGACTTCGCCGACGTCGAGATCGCAGGCTCCTCGGCCTACGACCTCGACGCCGTGCTGGTCAGCCCGGCGGCTTCATGTCGAGCGACTTCATGATCTCCGCCGCCTTGTCCTTCACCGACTGCGCCTTGGCCATCGCGGTGGTGTAGTCGCCCGAGGACGAGGCGTTGGTGGCATCCGCCCAGGTCGACTTCAGCGTGTCGAGGCCGGTCCTGGCGGCGGCCAGGCTGTCCTTGGTGACACCCTTGGGCAGCCGCTTGGTCTTGGACAGAGTCTCGACGCGCTTGGCGATCTCGTCGACCATCTTCGGCACGGCGGCGCTCTCCGGGCCCCACTCGTCCTTCGCCTTGGCGAGCGCCTGCTCGGCCTCGACCTTCTTGGCGGCGGCGGCATCCTTCAAGCTCGCGATCGCCTCGGTCATGGCGGGCGCCGCCTTGAGCACGCCGGCGTAATCGCCCTTCTGGAAGCTGCCCTTCATGTCGCTGAGCTGCGCCTCGACGCCGCCGAGTTTCTCCGGCGCGTACTTCTGCGCGTCGTCGCGCACCGCATCGAGCGCTGCGCCCGCACTCATCACGGCCTGCTCGGCCGGCCCCTTCTGGGTGTTGCAACCGGCCAGGAGCACGGCCGCGAGCGCGGCCAGCAGGAAGACGGAATGTTTCTTCATTGTTGAACCTCTCGAGGTGTTGCGCGCCGCAGCGAACCGCGGCGCAGCGCGAGACTAGCACGAATCCCGTCAACACGGCGTCAGCGGCGGTTGACGTTGTGCCGCTACACCGCGGGAGTCACGCCTTCGCCCCGCACTGCGTCATCGACGCTCGAGTAGTCGAGGACCGCGGCGGACAGCTGCGGCAGCTGCGCGCGCAGCAGCGCATCGCGCACCGTGTGCCGCAGCCGCGCGACGCGCAGCTCGATGCCGCGCGCGGCGAGCCAGGCGCAGAGCTCCCCGAGCGTCTCGATCGCGGTGCTGTCGAGATCGGGAGACTCCTCGAAGCTCACCACCACCCGCCGCGTGTCGGGCGCCGCACGCACGAGCTCGCGGGCGCGCAGCATGAGCGGCTCGGCGTTGGCGAAGAAAATCGGCTCCTCGGGCCGCAGCACCAGCAGTCCCTCCGTCCTCGCCGCCTGCGGAAAGCGCGCGACATCCACATAGTCGTGCTCACCGGAGCGCCCGAGCACGGCGATGCGCGGGCTCGCGAGCGATCTCAGAAGCCACGCGAGGCTGAAGGCGATCGCCGCGAGCAGGCCGTTCAGCACGCCGAACAAGAGCACCGCCAGCACGGCGGCGAGCGCCACCTGCCGGTCGCGCTGCCAGCGGAAGTAGTTGGCAAACACCCCGAAGCGCAGCGACTTGCTGACCGCATGGATCACGATCGCCGCCAGCACCGGCTCCGGGATGCGCTCGATCCAGCGCAGAAACAGCGCCACCAGCAGCGCGAGCGCCCCCACTGCGAGCAGGCCCGCGTAACGCGATTCGGCGCCCGCGGCCTCGTTGGCAGACGTCGCCGAGTAGCCCGCCGCCACCGGCGTGCCCTGCAGCAGCCCCGCGAGCGCGTTGGCCACGCCGAGCGCGATCAGATCGCGGTTCGGCTGCACCGGGTCGTCGTGCTTCAGGGCGTAGGTGCGGATCGAGCCGTAGGACTCGGCATACAGGATGAACATCAGGGCGAGCGAGAACCCCGCGAGCCCGGGTAAGCGGTTGCCCTCCGGCAGCGCAAATTGCGGCAGCGCCGGGGTGAGGTCGATCGGGCCGGTGAGCGCGACCCCGTGGGCCCCGAGCCAGGGGGCGGCGAGGATGCCGGCGATGATCACCACCAGCGCGCCGGGCACGCGGCGCACCCGCTCGAGCA
>Ga0335081_10009252_pt1 | contig 15846 bp, 9 predicted proteins | sample Lox_Sample_35_FD_206713 | JGI IMG/M metagenome (GOLD analysis project Ga0335081, IMG submission 206713) | Soil microbial communities from Loxahatchee National Wildlife Refuge, Florida, United States - Lox_Sample_3.5 | ecosystem: Environmental > Terrestrial > Soil > Wetlands | place: USA: Florida... | reverse complement strand
CGCGGGATCAAGAATGTGCGTGATGGCTGTGCTCGCGGAAGTGAAAGTGGCTTCTCCGGCGGGAGCGTCAACATTCTTCTCGATCGTCCGCTTGAAGGCGTTGGGCGGATCGCTGGGCGATTGATGCCAAGTGAGGAAGGTGCGCATATCCGAACCGGTGAAGGACAAAAACCTCTCGTAGCAGGCTTTATCGCTGCGGAAGAGTCGCTCCGACTTCAGGGTCCTTAAATTGAGTCGATCGAGAAATGGCCGGTCTCCATTGGGTGAGGCCCCGTCTCCTTTCAAATAAATCGAATCGCCTTCCTGCCGAACGACCCAAGCTCCGTTCGCGAGCTGGCGTGTGACAGGCTTGCCCGGATTTTTGTACAACTCGTCGGTTGAGAGGTCCCACAGCAAACGAGGTTTCTGCTGAGGGTTATCGAAACTAACCACAAATGTTGTTCGCCAGTGACGGTTCAGGTCGACCTCGGTCAGCAGCGCAGTACTCGGCTGCTCGCTCCACTGGTAGCCCACATAGCGTTGCGTGGTGCGAGCGATCTCTATGGCAGGCGTCTGAAAGGGCGCTTTCGAAAGCATGATCTTGTCTCGCGCCGGAACGTTCACATTCCAGTCGCCGCCGTCTAATGCTTCCGCCCAAACGAGCGTGGCGGAATCTGTCGCCCGCCACTCAAAATCGCGCGGACCCACCGTTACGCCGTGAATTGGCACACGATCGGCCAGTGGAAGCGAGGCGATGGTGTGTACCTGAACTTGTGCGGGCTGGGACACATCCCAAACTTCGACCTCCTGCGGGAAACGATCGTACGTCGTCACGTAAGAGTAGGGCTTGTGGATCGACGTCACCAGCATATGTTTGCCATCAGGCGCGGGATCAAGCGAGTCATAATTGGCGGCCTTCCCAATCAGTGTGACTGCGCCCTCAGACGCACGAATCAGAGCAAGCTGCGAGGCAGCGTAATAGTCGAACACATCTTCGTCGTGCTTGTTGGTCAGCGTGTCGCGATTTTCATAGGTGCTGCTCTGCCCTTTTTGCCCCTCCGTCTCCTGAATGCTTGGACCCGTCGGCGCGTTGGTTGCCGCTGGCGGCGGACCTGCTTTCTCGGGCACCAGCTTGACCAAAAGCGTTTGTTGGTCGGGCATCCACTGCATCGCATCGTCAAACATTGGATTGAGACGCACTCCGGGTATCGGATGAACCGCTCCGGTCTTCGCATCGCCGATCCATAGTTCGACCGATTCACTGGCGACGTTGGCGAAGGCAAATCGCTTTCCGTCAGCGGCCCAAATCGGCGTGCCAGGGCAGGCTTCTACAGGAAGAGCCAGCTGGATTTCTTTCGCATCGCTCACGTGTACGAGGCCAATACTGTGTGCGCAGGGTGTGATCCCGTATCCGCCGGGCGTGTCGTGCTTACTGTGATTTCGGGTTTCGACGCGCACACCGGCCAAGCGCAGGAACGGCGTCGCCACGCGCGCCAGCGATGGGTAGCTCTGCCAGTAGACCAGAAGAATGGCGTCGTTGGTGGGGCTGACGACGGGTTCCGGAGGCGTGGGCGCGTGCATCACGTCAAGGATGTATTGCGGAGGCTGATTGTATCCGGACGCGGTTTCGGCTGATTGGGCTGGAGCAGAGGCCGCATTAACCGCACTCGACTGCGCGGCGTTGGCCACCCATGTTGAACAAGCAAACAGGGCCATCGCCAACAGACACTTTGATTCTGAGATTTTCTGAATGCTCATAGGTTCCCCACCTCGAACTCGAACACAAATGATAGTGGAACTGTCGTGCCCAGGGAACGGCAGGAATGCACTCCGCGATTGCCTTAGACAAATCTGTTCATGATTACGAATGCACTTGCCGCGATGACAGCGGAAACGGGAATAGTGAAGACCCAAGCCCAGATAATGCGGCCTGCAATCCCCCAACGAACGGCGGAAAGGCGATGGACTGCCCCGACTCCTACGATCGCACCGGTGATAGTGTGAGTCGTGCTGACGGGGATACCGGCCAGGGCAGTGGCGAAAAGAGTGATAGCTCCTGCGGTTTCTGCGCAGAAGCCGCCAACGGGTTTGAGCTTCGTGATGCGCTGGCCCATGGTTTTTACGATTCGCCATCCACCCAGGTAAGTACCAAGTGCGATGGCGGCATGGGCGGCGAGAATGATTGGCCAATGCAATCGCCCCCAGCCGCCAAGCATGTCGGACTTACTCATGAATCCGCCTGTGTAGAGTGCCCCGGCGATGATGCCCATTGTTTTTTGCGCATCGTTTGCACCGTGTCCCAGACTGTAGGCTGCCGCGGAGAGAAGTTGCAGGCGGCGAAACAGACTATCGACCGGCTGCGGAGCAGAGCGGCGAAAGATCCAGTAGATCGCGAGCATGAAAATGAAACCCAGAACGAGTCCAATAATTGGCGCGAGCACAATGAATGCGAGCGTCTTGTACCATCCCTGGGGGATGATGACGGAAAAAAATGAGTTCACGCCGTGATGTGTTACGGCGTTTGCCATCGCTGCCCCAGCATATCCACCGATTAATGCGTGCGAAGAAGACGTCGGCAAGCCCCACCACCAGGTGACGAGGTCCCAGATGATCGCCCCAAACAGGCCCGCAAGAACGACCCACTGGTCCACGAATTCGAGCCGAATCATTCCGCTGCCAATGGTTTTGGCAACGGCCGTACCCAAAAAGAAAGCGGCGAGAAAGTTGAATGCAGCTGCCCATAGAACCGCGATTTTGGGGGAGAGTACTTGCGTGGAAACTACCGTCGCAATGCTGTTCGCGGAATCGTGAAAACCGTTCACGAAATCGAAGATGAGTGCCACCAGAATCGTGATCAAGACGAGCAGGACGTCGATGTGCACTGAAGCGGGGGCCCTCCAAAATTACCTGTGGCTTAGACGCGACCTTACGCGCTTTTCACAATGATGGCTTCAATTACGTTTGCCGCGTCTTCAGCTTTGTCGGTAGCCATCTCTAAACCCTCATAAAGTTCCTTGAGCTTAATTACCTTGATGGGATCTTTTTCATTCTCGAACAACTGTGCGATCGCCTTGCGGCTCAAGTGGTCGGCTTCGTCTTCCAGCCGGTTCACCTCATCACAGTGCTTCATAGCCGCGCCATTTTTTTCGAGCAGCGAAACTGCACGCGTCAATTCCTCACTTTGCAGCACGATGATGCCAGCCAGTTCGGCTGCAGCCGGTGGAGGGTCAGTGATCTTGTACATGGCCAGCCGGTTCGCGGTGGCATTCGTAAAGTCGAGAACGTCATCGAGTGAGGATGCGAGCTTGTGGATGTCTTCGCGGTCAAAAGGAGTTATAAAGCTCTGATTGAGCTTGGTGATGATCGCATGAGTTGCGCGGTCACCCTTGTGTTCAATGGCTTGAACTTGTTCGACCCGCATGTCCAGGTCACGCGGATCCTCGAGGACGGCGCGGAGAAGCTTCGCTCCCTCGGTCAGATACCCAGAAAGCTCAGCGAAGAGTTCGAAAAACTTCGCTTCGTGTGGAATCAGGCGCAATGGTTGGTTCCTTTGAGCGAGATCAGCTAAGAGAAAGGATCTCGCGTACTATCTTCACGCGCCAAAATCTGATGACGTTCGGTGAATGGGGCACGCGCTGACAAAACAGCCTCAAGTCAGAAGAACGGAAGAGTATAACGCAAACGACCCAGATTGGACTGTGCGGACTTTCGTCTGTGCCGCACTAGAGCGAATTGGCATCTTAGAATTGGCGATGCCCGGAAGGCAGGCGGCAGAGGGATAAAGCCGCTCAGGACTAATTTGAACTTCATTCGAAGATCGCGTTTGTGGTGGGTTGGTGCAGTTCTCCTTTGCATTGCAATCGTTATTGGCGCGTCAATTATCTTCGCAGTCCGTCGCGCTGAACCCATTCTGCGGGCGCGCATTGTTGAAACCTTATCAGCTCGCTTTCATGCACGGGTGGAACTCGCAGCGCTTCATGTGTCAGTCAGGGCGGGGCTTCAAGTTTCAGGCGAGGGCCTGAAAATTTTTGGCGCGCGAGACCCCAACCCCCACGAACCCGGTGTTCAACCATTGATCTCGACAGCGGAATTCCGGTTTACATCGGACATTTACAGCCTTCTCCACTCACCGATGAAGATCGATCGTGTCTATTTGCGCGGTCTCGAATTAAATATTCCGCCTAAGTCACAGCGCCAGCAATCTGGCGGTTGGATGGACTGGAGAAAAAGCCGGATTGACATATTAGTGAGTCAATTTGTCTGCGATGAGGCAAATCTGGTCATTAACACGTCTCGGCCAGACAAGCCCCCGCTGGAGTTCGCGATCAACAATCTCGAGATGCATGATATCGGCCCGGGACAGCCACTTCGCTTCACGGCAACTTTAATCAACCCGAAGCCGGTGGGAAGGATTCATTCGAGTGGTTTCTTCGGGCCCTGGCAGCCCGACGATATTCGCAGCACACCTGTCAAAGGCGACTACACTTTTTCAAATGCCGACCTCAGCACAATCAAAGGTATCGGAGGGATTCTGGCATCGACCGGAAGCTATCACGGAAGCCTCGACAATATTCTCGTCGATGGCACAACAGATACTCCAGATTTTCGGTTAACGATTAGTGGCCATTCTGTGCCTCTTAAAACCAGGTTTCATGCGATTGTCGACGGAACTTCGGGTGACACTTATTTGCAACCGGTCGAGGCGAAGCTGCTAAGTTCTACGCTGACAGCGACGGGATCCATCGTTCGCATAAAGGAGCCGAAAGGACACAGGGTCCTGCTGGACGTGCTGTCGAAGGATTCTAGAATTGACGATCTCTTGCGCGTCGCCGTTCGCGTCGATCCGGCGATGACGGGAAAGTCCGATTTTCGTGCAAAACTCGAGATCGAGCCTGGATCCGCCGACATCAGCGACCGCCTGCGACTCGCGGGCGATATTCACATATCCGGTGCCCGGTTTACCAACGAGAAGATCCAGTCTCGCGTGGAAGACTGGAGCGAGCGAACGCGTGGCGAACCAAAACTGATTCAGCCGGGCCTGCAAGAAGACGTGCGGTCCGACATGAACGCGACATTCGTCCTTAACGGCGGTTTGCTCTCGGTGTCGCAACTGCATTTTCAGATGCCCGGAGCCAAAGTTTCTATGAGTGGCATTTATAAGGTGGATGGCAGCGAATGCGACTTTCACGGGAAGGCCGACTTGGACGCGAAGCTGTCCCAGATGGTAACGGGGTGGAAATCCGTCTTGCTGAAACCGATGGATCCATTTTTCAGCAAGAATGGCGCTGGAACCGAGGTTCCCATCAGCGTCACAGGCACGAGAACCGAACTCCATTTCGGTCTCGACTTCCACAAGAAACAGGCGCAACCGAAAAAGTCTAGTGGCGATTAATCGGCCGAGGCGTCCGATATTATTGAGAGCTATAGATTACAAACCTCGGCGAACTACATGCTGAGGGTTGAATCTGTACGCTCTCAAGGAGCGTTCTAAGTTGCCAATAACGCGCCGACGATTTCTTCTGCACAGTGGAGCGATGACGATGGCGCTCGCTCTACGGCAAACAGGCGATCAATTGACTGCGCAGCAAGCGCATGCCGCATTGCCTGGACCTCGAAACCAGTTGAATGCCAGTTCACTGGCACAATTCGTCGACCGGCTGCCCATACCTGAGGTCATACAACCGAGTGGTCACCGGCGAAGTCCCGAGAATACTTCTGTTCCGCTGGCATATTACAAAATCGCCATGGGGGATTTCGAAAGAAAAGTTCATCGAGATTTAGAACCGACGCGTATGTGGGGGTTTGCATCGACTTCGCCCGGTCCAATCTTCGAGACACGCAGCGGCAAAGGAGTGCTGGTCGAGTGGCTGAACGAACTGCCCGACAAGCACCTTTTTGCGATCGACCACAACATTCACGGCGCTGAAGCGGACAAGCCTGAGGTGCGGACGGTGGTTCACTTGCACGGTGCGAAAGCTAGACCGGCGAGCGATGGCTACCCAGAAAAGTGGTATACACGGGGAAAGTCAGCGCTCTATCACTATCCCAATGATCAAGAGGCCGCGATGCTCTGGTATCACGATCATGCTTTGGGCATCAACCGTCTCAATGTTTACGCTGGACTGCTGGGTGTCTATTTCGTGCGCGACGAATTCGAAGACGGGTTAAAACTTCCGCGGGGCAGATACGAGATCCCGTTGGTCTTGTGCGATCGCATGTTTGATCTCAGGGGAAAGCTGATCTACCCGGTGTCTGGCGATCCGAAAGCGCCATGGGTTCCCGAGGTCCTGGGCGACGCCATCCTCGTGAATGGAAAACTGTTTCCCTTTTTCGAAGTCGAACCGCGAAAGTATCGCTTTCGGATTCTGAATGGCGCAAATGGGAGAAGCTTTCATCTGACCTTCAGTGGTCCGGAGACGCGGTGGTTCCCGAAGTTCTACCAGATCGGAACGGACCAGGGATTCTTGCCAGCACCAGTCGAGTCGGCACGCGTGCGCCTGATGCCCGGCGAGCGAGTCGACCTGATTTTCGATTTTTCTTCTCACGCAGGAACGAACGTCGTGCTCAGGAACGACAATTTCAATGTGATGCAGTTTCGTGTAGCAGCGAAAGGCGCGCGCGATGGCAGCGCTTTGCCTCAGATTCTGAGGCCGATCGCTAAAATGGCTGAATCGTCAGCCACAAAGACGCGAATGTTAACCCTCGTCGAGTTTGACGATGCGAACCGGCGCCCCATCAGAACGCTGTTGAATAACGCTCACTGGAGCATGCCGGTCACCGAGAACCCGGTTCTTGACTCGGTCGAGATTTGGAATTTTATTAATCTGACGAACGACGACCATCCTATCCATTTGCACCTGGTGCGATTCCAGATTTTGGACCGCAGACCATTCAGCGTGAGTACTTATCTTTCAAGCGGTGAACTGAAATTTATGGGGCCACCTCAAGCTCCGGATCCGGGCGAAGCAGGATGGAAGGATACGGTGCGCGCGGATCATGGAATGGTTACACGTATCATTATCCGTTTCGAAGGATTTACTGGCCGCTATGTGTGGCATTGTCACATTCTCGAGCATGAAGACAATGAAATGATGAGGCCGTTTGACGTGATGCCCCCGGAGTCGGCGCAGTCTTAACGCCGAGATACTAACTGCACATTCAGAATGTAGCAAAGACGAGATTTACGGCAGCCCCTCGTAGCAGTCTCCAGGTCCGTCGGAGGGGGGATTCTGCGGCGGCGTCGTCCAAGGTGGGTTCTGGAAGTCGAAAAAATCGCTCATGTCACTGGTTCCACTCCATCCATCGCGAGCATTTAATGGCTGTAAGCTAAAGCGCTCCTCAACCAGTTTCAGCCAGGACGTGTAATCGGTGGTTGTATGCGAAACATAGCCCGCTTTGGTGAACGGAGAGATTACGACCACAGGGATGCGAAATCCATAACGAGTGAAATCGCCGGGCGGATCGTACGGCGGAGAGCTATGAGTGAGGGCGGCGAAAGAACAACGAGGATCGGTCGGACCAGTGCAGATGTCAACCGGCTGAATTCCGTCGGGACTGGGAACGTTGGTGGGTGGCGTGACATGATCGTACAAGCCACCACCTTCGTCAAAAGTGAAGATCAGAATCGTATCTTTCCATGACGGGCCATACATCACAGCATTAATCAATTGCTGGGTCTCGTTAACACCGTCTTGAATGTTTGCTGAGGTACCATCGGGCTTTTCGTCCGCATCGGGCTTGTCGATGAATGTAACTGCGGGTAGATTTCCCGCCTGGGCTGCGGCGATAAATTGCGAAAAATCGGGATCGACGACCACATTGGCTGAATTGCGCTCCATGAAACCAGAGAAAACGGACGCGTAGGTATAGCCGTCCGGTAGTTGGCTGTAGATTTTCCAGGAAATATTCGCGGCTTGCAGGGAATCGAAAATAGTCTTCGACTGGATCAGAGGCTCGGGTGGTGTAATTGGGTAGGCGTATCCCCCAGAAGTTCCCCCCATCATGTAATAACGATTGGGCTGAGTTCGATCCGGTGATGGATCAAACCACGCGTCCGAGGTTGCGAACTGCGTCGCCAGCCAATAGTGATATGGCAGATCCGCGCCCGTATAAAAGCCCATGGCGCGGATCCCGGGGGTGTCCTGTTCGCCGTTTGCGATCGCGGCACTCGCGGCGCTGACTACAAAACCATCGGGCGCGTTGGTAGGCGTGCCCTCGTTACCGGGAGTATTGGAGGAAGGATTTTCCAGATTGAAATCCCAATGGGATGCAATCCAATCGGGACTCAGGCCGTCAATGCAGGCGGTCTTCAGATGGAAGGCGTAAATCGGGGTAGTGGGAACTCCGCTAGCGTTTGGCGACATGTTCATAGCACTGCACTGAACAGTCCAGTCAGAGTTTGTAGGGCTGCAATCATCGGGAAGTCCGTTGACCGAGCGTGGCAAATTGAAGGGTGCGGCGCTACGGTAGTCGTTCAGTTTTCCAAAATAGTGATCGAAACTCCGGTTTTCTTCGGCAAGGAAAACAATGTGATTAACGGACGTTTGCAGAGACCCACCGGGCGGCGGTGGAGGAGGGTTCACGGGCGGCGGTCCGCTAGATTGGACCCCTCCACAACCGAGTGAAAGACTCGTCAAAGCCAGGCCCACGACTAGAAAAAGGTGACGAAGTGTAACGCAACCATTCATCGCTTAATCTCCGACTGAAGTCTCTCTGCTCACTGCCGCGAAAAGCGTGAGATAGCGCGTCTATGATGCTGCTAATTCTGGGAGTGTTGCCGCCTCCCTTGCGCCGGAGAACACCTATGCAAGGCATTGCACTTTGTAGCAGGGAGCAGCGATGAACCCGACAGGCGTGGGCTAGAAACCATCACGCCTCGAGAGGAAATGATGAGTTGTACTTAAAAGAGAAACTTAGCGCCCAACTGGACCAACCGGGGAGGAGTGGCGCTGATCACACTTCCGAACGTCGAACTGTCGATGTTTCCGTCGACACTCTGAGGTCCAAAGAACTGGGCATGATTGAACACGTTGAAAGCTTCGAGCCGCATTTGCAGTGATTTTGCTTCGGTCAGGCGCACGGTTTTGAGAAGTGCCATATCATAATTGTTCATTCCAGGTCCGCGAAAGAAACGTCGCCTTGCAGTTCCAGGTGTACCCAGCGCATTCCCAGAAAAAACAGCTGCGTTGAAGTAGGGCCGGCCATTACGCGGATTGCCATTGAGGTTGAGCGGACCGCCTGTGTAGTCTGGCTCATCTACTCCATAGTTATTGATACCGTTTGGCTCCGATCCGAGTAAGGAGTTATCGCCATAGTTGACAAGCGTCACCGGAAAGCCACTACTGAAGTGGGCGATTCCAGAGAATTCCCATCCTTGCGTAAGGCGGTTCGAGGAGCGAAGCAACCGTTCCAAAGGAAGCTCATAGCTGTAGCTCAGAACAAAGTTGTTTCTTACATCAAACGACGAAAGAGCCCTGCTTCGTGAAGGATCGAGCGGGTTTACTTCCTCGCCTACACTCGAAGATTGGTCCAGGGATTTACTGAAAGTGTATCCAGCAAGGATGTTCAAGCGCCGGCTGCTGTGGCGTAGGGTGACTTGCAAGGCATTGTAGTTGGAATTTCCAATCGTGGTCTGGTTCGCGTTGCTACCGAAGTTTGAACCGAGTGGGCCGCGTGTGCCGTTATACACTTGGCCGGTCGATGTGACATATTGCGTGTCCTCCCCGAACGGCCCGCAAGTCGTCTGTCCCGCAGCGAGATTCGCCGGATTACTCAGGAATAAACAGAGGCTCGGTTTTCCCGGGTTTGCCTCTTCCAGCACCAGAAGCCGATGCTCCTGCGTTCCCACGTAATTCACGCCAAGCACTGTATGCTCTCCCAAACCGCGCTGCAAAGAGAGCATGTACTCTTCCGTATAGGGAATGCGATTCGTTGTGGAGTAGTTAGGTAGGCCTGTGATGGGCTCGAATTGGCTCCAATCAACGTTGGGATCAGGATGACTCGCAGTGGAGTTTAGCGGCGCGAGTGTGACCGGAAAATATTGTCCGAGGTTTTGTCCGTTGGCGGCCGTAATAAATGGAGTGGCAAAAAGTGGCGGGGCCGGACTGGTGTAAGTTGTTCCATAGGGCGCATTGGCGCTCATCACGCCGATCGTAAGTGCTTCGATCGCGGTATAAAACATCCCATAACTTGCGCGAAGGCTGGTCTTGCCCGGACCACCGAATAACTTCGCGAGCGTGCCTTCGGCCGCAGTGCTGGGCGAATACGCGATGCCGACCCGCGGAGCCAGCTCGAGGTTTCCCGCAGGTGCGAGCGTGCGCGGAATGCCCGGGTCGGTCGGATAAAGAATGCCAGCCGGAGCACCCGGAAAAACCAGCGATTGTTTCCCTGGTTCGAAAGTTGCGATCTGATTGTATTTTTCGTACCAAGGCTCAATTCGATCCCACCGCAGACCATAATTCACCGTGACATCACGAGTCAGGCGCCAGGTATCTTGTCCGTAGAGACCCAGATATTTGTTACGTCCGTAAAAGGGCTGCAGCTGGCTCTGGTTGTATTGGCTGGGAATACCCAGCAGAAAATCGGCAAAGTCGGAGCCAGTTTCCGATCCGAAAAATAGAAAACTGCCGTTGAACTGAGCAATAGCATTGACGTTGACCTGGTCATAGTGGAACTCGCCGCCGAACTTGACTGAGTGGTTCCCGATTACTTTGGAAAAGTTGTCAATCCACTGGTAGGTATTGCCAATCTGATTCAACTCGTTAGTGTTCGTTCCAATCGTGTAACTGTTGAACCCGACGCTCTCGACGCCCTCGGTTTTCGGTGAAAGAGCTACAATGCCCGGAGTTCCCGGACCTACCTGAAATCCTTGCGACGCCAGGCTGACCCCAACCCCTCCTATGGGCTTGCCGAGGTTGTTGGCGTCTCGCATATAACTGAAGTGGAATTCATTCACGGCGGTCGGACTTAATGTCTTTGTATCTCCTAGGTCAACCAATTGGGCCCGTCCGGTGTAGAGGGCATTAAAACCCGGAACATTGGCCCCACCTTGAGCAATCGGATAAGGATTGTCTTGTGACCAGTCATCTAAAAAATAGTAGGAGGACATCAGGCCGAGCCGGGTATTCACATCGAACCGATAAGCGCCCTTATCATCGCGCAAGATAAGGCTAGAAGCAGAGGTAGAAAATGTTCCGTTCGAGTTGTTAGGTGCGGGGATGTACTGCAACAGGTTCGTGGCGGGCGCTGACCAGGCAGACATCGGAATCGCCGCCCCAGGCAAAACGCACCCCGTCGCCGGATCGTTACTGGTGCAATTCACGCCGTAGGGCTTGCCTGTTGCTGGATTTAGTGTGCTCGCGGTGTAGTAGTAAGGTTCGCCGGCGAAAACCGAATGGTGCAGCCCATTTTGAAGCAGGTTTGCGAAATAGGACCCGCTCACCGTTGTGGGTATTATGTTTCCGTTCGCATCCGTGGTTACAAAGGAGCTCGCGAGGTCAGAGAGGTCACCGGTACGATCCTGTGTGGAAGGTACGGAAATTTGTGGCGTGTCAATTCCCTGGGATGAACGTGTCCCCTGGTAGTCCGCGAAGAAAAACATGCTGTTCTTCCGTATGGGCCCTCCGAATGTTCCTCCGAATTGGTTCTGATGGAATGCGCCGCGTGATGGGGAGAAATAGTTGCGGGCATCAAGATCTGTATTGCGCAGAAATTCGAAGGCATCTCCATGAAAACCGTTGGTCCCAGACTTCGTCACTACATTAATCTGCCCGCCGCTGAACTCGCCATACTCCGCATCGAAGTTATTCGTCAAGATTCGAAACTCGGCAATGGAGTCCAGGTTCGGGACGATTGCAGCGCCCATATTTACGTCTTCTTCCACATCGCTTCCATTCACGATAAAACTGTTGGCGAATTCTCTCTGACCATTAATGGATATTGTTCCCGGGTTCAGATCTCCGGACGGAGCCAGAACACTTGCGCCCACGTCTTGCACGGTTTCGGATGTGATGGAAGTGGCGGGAGCCACACCAGGCTGAAGGTTAAGCAGATCGGTATAGCTTCGTCCGTTCAGCGGAACCGCCACTATCTGTGTGCTGATAATGACCTCGCCCATCTGTGTGCTCGTCGTTTCAACGTGCAATTGATCGTCCCTCACCGTCACCAGGTCAGCCCTTGTGCCCACTTTGAGTACCGCATCGACAATCACAACGCTATTTGCATCGATGGCTATGTTCGCCCGTTGATACGGGCCAAAGGTGCTGGCAACAGCTTCAAGATCGTAATGACCGATTGGCACACTGGAGAAGGAATAGAACCCCTTGAGGTCACTAATAACGGTCTGCTTGATGCCCGTGTTCGTATTCGTGAGAACGATGGTTGCGTCGGGGATGACCGCGCCGCTGAGATCTTTAATTGTGCCGCTAACACTGCCGCCAACTCCCGCCCACGCGTTTGGGATGGGGAGTGCAAGGAGTGTAACGGCAACGGCAAACGCCAACCTTCTGAAGGTTTGCGGACTTCGATAAATAACAGGGAAAAGATATTCGGGCCCTGTGCCAACCACTCGCTCCCTCCTTACTAGCCGCGGAATAAATCGCTTAGTCGTCAGTTCCATCAGGCTGTTGATTTAACCTCCAGAACTCGGTCAGGTTGCCAGAAATGCTGAATCCAAACCGTAGTTGCGACTCAGTCGCATTATTTGCTCAAGAGAAAAACTACGCTGGCTTCTTCTTGCACTGTTTACAGAATCCGCCGACTTCCAGTCGCACCACTCGGATTTCGAAACCACTTTGTTGAGCCATCTCTTTTTTCAGCTCCTCGAAGGCGGAACTCACATATTCCATGATGCCGCCGCAGCGAAAACAAGCCATGTGGCAATGATCCCTGTTTGTCTTGGCCTCGTAGTAGTGCTTTTCGCCGTCAATGTGCATGAGATCCAATTCGTCGATCAGTCCCCGATCCTTTAGCATCGCGAGTGTGCGATATACAGTTGCCCGGTCGATCCCGGGGTCTCGCTTTTTGGCCATCTCCAACAAAGTGGCTGCATCCAGATGCCGCGGCGAGTCCTGAATGATTCCAACCAGCAAGCGTCTCTGGGATGTAATGCGTATGCGCCTCGCAGCCAATTCCTTCATCAGGGGGGGCCGCGTAATCAGGGTCTGATTCTTGGATCTTCCCAGATGCGAATCGGTGGCAACCACAGGATCGATCGCCATTCTTCCTCCTTTTCTCTTAGTTGCGACTGAGTTGCAACACTTCAAAGCTCAGCGACAGCATTGGAAATCCTTCGCCTGTTTGTGTCAAGGTGTGGCGTCTGAATAGTTAGGGATTCTTGCCAAATGCTTAAAGGAACAATTAAACGGCTCTGTTTCCAGGTCTGGGTGACAATACTTAGACCCTAGTCGTAGGTGAGAGCCGAAGGGGGCCGGGGAGAGCTTCGATCTCGCGGAGAATTTTGGTCGCAGGGGTAACGACGAAGGAAATTTTGCAACCGCAATTCTCCTACCGTAATTCTTGCAGACACTTCGTGGGGATGTGGCTACCCGAGCGGGCAATTGGCGAGAAGTGGAATCACCAAGAAACTAAAAATCGAGGGCCGCAATAATCGGGTCCTAAACAGCGGGGCCGAGCTTGGGGAGGCTTGGTTTCCGCTGTGCACTTATGCAGCCTTCTCTTGCAGCCTTCGGCGAGAGGAATCCGGTGATGTGGCAGCAGGGCGACCGAGGGAGCGATAGTCTGACGCGGAGAGCCGTGACGATCTGGCGGAAAAGCATGGACGATGCGGGTGGGCGTTGATCGCAGCATTGGGCGTCTTACTCTGTTTGGGATTTCTGTGCTACGAATCGAAGTTGCATGAACAACCGAGTGCTCCGAGATCGGTTCCGATCCCGTCGAGGAAATAAATGTGGGTTTTCTTACACGAAAATTCATCTACGACCTTTTTTTCCAAATGAGTTTTTTTCAAATAAGGTTTCCTACAGGAACAAGAGTAGACGAAAAAATAACGTGGCGTAGGACAAACGGCAGAAGTTGCAATCGTCTCCATGGTAAAACAGCCGCCATCGCCTCCAGCTGCCTTCCCTCCCCACAGCCCCCGGCGTAACCAGACCAGGAGGAAGTAAAAAATGAAGAGGATTGGTGTGTTCATGTCTGCCGTGGTGGGACTCGCGCTGATGTTTTCGGCAAATGCATTGGCCCAAGGTGACAGCAACGTGTATTTCGTAACCTATTATTCGAATAACGTAGCGGGCGCGCCGGATGGGTCGGTGCGATTCATCAATGATGGAGACACGGGGGGCAGTCTCTACGCTGACTTCTATGTCTTTGATGACAGCCAAGAATTACAAGCTTGCGGGGCTTGCGTGATCACCGCCGACGGTCTTCTATCGGAAGACGTGAAAACGCAACTCACCAACAACCCTGTGACGGGCAGGGTCCCGAGCCGAGGCGTGATCAAAGTGATCTCGGATGGGAAGGGAAACGCGACGTCGGTTAGTCCGACGCCGGGTCTTCGCGGATGGGCGACGCACATCCAGCGTGCGACGCCGACATCGGGCACGTATGCGACGACCGAGACGCCAGTTTCTGATTCGAACCTGACGGGTGGCGAGGAGTCGTTGTTGGAACACCTGTGCTACTACGCCGGGCTGCTTGGCTCGGGCCAAGGCACGATCACCTGCACAATGGAAGATCACGACTTTTAATCTTGTTTCAATTTTGGGGTAGTTAACCCAGAAAGGCTTAGCTCCGGGTCTGGGGAAGGTCCGCGCTAAGCCTTTTTTAGTTCAGGGGTCAGGTATCTGGTCTCAGGTGCGCCACCTGTCAGGTCGTGGCCCCTTTAAGAACCTTATAGAAATAAGAGAAATCGAGTTGTCCGTTGCCGGACTTGATGGCCTTTTCGAAGAGCGCGAGTTGGGGGGTGATTATGCCATGGTCGACTCCGTGCTGGCCGCACCAGGCGACCAGCTCTCGGGGAGCTACTGACCAGGCTTCGAGCGAGGCCTGGTCACCACCGTAGTCTTTCTTCTGCAGCTTGCTGCACATATCGGTGAGGACCCCCTCGACGGCCGGCATCAAGCTTTTGACAAACCCCATGTATTGCGCGGCGGATATCCTTTCCCCTTCGCAAACGATGTATCCGTAAAGAAAGCCGAACATCGTGTTTACGCAAAAGGCAGCCATGACGGCAATGTCGAGGGCGGAAGCCTGACCGATTTCGTTGCCGACGAGCATGGCATTGCCTCCGAATGCGAGCAGGACGGACTTGACGCGGTTGAAAATTTCCTCGGGGCCGGAATAGAGAACGGCGGTTTCGGGCTTGCCGATGTTCATGGGATAGCTCAGGATGGCGCCTTCGAGATAGGAAATGCCGCGCGACTGGGCCCAAGACTCCATCTCTCTGGCTTCGTCCGGCGTGCCCGTGGTCAATTGCACGAGAATCTTGCCGTGAAGGGCAGACTCAATATCCGGCACTTCGAGCAACTGCCGAACGGAGTGGTAGTTGAGTACGTTGAGGATGATGACATCCGCTGCATTAATGGCTTCGACGAGGCTTGGCGCGATGCGCAGACCGAGGCGGGCGAGAGGCTCGGTCTTTGAGGCAGTGCGATTCCAGACGGTAGTGAAGAATCCTTTGCTGAAGAGCGCGGACGCAAGGGCTGAACCCATTCGGCCCGCGCCAATGAGAGTGACGTTTTGGTTCACGACAGCCTCCTGCGGAGAGGGATAGGAAATTCACAGCACGTAGACGCGAAGCATCCACCAGATGAGAAAGATGGCGATGATGGCCCCGCCGATGTGGACGATCCAGTCGGTGGTGGTCTTGGGTTGGCCGAAGTTGAACATGTGTAAGGTCTCAGGTCTCAG
>Ga0335081_10009249_pt1 | contig 15848 bp, 16 predicted proteins | sample Lox_Sample_35_FD_206713 | JGI IMG/M metagenome (GOLD analysis project Ga0335081, IMG submission 206713) | Soil microbial communities from Loxahatchee National Wildlife Refuge, Florida, United States - Lox_Sample_3.5 | ecosystem: Environmental > Terrestrial > Soil > Wetlands | place: USA... | reverse complement strand
GGCAGGAGAGAACAGTGGCAAAAGCCGAAACCCTCAGTACTCGCGTGGCTCGCCTGGAGCGACTGCACGAAGACATCGCCCAAAAGCATGCCGAACTGGATGCCAAAGTGGCGATCCTCATTGATGCCCAGATCCAGACGCAAAAGCAGTTCCAGCAGACCGATGAGCACATCGACAAGCTGGTAAGCGCCATTGGCGAGTTGATCCGAAACAGGAACGGAGGGTAATGTTCCTCCTTGCACGTCAGAATGTAGCCTTTAAGCCGCCTGTTATCTCTGACAACTTCTACTAACCACGGGCTAGTACTTTCATACCGCGCGGCGTTTTCAATCTCATAACCAAGTTGGTATTGCCGCCGCGGGGCCGCAGGCCCTACCATTCTCACTGTACCTGCTGAGTTGGTCCTGCAACTCAAACCACGGAGGATGATTGACCATGATAGGGCCCCAGGCGAACACGACGGCCAAAACCAGGAGGCACGTCTCCTGCCGCGTACGCGACAGGATCATCCTGGCCTTCCTGCTGGCTGTTAACGAGAGCAACAACGCCGCCCTCGAGCTGGAAACCGCAACCAGCGACAAAGAGCGCGCCCGGGCACTCGAGACCAAGGAGAACGCTACGGACTATTCCCATCACTTGCGAATACGGGTTCTCCATCACTGCCTCGATCACGGCTGTTAAACACCCACGGGCCGCGGGAACGCAAGACCCTCTCCGGCGGCCTTTTTTTCATCCGCCATTCCTGTCCATCCCCGCGCATCTCCGCGGCGTGCCAGAGGGCGCTCGCATGCACGGTGCTACACTGATCGATAATGCCCTACAGCCAGATCCTCTTCGCAGTGGATGGCCAAGGAATCGCTCGAATCACGGTCAACCGCCCGGAGAAGCTGAACGCGCTTTCGGCCGCCCTGGTGGCGGAACTGCGAGACGCGTTCGAGCAGGTGGGCCGCGACGCTTCCGTGCGGGCTGCGATTCTCACCGGATCGGGTGAGAAGGCTTTCGTCGCCGGCGCCGACATCAAAGAACTCTCCCTGCTCTCGCCTGTGGATGCCCGCGAATACGCCTCGAGAGGCCAGCAAACCTTTCGTCTGCTCGAAACCCTGGGCAAGCCGACCGTCGCCGCGATCAACGGCTTTGCCTTGGGTGGTGGGTTGGAACTGGCGATGGCGTGTACCGTGCGTTTCGCCTCGGAGAATGCGAAGCTCGGACAGCCGGAAGTCAAACTGGGGATCATTCCCGGCTATGGAGGCACGCAGCGGCTGCCGCGCCTGGTGGGACGCGGGCTGGCTCTCGAACTTCTGCTATCGGGCGAACCGATTTCCGCCGCCGAAGCGCATCGAATCGGCCTGGTCAATGCGGTTGTGCCGCAGTCCGAGTTGCTGGACCGCAGCCGCGCCTGGCTCCTCAAGGTCCTGGCCAACGGACCGCTGGCGCTCGGCCTGGTGCTCGAGTCCGTGGATGTCGGGCTGGATGCCGGCCTCGATGCGGGATTGCGATTCGAGGCCGCGGCCTTCGGAATGACCGCCGCCACCGAGGACGGGCGGGAAGGCACGCGCGCCTTCCTGGAAAAGCGAAGCCCGGCCTTCGCGGGGAAATAGGATATGTCGAGAGTGTTTGAAGGTCAACTGTCCGCCAAAGGACTGCGCTTCGCGGTGATCGTCAGCCGGTTCAACAGTTTTATCACCGAGCGCCTGTTCAACGGTGCCATGGACGCCTTGACGCGCACGGGCGCCGACCCCGACCTGATCGACGTTATCAAGGTTCCGGGGTCCTGGGAGGTGCCGGTGGTTGCCGGCGAAGTCGCCCGCCAGCATCGCTACGATGCCGTGATCTGTCTGAGCGCCGTCATTCGGGGCGAAACGCCGCATTTCGATTACGTGGCAGCGGAGGCCGCCAAGGGCATCGCTCACGTCGCCGCCGAAACCGGGGTTCCGGTGGCCTTCGGAGTGCTTACCACCAACACTTTGGAGCAGGCCATCGATCGTGCAGGCACCAAGGGCGGTAACAAAGGATTCGATGCCGCCATGACCGCGATCGAAATGGCCAATCTCTTACGAGTGCTCCGTCAGGCCCCTTAAATGTCCTCCAGACGCAGGTCGAGGCAGCGAGCCCTCCAGATCCTCTTCTTTTGGGACGTCCGCAGGCAGCCCGTGGCGGAAACGGTGGATGCCTACTACGACACGCTCTATTCCGAGGAGCACCCGGAGCGCGAACCGTTCGTTTCCGACCTGGTACGAGGCACCGTCGAACACATCAGCGAGGTGGACGAGCAGATCGCCAGGCATGCCGAGCACTGGCGCCTGGAGCGGATGCCCGCCGTGGACCGCAACATCCTGCGCCTGGCGGTCTACGAGATGATTTACGCGGGAACTCCCGCCGCCGTCACCATTGACGAAGCCCTGGAATTGGCCCGCAAGTTCTCGAACGAAGAGTCCGTCCAATTCGTGAACGGGGTTCTGGACGCCATCCACCGGGGGCTGTCCCTGCACGCCGGCGCCGGTCCGGCTCCCGGTGGTACCGGGGACCAGTAGCCCGTCCGGTACGGCTCTTTTCCGTAGCCAATTCTCGGGCTCCAGCGTCTAAACACCCAGGTAGGGTATACTTTGCGAAATAAGGACGGTTTTGGAATGGCCCATCGGAGGCGCTACCTTCTTTTCTTGCCCCTGACTGTACTGATCTTTGCTTTTTTGGGTGGTTTTCTTGTTCCCCGGGTACAACTGGCCGCCGCCACGGCCGACCCGGGTCTGGAAGCGGAGTCCCCGGCCATTTCCTACGACCGCAACCTGGAAGTCGTCGCCAAGGTCTATTCGCTGGTCGAACAGAATTTTGCCGAACCGGTAAGCGCGGATAAGGCCATCTACAAGGGCGCCATCCCGGGCATGCTGCGGACCCTGGATCCGCACTCCAACTTCTTCGATCCGAAGGACTACCGTGCGCTGATGGAGGAGCAGAAGGGCACCTATTTCGGGGTTGGCATGCAGGTGGCCTCCCGCAACGGGAAGACGGTGGTGATCGCACCGTTTCCGGGCTCCCCCGCTTACAAGGCAGGGCTGCGTCCGGGCGACATCATTATCGCGGTGAACGACAAGTCCACCGAGAACCTGAATACCACCGAGGTGGCCGACATTCTCAAAGGGCCCCGCGGGACCCCGGCGAAGATCGTGGTTTCGCGGGAGGGTGCGCCCGATTACCTGACGTTTGCGGTGGTGCGCGATGAAATCAACCGCAAGAGCGTGCCGGACGGCTTCTGGGTAAAGCCGGGCATCGCTTATATCAAGATCCTTCAGTTCGGCGAAACCACCGGCAACGAGTTGGACGAGAACCTGCGGCGCCTCGGTGAGAACAATATCAAGGGATTGGTGCTGGACTTGCGGAATAACCCGGGAGGACTGTTGAATACCGGGGTTGCCGTGGCCGACCATTTCCTGCAGAAGGGTCAATTGATCGTCTCACACCGTGGCCGTGCTTCCTCCGAGCATCCCTACTTCGCCCGGAACGGGAACCACGGGCACGACTACCCGATCGTGGTGCTGGTAGACCGTAACTCGGCGTCCGCCGCCGAAATCGTTTCCGGAGCCCTGCAGGATCACGACCGGGCATGGATTCTGGGCGAAACCACGTTCGGTAAAGGACTGGTCCAGGTAGTGATGCCGATGCGGGACGGGACCGCCCTGGCGCTGACGACCGCGCATTTTTACACTCCCAGCGGGCGCCTGATTCAGCGCGATTACGCCAATAAATCGTTCTACGATTACTACTTCCACAAGGACGAGAACGCCCGCAACATGATGGACGTGAAGATGACGGACAGCGGGCGGACGGTCTACGGCGGCGGCGGCATCACGCCCGACGAGAAGTACGTCCCTCCGAAGCTTGACCCGCTCGAAGTTTCGCTGCTGCGCAGTGGCTTCTTCAGCTTCACGCGGAAATACTTCAATACCCACGCCGCGGCGCTCCCCAAGGGCTGGATGCCCGACCGTACGGTGATCTCCGAGCTGCACGACTACCTGAAGCAGAGCGGCACGAAGTTCACCGAAGTCCAGTTCACCCAGGACCACGATTGGATCAAGCGGTACCTGGCGAAGGAGATGTACACCTACGCCTTTAATGTGGACGAGAGCGACCGCGTCTTCGCCCAGACGGATCCCGAGGTGGAGCGGGCCATCGAGGCGATGCCCAAGGCGACTACCCTGCTGCAGAGCGCCAAAAAGGTGATCGTGCAGCGCATGTCCCCCACCGTTGGCGGGCGCTAAGTGATTGCGGGGCACGCTGCATGAAAGTGACTCTGCAAGAGCGCTCGGGCGCGCTCGCCCCTTAACAACTCCCGGGACTGCGGCCGTTTCGCGCTAGACTGAAAGCCAGCCGTGGCGTACGGATTCTATCGTCTGCAGTTTCTGCACATTTCCGACCTTCGTCGAAGGCCGCGCGATCGAGTGGGCGGAAGGCTATTTTCGAGACGCGTACCGCAGTGCGCCACCCGCGGCGCGCGAGGCCCTCGGCCGCCTGATTTCCGGTGAGGCCCTCACGGGCCTGCCGCCTCTTGCTCGCCGTTGGCTCAACCGACGCTACCTCCTCACCACCGACGGCCGTCTCGCCGTTCCCCTCCTCAGCTCCTGGATCGAGCACCACGCGCTGGTCTGAGTCGTCTGAAAACGACCCATCCGCGCGGCGATTCCCGTATCATGGTCTTCAGGCCGCGCCATGCTTTCGCCCACCACCACGTTCGACCTGCTCGAGCAGGCCCGGAATGGCGACCAGCAGGCACTCTCGCGGGCATTCGAGAAGCATCGCCGCCGCCTGGCGGTCCTGGTGCACTTCAAGCTGGGCGCCAGGGCGCGCGAATTCGGCGACGCCGAAGACGTGGTGCAGGAGACGTGCCTGCGCGCATTCCGGGATATCGCGCAGTTCTCCTACCGGTCGCCGGGCAGTTTTTTCCGCTGGCTGTCCGCGATAGCCGATCACGTGATCGCCGACCGCGTCCGCTACCGGAACCGTGAGTGCCGCGCCGGCGAGGAAGTCCGGTTCCGCTCCGAAACCAACCCGTTGGGTCCCGACCCGGCCGACAGCCAAACGCCCAGCCGCCTGTTCGCGCAGCAGCAGGCCGTCCAGCGGCTGCTCGATCGGCTGGACGCGCTGCCCGAAGATTACCGCAACGCGATCCTGATGGCGAAGATCGAGCGCCTTTCCACCGCCGAGATGGCCGAGCGCCTGGGGAAATCGCGGGAGGGCGTGGCGTTGCTGGTATATCGTGCCGTGAAGCGCTTCCGCGAGCTTTCCGACGCGTCGGAGGCGTGATGGAGGACGACCGCGAGCAGAGCCTCGCCGACGCCCTGGCCGACCTGCTCGACCGCCGCGCCGCTGGCGCCACCGCCCATGCGCCCGAACTGGCCGCGGAGATGGCCGCGCTGTCCGAGATCGATGGTGTTCTGGAGCCTGCGCCGCCGCTGCCGGCGCGCCTCTCGGGCCACCGCATTCTCAACGAGATCGGCGCTGGAGGAATGGGCCGCGTCCTGCTTGCCGTGGACGAAGCGCTGAACCGCAAGGTGGCCATCAAGACGCTGGCCCCGCGATACGCGGGTGACCCGGAGCTGCGAGCCCGGTTCATGGACGAAGCGCGCGCCATGGCTCGGGTGAACCATCCTCGCGTGGCGCGGATCTACAGCCTCGGGCCCGCCGAAGAACCTCCGCACTTCGTAATGGAGTATCTGTCCGGCACTCCCCTGACCGCCGCGGCGGCCCGGCTGGATTTGCGCGGGAAGGCGGAATTGATGGTGAAAGTCGCGCTCGCCGTTCAGTTCCTCCATGACGACGGCATTGTCCACAGGGATCTCAAGCCGGGCAATATCCTGGTGGATGCGGAGCTGGAGCCCAAGCTCCTGGATTTCGGACTGGCGCTCGATCTCTCCAGTCCCGAACACCGCGACGCCTGGCAGCGAGTAGCGGGAACTCCGGAGTACCTGTCGCCCGAACAGGCAGCCGGCCTGCCCCTGGATGCCCGCAGCGACGTTTTCGCGCTGGGCGCCATCCTCTACGAACTGCTTACCGGCGCGCCGCCCTTCCACGCCGATTCCGTCTCCGGCCTGCTGCGCGCGATCCGCGAAGACGAGCCCATGCTGCCGCGCCGCCGCGCTCCCGCGGTGCCCCGCGATCTGCAGAACATCTGCCTCAAGGCCCTCGAAAAAGATCCCGCCGCGCGCTACGCCTCGGCTCGCGAAATGGCCGGCGACCTGGACCGCTTTCTGGCCGGCGAAGCGGTTCTGGCCGAGCCGGCGGCCTACGGCCGGCTGATTGCCGCCAAGGTTGGGGAGCACTTGCGCGACCTGGAAAGCTGGCGCCACGACCAGATCGTCTCGGAGGCCGAGTACGATGCCATCCGCAAACGCTACGGCCGTCTGATCGAGCGCGAAGATGCCTGGATCATGGAGGCGCGCCGCCTCACGCTTCCCCAAGTGACGCTGTATCTGGGTGCCTGGGTGCTGGCGGCCGGGGCGGCGTTGCTGACCTTCTTCTCTTACCCGCGGCTCTCGGGGGCGCCCGCGATTGCCGCCGCGTGGGCCAGCGCGATTCCCAGCGCCTGGCTGGGGATTCGCAGCTGGAACCGCGGCAATCCGCGCGTCGCCATCGCGTTCCTGCTGGCCCTGTGCCTGGTGATGCCGATCGCGGTGCTGGAGACCGCGCAGGAAGCTCACCTCTTCACGGCATTCACGCGAGGCCAACTGGAGCTGGAATTGTTCCACCGCCTGGATCTCTCGAAGCCGGCCACCAACCAGCAGGTGTGGTGGGCCTTGCTGGCTGCCCTGCCGGTCTGCTGGCGGCTGCGCCGCTTCACCCGCGCCCCGGTATTCTCGCTGATGTTCGCTACCTACGGGGCGCTGCTGTGCCTTGCCACGCTGCTGCGGACAGGCATGCTCGACTGGCTCGATCATGACCCCGGCCGCTTCTACTTCCACCTGCTTCCCTGCGCGGTGCTATTCCTGGCGGCGGGCTACACGTTCGAACGCGTGCGCCTGCCCGACGACTCGCGGTATTTCTACCCGTTCGCGGTCGTCTTCACCTGGGCTGCGTTGAGCGGCGTGGCGGCTTTCCACGAGCCGTACGCCCAGTGGCTGAAGTCGGTGGCGCCCTGGACGCGCGGCCAGCAGGAGTACCTGTTCGTCGGAAACGCCGCGATCTACTTCGCGCTCGACCGGCTTTCGCGCCTGCAATCCTCCCCGCAACTGCGGATCGTGGGGCACGCTTTCCGGTTCGTGATCCCCGGCCACGTCATGACCTCGCTACTGCTGCTGGGTCTGAATGCGGAATCGCACGCCGAGGCCCTGGCCTTCGAGTGGCTGCTTCCGGCGGTTGCCTGTGTCTTCGTTTTTGGCAGCATTCCACGCCAGATGAAAAACTTCCTGGCGAGTGGCCTGCTGTTCTTCGCGGCCGGCGTGTATCGCCTGGAGCGGCAGGAGTACCCCGGCCGCGCCTTCTGGCCGATCCTGCTGCTTTCCTGCGGAATGGCTCTGATGCTGATCGCCAGCAACTACGCTCCCCTGAAGATGACACTGGCGCGCGGCTGGAAGCGCGTCCGCGGGCGGTAAAGATGACCGCGGATACCGGCCCCAATCATCCATGGTTAGCAGTACGCCGGAGCGGATTCGGGCGTACAATCGGTTAAATTCGGCCCATGGAGGGAATCATGAAGCGATCTCGGAGCCGCCTTTTACCGGCTGTCCTGGCGATGGCGCCGATCGGCCCACTCCTGGCTCAATCGGCACCCCCGCCCTACACCGTCCTCAACATTCAGATCCAGAACTTCGTGAATTACTTCAACGACGTGACCGACTGGACCAAGCTGGCCAAGGACCCGAACCAGACGGCTCTGGCCGGATCCACCCCGAACTTCGCCTTGTCGCTGGATGTGGCCGACATCGTGTCGGTGAACGGCGACCCGGTGAAGGGCGTCTTTACCGAGCGCCGTACGCAATACAAGAGGTCGGTCACACCGGCTGCCGGGCAGTTCATCGCCGACTCGGTGAGTTCGGCGATCCAGGACCGCTACTTTGAAATCCTCAAGCTGGATGGCACGCCGATCGGGAACATCATGGTAACCGGGATGGGCGGTGCGGTGCCCGCTCCCGGAGCGCCCACCGTGGTGGCCGACGGCAACTTCACGATCATCGGAGGGACGGGGGCGTTCATGGGTGTACGCGGGCAGGGCGGCGGCCTGGATGAGCCTTCCTCCACAGGCGCGCGGAACGCATCCATGTCGGAGGACCCATCGAACCGGCGAATCTATCCGAGCGGTCACCGGCTGATGGTCTTGCAGGTAATTCCGCTGACGGTGCCCGCGGTCGTGCAGACCGCGAACGGTCCGGCGGTCGTCCACGGCGCGGATTTTTCCCTGGTCACGACGGCCAGTCCGGCGAAGCCTGGCGAGATTCTGTCGTTGCTGGCGAACAACCTGGGGCCGGCCCAGCCCGTGTGTCAGAGCACGGGAGGGACGGGAGGTACCGCAACGGGATGTGCGGGCAACCTCGAGCCGGGCGCACCCTTCCCCTCCAGCCCGTTGGCGATTGTCAACTCCCCGGTCAAGATCACGGTAAACGGGCAGGCGGCCGAAGTCCAATATGCGGGAGGCTATCCGGGGACCACCAACACCTATCAGGTCAACTTCCGTCTGCCCGCGGGCCTGAGCACCGGACAGGCCAGCCTGCAGCTCAGTGTGGCGTGGACGCCGGCACCGGCAGTGAACATTCCCGTGCAGCAATAGGGATTGTGGACGTGCAGACCCGGCCGTACCGGCCCGCTTTGTAGAATCAGGATTGGTGCTGACCATCGGACACTCCAACCGTTTGCTGACGGAGTTCCTGGGAATGCTGAAGGCCCATGGCGTGGAGACGCTGGCGGACGTTCGCCGTGTACCGCGTTCCCGATACAATCCTCAATTCAACCGCGAGTCCCTTCCCGGGGATCTGTCGGCGGAAGGGATCCGATATGTCCACATGCCGGGGCTGGGAGGTTTGCGCCATCCGCGTCCGGACTCGCCCAATCGGGGGTGGACGAATCCGGGCTTCCGCGGCTACGCGGATTTTATGCAGACCGGGGAGTTCCAGGGCCAACTGGACGCGCTGCTGGGGCTGGAAGGGTGCGTCGCCATCATGTGTGCGGAGGCGGTGCCTTGGCGATGCCACCGGTCCCTGATTGCAGATGCGCTTACCGCGCGCGGTGTAGAGGTTTTCCACATCCTGGGCGCCACCCGGGTGGAGGGTCACCGGTTGACCTCGTTTGCGCGGCTCGAGGGCACGCGGGTCACCTACCCGTCCGACGCCCTCGATCTCTTCCCCGAATAACCGGCTCGCTTCCGCCCATACCCGCAAAGATTTTGCCCAGGAGGGCGCTTCGCTCTATACTTTCCGGCAAGAACCGCCGATTGGAGGTACAGAGATGATTCAGGCGCATGCAAAAATCGGCCACAACTGAAGTACAGCAGGGGTGCAAACCGCTGGTGATCTGCCCAAGCGCACCGACGGCGGCGCAGATTCGTTCGGCTCTTGGAGAGCAAGGCGTTTTGGACCTGTCCGTCGTCTCGCAATACCCCCAAGTTGGTACGCTGGTTGGCCTGGTCGCCCGGCAGGGCGCCGACGTCTGTTTCATGGATGTGGCCTCCAATCCGGAGCGGGCGCTACTGTTAATCGCGGAGGCGTCCTCTTCCATCCACGTGGTAGCCCTGAATCTGGGCAACGATGCGAACCTGATTCTGCGATGTTTGAGGCTGGGCGCGTGTGAATTCCTGACGGAGGTCAATTCCGAACAGGTGGGTATCGTGTTGGAGCGTCTTGCTCGCATGGGCGCCAAGAGCGAGCCCTTGAAGTCCGGTTCAGTTTATTGCGTCATGCCGGGAAAGCCCGGTTGCGGTGCCAGCACGCTGGCTACCGGGCTGGCGATCGAAATGAAACGCAACGGCATCGCCAAGGTCCTCCTGGTGGATACCGACGCGATGACCGGCAGCGTCGCCTTCCTGTTGAAACTCAAGAGCGATTTTCACCTGGGGGATGCGGCGCGGGACTGGCAGCGGATGGACCCGGATCTGTGGGCCAGGCTGGTGGTTGCTTCCAACGGCGTGGACGTTCTTTTGGCGCCGGAGAGTGCCGCTACCAGGCTGGAGATCGATCCGCGGGCTGCTTTCGAATTGCTGGCCTTCTGGAGAAGGAACTATCAGGCGGTTGTCATAGACCTGCCCGGCGCATATTCCGCGGGTTTCGAGTTCGCGGCGATTGCCGACGAAGTGGTATTGGTCACGACCAACGAACTGGCGGCGCTGCACGCCACCCGGCGGACGCTGGATTTTCTGGAGAAAGTGTCGGTGGACCGCTCCCGGATCAAGCTGGCGGTAACCCGTTATCAGTTGTCCACGGGCCTCAAGCGCGAAGACTTGCAGTCGGCGCTGCAGATGGAGCCCTACGCACTCCTGAGCAACGATTACGAGGCGGTCCAGTCGGCCGTGTTGTCCGGGCGCCCGGTGTCTCCGGACTCGTACCTCGGTAAGAGCATCCACGCGTTCGCGGAGCGGCTGCTGGGGAAGCCGAAAGAGGTAAAGAAGCGTCCCGGCCTGTTCGGGCTGCTGTCGCATCGCAGCTGAAGCAAACCATAAGATTCAGGGAAATAACTACTTCAACTAAGTCGTCAGTCGGATTTATCGCGAATGTCCTGGCTGGTAGTGTTGGTTCGTAGGCGTTTCCCAAACTACGCAGGGAAAGCGGAAATGAAACAGCATATCAGACGTTTTTGGAACGATACGCAAGGGCAAGACCTTGTCGAATACGCGCTGGCCGCTGGAATGGTAGCAGTGGCGGCCGTCGCCGCGATGCCTCAACTCAGTGCGACCGTCAACAATGTGTTTAACAAGATCGCATCGATCATCACTTCGGCGATGAGCTGAGGCATTCCACGCAGATTTCCTCCGGGACGACCCGGAGAGGCAGGGTTCCGCGGGTGCGCGGTCGTCCGCGGCTCGCCAACCGGGAAAAACGAAAAACGGTACGCCGGCCACCGGGCTTGGCGGTAGAAAGGACTACTTCTTCACATGAACTGGTTAAAGAATCGCGTCGAAAGAATCTGGAAGGACTCGAAAGGCCAAGACCTCGTCGAGTATGCCCTGGCTGCCGGCATGGTGGCAGTGGCGGCGGTGGCGGCTATGCCAGCGTTGAGCGCGACGGTCAACAACGTATTCAACAAAATCGGGTCGATTATCACTGCCAACGTGCATTAAGCAGTCGGCTGGAGGGGCCATCCGCCGGGACGGCCCCCAACCCGGACTACGGAATCCGCGGACACGTTCCCCGCCCCGACGCGGTCGGTTACCCATCGTCGGAGCCCCGCAGAACCCGCTGATCGGCGTCGTCTTCTTTCTTGCGGGGAGCGCGCTTATAGAATCGCCTCTGGCACTGGCGGCATCGCCACGGCGTGCACCCAAAGATACCAATGAGTGCATCCCAGGCCCCGTGTGACATGGAGTGGCGTACATCGCGCCCCCCACATCGTGGACACCGGACCACCTTCGTATCGCTCGTCACCAATCGTCCTTTTTACCAGAGAGAGCCGACCGAACCCGGTGCAACTCCAACACTGCAGGTAATAGATTAGCATTCTGGAACGTAGTGGAGGTCAATACCCGGTTTTCTCGAGATCGCCCGGTTCGCCGAACGGAATCCCCGCGAGCGAACCATCGATTGACCGTAACAATCCCGTGAGAACACTTCCGGCGCCAACCTCGACGAAGCGGACCACGCCCTCTGCCGCCAGACACCGGATGGATTCCGTCCATTTTACCGGGTTGGGCACCTGCTCGTACAGGCCGCGACGGGCCTCGGCTCCGGTTCGGACCATGCGTCCTGCATGATTGTTCACTAACGGAACTGTCAAATCGCGGAATTCCACGGTCTCCAGATCGGCGCCTAAACGCTGTTGGGCCGGGATCATCAGCGCACAGTGGAATGGGGCGCTGACCGGAAGGAGAATTCCGCGCTTCGCTCCAGCAGCTTTGGCCAGTTCCACGGCTCGTTTCACAGCTCCCGTGTGTCCGGCGATCACGGTCTGATCCGGCGAATTCAGGTTCGCGGCGCTGACGATCTCACCCTGGGCAGCCTCCGCCAGGACGGCCTCCAGTTTGCCATCCGGCATCTTGAGAATCGCGGCCATCGCCCCTACTCCCGGAGGAACGGCTTCCTGCATGTAGCGGCCGCGATTCCGCACCAGGCGGACGGCATCCTGGAAGCGCAAACTGCCGGCCGCCACGAGCGCGGAATACTCGCCCAGGCTGTGGCCCGCGACGAAATCCGGCTGTGCGCCACGCTCCTGGAGGACGGCGAAAGCCGCGACGGAAACCGTCAGCAGCGCCGGCTGGGTGTTCTCCGTGAGTTTGAGTTGCTCGTCCGGGCCCTCGAAGCAGATACGCGAGATCGAAAACTTCAGGACGTCGTCGGCTTCTTCGAAAACCCGCCGAGCGGGGGGGCAGCTCTCGGCCAGGCGCCGGCCCATGCCCGCGAACTGCGAGCCTTGTCCAGGAAAGAGAAATGCGGTTTTGGGTATCAAAAAGGATTATAGCGGGCCACAAGGCGGCACGGTGTCAGGGCTGTGTGTAGATTCGCTCCAGGTCGGCCGGGCTGAGGTGCAGCTCGGGAGCAATCAGCCGTAAGCCCGATAGAGCCGGCTGCGCCACGCCTTCGCGGCCATGTTCCCCGGACTTCGAGAGGATGTGCACCAGCTCGTGGGCAACCACCCGACCGAGTGCCCGCCCCAGTAACAGGTCCGCGCGGGCAAAATCCCCGCCCGACATGGCGGAGCGCGCCGCCGTCACCACCCGGTCGCAGGAGACTTCGCTGAAGGGCAGAATCTCATCGCCTGAAGAATATGTGAACGCCAGCGGCCCTCGCTCGTCGTAGAGATAGGGCACCGGCTCGAGTACACATTTTCCCTTGAATCGAACCACTACCAGGTTGGCGAACGACTCGTTCTTCACCTCGCTGCGCGTGCGCCAGTCGAAGCTTACGCCGGAGCCCCGCATGATGCTTTCCAGTTCGTGCTTCATCTCCTGGATGGAGCGCTCCGAATGGGGGCCCTGGAACTCCAGCACGATCGTCAACGCGGTGGAGCGCACCGGGCTCGCGGCAGGCAGGAGCGCGGCGAGCGCGGCGAGCGGAAATGCGCGGAGGACGTGGCGCATAGCGGTGGAAGCAACCAGGCTTCGATCCACATTATACGCCCGGCACGATGCTAACTGGAGGCCCAAATCGGTAATCTCCGACACCAATAGACGGCGTGTAACGGCACAAAAAGCGGCGGCATGATGGCCGAGAGGGCAGCCTTGACGGGACCCTTGTCGCCACTGGCACCGTACACACCCGGCAGGCGTCGGCAGGAGTGGGGACGCGGCAGCCTCGAAAACCCCTTCGCGGGCACCGGCCCGGGAGGCGGCCAAAAGCGTCCCGAAGAGTCGGGACGCGGCAGGCCGAAAGGCCTGCGCCACGTCGATGGCGCAAGGGTTTTCATGGAGTTCTGTGGGCCGGCGGGGGCCATGGGTACAGGCACGAGTGCCTGGCACGAGTGCCCGCGCCACATCGCCCCCGGAAGACCGGCGGGTTTTCATGGATTTTGTGGACCGGCGGGGGCTCGTGGGTACTGGCAGGAGTGCCTGCGCCGCGCCGACGGCGCGACGAGTATCGCCATGCGGTTTTCGCAAGACGGTCTCACCTACGGCGGAGCTTCTTTGGCAAAGACGCGCGGACACAGTTGCGCCGTCGCGCTCCTTCAGGCCGGGGTCGATATTACCGTCATACGCGACTATCTCGGTCATGCTTCCATCAGCACGACCAGCCGCTACGTCACGACGAACCTGGAATGAAACGGCAGGTGCTGGATGCCTTCTGGAAGCGATCCGGCCTTGCTCCGACTGCGATTCGAAAATGGCGCCCGTCGGCGAGGCTGCTTGCCTTTCTTGAAACCCTGTAAAGTTATCTGGAGTGCTCTTTGTGGGGGAGCCCGTCAAAGTGGCTTACCTGCGGTAGTTCGCGGGTTTTTCTGGATAACGGCGGACTCCGGATAATGCAGAGCATTTTTGGCCCAGTGGCGCGGCGCCGATGCATTCCGGGTATGGACGAGTTCCGAACGCCGCGACGGTGGGCTAAAAATGGATTGGACTAAACTGCGGCATCGAGCCCGCCCTATGGGTGTTGAATGTTTGGCGGGCCCCTAAACGAAGGAAGAGAGTTGGACAGCAGACGAGGATTGCCGGGTTTTGCGGATTGGTGTAAGCGATTCCGACGGTTCGAAGGCCTGGAGAGTCAAGATATCGCCTCTGCAAGATGTGGTCCGGCGCAACGGAATGCAGGGCTTTCCTGCTGGGTTGGCGGAGCCCAACCGCTGAAGGCCGCGACTTGGCGAATATGACGATGGCACTCATGAGGTATTCCAGATCGCTGACGCTTTGTGCGGCGTCAGCGTCTCAACCATGACCATGCGACCACGGTGGCAGATTGGACATTCGCGCAGCAAGGACCCGGTGAGTCGTTCGTGCTGGTCCCGGTAATCCGCGGGGGCCGGGGCTTCCGCGGGAGGCGCCATGCCGAGCAATTGGCGGCATCGAGCCAGTTTCTGTTGCCGGTACCGATCAAATTGATGAAGAACCCCCAAGGTACTCTTTCGCAAGGTAGAGTCGCGATGCTGCATAACGGGTGATGGCCGCATGCGACCTGCCGGACGGGGTGCGAGACGGATTGATCGGTGATCCCCAGACGTGCCACTTCGACGTCAATTCGCTATTTGCCCATATCCGCAAGTGGCCGTGTACAACGGAACAGGCCCGATTAAGAACGCGGGTAGCTTCTTCTGTAAAGCGCCGTAACTCGACAGCGGAGAGGTATCCCATACTCGGCTCGGGCCGCTCGCGGAAAAAAACGCCGTATTGAGTTTTCGCGGTCGGCTAAAGAGCACGCCCCGCTGTTTTGGCGGCTTCTCGGTTGGGGCTGGCTTCTGCAAAACCTGGTGACCTTAACCCGGTCTTCTGTTACATAGACCCCCAACACGCGAGATCCGGTAGGCGCATCGCCTCGCGCCTGCGACAATGTGCTCCTCCCGGTCGATCTTGACTTCCGGCCCAAGGACTTTGTGGAAGAGATCGAGCTCCGTCGAACAGAATCCCTGGCATTCCGTGGCTGCCGCGCAAATCGGGCAGTGGTTCTCGGAGAGTAGAAACGCCCCCTTTCCGGCGGGCTTGACTTCCGCCATGTAGCCGTCCTCGGTGCGGATTTGCGCGAGGCGGCGGAGTTTTTCCTTGAGCGGCAGATTTGCCGGGATGCGCGCGGAATAGGCGGCTTGCTGCCGCGCCCCGCGGGATTCCAGCACGCGCTGGACGCCTTCGGCGCCAAAGGCGTCGTTCAGGGCGCCGATCAGGGAGACGCTGAGCTCGGCATAAGCATCAGGGAAGAGTTTGTCGGCCTCGCGCGTCAGATGCCAGTGCTTGGCGGGACGCCCGATCGGCACCGGACGCTCTTCCACCGTAACGAACTTCTCCTCCTGCAAATCGTAGAGGTGCTGGCGCACGGCCATCGCCGTTATGCCGAGACGATCGGCCAGTTGCGCGGAAGTCAGCGGGCCATCCGTTTTCAGAAGACGGACAATCGCGCGGCGCGTCTTGCGGTCGCCGGCGGCTGCGGATCGGGGCATACCTTATTTATAAACTTTTGTCTTTACAAAGTCAAGTTTCGAGGGTATGCTGAGTTTATAAAGGAGGATCTTTATAAAGTATGAGTGGCATGTGGACGGGAAGGCGGGTGGCGATCACGGGAGGGACATCGGGCCTCGGACTGGCG
>Ga0335081_10009248_pt1 | contig 15848 bp, 17 predicted proteins | sample Lox_Sample_35_FD_206713 | JGI IMG/M metagenome (GOLD analysis project Ga0335081, IMG submission 206713) | Soil microbial communities from Loxahatchee National Wildlife Refuge, Florida, United States - Lox_Sample_3.5 | ecosystem: Environmental > Terrestrial > Soil > Wetlands | place: USA... | reverse complement strand
GAGGCAGAGGCCCACTGGACCCTGTTGGAATCGCTGAGCGCCAAAGAACCAACCGCGGAACAGGCGCTGATGAACCTGGCGGCGCGCGACCACATGCGGGCCTCACTGCTGCGCCAGATGGCACATATTGCTGTCCTGGTGATGCCGGTCTGCGGCATTACCGCGTTCCGTCATCGCCAACGCCAGTGGGAGATCGACGGCAAAGAAATCGGTCTATTCCAGGCCATGATGCCGGCCGTCGTCGCGAACGTGTTGGGGTTGCCCGCGGTGACGATTCCGATGGCCATATCGCGCGAGGGCTTGCCTATCGGGATTCAACTGGTGGGCCGCCCATATGAAGACGAGTTATTGCTGGAACTGGCGGTGCTTCTGGAGGAGACGCGTGGGCCGGCGCTACGATAGACAGGTATGGAGCTGAAACTGGTACCGCTGGAAGTTCCCGAAAACGGCAACCTGATTCTGGGACAGACGCATTTCATCAAGTCGGTGGAAGACATCTACGAAGCCATGGTGAATACCGTGCCGCAGATGAAATTCGGTGTCGCGTTCAACGAGGCCTCGGGGCCGTGCCTGGTTCGGGTGGACGGCAACGACGAGGCGCTGAAGGCGTTGGCCGCGAAGAATGCTTCGGCCATTGCCGCTGGCCACACGTTTGTGGTGGTGATGCGCGAGGGCTACCCGATCAATGTTCTTGGCCGCATCAAAGATGTCCCGGAGGTTTGCTCGATCTTCTGCGCCACCGCCAACCCGGTGCAGGCGGTGATCGCGGAAACCGAGCAGGGACGGGGCGTGCTGGGCGTCATTGACGGCTTTCCGCCGAAGGGCATCGAGAGTGCCACAGACGCCGAAAAGCGCCGCGCGTTTCTGCGAATGATCGGATACAAGCGGTAGGGCTGGACGCCGCTACCTGGCAAGATCGATTCCCAGCTTCTTCAGCTCCTCCGAGTAGTACCTGCGATGCAGCAGGTCCCATTCCTCGGTGCCCTCGGGGATCTCGCGTTTCTGCGAGCGGATCTTCGCGCGCGCGGCGCGGTCCACTTTATCCTCAGCCAGCAGTAGCTCCGTCATCACGCGCACGATTTCGAGCCGCACGTTGTTGCTGTTCTTGTCTTTCAATCGCAGTTCGCGGCTCTTCCGCAGCATTTCGACCACTTTGTGTGAAATGTCGGTGACCTTATCGCGCGAGAGCTTCATCTGGTCGTGGGTGTCGCGGCCGGAAGCGCGAATCACCTTGCGCTGCGAAATCAGCGTGTTCTTGATGCGGCGGAACATCTCCTGGTAGCTGACGCCTTCGCGGCGCATGTACTCGCTGTACTGGCTCAGCAGGTCCCGCACCTCGTCATTCAGACGGTCTTCCACTGCCAGTTCGTCGCTGATGACCGCGGCGATCTTCTCGGCAACGACGTCGGGAGTAGGAGTCTCGATGACGCCCGGGCTGAGCTTCCTGACCAGTTGCTTAGAGATATAGGAAACAAACTCTCTGGCGAGCAGCATTCTGTCTGTATGGGTGAATCAGTAGTTTATCACGTATGGGATGTCACGTTCTGGTGCCGCTGGAACGCTGTGCTTCCCGCGCCGCAGCGTGGCGCTCTCTCAGTCGTACACGAAGTGCAGCACCTTTTTGAGGTCTTCCCAGGCCTCGCGTTTTGCGTCCTGGTTGTACGGCCGCAGCAGATAGGAAGGATGGTAGGTGATCATCACCGGGATATCCCGCCACTGGAACCACCTGCCGCGCATCTTGGTGACGCCTTCCTTGTGACCGGTGAGAGCTTTGGCCGCCGTGCCGCCCAGCGCACAGATGGCCTTCGGCCGGATGGCCGTCAATTGGCGGAAGAGGAACTGCCCGCAAGTCTCCATTTCATCCGGCTCGGGCGCGCGGTTCCCCGGCGGCCGGCATTTGACTACGTTGCAGATGTAGACCTCGTCACGACGCAAGCCAATACCTTCCTTTTTCGCCGTGTTCTCGATCATCTGGGTGAGCAACTGGCCGGCCCTGCCGACAAAAGGAATCCCCTGAGCATCCTCGTCCGCGCCGGGGCCTTCCCCCACGAAGACCAGCGGGGCGTGTTCTTTGCCAACCCCGAAGACCAACTTCGTGCGCCCTTCGTGAAGCCGGCATCGCTTACAATCCCCGATATCGGTGAGGATCTGCAGCAGAGTTTCACCCGCCGTCGGCGCGGATTCAGAGAACAGAGACGCGGGCGCAGCGTCTCCCGCGAATGTGACCTGAGTCCCGCCGAAGTCCTGAGGCGCGGCTCGCGGCGCTTCCTGCGATGCGGCCTCCACGTCCTGGGTTGCGGCGGCGGCCCGCTTGTACAGGTCCTTGATGCCCAGGTCCTGGTAGAACTCCAGGTATTGTCGCAGGCGGTCAGCGTTCATTGGCGGCGTGGAGAGCAAGGCGCAGCTTCAGCACGTGGTCCAAGATCTGGTCGGCGATTTCGCGCTTGGAGGCGCGCGGCAGAGCGATGGTTTCGCCGGTTCGCAGCGCCAGGATCACTTCGTTCTGGTCCGACTCGAAGCCGCCATCACCGCCGCCCACCAGGTTGCCCACCACCATGTCGCAGTTCTTGGACTCCAGCTTGCGGCGAGCTTCCTGCTGCAGGTTTTGCGTCTCCGCAGCGAAACCGATCAGGAGGCGATTATCCTTCTTGCGGCCTAATTCCGCCAGGATGTCCGGCGTGGGATCCAACTCGAGCGAAATGCGCGCGGCCGTCTTCTTGACCTTCTGGTCCGGCACCTTGCTCAAATGAAAATCGGCCACCGCGGCGGATTTGATGACAATGTCGGCCGGCTCGAGGTTCTCCATCACCTTGGCCCGCATCTCTACCGCCGTGCGCACCTGGATCACTTCCACGCCTCGCGGCGGCGGCAGGTGCACCGGCCCGGAGATCAGGATCACACGCGCGCCGCGGCTCACGGCTGCCTCCGCCAGCGCGTAGCCCATCTTGCCACTGGAGCGGTTGGTCAGGTAGCGCACCGGGTCGAGCGGTTCCTGTGTGGGGCCGGCCGTGATCAGCACGGTCTCGCCTTCCAGGTCGTGGCTCTTGCGGGACTCGCTTTCGATGGCGGCGACGATCGTTTCGGGATCTGCCAGCCGGCCCGGGCCAGTCATGCCGCACGCAAGGTAGCCGCTTTCCGGCTCCACGATCCGGTGGCCGCGCCTGCGCAGAGCCGCCAGGTTGGCCTGCGTGGCAGCATGCTGCCACATATTGACGTTCATCGCGGGAGCCACCACCACCGGTCCGGTGAAGGCCAGGTACAGCGTGGTCAGGAAATCGTCCGCCAGGCCGTGCGCCATCTTGGCGATCAAATCGGCGGTGGCCGGTGCGATGGCCAGCAGTTCGTGCTCCTGGGCGACGGAAATGTGCTCGATGGCGCTCTCGATAGCGAACAGGTCGGCGAGCACTTTGCGCCCGGTCAGCGCGGCGAATGTCAGCGGCCGCACGAACTCCTGCGCCGCCGCGGTCATCACAGCCTGCACCTCATGCCCCTGCTGCATGAGCAGGCGCGCGACCTCGGCCGATTTATACGCTGCGATCCCGCCGCTGACGCCGAGAATGATTTTCATGCCCTGCACCCGTCCCAGGGGCTGCGGTTAGAGGTTTTCCGGCTCGACTACCGGCGTCTCTTCCGGCGCTTCGCCGGTCAGGCTGTACTTCACCAGGCCGCGCCGCACTTCTTCGGTGGCGATCACGGTCGGTTTCTTGGAGGACGTGGGTAATACCGGACGCGCGCCGCCTTGCAGTTGCCGGGCGCGTTTGGCCGATACGATGATGAAACGGTACGTGCTCTGCTCCGGATCGTCCGGCAGTGTGCAGTGCGCGTTGTTGCGGGGGGCCTTGTCAGCCATCTCGTCGATACCTCTTCAAACTCGAAATGTGTCCAGAATGGGCCGGATCTGGTCCTCGATCCTGGTCCGGCGTACACGCTCGGCGCGAACGATTGCGCTCAAAACAGCGTCGGATTCTTCCAGGTCGCGATTGATCAAAACGTAATCGTAATCGTTATATCTGCGGATCTCACCGGCCGCTTCCCTGAGCCGTCTGGAAATCACATCGTCCCGGTCCTCGCCGCGCGCACGAAGCCTCTGCTCTAAAATCTGCCGCGAGGGAGCCAGAATGAAGATGGTAACCGCTTCAGGAATCCGGCTCTTTAATTGTCTCGCACCTTGCACGTCGATGTCGAGTACCAGGTCCTTCCCCGCCGCCCGGGCCTCTTCCAGTATTCCGCGATGCGTCCCGTAATAGTTGCCAAATACCTGAGCCCATTCGAGAAACTCGTCACGCCCGATCATCGCCTCAAAATCGTCGCGCGCCACGAACCGGTAGCTTTCCCCGTCCACCTCGTGCCCCCGCGGCTTGCGCGTGGTATAAGAAACCGAAAACATCAGCCCGGCATCCCGTGCCAGCAGCCGCGCCACCAGCGTAGACTTCCCCGACCCCGACGGCGCCGAGATGATAAAAACAGTAGTCATCGTTAATGTTGTATTTCTCCGCGCCTCCGCGCCTCGGCGGTGAATAGTAGTCTCACTCCAGATTCAACGACTGCTCCCGGATCTTATCGATCTCCGACTTCGCCGCCAGCGCCAGTTCCGTGATGGTCAGACCCAGGTCGCCCAGCCCGCCCGTCTTCGAAAGCACGGTGTTGGCCTCGCGGTTCATCTCCTGAAGCAGAAAGTCGAGGCGCTTGCCCACTTCGCCGCCGTCGGAGAGCATCGCTTCGAGCTGCCCGGTGTGCGTGCGCAGGCGGACCAGTTCCTCCGATACATCGCTGCGGTCGGCCATCAGGGCGGCTTCCTGCGCCAGGCGCTGCGGGTCTATAGTAACGCTGCGCAGCAGGTCGGCGAGTCGTTCGCGCAGCCGCTGGTGGAAGGCCGGAACAGCGCCGCCGCGGATTTCATCCATGCGGCTCACCAGGCCGCGGATATTCCCGCACCTCTGGCGCATCTCTTCGGCCGTGGCGGCGCCCTCCCGCTCGCGGAACCGGTTGAGGGCTTGCAGCGCTTCCGCGGTGGCTTCCAGGACAGCCCGGGTCACGCACTCGCTCAGTTCGGCATCTTCGCTCGCCGTGCCCAGCATGCCGGGAATGCGCAGAGCCTCGTTCAGGTCCGGTTCCTGGCCGCTGATTTGACCCATCTCCACAGCTTCCCGAAACGCCTTCAAGTAGACGTCAAGCAATGCCCGGTTCAAGCCGGATGCGCCACCGCTCGAGCGCGTGAAGGAAAGATGGATCTGCAAGTGCCCGCGCGCTATCCCGTTCTTGATTACCGCTCGGATTTCGTGCTCCAGCGCGTCCATCTCCGGCGGCATGTGAAAGTGCAGGTCCAGGCCGCGGTGGTTCACGCTCTTCAAGCTCAGAACGATCTCGCCTTCTTCAATCGTCTTCCTCACCCGGGCGAAGCCGGTCATGCTGCGCAAGCTCATAAGTCTGCAATCGGGTCCAGAGACACCGCGTCCTCGAACTGAAGCTCGTGGAGCCGCTGGTAGATCCCTCCCAGGCTGACCAGCTCTTCGTGCGTCCCGGTCTCGCGGATGCGTCCTTTCTCCAGCACTACGATCTTGTCCGCGCGCCGGATGGTCGAAAGCCGGTGCGCGATCACGATCACCGTGCGATGTTCCATCAGGTTGGCCAGCGCCTTCTGCACCAGCATCTCGGATTCGGTATCGAGATGCGAGGTCGCCTCGTCCAGGATGAGAATTGGTGCGTTTTTCAACAACGCGCGCGCGATGGCAATGCGCTGCCGCTGCCCGCCGCTCAGCTTAGCACCACGGTCGCCGATCACCGTCTCGTAGCCTTCCGGCAACCGCTCGATGAATTCGTGCGCCAGAGCGGTTTCCGCCGCGCGGCGGATGTCCTCCGCGGACGTGTCCGGACGGCCATAAGCGATGTTGCGCGCCACGGTGTCGTTGAACAGGAAGGTATCCTGCGCCACAATCCCGATCAGCGCCCGCAGCGACGCGAGATTCAAGTCGCGAATATCGAGTCCGTCCACCCTGACCGCGCCGCTCGTGACGTCATAGAACCGCGGCACCAGGTTGGCGAGCGTCGTTTTTCCTCCTCCGCTTGGCCCGACCAGCGCCACCACCTCGCCTGACCTCACTTCCAGATCGAGGCTCTGGATCCGAAAACCATTTGGCGCACCGGGATAGTGGAAAGAAATGCTCTCGAAGCGGATGCCCTTTTCGAACGCCGCCAGTCTCCGGGCGCCCGGCTTCTCCACCACTTCTTCCGTGTGGTCGAGATACTCGAACACCTTGTGCGAAGCGCCGATCGCCTGCTGAAAAATGTTATGGATTCCCACCAGCCGCTTGACTGGCTCGAGCAGCAGGATCAGGGCAATCACGAAGCTGGTGAAATCGCCGGCGGTCAGTGCGTGCGCTTTGATCTGGATCTTGGCGTAGGTGAGCAGGGCGACGATGGTGGCCGCCGCCAGCATATCGATCATCGGCGAAGAAAGCCCTTGCTGAAGCACGTATCGCACGTTGCTCTTGAGCAGCCGCCGCGCCGCGTCGCGGAACCGGTACGACTCGTAGCGCTCGGCGCCGAACGCCTTCACCACCATGTGGCCGCTCAGCGTCTCCTGCAAGATCTGGTTGAGTTCGGCCTGGCGATCCTGGGTGCGCCGGCTGGTGCGCCGGATGCGCCGGCCGATCCGCGTGGTCGGCAGCATCACCGCCGGCAGAACCACCAGGCTGATCACGGTGAGCTGCCAATCCAGGCTGATCAAAACGAAAAGCGACGCGGCGGCGGCGAACAGTTGCCGCAGAAAGTCCGCCAGGATTTGGGAGGTTGCCACCTGCACCCGGTCGACATCATTCATGATCGACGACATCAACTGCCCGGTGGAATGCGCTTCGAAGAACTCCGCGCCTTGCTTCAGGACCTTGTCGAAGACCGCGTTGCGCAAATCCGTGACCGATGAAAACCCGGCGTAGCTCACCAGGTAATTGCCGGCGTAATCGCAGACTCCTTTGATGAAGAACACCGCCACGATAGCCACCGCTACCATGGCCCACACGCCGTGGCTCTGCAGCGGAATGATGTGCTCCAGGTAGAACTGGTGGTGCAGGATGGGCTGGGGCAGCAGCGGCGTCATCCCCACCGGCGGCTTCTCCACCAGTACGCGGTCGAAGACCTGCCGGATCAGGAGCAGCATTCCCGCATGCGCGCCGCCCGCCAGGGCCATCAGGATCACGGAAGCCAGAAGATGCGCCCAGTACCGTCGGCCGTAGGAGATCAGGCGCAGCACCTGCTTCATGCGTGCACCCGCAACCGCGCCAGCGCGTCCAGAACCTGCGCAATCTCCACGTGCGCCATCCCGCCGGGTGCGCGGACAACCTCCGCCGTAGTTCGCCACGGTCCCCAAATGGCTGGATCGGAATTACCGAAAATCACCACAGCCGGCAACCCGAATGCTGCCGCCATGTGGGCCGGCCCGGAATCATTGCCAACAAACAGTGACGACCGCGCCAGCAGCGCCTTGATCTCCGAAAGCGGCGCGCCGCGAACCACGCGGTAAGCTGCAAACGGCCTCAGGTCGTCAGTGGCCGCGCCGATAAAGACCGGCTCCAGGCCGGCGCTCTTCAAGTGTTCCGCCACCGCCAGAAACCCGTCGGCCCGCCAGGTCTTCTCCGTGGTCGCCGCCACGGGGTGAATGGTTACGCACGCACTCCCCGTCCGCGGATCCGCACTCGTGTGGTTCATCAGCTTCGCCCGCGGGATCTCCATTCGGGCTGCGCCCAGCCAAAACATCGCGCTGGCCAGATGTTCCGCCGTGTGCACGGTTCTCTCGACGCCCAGAATCTCCTGCGCCCGCGGAATCCGTGCGTTGTAAAGGAACTGAAACCGGAAGTGTCCGAATCCGGCACGAAAACGCGCCCCGGACAACGCCATCATCCACGCGCTCCGGCTCCCGCCGTGCAGATTGACGCACAGCATCGGCCGCCATCGCCGCAATGCGTGCGGTTCATCCCTCAGTATTTCATCCACGTCGGGATTGTCTTCGAAGATGGCGCGGAAACGGTCTTCTACAACCACCGCTACCCGCAGATCCGGTCTCGCTCGCCGCAGAATGTCGAGCGCAGGTGTCGTGAGCACGCAATCGCCCAACGACCGGAGCCGAATGATGGCCACCCGGCTCTCCCGCGGCAAACATTCCAGAATGCTTCCCACGATGCCCTATTCTTCTATCTTCGCCTCGTCGACAAGCATTACCGGGATATCATCGCGGATCGGGTAGACGCGGTGGCATTCGACACATTTCAATCCGCTCTGGTCCGCCTTTAGCTCCACCACCGCTTTACAGACCGGGCACACCAGGATTTCCAGCAGATCCTTGCTGATAGCCATAATAAATCACCAGTTTAACAATACATGATAAAACGCAGCCAAATTCCCTACATGCCCTCGCGCGCCTGAAAACTCTTCGCGGTGAAAGGTTAAACACCGCCCAGCGCCCCTCCAACGTTAAACGCAGCGCACTCAGATGTTGCACGTATAACGGCCCTTCCAACGGAACAAAAGCGCAGCCCACACGTCTTACTGTTTCGTATTCCCATTTTGAGAGGCTACCGTGGTGGACAATGGTCATCCTGAAGCAATCAACGACCAGTTGGAGCGCATTCTCGCCAAGCCACCGATGGCTTCGTCTCCCAGCCTGAGCCGTTTCTTGCGCTTTATCGTAGGAGAAACAGTCGCTGGCCGCACGGAAGGCATCACGGAACACACTTTGGGGGTCCGCGTTTTCAATCGCGGCGAAGAGTTCAATTCGCGGATGGACCCCATCGTGCGCGTGCAGGCACACCATCTGAGGGCGCGCCTGACGCAATACTACGCCGGTCCGGGCTCAACCGATCCCCTTGTAATTGAATTGCCCAGCAGGACCTACGTGCCGGTGTTCCGCTCTGCCCAACCGGTTGCCCAGGCGGCGGAAGCGTTCCAACCGCAGGCCGTGGAGCCGCCGCACAAAGAGCAGGCGCTACCGGCCAAAATGCGGGGACCAATTGTGGTGACCGCGGTGGTGGCGATTATCACCGTCGCCGCGCTGGCTTCGCTTTGGCGTGCTCAGGCTTCTGCGCGCCACGTGAAGACTCGGCACGACCCCAACCCCGTCGCGCAGGATCTGTACATTCGCGGCCGCTATCTGCTGGACCGCCAGACCGAGCCCGCCCTGCGGCAGAGCATCGACTGCTTCCAGCAGTCCGCCGCGAAAGACCCCGACTTCGCTCCCGCGTTCGCGGGGCTCGCCGATGCGTACGACATGCTTGCGCAGTACGGGTACGACCCTCCCCGCGAAGCCATGGAGCAAGGCCGCCGCGCCGCCGAGCACGCGCTCTCCATTGACCCGGACCTGGCGGAAGCCCACGTCGCTCTCGCCGCCATTCTGGAAGCCTACGACTGGAACTGGAGCGCGGCCGAGCGGGAATACCGCCGCGCCATCGAGCTGAATCCCGCGCTGCCGGCCGCTCACTTGTGGTACGGGATGTTCCTCCGCGACCAGGGCCGGACCAAGGAGGCTCTTCCCGAATTGCGCCGGGCTGAGCAACTGCAGCCGCTCTCGGTGCTGGCGAGCATGAACCTGGGCTACACGTTGCAGATGACCGGCGATTCCAGCGGCGCCCTCGAGCAGGCTCGCCGCGTCGTCGAGCTTGATCCTGACTGGGCGATTGCCCACATCCAGCTCGCTATGGTTTATGGTTCCCAGTCTCCCGTGGAGGCAGAAGCCTCTTTGGCTCGCGCTCTCACCCTCGCCACCGGTAACCCGCACGCGCTTTCGGTGCTGGCTTGCACCTACGCGCATCTGGGCAAGCGTGAGGAAGGCCTGCGTATTCAGCGCGAGCTGGAAAAGCTGGCCGCACAACGCTACGTATCGCCCTTCGACCTCGGCAATGTTTCGCTCGTCCTGGGAGATCAGGACCGCGCCGCGACTTGGCTCGAAGAAGCCTACCGCGAACACTCCGCGGGCCTGATCTTTCTCCGCAACGAAAAAGCCGATACCTGGATCCACTCGCCCCGTTTGCTCTTATTGATCAACAAACTCCACGCGGGATAGCGCCGCCGCGGAGCAACCGGCGCGCTATTCTATTGGCTTGACGCCATCTCAGAACCCCGGCCAGGAGAAGCAGCCGCCGCGTGTTTCCGTGGCGGTGGTGTCCCGGAACCGCGCCGCGCTGTTGCGCCGCTGCCTGGAATCCATCGAGCGGTCCACGGGACGCGACACCTTTCAGATCATCGTGATCGACAACGGCTCTTCCGATGGAGGCGCGCAGGTCGACCCCGACTTTCCCAAAGTTCAGTTCGTCCGCCTGCCCAAGAATTTCGGGCTGACGAAAGCCATGAACATCGGGTGGCGCGCCGCCGACGGCGCTTATGTTCTCTTCCTGCACGACGACACCGAGCTCGAGCCCGAAACCATCACCCACCTCGCCGACGTGCTGGATGCCAACCCCGAGGCCGCCGCGGTGTGTCCCTTGCTGCTGGATGGCGAAGGCCGGCCCGCGCCGCAACTCGGCGCCCTGCCGCCGGATGGCCGGTGGCGCGCCGCACAACCTTCCGCCGCGGAACCGTTTGCTGTCGAATACCCGCGCGGAGCCGCGCTCATGATGCGCGTCTTCCTGATCCGCGCCATCCGCCAGATCGATGAGCGCTACGGCCAATTCGGCAGCGACGCGGACCTGGCCGCGCAGATCCGCAAGGCATCCAAGAAGATTCTCCTGGTTCCCGCCGCGCGGGCACGCCATGAAGGCCGTAACGAGTACACCACCGCCGAACGCGCCGATTTTCTGCTGGGCCGGGCCGTGTTCCTGCAAAAATACTCCGGCTTCTGGACCGGCCTTAAGGCGCGTCTCGCGTCGATATTTGGGCCCTTGATCTCATTCCACCTCGGCGAACTCCGCTTCACCCTCTCCGGCCAGAAAATCGACGGCACCCAGCCGTAGCCCCCAGCCAGCCATATTTCTCGAGTTCCTCCGCGCCTCCGCGTCGGGGTGCCCCCTGGGCCCGGTGAAATATTCTGCTTGCTGCGGCTGCCGGTGGCCCCCTCGCCAACCTCCGTTTACGCCCCCCTGTTTACCTTTGATATCTGGTGTTTAATGCCGGTCCGCGGATAACATTATCCCCATGGAAGCCCTGCTGTGGATACTCTTGCCTGGTTTCGTCGCGATCGCTTCAGGTTTGCTGGCATGGTTCATCATGCAGTCGCGCATGGAGGTTGCGCTGGCGCAGCAACGGGAGCACTTGGCGGAATCGCGAGGAGCCCTGGACGCCGAGAAATCCGCGCTTAAGGATTCCTTCGAGATCACCGTACAGGCCGCCGAGGAGCGCGCCCATCGCCAGGCTCTCGACGCCTTTCTCAGCGAGTTGAGAGTCGAGCAGCGCCACTACACCCGCGAAAACCGGCTTCTGCTCCAGAACCGCAGGTGCTTGGTGCTGCAAGAGCGCATGTGCTTCCGCAATCTCCCGCTCTCCGATTGGATCGAGCACGAGATCCCGCTCGATGACGGCGCCGACGTGAACCGGCTGGTGCAGGACATGACCGTCTTCGACAAAGCCGTGGTCAACATCGCCGATATCCCACGTCCCCGCAAAGCTCTGGCTTGATCCGCACAGTTCTGAATTAACCGTTAAATCCCGCTCCCCGCCCTCGATCGTGCCGGGTTTGATTGTAAGATTGTGAGTGGAACGATTGGAGACACGGTTGAATATGGATCGAGTTCGCTTTTGGGCTGTCTGCCTTGCCATTGCTGCCGGTTCCGTTACCGGCCTGTTGGCGGCTAAGGGAAATCCCGAAAAAGGCAAAGAGGTGTTTCAGCAGTGCGCCGTCTGCCACAAGGCCGACAGCGACGAAAAGAAAACGCCGCCCGGAGGTCCGGGACTCAAGGGACTGTTCAAAAGAGACAAGCTGTCCGTCAACGGCAAAAAGGTCACGGAAGCCAATGTTCGCGCCCGCATCGACGAAGGCGGAAATGGAATGCCGTCCTACAAGGACATGCTCAGCGATCAGGAAAAGGATGATCTGATCGCTTATCTGAAAACCCTCTAACTGCTGGCGGCTCTTCCGCCGGGTGCTGTGGCCCGGTTACCCGTTGGCCAGCGCTTCCAACGCTTTCTTCACCACCGGGTCGTTTTCGGTCTTCTTCTTCTCTTCCAGGTCCTTGGTTGAGACAATCGGCAAGCCATTGTCGTCGAACTCCATCTGAACTTCGGCTTCCCGTATGGGAGTGCCCGGAACCACGCCCGTGTCCTGAATGGCCTTGCCGTCCGGCGAGTAATACTTGGCAACCGAAAGAATAATCACACCGCCATCGTCCATGGTGATCGGCTGCCGCACCGCCGCATCGCCGTGCGTGCGCTCGCCCACCACCTTCCCGCGCTTGTTGTCCTGCACCGCCGCGGCCATGATCTCCGCGGCATCCGCCGTACCCGAGTTGGTCAGCACCGCCATGGGCAGCGCAGTGATCGCCTTGGCCGGATCGGCATCGAAATTCTTCTGCGGGTAGCGCTGGCCTTTCACGTACGTGATGCGGCCCTTGTTCAGAAACAGGTTGGCCAAGGCAATGCCGTCGTCCGGAGTCCCGGTCGCGCAGCTCCGCACATCCACCACCAGTTTCTTTGCGCCTTCTTTCTGGAGCCTCTGGACGGCCGTCGCCACGTCCTTCACCAGCGCCGGAGAGAGCGCGTCGATGTTGACATACCCTACTCCGTCGTCGATTATCTTGCTCTCTACCGCCGGCAGCACGATGTTGGCACGGATTAGGCTCACCTTGGTCGGTTCCGGTCGCCGCACGCGCACCACGCTCAGTTCCACCGGAGTCCCCGACTCGCCCTGCAGCAGCATCTCGGCGGAAGCCAGGGCCATGTCCCGCGTAGTGATCCCGTTGATCCCTTCCAGCATGTCGCCCGTCACCAGTCCGGCCTTCGCCGCGGGAGACTCCGGAATGGCGTCAACCACCCCCAGGTACCCGAACTTCTTCGACAGGATCAGCCCGACACCGGCGCGCTTGAGATCTTTATTCCTCTGGTAGTCCCGGTACTGATCGGCGTTCAGGTAGCTGGCGAACGGATCAATCGCTTCCAGCATCCCGTTCAAGGCGCCCAGCGTGACGGCCTTCATATCCGGCTCTTCCACGTATTCGCTCTTGATGTGCGCCACCACGTCGCTGAAGACCGTGAGGTGCTTGTAGACGTCGGATTGCTGATCCGCGCTCTTGCCAAGCAGACTCCCCACCAGGAGCATGACCGTGAGACAGGTGGAACCGCTCACAACAAACCATTTGGTACGGCTATTCATAGGTAAGAGACTTTCTCAGGAGGCCTGAGGACATTATACGCCAGCGCCACTCCTTTACATTTGACGCGCCGCGACCCCGTTTGGTTCTCGTCTTATTTCCAGCCCATCCGCTCCTGCAGCCCGGTAATGTGCGCGGCGTGATGCTTACCGTGCCAGGCATAGGCGGCCAGCGCGGTGTCCAGCCGCACCACGCCGACTTCGGGATGCCGGAACGCGCGTGCGAAATCGCCGTCCGACATGGCGCGCATCATCGCCACCCACCGCCCGTGCAAGCTCTCCAGAAGTTGCAGCGAGACCTCCACCGGGGCCGTGCGCGAATCGTGCAGTTCCGCCCACTTGGTCTGGTCGTACGGTTTGATGACGGGTTCATCCTCCGTCAAGGCCAGGCGGAAGCGGATGAAGCAGTTCATGTGGCTGTCCGGGACGTGGTGTACCACCTGCCGCACGGTCCATCCGCCCGGGCGGTACGGGGTGTCCAGCTGCTGGTCGGTAAGACCGCGTACGGCTTCCCGGAACCGCGCCGGCGCGGCCGCCACATCCGCAATCAACTGTGGCCTCGTCCCGGCTGCGACCGTGATCGACCAATCGAATTTACCAATCGGGTAGCTCAGATCCATATACCGATTGTGCCAAATTAGAAGTAGCATGCACCGGTTCGCCACGGCCGCACTGCTGCTGGCCGGCTGGCAGTGCGGCACAGCCGCCGAGCTGAGACCGCCCACCGTCGAGGCCTTCGACCGCTACATCCGCCAGACCGAGCAGCGGCTGGACGCCCGCAAAACATTTCTCTGGGCGGATGAGTCTCCGGCTCGTGCGCAACGCGTCAGGCAGGGCGAAGTGGTGGTCGAGCCAACCGGCGCCAAGGCCTTGATCGATGTGCCCAACGGTCTGATTCACGACTGGGTCGGCGCCGTCTTCATCCCTCGCGTCACCGTTCTCCAGACCATCGAGCACGTGCAGGACTACGACCACAGCCGCACCGAACACCGCGAGGTGATGGCTTCCCACATTCTGGCGCACAGCGGCAACGAGTTCCGCGTCTATATGCGGCTCCTCAAGAAGAAGGTGATCACCGTGGTGCTCGACACCGAGCACGACGTCCGCTACTTCCCCATCGACCAGACCCATTGGCGCAGCCAGTCCCGCACCACCAGGATCACCGAGGTGGAAAATGCCGGCAAGCCGCATGAGTACGAGCTGCCGCCGGGCGCCGGTGCCGGCTTCCTCTGGAAGCTCTACACCTACTGGCGTTTCGAGCAGCGCGACGGCGGAACCTGGATGGAGTGCCAGGCCATCTCTCTCACCCGCGACATACCCACAGGCCTGGGCTGGCTACTGGAACCGATCATTCGCAGCCTGCCGCGTGAGAGTTTGGAAAACACGCTGCGAGAGACCGCCGCCGCCCTGGAGAAATGATCGCGCGGCGCCACCTCTCAATTCCACCCGCACATCGCCTCAATCGCCGCCGCCGACCCGTCCCGCAGCCACGCATCCAGTTGCGCCGGCTCCTTCAACTGCTGCCCGCGCACCCTTGGAACCGCCACGTAGCGGCATGCCAGGTCAGGCAGCGCTGTCATGTCCCCCCACAGCTTCTCGAACTGAGCCACCGGGAAAATATCTTCCTGCCCCTTGCCCCAGCGCTTCTTCACGTCCTTCAACGTGATGTACGTCGGAATGCGCGCGGCCACGCGGCGGATCGCGTCGCTCAACTTCTCCTCATCTGCAAGGTCGGCTCTCTCGATGCCGAGAACCGCCAGCAGCCGGTCGATGTCAATCCAGTACGTCGCGCTGTTGTAGTACGAGAGTTGTGATTCGATCTCCTCGCTGGGCAGTGCCAGCCCCTCCACCAGCCGCAATCGGCCGTCCACCCGCGCCAAACCCCCGCCACGATCCTCTACGTGCCGGGCGATCACCTCTGTCGTAAGCCCCGCGCCCTGTTCGATGTGCCAGCCAAGCAGCCCCGCGTCGACGTCGGCTCCCACCGTGTCGATATTGTGCACCATCAGGTATCGCAGCCGCGGGAATTCCGCGAGCAGCCGATCCAGCGTGCCGTTGCGCAGCATGTTCGGGATCTCGTACCAGTGCCCCACCGGATGGAGACACTGCAGCGGCAGGTTATCCGCGTAGCTGCTGCCCTCGCCGCCTTGCCGCGCCCATTGGATGAGCGTGTGATGCAGGCTCTCCCGCACCTTCTGCGCCTGTTCGTCCAGCAGCTGCTGCGGCATCTCTTCCCAGGCAAACCGCAGGTCGCGCTCCATCGGGATCATCCGCAGGCCGATCGCCCGCCCCGGTGAGAGCAGCACCTTCCCGGGATACCCGTAGTTCTCGCACGCGCGCAAATGCTCCGCCATCGCATCGTGCGTCAGGTAGCTCGTGGTGAAGACATGCGGCAGCAATGCGCCGCACCCGCGGCCCGTGCGCAAGCTCTTGGCTAGGTGCACTTCCACGAAGCTGCGATGCCCGCCGCCCAACCGGCAGAACGGGTTGAGCGCTTTCACTACGCCCGCCCCCTTGGTCCACCTGCTGCCCACGCCGCCCGCAAGCGAGACCACCGCCACCA
>Ga0335081_10009247_pt1 | contig 15850 bp, 20 predicted proteins | sample Lox_Sample_35_FD_206713 | JGI IMG/M metagenome (GOLD analysis project Ga0335081, IMG submission 206713) | Soil microbial communities from Loxahatchee National Wildlife Refuge, Florida, United States - Lox_Sample_3.5 | ecosystem: Environmental > Terrestrial > Soil > Wetlands | place: USA... | reverse complement strand
GTTCCGGCTCAACCACTCATGGAGTATCGGCAACGCTGAGCCGATACCGGAGACCGAGCGAGTGGCGTTGCGTCGCCTGCGCCAGCGTTCAGGAACGTCCCCTGAGCGGCTAGACCTTGCGGCGGCGGTTCTTCCGCAGCCAGTTGCCCATGTAAGCCGCGGCGATCGTGAACACGATCGCGGCACCCCACGCCCCGCCAGCAGCACAGATGATCGCGATCACCGCCGAGACCGGAGCCATCACGATGAACTGCTTCCTCGCAGCCGAGCTGAAGCGTTCGTCAGTCGACCAGAAGCGGTAGGCCGCTCTCACCCGTTCCCACATCTGCATCAGAGCACGAGGATAGGCGCTCGCCTGCGCCAGCGTTCGGAAATGTCCCCTGAGCGCGGTCCGGCTCGCGGGCTTTACCTCCTGGCACGGTCGGCCGATACGAATGGGATGGTCGTGCTGGCCAGAGTGATGGCTGCGTTCTTCGCGATCTGTGGAATCACGATCGCAGCGGAGTGCCTCTTTTCGGGGTCGGGATTCGAAGTTGCGATCATCGGGACGATCTTCGGCGCGATCATCGCCTCTGGAGCGGTGCCTTTCCTGCGTGCGGCTCGACGAATGAAACGAGATCTCGCCGACCATCCCTTGACGCCGGAGAGGCGGAGGTCACGGCGCCGCACCCTCGCCGCCGTCGTTGCGTTCTGTGCCATCACCGCAGCGTCGGCGATAGTCCTACCGATGCCGGGCGGTTTGGGTCCAGTGGTTGTGATGCTCATCGCGATCGTTCTGGTCCTCCCGCTCCTTCTCATCGACGCGGTCGATCCCACCAAGCGCAAGAACTAACGCCGCGAGGCGACCGCTCGCCTGCGCGAGCGTCTATGCGCCTGATCACAAGTACGAGCCTGGCGACCCCCTTTTGCCGATAACGTAGGCAGGCACGGTCAGCATCCAGACGCTCTCGCTCAATCGTTTAGCCCCCTTAACGAAATCACGTAACTATGGGAGACGTGCCGGCACGGGCTTGGCGGACGGACATCCGCGGATCAAGGCGTCACCCCCACCCCCGCCCTGAGCTGGGACTCGGCTATCCCCCCTGCCCGACTGTGTGCGTTTCAAGATTCGAGATGTCTTCTGAATCCTCGGCGGAGCTGTCGAGCATCTGCTCGCAGGCGCGGCACTTAAGCCCGCCCATCAGCCTCGGTCGGCTCAAGTCCGCTGTGTCCTGCTCCGCAAGCGGCGAGGAACGGAACGTCGGTGGAGAGCTGCGCGATCGGGAGGACGTCGCGGTGGTTGGAAGGGGCGCCAGCCACGGCACCGCGCAGTGACGCGGCTCCCTTGCCGTGGCTGACTGGCTGCGTTAGGGGAGAGGAGGCCGGTATGAGTCGGCGAGAAACCCCTGTCCGCAGATCTTGTTGGGTGTCGTGGGTCGTCACAGCGTCCACGGCTTCCCCTGAAGGTCGATGACGGCTGAGATCTCGACGTCCTGGCTCGTACGTGAGAAGACGTAGGCGCGTGCCTGCGCATCTCTCCAGCCGAGGAACCAGCTGTTGGGTGCGCGGACGGTGACACCGACGAAGTGGGCCTGCTCGCCTGCGCGAGTCCAGCTCGCCCAGTGTTTCAGATCCGCCTTCGACGGTTTGCTGTCACCAATGCCCGGCTCCCGATGCCAAGTGCCGCACAAGACGAGTCCGTCGTCGGCTTCGCGTCGTCGAGCTGCCTGCTTGTCGATCAGCTCAGCGTCGATGAGGCAGTGCGACGGATTGTGCTCGGAGCAGGCAACCGTGACCTCCGTGATGGTGATGGCGCCGCCGCGGACGCTTCCGAACAGCGCCCCGCCCGTTTCCATCCCAGTCGGGGAGCCCAGGATGCATCGCTCGAGATCACTGAACGCGCCGCTCGTCATCCAAACAGTCGGCGTCACCGAACTCCTCCCCCTCGTAACACCGAGGCCGGAGACCGCTGGTGCGCGGTAACGTGGACGCGCGCCGGGGCGGAGCAGCTTCATCGTTCCCGGAGCCGAGCCGAGCCGCTCAGGCGAGCCATTCGGGTAGGAGCGCTCGACCACACCCGGAGCGCCTGGCTTGGGACGCTCGAAGAACTCGATGAGCTCGCCGTTGGGACCGGACTGCGAGCGGGGTTCCCAGTCGCTCATGCGGCCCCGCTGATGATCCTGGCGAACGCGGTCCGCTGCTTCGCCGGACTGGTAGCCAGCGGCGCGAAATACGACGGGCATCGCCTGACGGCGGCGTGATCGCCTCGTAGAGCCGTGCCGGAGCTGATCGTGATCTCGCCGTCAGCGGTCGCGAAGCAGAAACCTGCGATGGCTACGACCTCGTCGGAAGGGCGAATTTCGTTGCCGAACACGTCAAGGAGCTGTGGTGGGCGGCGCGGACCCATCAGGCTGCCGCCCCCTGCTTGCGCAAGTGATCCTCGACGGTCGAGAGCGGCAAGTACGCGTGCAAGCGAAGGCGGTGCTCGCGCGGCTCCGGGTCAGGACGCTTCACCATGAGTGAATTAAAGCTGGCAATGGAGCATGCCGCCTTGCACGACGGTTTTCACTCCGAAGTAAAGCGCAGTTGTTGAAAAGCACCCGCTAATGCTGAGGTGTTGCCAGCGCAGGCGATTTGCGCAATAATTGGCCGAGCATCGTCAGGGGTCTCCGATCAGAACCTCGCGCGCCCGTTCTGGTCGGGGACTCCGCTCCTTAGACGATGCGGAGCCGATGATGCGGAGCCGATGATGCAGAGCCGACGATGCAGGAGGAAGCCATGTTGATGATTCACCGTGCGGGACGCCATGCGCGTCTCGCGGCTGCCTAGCCGAACCGACGCCAAACCGATCGCCTCAGGCGATAGGGAGGCTCGCGCCGGTGAGCGCGTTGGCCGTCGGGACTTCACCTCGCGGGTCGGTCCGAGATGACCACCCGGCAGAACCGCTCGGAGGAGTTCATCCGCCGCCCTTGGCGCGTGACGGCTGCCCTCATCGACGGGCAGCTGACCCGCGACCAGTTCGTCCAGTTGACGTATCTGATCGACGTCGTCGACCACAAGGCCCGTGGTGGTGTGCTCCTCACGACGCTCCGGGTCATCGCCGACGAGACGTCCTGGGCGAAGTCGTTGCGGCGTCTCGCGCAGACCCTCGACGAACTTGAAACCTCGGGCTGGTTGGAGGTCAGACGGCCTGCTGGTGGGCCGCGTGCCCGCTGGTCGATCCGGCTGACAGGGGCAGCACTTCAGCGACAAAACGGAGAAACCGATGGGGCCGAAATTTCAAGTTACCCCTTGAGCCCTTCAAGTTCCGGCGGTGACGCAACGCCTGTGCTGGAGCCGAGTTCGGCGTCTTCGAGGTCGGTCCCGTTTCAGGTTCCCCAGACTCAAACTCAGACTCAGACGCAAACAGAAGAACAACCCCTAGCAGTAAGGGTTGAGGAACTTGAAGTTCCAGCACTGACGGACGCGGATTCGGACGCATCCGCTGGCCTGACGGAGGACGTGCTGGAGGCGGTGAACCGGGGTCGGGCGAAGCGTGGTGCACCGCCGCTGTCGGCCGCTGATGAGGCCGTGCTGGATCAGATCGGCGATGACGTGTTCTCGACGGCGGGGCTGCCGCCGTCGCCTATAAGGGAAGGAGGAGTGAACCGTGGAGATGACACGGCGTGATCGTGACGACCTGATTCGGGTCGTCAAGCAGCGGGAGAAGCTGGCGAAGTCCGGCGCGGAGGCACGCGCGGCGGAGGTGCTCGCGGACTTCGAGGAGCAGCTGGCCCGTCAGTACAAGATCGAGGAGAGCGAGGTGTTCCTGGAGGCTCTGGGCGTCGTTCAGCAGGCGATTAGGGAGGCGGACGCCATGGTGAACCGGGAGTTCGACCGGATGGGTGTGGATCCGGCGTTCGCGGGAGGTCTCGACGTCGGCTACGCGTGGCAGAGGCGCGGCGAGAACGCGCTGAAGGAGCGGCGCCACGAGCTCCGCGCTGTCGCGAAGTCCCGCGTTGATGCCATGACGAAGGCAGCGCTCGTCCACATCGCCAAGGAGTCCCTGGAGCGGCAGACGGAGCTGATCGCTGGCTCCCTCGAGACGAAGGAGGCGCGGGCCTACGTCAACTCCATGCCGACGATCGAGTCCCTGGTGCCGAACCTGACCCTCGACGACGTGAAGGACGCGCGGCTCCCGGCTGCGCAGCGGCGGCAGCTGCTGTACCGCAGCCGCTACGGGGATGACGAGTAGTGAAGCGGCTATACGAGTACGCAACCAGGGACATGACCGTCCTCGCGCTGGAGGTTGAGCGTGGCCCGACAAGGGGCGACCAGCGCCTCGAGGTTCACACCGGCCGATACGGGGCGAAGCTGACATACGCCGAGGCCGTGGATCTGCGAGATGCGCTCACCAAGGCGCTCGCGGTGATGCAGCCGACCGATTCGCGGGCGGCGCGGGAAGAGGCCGCGCGTGCGGCTCGTGCCGAGGCTGAGCGCGCAGCCCAGACCAGGTTCAAGACCATGCTCGATGAGGCGATCGCGGGTGAGTGACTGTTCCCCGATCTCGCCGGAGACAAGGAGCCGTCCGGGCAGCGGACGGTGGCGGCAAAGTTGCCTTCGCAGTCAACAGGAGGGAGGCAAGAGAGTGATCGTCGTCTGCTACGAGCGCGTCAGCAGCGAGAAGCAGGATCTGGGTCGTCAGGCGATCCAGCGTGAGCGGGCCGCCGCCGACTATCCCGAAGCTGAGCTCAAGGTGATCCAGGAGAAGGGGTCCGCGTACAAGATCAGCGTCTTCGACCGGCCCAGAGGCCGTGAGCTGTGCGATCTGATCGCAACCGGGACCGTCTCAGCGATCTTCACGGATGCGCAGGATCGGTTGAGCCGCGGTGAGGATGATGAGTGGGTCGCGTTCCGCGCGCTCTGCGATGCGAACGACACCTGGATCATCGTGGATGGTCAGAAGATCACGAGGGACATGGGTGGCCGCGTCGTCAGCTACCTACGAGCTGAGCTGGCCCGGCAGGAGTCCGTCGAGAAGGCGCATCGGGTTCGTTCCGGCCTGCGTGATGCTGCACGGCAGGGCCGCTATCCGGTTGGGGCCGCACCGTACGGGTACCGCTCCGTCGGGAGCAAGCGGGAGCGCAAGTTCATCACGGAGCCTGCGGAGGCGGCCGTCGTCCTGCGGATCTTCCAAGAGTACGTCAATGGCGTTGGAGTGAACCGGGTCGCCGCTGGCTTGAACGAGGATGGCATCCGCACAAGGACGGGCGCGAAGTTCTCCGCCCGCTCCATCCTCGCGGTGCTGCCGAACCGTGTCTACCTCGGTGAGGTCTGCATCAAAGGCGAGACACTGGCGGTTGATGCTCACCCGGCCCTGGTTGAGCCGGAGCTGTTCGCGCAGGCGGAGCGTCTCAGGGCGGCGAAGCGCTCACGTCCATCCGGTGGCAGAGGCCGTCCTGCGAAACGCCATCTGCTTGATGGGCTACTCGTCTGCGCGAACGGGCATCGGATGCTCGCCCGTCGCTGGGGCAAGTCGGAGTACTACAGCTGCCAGCGGAAGCACACCTACGGTGACTGTGAAGCGCCCGATGCGAACCGGCGGCGTGTCGATGCGACGCTGCTTCACCACTTCCTGATCAGACATTTCGATGAGCAGGAGATGCGGGCACGGCTGGGCGCCGCTGCTGAAGAGAAGATCGAGGAGGCGAGGGCGCTCGCGAATGCGGCTGACCGCGAGGAGCAGCAGGCTGTCGCGGCGCTGCGCCGCATCCGCCGCGATTACATGGCAGGCAAGATCACCGCGGAGGACTGGGCGGGGTTCCAGGCGGAACTGGCGGAGGAGCAACAGGCCTCTCATCAGCAGGCCACCCAGCTGCGCGCACGGGCTGAGCAGATCGCCGCTGAGGCCGCTGAGGTCGACGTGCAGGCGACCCTCGTGGCGCGGCTGGGCGCCGTCATGCGGGCCGTGCAGGGCGCGCAGGATGACCCTGCCGCCATCGCTGAGCTGCGGGCGGCCCTGATGGCTACGTTCGACCGGATCATCTACCGGCCCGTCTGGGATGAGGTGCCCCTCGGCTCACCGCTGGTCCTGGGCGCCGTTGAGATCGCCCCGGTGCTTCATTCGGCGCTGCTGGAGCCGCATAGCGTCGCGCACGGTGCTGTGCGCAGCCTTGAGCCAGATAGCTTCACACACGATGCTTTGCCTCCTGGCAGGCGCGATCGGCGAGACCGACGATCGTGAACGCGGGCGCGCCACGCTGGAGGTGGGCCTCGACCTCGACCCGGCGCGGATAGAGGCCGACGAGCGCGTGGGTGACCGTCCGGGCGAGCACGTTGTCAGAGTAGGCGACAACGTGTCACGTGTCTGTGACGATTCAGTCGAAAGAGTGGAACAAGCCGCGCCCCTAGCGACGGCGCGCGACGAGGATCTCTTCGAAGTACTCGCCCGCGCGCCGCCCCGTGCGGCGGTTGACGTGGCGGCGGAACCGCTCGTCGAGCTCGAGGCCCGAGCGCTCGAGGATCTCCGGGTAGAGGGACCGACTGTCGTTGACGACGATCACGACCCTGCCGCCCCGCTCGAGCGACGCCGAGGCGGCGGCCAGCACGTCGCCCACCCCCTCTACGTAGTCCCGGATCGCACCGCGCGTCGTCCCGCGCACCGCGGCGCCCAGCTCGAGGTCCCGGCGATCGTCGAGACCGAGCAGCTCGTACGCGTAGCGGTGCTGCTCGTGGTAGTCGATCAGCCCCGGGTAGGGCGGCGACGTGATCACGGCCGCGAACTTCCCCGGGAGTGACGCGTCGCGCGCGTCGCCGTGGATCACCTCGGCGTCTCGCCGGCCGCGAAGGTGCGCGAACTCCTTTAGCCGCACGAGCGTGTCCATCACGTAGCGGCGGAGGAAGTGACCGGCGTGCTCGACCGGGCGGCACTCCCGCTTGTGCTTGTGGCACCAGTACGGGTCGGTCTGCGGGTCCTTCGGGAAGTCGAGATCGAAGTGTGTCGTCAGGCGCGCCGATCGGGCCGCGCGTGCAAGCACGACGCGTAGGGCGTCGGCGCTCTCGTAGTCGCCGATCAGCGAGCGGAAGCGGAGCAGCTCGGCGCGCGACTGCGGCGCGAGCCAGCGGCGCACGTATGCCGTCGTCCGCCCTGCCGAACCTTCGCCGGCCTCGAAGCGCGCGAGCGCGTCGCGCAGCTCGCGCTCGAGCACGAACGGGTTGTGCTCGCGCGTCTTCACGCGCATCAGCAGGCAGTTGAATGCCGCGATGTCGACACCGACCGAGTCGTGGCCGCTCTCGAGCGACTGCACCAGCGTCGTCCCGGAGCCCGCGAACGGATCGAGCACGCGGCCGCCGCGCGGGACGTAGCGCCGCAGCAGCTCCTCGACGAGCTGAGGGACGTACTTGCCGAGGTACGGATGCAGGCTGTGGACGTGCTTGGTACGCAGCCGCTGAGGCAGGTCGCGCTCCGACCAGGACAGGCCCGCGTCGTACGCGACACCGGCGTAGAGCGTTTCCTGGGTGGCGCCCATCCCGGGAGGGATTCGACGCGCCCGCCTCCACTCCTCAAAACGCGTCCGGCACGTGCTCGATGCGCCCGGCCCGCTCGGCGATCACGTCGAACCGCACATCGAGCCGCGCCAGCCGTGGATTCGCGGCCAGCCACTGCTCCGCGGCCCGCCTGACCCGGCGCGCCTTCTCCGGCGTCACCATCTCGAGCGGATCGCCGTATTCGCCGCCCTGCTTCGACTTCACCTCGCAGAACACGAGCGTGCCGCCCCGCCGGGCGACGAGGTCGAGCTCGTAGCCGGCGAGCCAGCGGTTCGAGTCCAGGATCCGGTAGCCGTGCAGCCGGTACCAGCGGGCCGCGCGGCGCTCGGCGGGGTGCCTAGCCGGCGGCCTCGAGCGCGAGTTCTTCCTCGCTCATGTAGGCGCGGGCCCGCCACGACCGACGGTGGATCTCGCACGGGCCGCGCTCGCGCACCAGGCGCGTGTGGGTCGGCGTGATGTACCCGACGTGCGAGCCGAACCCGTAGCCCGGATAGAAGGCGTCCGCGGCGTGCATGTAGCGGTCGCGGGTCACCTTGGCGACGATCGAGGCAGCGGCGATCGCGGCGCTCTTCGTGTCGCCGTCGACCACGGCCCGGTGCGGCGGGGCCGTCGGGCCGAGCTTGAAGCCGTCGACGAGCGAGGCGTCGGCCGGGCCGCACGCCCACAGCGCCGCGCGCAGGCCGGCGAGGTTCGAGCGATGGAGCCCGTCCCGGTCGATCACGTGCGGCGGAAAGACGTGCACGGAGATCCGCTCGGCGCATCCGACGACAGCCCGGTAGAGCTCAGCACGCGTCTCCGGGTCGACCTGCTTCGAGTCGTTGAGCAGCGCGAGCGGCCGGACGCGGTGGTCGCGCAGGCGCTCGTAGTCGAGGAGGACGCCGGCGACCACGAGCGGGCCCGCCAGCGGGCCCCGGCCGGCCTCGTCCGCGCCCGCGACGTACCGCGCGCCGAGGCGCCGGTCGAACGCGAGCAGCCGCGAGCCGGATCGCTTCGGGGGCACGCCGCGAGCATAGCCCTGCCTCCGGCGCCTGCCGGGGCGGCCCCGCAAACTGGCACGAAAACGTTACGAAGAGCGAAGCTCGCGCACGCGAGCCTTCTTCCCGACCTTGCCGCGGAGGTAGTAGAGCTTCGCGCGGTTGACGTCGCCGATCGCCCCGACTTCGATCTTGTCGATCTTGGGCGAGTGCAGCGGGAACGTCCGCTCGACCCCGACGCCGAAGGAGTTCTTGCGCACCGTGAAGGTCTCGCGCGCGCCGGCGCCCTGGCGCTTGATCACGAGGCCCTCGAAGACCTGGATCCGCTGGCGGGTGCCCTCGATCACGCGGAAGTGGACGCGCACGGTGTCGCCCGCCTTGAACTGCGGAACCTCGCGCAGCTGGCGGCGCTCGATGTCCTGGATCGTCGTGCTCATGGGAAGGACGGCCCGAAAGCCGCGGGGAATCGTAGCACCCCCTGCGCCGGCTACCTGAACGAGATCCGGTTCGGCGGCCAGTACGTCGCGAACACCACGCCGATCAGGTTCTTCCGCGGCACGGTGCCCCACGAGCGCGAGTCGCACGACGATGCCCGGTTGTCGCCCATCATGAAGTAGTGCCCCGGAGGGATCTTCTCCGGGGCGATCGTTCGGGTGTCGCGTCGCGAGGCCTGGATGTACGGCTCGTTCAGCTTCTTGCCGTTGATGTAGACGTAGCCGGTCTTCTCGGAGATCGTCTCGCCCGGCAGCCCGATCAGGCGCTTGACGAACGTCCCGCCCTCACCGCAGCGAATCGCCGCGAGCGGCGGCGTCTTGAAGACGACGATGTCGCCCCGCTTGGGCGACCAGAAGTGGTAACAGAAACGACAGGCGAGCACGCGGTCGGAGAAGCGCGCCTCGCAGCCGGAGCCGGGGCGGGCGCAGTGCAGGGTCGGCTCCATCGAGCTCGACGGGATCCGGTACGGGTTGACGACCCAGGCCTTGATCGCCAGCACGATCGCGATCGCTCCGACGATCGTGACGAGCCAGTCGATGGTCACCCGCCAGCCGCGGGGCAGCCCCTCGGTGAGCTTGTCGATCGGGTTCCTCACCGGACGTGCTCCCGGCGCCAGCGCTCGATCCGGCCGTGGTCGCCGGAGAGCAGAACCTCCGGCACCGTCCAGCCCCTGAACTCGGCCGGGCGCGTGTAGTGCGGGTACTCCAGCCCGCCGCCGAGCTCCTCCGAGAACGACTCGAGCTCGCCCGAGCCCTCGGCGAGCGCCCCGGGCAGCCGGCGGGCGATCGCGTCGACGAGCACCATCGCCGGCAGGTCGCCGTTCGAGAGCACGTAGGGGCCGATCGAAACCGCATCGGTCGCGAGGTGCGTGACGACTCGCTCGTCGAAGCCCTCGTAGCGCGCCGACAGCAGCGCCAGCCGCGGCTCGGCGGCCAGCTCCTCGACGACGCGCTGGTCGAGCGGGCGACCCTTCGGCGTCAGCGCGACCACCTTGCGCCCGGGATCGCCGCCGTACGCCGCGTCGAGCGCAGCGGCGACGACGTCGACGCGGAGGACCATCCCCGCACCTCCGCCGTACGGCTCGTCGTCGACCTGGCCGCCGCGAAGCGGTGTCGAGTCGCGGTAGGAGAACAGCCGCAGATCGAGCTCGTCGCCGAGCACCGCCGCCACGGGGCGCTGCTCGGTGAGCCAGGCGAATGCATGCGGAACGAGCGTGAAGACATCGAGCTGCAAAGGCTGATCAGAGGGGATCCGAGAACCCGGGAGCGACCAGGATACGCCGCGCCGCGAGATCGACGTCAAGGACGCAGTCCTCGACGAGCGGGAACATGGCCCCGCCTTCGAGCTCGAGCACATCGTTGGCGACTCCCGGGGCCACGTTGACGACCTTTCCGAGCGAACGGCCGGTCTCCTCCACGACGTCGAGGCCGATCAACTCGAAGACGTAGAACTCGCCCTCCTCGGTCGCGGGCAGCGAGGACCGCTCCACCTCCAGCGCGGTGCCGCGCGGGACGTCGCGGTCGAGCCGGATCACCGGCCTGCCTCCCGCAACCTTGGCGGTGACGACGACGGTCGGCTCGCCGGCGGCGATCAGCTCGGCGCCGGCCGCGAACCAGCGCGGGTCGTCGCTCGCCTGCTCGACCACGAACGAGCCGTCGAGCCCGTGCGGCTTGCCGACGCGGCCGACAGCCACCCTCACGGATGGCGCTCCCACTCGGCGATCGCCTCGTCTCGCGTGATGCCGCGCCGGAGGTTGTCCTCGACGAACTCCGCGGCGCTCGGCCAGCCGCTCTCCTCGACGGCCCGGATCGCGCGGTCGAGGTCGAAGTCGGTACGACGGAACTGCGGCTCGCCGTCGACGAGGAGCGCCCAGAACGCGGCGACCCTCCCCTCGTACGGCATGCCGACCGAACCGGCGTTGACCACGCGCACGTCGCCGACCCGGCGGTCGAACTGGTGGTGCGTGTGCCCGATCACCACCGTGCCGCTGACGCCGGCGAAGTTCGCGGCGATCGTCTCGTCGGTCGACGAGTACACCGTCAGCGGAAGATCGTCGGTCGGCGTCGCGTGGCAGAACACCACGCCGTCGACCTCGGCCGCCAGCGGCAGCCCTGCGGCCCACCCGAGCTGCTCGTCGGTCAGGTGCGCGCGGTCCCAGTCGTCGGGGGTGCGCTCACAGTTCCCGCGCACGACGACCGCGTCGAGCGCGCGCACGCGCTCCAGCGTCTCCCGTGGATACGGCCCGTGGACGAAGTCGCCGCCGAAGACGACCGCATCGACGTGCTCGGCCGCCACCTCAGCGAGCACGGCGTCGAGCGCCCACGGCATGCCGTGGACGTCGTACAGCGCAGCGACGTTCAAGGGTCGGCGATCTCGACGAGCACGCGCCGCCCTTCGCGGACGGCACTGGCCCGCACCAGCGCGCGAAGCGCGCGCACGATCCTGCCCTGCCTGCCGATCACCTTCCCCACGTCGTCGGGCGCCACATGCAGCACGAGCACGAGCGCCCCGTCCCGGTCCTCGGTCTCGACCCGGACCTGATCCGGCTCGTCGACCAGCTCGCGCGCCAGGTAGGCGAGCAGCTCCGCCAACCTACTTCTCGATTCCCTGCGTCTTGAGCAGCCGAGCCACCGCGTCGGTGGGCTGTGCGCCCTTGCCGAGCCAATCCTTCACCCTCGCCTCGTCGAACACGATCGTCGAAGGGTCGGTCTGCGGGTTGTAGCGGCCGACGATCTCGAGGAACTTGCCGTCACGCGGCGAGCGCGAGTCGGCGGCCACCACGCGGTAGATCGGGTTCTTCTTCGAGCCCACGCGTGTGAGCCTCAGCTTGACTGCCATCTGTCTCCTTTACCTCCGTCCTGACTTCCGTTTCTTTCGCTTCGACGACGGCTTCCGCGTCGCGGAGCGTCCGGTGCCCGACGCCACACCAGGCGGCGTGAGGCCCGACGGCATCTTGCCGCGTCCCATCTGCTTCATCATCTTCTCCATCTGCTTGCGCGCCTCGAGCAGCTGATTGACCTGCTCGACCTGCGTGCCGGAGCCGCGCGCGATCCGCTGCCGCCGCTTGCCGTCGATCACGTGGGGCGTCGACCGCTCGTGCGGCGTCATCGAGAGCACGATCGCCTCGACGCGCTTCATCTGGCGGTCGTCGATGTCGACGTCGCCGATCTGCTCCTTCATCCCGGGGATCAACTTCAGGATCCCGCCGAGCGGCCCCATCCGGCGCAACATCTTGTACGCGCGCAGAAAGTCGTCGAAGGTGAACTGGCCCTGCCGCAGGCGCTTCTCCATCTCCGCCTGCTCGTCGTCCGCGACGGCCGCCTCGGCGCGCTCGATCAGCGTCAGCACGTCGCCCATGCCGAGGATGCGCGACGCCATGCGGTCGGGATGGAAGACCTCGAGCGCCTCCACCTTCTCGCCGGTGGCCGCGAACTTGATCGGCTTGCCGGTGACCGCCTTGACGCTCAGCGCCGCACCGCCGCGCGCATCGCCGTCGAGCTTGGTCAGGATCACGCCGTCGAACGCGACGCGCGCGTCGAACGCCTGCGCGACCGAGACGGCCTCTTGGCCGGTCATCGAGTCGAGCACGAGCAGGACGTTGTGCGGCTTCGCCTCGTCGCGGACGCGTTCCAGCTCGTCCATCAGCTCCTCGTCGATCTGCAGACGGCCCGCCGTGTCGACGATCACCGCGTCGAGCCCGTCGGCGCGCGCACGCTCGATCCCGCTCCGCGTCGCCTCGACCGCATCCTTCGTGTCGGTCCGGAAGACGGGGATCCCGAGCTGCGCTCCGAGCTGCTCGAGCTGGTCGATCGCCGCCGGGCGCTGGAGATCGGCCGCGATCAGGCCCGGTTGGTGCCCCTCGTTGCGGAGGTACAGCGCGAGCTTCGCGGCGGTCGTCGTCTTGCCCGCGCCCTGCAGGCCGGCGAGCAGGATCACCGTGAACCGCCCGTAGGCGAGCCCGGAGGCGCCGGAGCCCATCAGCTCAGTGAGCTCGTCGTGGACGGCCTTCACGACCTGCTGGCCTGGCGTCAGGCTCTTCAGCACCTCCTCGCCGAGTGCGCGCTCGCGAACGCGCGCCACGAAGTCGCGGACGATCGTGAGGTTGACGTCGGCTTCGAGCAGCGCGAGGCGGATCTCGCGCATCGCGCGCGAAATCGACTCTTCGTCCAGCCGACCCTTCTTGCGAAGGTCGCCGAGCGCGCCCTGGAGGCGGTCCGAGAGGCTGTCGAACACGAGGGCGCATGGTAGCCGCAGCCCCTGTTTACGATCCCGGGATGCCCTACACCGCCGCCCCAGACCGCTACGACCACATGCAGTACCGCCGCTGCGGCCGCTCGGGCCTCCAACTGCCCCTGATCTCGCTCGGGCTCTGGCACAACTTCGGCGGCGACCGGCCGCTCGAGACGAGCCGCGCGATCCTGCGACGTGCCTTCGACCGCGGGGTGACGCACTTCGACCTCGCAAACAACTACGGGCCGCCGTACGGCGCCGCCGAGGAGACGTTCGGGAAGGTGATGCGCGACGACCTGCGCCCCTACCGCGACGAGCTCGTGATCTCGACCAAGGCCGGGTACGACATGTGGCCGGGCCCCTACGGGGAGTGGGGATCTCGGAAGTACCTGCTGGCCTCGCTCGACCAGTCGCTCGGGCGGATGGGGCTCGACTACGTCGACATCTTCTACTCGCACCGCTTCGACCCGGACACGCCGCTGGAGGAGACGCTCGGCGCGCTCGACACGGCGGTCCGGCAGGGGAAGGCGTTGTACGCCGGGATCTCGTCGTACTCCGCAGAGAAGACGCGCGAGGCGGCGGCGATCCTCGGCGAGCTCGGCACGCCGCTGCTGATCCACCAGCCGTCGTACTCGATGCTGAACCGCTGGATCGAGCCGGACCTGCTCGACGCGCTCGGAGAGCTGGGCGTCGGCTGCATCGGGTTCTCACCGCTCGCGCAGGGAATGCTCACCGACAAGTACCTCGATGGCATCCCGCCCGGCTCGCGAGCGGCCGCGGACACCTCGCTGTCTCCGAAGATGCTCACCGACGAGACGCTCGACCGGATCCGCGGGCTGAACGAGATCGCCAAGCGGCGCGGACAGAGCCTCGCGCAGCTCGCGATCGCCTGGACGCTGCGCGATCAGCGCATGACCACCACGCTCGTCGGCGCCTCGAGCGTCGAGCAGCTCGACGACACGCTCGGCGCGCTGGCGAACCTCGATTTCTCGGCCGACGAGCTCGCGGAGATCGACCGCTACGCGGAAGAGAGTGGGATCAACCTGTGGGCGCGCTCGAGCGCGGGTTGAGCCACGTCATCTCGAACTGCCGCAGATCGAGCGAGCCGCCGAGCGAACGGAGCGCCGCCGAGGCGGGATCGCCCTCGGGAACGTTGACGTAGCTGACGCGGTCGCCGCGCGCACGCAGCGCGCAGAGCAGGTCCCGCGCCGCATCCTCGTCCCGGGCGGCAAGCTGCCCGATGCCGACCGTGCCATTGACCACGCGGAAGACGGCCGCGCCGCCGTCGACCTCGATCCGCTCGATGGCGTCGGGAAGCGAAGCGTCCTCGCGCTGCCACGGCAGCCCTTCCTGGCCGAGCGGCCGCGGCTCGACCGAGCGCGCCTCGACCGTCGCGACCTGCGCGGTCAGCGTCCAGACCTCGAGCATCCGCTCCCGCGCGACGAACCCGACCTGTTCGTACAGCCTGCGGGCGGCCTCGTTCTGCTCGATCACCTCGAGCGTCACATCGCCCGGCGCCTCGGCGAGCACCGCCTCCAGAAGAATGCGCCCGATCCCGTGCCGGCGCGCCTCGGGGACGACGCCGATCCCGCCGATCCAGCCGCGATCGCCGCGCAGGGCGAGATTGGCCAGCCCGACGGGCTCGTCATCGTCGAACGCCACGCGCGACCGGTCGAGGTCGATGTCCCATCGCCGCACGACGTCGGCGAGCGTCGCCGCGTCCATGTGGAACGGCACGACGTAGTTCTCGTAGCCGCGCGCGAACACGTCCGCGAGGAAGGGAATGTCGAACCTAGACGCCGGCTCGAGCCTCATGCCGTGACCAGCGCGCGCGCGAAGTCGTCGGCGTCGAACGGCCGCAGGTCGTCGAGCCCTTCCCCAACGCCGACGAGCTTCACCGGCAGCCCGAGCTCGTAGGCGATCGCGACCGCGACGCCGCCCTTCGCCGAGCCGTCGAGCTTCGTCAGTGCGACGCCGGTGACGTCCACCGCCTCTGCGAACAGCCGCGCCTGCTGGACGCCGTTCTGGCCCGTGGTCGCGTCGACGACGAGCAGCGTCTCGTGCGGCGCGCCCTCGAGCCGGCCCGCGATCACCCGCCGGACCTTGCGCAGCTCGTCCATGAGATTCGACTGCGTGTGCAGCCGGCCGGCGGTGTCGACGATCACGACGTCACCTCCCGCCCCGATCGCGTCATAGGCGACGGCGGCCGGATCCGCGCCGCGTTCGCCGCCGACGAACCGGGCCTCGGCGCGGTCCGCCCAGATCTCGAGCTGCTCCTCGGCCGCGGCGCGAAACGTGTCCGCAGCTCCCAGGGTGACGGAGCGCCCGTGCTCGTGGAGCTTGCTCGCGAGCTTGCCGATCGTCGTCGTCTTGCCCGTCCCGTTGACGCCGACGACGAGGATCACCGCCGGATGGTGGTCGACCGACAGGGTCGGTGGGTCGCCGAAAAGCGCGGCGATCTCCTCCGTCAGCGCGGCGTTGAGCTCGGTCAGGTCCTGGCGCGCCTCGAGCCGGCGTACGAGCTCGGCGGTCGCGCCGACGCCGACGTCGGCAAAGAGCAGCGCCTCCTCGAGGCGCTCCCACGACGCATCGTCGCCGGGGTCGAACGCGGCGACCTGTAGCTGCTCGGTGAGCGCGCGCCGCGA
>Ga0335081_10009246_pt1 | contig 15850 bp, 14 predicted proteins | sample Lox_Sample_35_FD_206713 | JGI IMG/M metagenome (GOLD analysis project Ga0335081, IMG submission 206713) | Soil microbial communities from Loxahatchee National Wildlife Refuge, Florida, United States - Lox_Sample_3.5 | ecosystem: Environmental > Terrestrial > Soil > Wetlands | place: USA... | reverse complement strand
CCCGGCGCCGATGGGCTCGCTTGCGATGGCGAACAGGCCGTTCGTGGCGGTGTGGGGGGCGACGTTCAGGGTCCGCCCGTGGCGGGTTCCGGCGAGGAGGCGGCCGTCGGAGACGAGGAAGTTGAGCGAGCTCGGCTTCTCGGCGCCGGGGTCAGCGATCCGCGAGAGGGTCGAGACCGTCTCGTGGAGCGCGCGCCGCACCGCGCCGAGGTCGGGCGAGCGCCCCGCCGGCAGCCGCCCGGCCAGGCGGGTGAGGAAGAGGAAGAAGCAGCGCTCGCTGTCGGTGTCGCCGGCGATGGCGCGCCTCAGGGCCGGGTCGATCTCGGCGAGGAGGGCCCGCCGCACGCGGGCCACCCGCCGGAAGCGGGCCACCGTCCCGTTGTGGGCGAACAGCCACGGGCCGTGCACAAAGGGGTGGGTGTTCACCTCGGCGACTGGGCCCACGCTCGCGTCCCGCACGTGGGCGAGCACGATATCGGAGCGCGCCTCGTGGGCGGCCGCCACGAAGGCGTCGTCGGCGTGGGCGGGCATGACCCCCCGCCGCACCTGCACCCCTCCGGCGTCGTACCAGCCGATCCCCCAGCCATGGGGGTGCTTGTGCGACTGGGTGCGCAGGGCGTTGCGGGCGACGCAGAGCGGCTCGTGCGGCTGGTGTCCGGCGCGGGTGTGCTGGGCGAAAAGGCGGCACATCTCGACCCGCCGAATGTAACAGCCGGGCCGGGGCGGGACAAATGCACGGCGGGGAGCGCTTCGAGCGGCCTCTCACAGGCGGGCTTCGAGGGGTGGGGCGAGCAGGGCGAGCGCGGGGTCGGCGAGGTCGAACAGGCGCACCCTCGCCACCCGCCCGCGCACCTCGAGCAGCCCGGCCGCCCGGGGCAGGCTGAAGCGCCGGGGCCCGGCCGAGCCGGGGTTCACGATGAGGAGGCCCGCCGCGAGGCGGGCCTCCGGCCGGTGGGAGTGGCCGTGGACGAGGAGCTCGGGGCGCGCCCGCGCGAGCGCGCGCCGCACCGGGGCCGAGAAGGCGTCCGGGGGGCCGAGCTCGTGGACCACGAGCGCGCGCAGCTCCCCGAGCTCGACCTCCGCCACCTCGGGCAGGCCCTCGAGGCCGGTGCCGGCGTCGGCGTTCCCTCGCACGGCGCGCACCGGGGCGAGGCGGGCGAGCGCGCGTAGCACCGAGTCCTTCACCACGTCGCCGGCGTGGAGGATGAGGTCGCACCCGGCGAAGAGCTCTTCGAGCCTGGGCTCGAAGAGCCCGTGGCTGTCCGAGACGAGCCCCACCCTGAGCTCCCCGTCCCTCCCCGGCGTGCCACGCGGTGTCACCGCCCCTCCCTTTTCGCGCCCGGGGCCGGCTGTCAAGGTCCCAACCGCGCGGGACCTTGCTACACTGAAAGGTATGGCTCCCAGGCTCGCTTGGCTCGCCCTCGCCGCGGCACTCGCCTGCGCTAGACCCCAGCCTTCGCCCGAGTACGAGCGCGCCCGCCAGATGTGGACCGACCTCGTGCGCGCCCGCGGCACCGACGCCGCCGACGACCCGGCCACCGCCGAGGTCCTGGCCCTCCTCGCGCGGGTGCCGCCGTCGAGCCTCGACGCGCCGGCGGCCACCGAGCTGCGCGGGCGCATCGAGTCGGAGCAGAAGGCCCTCGCCGAGGAGCGGGCCCGGCGCGAGCGCCTGGTGGCGCGCCCCCTCGCCGGGGCGCCCACCGCCTCCGCGGGGGTCCCGATGGCGGCGGCCGAGGGTGCTCCGGGGGCGGCGCCGGGCGCCGCCGGGCGGGCGGGCGGGGTGGCGCTGCCGCGCCTCGAGCGGGGGTTGAAGCTCGACCAGTTCCTCGCCGCCTACGGCGCCTGCTTCGAGGACCGGGGCGAGGTCGAGCTCACCGGCTCGGCGGGTGAGGCGCCGCGCCAGGGCCGCATGTGGCGGATGAAGGACGACGAGGCCTGCCGCTCGGTCGAGCCGCGCCTCGCCGACAAGGTGGTGGTCTTCGCGGGGGACGAGTTCGCCGGGTTGAACCCGGCGAGCGCGCTCAAGACCGTCGAGCAGCACAAGACGGTGGAGCTCGGTCGGCTCCCCGACGGCGGCCTCGGCATCCGCACCGACGCCGGGGTGGAGCCCCTGCCGCCCGGGATGACCCTCAGGGTCGACGGCGCGGGGACCGCCGGGGCGGAGGCGCCCGCCGGCCCCGCCGGCGCCGGCGCGCCGGACGGGGGCGCGCGGTGATGGCCCCTACCGCGGAGGAGAGGGCGCGGGGGGGCCTCTCGCCCCCGTGAGCGACCGGGCTTTCCTCGCCGCGCTGAGCCTCTTGCCCAAGAACGCGCTCTCGCGGGCCCTGGGGGCGCTCTCGCGGGCCCGCGCGCCCCGGCCGCTGCGGCTCGCCCTCATGCGCGCCTTCGCGGCCCGCTACCGCCTCGACCTCTCGGAGTGTGGCCCGCTCGAGGGGTTCGAGACCTTCGGGGAGTTCTTCGCCCGCCCGCTCAAGGAAGGGCTCCGCCCGATCGAGCCCGGGGACGAGGTGGTGGTGTCGCCGGTCGACGGGGTGGTGTCCCAGGCCGGGCGCGCGCGAAGCGGCCGGCTCCCGCAGGCGAAGGGGCTCACCTACACCGCCGAGGCGCTCCTCGCCGACCGGGCGCTCGCAGCGCGCTTCGCCGACGGGAGCTTCGCGACGCTCTACCTCTCGCCCCGCGACTACCACCGCATCCACTTCCCGCTCGGGGGGGAGGTGCTCGGTTACCGCTACCTCCCGGGCCGGCTGTGGCCGGTGAACCCGGCCTCGGTGCGGGGGGTCGAGGGGCTCTTCACGGTGAACGAGCGGCTGGTCACCGTCCTTCGGACCCCGCTCGGCGCCTGCGCGGTGGTGGCGGTGGGGGCCACGGTCGTCGGCCGCATTCGCGCCACCTACGACCCCGGGATCCCGGTCTCGAACCAGCGGGGCGCGCGGGCGCTCGCGCGCGACTACGAGGCGCCCATCCCGGTCGAGAAGGGCGGCGAGCTCGGGGCCTTCGAGCTCGGCTCGACGGTCATCGTCCTCCTCGAGCCGGGGAGGGCCGAGCTGCGGGAGGAGCTCAGGGAGGGTGCGCGGGTGCGGGTCGGTGAGGCGATCGGCGGGCCCTCCCTGGCGCGGCCGGGCGCCAGGGGGTGAGAGCGTTTGACCGGACCCTCGTCCTTCGTCTACATAGCCCCGACCTATGCCTAGGAAGATCGCGGGCGTGAAGGGCATGAACGACGTCTTGCCGGCGGCGGTCTGGCGCTGGCAGGAGATGGAGCGGGTGGCGCGGGAGGTGTTCGCGCTCTACGGCTACGGGGAGGTGCGCACCCCGGTGGTCGAGCCGGCGGCTCTCTTCGTCCGCGGGGTGGGGGAAGCCACCGACATCGTCAACAAGGAGATGTACGTCTTCGAGGACAAGGGCGAGGAGACGCTGGCCCTGCGGCCGGAGGGCACCGCCGGGGTGGTCCGGGCCTACATCGAGCACGGCTGCCACGTGGAGGGCCTGCAGAAGTGGTTCTACCTCGGGCCCATGTTCCGGCGCGAGCGCCCGCAGAAGGGGCGCTACCGCCAGTTCCACCAGATCGGCTGCGAGTGCCTGGGCGTCCTCGAGCCCGGCATCGACGTCGAGCAGATCGCGATGGTGGACGACTTCCTCTCGCGCCTGGGGGTGAAGGCCGAACTCAGGCTCAACTCGGTCGGGGACGCCGAGTGTCGCCCAACCTACCTCCAGGACCTCAAGGCCTACCTGAACGCCCACCGGGCCGGGCTGTGTTCGGACTGCGTGGAGCGCATCGAGCGCAATCCCCTGCGCGTGCTCGACTGCAAGGTGGAGGGTTGCCAGCCGGTGCTGGCGAACGCGCCCTCGCTCCTCGACCGGCTGTGCCAGGGCTGCCGCACCCACTTCGCGGCGGTGCGGGAGGGCCTCGAGGCCCTGGGGATCGCCCACCGCGTCGACCCTAGGCTCGTGCGTGGACTCGACTACTACGTGCGGACCGCCTACGAGTTCTCGAGCAGCGCCATCGGGGCCCAGTCGGCGGTGGGGGGCGGCGGGCGGTACGACGGCCTCGCCGAGACGCTGGGTGGCCAGCCGACCCCCGGCATCGGCTTCGCGCTCGGGCAGGAGCGGCTGCTCCTCGTCCTCGAGGCCGAGGGCCGCCCGCTCGCCCAGGCCCGCCCGTCCCTGTTCCTCCTCTCGGCCGACGAGGCGGGGGCGCGGCTCGCCCAACGGCTGGCGGCCTCCTTGCGCAAGGCCGGCATCGCCTGCGACCTCGACCCGCGCGGCGGCAAGCTCTCCCGCCAGTTCAAGCAGGCCGAGCGGGTGCGGGCCCGCTTCGCGGTGGTCCTCGGCGGCAACGAGGCGGCGAGCGGCCAGGCGAAGCTGCGCGACCTCGACCGGCGCACCGAGGAGGCGGTCGCGCTCTCGGAGCTCGCCCGGCGCCTCGCGCCGTAGGGCGGGGGCGGACCGCTGCCCCGCCGCGGGCCCGCAGATGAAGATCGTCGTCCTCACTGGCCCGACCGCCTCCGGCAAGAGCGCGCTCGCGCTCGAGCTGGCGCGGCGCCTCGGGGGCGAGATCGTGAACGCCGACTCGCAGCAGGTCTACCGGGGCCTCGACGTCGGTACGGCCAAGCCCAGCGCCGCCGAGCGCGCCCTCGTGCCCCACCACCTCTTCGAGGTGGCCGAGCCCGGCGACGGGATGGACGCGGCTCGCTTCCAGGCCCTGGCGGACGAGGCGCTCGGCGGCATCGCGCTGCGGGGCGCGCTCCCCCTCGTCGTCGGCGGCACCGGGCTCTACCTGCGGGCGCTCCTGCGCGGCGTCGCGACGGCCCCGGGGCGCGACCCGGAGCTGCGGGCGGCCCTGGCCGACGAGGCGGCCCGCGCAGGGCGAGCGGCGCTCCACGCCCGCCTGTCGCTCATCGACCCCGAGGCGGCGGCACGCATCCACCCGAACGACCTCGTGCGGGTGGTGCGGGCCCTCGAGATCGCGAGGGGCGGCCTCACCCAGACGGAGACCTTCGCCCGCCACCGCTTCGCCGAGGAGCGCTACCAGGCCCGGACGTGGGTGCTCGACCCGCCGCGGGACGAGCTGCACGCGCGCATCGCCGAGCGCGTCCCCCGCCTGTTCGAGGGCCTGCTCGACGAGACGCGGGCGCTCCTCGAGCGGCGCGGGGGCGCGCTCCCTGCGCGCATGCCCATCGGCTACCCGCAGGCGGCCCTGGTGCTCGCGGGGCGCCTCGACCGGGACGAGGCGCTCCGCCAGATCGAGGTGGCGCACCGCCGGTACGCGCGCCGGCAGCTCGTCTGGCTGAGGCGCGAGAGGGGCGCCACCTTCCTCAGGACCCCCGTCGACGCGGGCGCACTCGCCGCCGAGGTCGCGGCCTTCAGGAGGGGTTGACGCAACGTTGACGCGGCGCGCCAGGTCCGTGCGCCGCCGCGCCGGAGCGTCCATGCTATAAGCGCGAGCCATGTCCCGTCCGGCGTACGTCATCGACTTCGAGCGGCCCCTCATCGCCCTCGAGTCGAAGATCGCCGAGCTGAAGCAGCTCTCGGGGAGCGCGGCGGTCGACTTCAGCGACGAGATCGTGAAGCTCGAGCGCAAGGCCAAGAGGCTGCAAGCCGAGATCTTCAGCGACCTCACCCCCTGGCAGATCGTGCAGCTGGCTCGCCACCCGAACCGGCCGTACTTCCTCGACTACCTCCAGGCACTCTTCACCGACTTCTTCGAGATCGAGGGCGACCGGCACTTCTCGGCCGACCACGCCATCGTGGGCGGGTTCGGACGCTTCGAGGGCTTGCCGGTGGCGATCGTGGGACAGCAGAAGGGGCGCAACACCAAGGAGAACATGTTCCGGAACTTCGGCATGGTGCGGCCGGAGGGGTACCGCAAGGCGCGGCGCCTGTTCGACCTCGCCGAGCGCTTCCGGCTGCCGCTCATCACCTTCATCGACACGCCGGGGGCCTACCCCGGCATCGGGGCCGAGGAGCGCGGGCAAGCCCAGGCCATCGCGGTGAACCTCGAGGTGATGAGTTCCCTGCAAGTGCCCTCGATCTCGGTGGTCATCGGCGAGGGCGCCTCGGGAGGCGCCATCGGCATCGGCGTCACGAACCGCATCCTCATGCTGCAGTACGCCTGGTACAACGTGATCTCGCCGGAGAGCTGCTCCTCCATCCTCTACCGCGACGTCACGAAGGCCCAGAGGAGCGCGGAGGCCCTGAAGCTCACCGCCAAGGACCTGAAGGCGTTCGGGATCGTCGACGAGATCGTCCTCGAGGCGGCCGGCGGGGCACACCGCGATCCGGCCGAGACGGCCCTGGCGGTGAAGGAGGCGCTCGTGCGCCACCTCGCCGAGCTGAGGGCGATGGCCCCCGAGCAGCTGGTGCGCCACCGCTACCAGAAGTTCCGCAGCATAGGGGTGTTCGGCTCCGAGCCCTGAGGGCGTTTCGGAAAGCTCTGGCTCGACCGCGGCCGTGGGTCTGCGGTAAGACCCGTCCCATGCCCAAGGTCCCCCCCTACGTCGCCTCCCTCGTCCCCTACGTCCCCGGCAAGCCCATCGAGGAGGTGGAGCGCGAGTACGGCGTCTCGAACGTGGCCAAGCTGGCCTCGAACGAGAACGCGCTCGGCCCCTCCCCCAAGGCGCTCGCGGCCGCCCGCGCGGCCTGCGAGAAGGTGCACCTCTACCCGGACGGGAGCGCGTTCTACCTGCGCCAGGCGCTCTCGCAGAAGCTCGGGGTGCCGCCCGCCGAGATCGCGGTCGGCAACGGCTCGAACGAGCTGCTCGAGCTCATCGTCCGCACCTTCGTGGCCGAGGGCGAGGAGGTCCTCACGAGCGCTCACACCTTCGTCGTCTACCGCCTGGCCGCAACGGCTCACGGCCGCCGCTGCGTCGAGGCCCCCATGCAGGACCACCGCTACGACCTGCGGGCGCTGCGGGAGAGGCTCACCCCGAGGACGAGGGTGGTCTTCCTCGCCAACCCCGACAACCCCAACGGCACCTACTTCACCGAGCGAGAGTTCCTCGCCTTCATGGAGGGCGTCTCCCCGGAGACCCTGGTGGTCCTCGACGAGGCCTACGTCGAGTTCGTGGCGGCGCGGGACTTCCCCGACGCGCTCGCCCTGCGGTCGAGATTCCCTCAGCTCGTCGTCAGCCGGACCTTCTCCAAGATCCACGGCCTCGCCGGCCTGAGGCTCGGCTACCTCGTCGCGACGCCTGAGGTGGTGGGCTACCTCGACCGCGTGCGGGCCCCCTTCAACACGAGCCTCGTGGCGCAGGCGGCCGGGGTGGCGGCCCTCTCCGACGCGGAGCACCTGGCGCGGAGCCGAGCCCTGGTGGAGAGCGAGCGGCCCTTCCTCGCCGGGGGTCTCGGCCGTCTCGGCGCGGTGGTCTGGCCGTCGCAGACGAACTTCCTCCTCGCCGACTTCCCCGGCCACCCCGGCGCACAGCTCTTCGAGGCGCTCCTGCGCCGCGGGGTGGTGGTGCGGCCCATGGGCGGGTACGGCTTCCCCACCGCCCAGCGCATCACCTTCGGCCTGCGGGCCGAGAACGAGAAGCTGCTCGCCGCGCTCGGGGAGGCCCTGCGCGCATGACGGAGGAGGCCTCCGCCCGTCCCTTCATCGTCGCCCTGGACGGGCCGGCCGGGGCGGGCAAGAGCACCGCCGCCCGCCTGCTCGCGGGGCGCCTCGGCTTCGCCCTGGTGGACACCGGCGCCATCTACCGGGCGGTGGCCCTGGCGGCCGCACGCGCCGCGGTCGCCTTCGACGACGACCGCGCGCTCTCGGGCCTGCTCCCCACCCTGCGCATCCGCTTCGAGGCCTCCGAGAGCGGGCCGCGCGTGCTCCTCGGCGACGAGGACGTCTCCCTCGCCATCCGCACCCCGGCCATCTCGCTCGGGGCGAGCGCGGTCTCGGCCCGCCCGGTGGTGCGCGCCGCCTTGCTCGGCCTGCAGCGGGCCCTCGCCACCGCCCGCGGCGTGCGGGGTGCGGTCCTCGAGGGCCGCGACATCGGGACGGTGGTCTTCCCGGACGCCGACCTCAAGGTCTTCATCACCGCCTCGCCGGAGGTGCGCGCGCGGCGCCGCTTCGCCGAGCTGTCGCAGAAGGGGGCCAAGGTGGCCCTCGGGGAGGTGCGGGCGGACCAGGAGAGGCGGGACCGCGACGACGCGGAGCGGCCGCTCGCTCCCCTGCGCCCGGCCGCCGACGCCCTCCTCCTCGACACGAGCGCGCTCGCGGTCGAGGAGGTGGTGGAGAGGCTCGCCGGCCTCGCCCGGGAGCGGTTGGAAGCGCGGGGGCGCTCCCGCTAGGATCGGCGTCCGATGGAAGTGCGCGAGACGGCCTTCGGGGCGAGGGAGTGCGGCAGCTGCCGGTGGTGGCGCCCCATCCTGGAGGACGCGCGGGGGCCCATCGGTCCGTGTCGACTGTCGGTGCGCACCGGCGACTTTCCCGGCACCGCCCCGCGCTGCGAGCGCTACATCGGCAAGGACGAGGCGGTCCCGAGCGGGTCGGCACGCGCCGAGCCGGTGGACCGGCGGCCGAGGGCCTCGGGCCCGCTCGTCCGCCACCCGGCCGGGGGAGGGCCGCCGTTCTCCCCGGAGCCGGACTTACCCCAGGAGATCCTCTCCATGACGCGAGAAGAGTTCGCCTCGGCCATCCGCGAGGTCTTGGCGGAGGAGACGGCGCACGTGCCGCTCGCTCCCAAGTGGGAGGGCGGCACGGTGGTGCTCCGGCCGCGCGACCCCGAGCTGCAGCCGAAGGAGATCCCGCTCGACCAGCTCTTCCACAAGGTGGTCATGGTCCGCGACCGCCTGCGCGTGCTCGAGCAGAAGATCAACGCCAGCGAGAAGCTCACCGACGCCGAGAAGGTGGAGTTCCAGTCGTACGTGACCCGCTGCTACGGCAGCCTCACCACCTTCAACGTGCTCTTCCGCGAGGAGCGCGACCGGTTCGTGGGAGAGAAGGGCACCGGTCAGGGGAACTGAGGCTTGGTTGCGCGCCGGCCGGCCCGGCGCCATGCATCTCGCTCGAGGAGGCGAGCCCGGTGGGCACGCCCCGAAAGGACGGCCGCGGATGGACGTGAAGATCGCGCGCACGGCGGGGTTCTGCTGGGGGGTGCGCCGAACCGTCGACAAGGTCATGGAGGTCGCCGACGCCGAGGGCGCCCGGGTGGTCACGCTCGGGCCGGTCATCCACAACCCGCAGGCGGTCGAGCGCATGCGCGAGAAGGGCGTCGGCACGGTGGGGGCCGTGAGCGAGGTCGCGGAGGGCACCACGGTGGTGGTGCGGACCCACGGCGCGGTCAAGAGCGAGCTCGAGGCCGCCCGCGCGCGGGGGCTCGAGCTCGTCGACGGGACCTGCCCCTACGTCAAGTACCCACAGGCCATGGCCCAGCGGCTGTCGCGCCAGGGGTACCACATCGTGATCGTCGGCGACGCCGGGCACGCGGAGGTGAAGGGGGTCGTCTCCTTCGCCGAGGGTCCCTGCACGGTGGTGAAGCCGGGCGCGCCGGTCCCCGCCATCGAGGCGAAGCGGGTGGCGGTCATCGCCCAGACCACCTGCATCGGCTCCGAGTTCGAGCGGGTGGTGGGCCGCCTGGCGCTCCGCCACAAGGAGGTCCGGGCCGTCAACACCATCTGCTACGACACCGACGAGCGCCAGGAGGATGCGCGGCAGCTCGCCCGCGACGTCGACGCGGTGGTGGTGGTGGGGGGCAAGATGAGCGCCAACACCCGCCACCTGGCCGAGATCTGCCGGGACATCCAGCCGCGCACCTGGCACGTGGAGACCGAGGGGGAGCTCGAGCCGGAGTGGTTCCGCGGTTGCCGGGTGGTCGGCATCAGCGCTGGCGCCTCTACCCCCGACTGGGTCGTCGAGGGGGTAGCGGAGCGCCTGCGCGGTTTTTCGAGCGGGACAGCTTGACGCTCGAAATTCGGGCGTGTAGCTTCCCCGCTCCGTATTTCACCTGACCGGGGTAGGTCCCGGTCCGGCGCCTCCGCCTCGCTCCCCGGGCGGGCGCGCACGACGAAGCACTTGCCAGGGGTCAACAAGCAGACTCCCGCCGACGTCCTCCAAGACGGCATCTCGTTTCGAGGGAGGCGAGGGCGCCTCTTGAGCCCGCGCCGGCGATAGCCCGCCCGCTTTACGAGCTCGACTACATGGAGAATCAGACCACCCGTCCGACCGATACTGAAAGTGAAGATTTCGCGACCTTGTTCGCCCAGAGCGAGGCCAAGAGCGGCCCCGTCGAGGAGGGCAAGGTCGTATCCGGCACCGTCATCCAGCTGACCAAGGACTACGCCGTCATCGACATCGGCTACAAGTCCGAGGGCCAGGTGGCCATCAACGAGTTCGCCCCCGCGCCCGGCCAGGAGCCGCTCGTCAAGGTCGGCGACCGGGTGGAGGTGCTCGTCGAGTCCCGCGAGAACGATACCGGGATGGTCGTCCTCTCCAAGGAGAAGGCCGACAAGATGCGCATCTGGGACGAGATCTCGGCCGCCTGCGAGCGGGACGAGCTCGTCGAGGGCGTGATCGTCGGACGGGTGAAGGGCGGCCTCTCGGTGGACATCGGGGTGAAGGCCTTCCTGCCCGGCTCGCAGGTCGACATCCGCCCGGTGCGCAACCTCGACAAGCTCATCGGCGAGAAGTTCAAGTTCAAGGTCATCAAGTTCAACAAGAAGCGGGGCAACATCGTCCTCTCGCGCCGGGTGCTGCTCGAGAAGGAGCGCGAGGAGCTGAAGAAGGAGACCCTGAAGAACCTGAAGGAGGGCGCCGTCCTGAAGGGGGTGGTGAAGAACCTCACCGACTACGGGGCCTTCATCGACCTCGGCGGCATCGACGGGCTGCTCCACGTGACCGACATGAGCTGGGGCCGCATCGGTCACCCCTCGGAGGTGTTCGAGGTCGGGCAGGAGGTCCGGGTGGTGGTCCTCAAGTTCGACCCGGCGAGCGAGCGGGTCAGCCTGGGCATGAAGCAGATCCAGGAGGACCCCTGGCACCGCGCCGACGAGAAGTACCCCATCGGCACCCGGGTGGGCGGCAAGGTGGTGAGCCTCACCGACTACGGCGCCTTCATCGAGCTCGAGCAGGGGGTGGAGGGGCTCGTGCACGTGAGCGAGATGAGCTGGACGAAGCGGGTGAAGCACCCGAGCAAGCTCGTCAACGTGGGCGACAAGGTCGAGGCGGTGGTGCTCGATATCGATCCCAAGGCCAAGCGCATCAGCCTGGGCATGAAGCAGATCGAGGCCAACCCCTGGACCCTGCTCGAGGACAAGTACCCCATCGGCTCGGTCATCCGGGGCGAGGTCCGCAACGTCACCGACTTCGGGATCTTCGTCGGGGTGGAGGAGGGCATCGACGGCCTGGTACACGTCTCGGACATCTCCTGGAACGAGCGCATCAAGCACCCCGGCGAGAAGTTCAAGAAGGGCGACGTGGTCGAAGCGGTGGTCCTCAACATCGACGTCGAGAACGAGCGCTTCAGCCTCGGCATCAAGCAGATCCAGCCCGATCCCTGGACCACCCTCGCCGAGCGGCACCCGGTCGGCTCGAAGCTCAAGGGCCGGGTGACCAAGGTCACCGACTTCGGCGCCTTCGTGGAGATCGAGCCCGGCATCGAGGGGCTGGTCCACGTCTCCGAGCTGCGCGACGAGCGGGTGGAGAACCCCCGCGACGTGGTGAAGGAGGGCGAGGAGATCGACGTCAAGGTGATCGACATGGACCAGCAGGAGCGCAAGGTCGCCCTGTCGGTGAAGGCGCTCAACCGGGGCGACGACGACTACCACGAGTACCTGCGGCGCCAGGGCGACGGCCGGGCGCGGCTCGGGGACCTCATGGAGAAGTTCAACCGCCGCAAGACCTAGCGAGCCTCCTCTCACCCGGACCGAGGCGGGTGGCGCGCCCCACGAGCCGTGGGCGGGCCGCCCGCTTCGTCGTTCGCGGCCCGGGCCCGCTTTGGGGGGGGCCGCCGGACCAGGCCGTGTTGCGGCGCCCGTCGGCGCATGCTTACCTGTGCGGGTCATGAGCGAAGAGACGCCTCCCAAGGCAGAGAGCGAGCCGTTGCCGACCGCGCCGCCGCCCGGGCCGACCTGGGGCGGGGCGCCGCCTCCGCTACCCCCCGAGAGCTGGGCGAGGCCCGCCGGGCCGCCCTTCCCGCCGCCCGTTCCGCCCAGGCGCGACCGGGCCGCCCTGGCGGTGGTGCTGTTCGTCTTCGGCGGGCTGTTCCTGGTCTTCTTCGCCTTCCTGCTCCTCGCCTACGGGGCGGTGAAGGGGGAGGCGCCGCGGCTCTCGAGCGGGCCGCGCATCGGGGTGGTCGAGCTGAAGGGCGAGATCGGCACCGGGCGCGGAGGCGTCGATGCCGACGAGCAGCTCAAGATCATCAAGCGCTACCTCGACGACGCCGACATGAAGGCGGTGGTGGTCCGCATCGACTCACCCGGGGGGGCGGTGGCGCCGAGCCAGGAGATCTACGACGAGCTGAAGAAGCTCGCCGACAAGAAGACGGTGGTGTGCTCGATGGGCAACCTGGCCGCCTCGGGCGGCTTCTACATCGCCATGGCCTGCCCGCACATCCTGGCCGAGCCGGGCACGCTCACCGGGTCGATCGGCGTCATCAGCCAGTTCCCCAACGTGAAGGGCCTGGCGGAGAAGCTCCACGTCAAGGTGGAGACCCTGAAGAGCGGCAAGCTGAAGGACGCCGGCAACCCGTTCCGGGACATGACCCCCGAGGACCGCGCCTACTGGCAGGCCCTCATCGACCAGGTCTACGAGCAGTTCCTGCAGGCGGTGGTCGACGGGCGCGAGCTGCCCGAGGAGGAGGTGCGCAAGATCGCCGACGGGCGGGCCCTCACCGGCGAGCAGGCCCAGCAGCTCGGCCTCATCGACGAGCTCGGCAACTTCAACGACGCGGTCGACGCCGCCAAGGAGAAGGCCGGGCTCACCGGCGAGCCGAGGCTCATCTATCCCAAGGACGAGCGCACCCGCTTCTTCGAGGAGCTGTTCGGCGAGGTGGTGCACGGGGCCGCCGAGGCGGTCCGCAGCGAGATCCACCACGAGGCGGGCGCGGTGGCCGCGCCCGGCCTCTACTACCTCGCGCACTGAAGGAGCGCGAGGCCTGGGGCCCCTGGCGCCCTCTCCCAGCGAGGGGTCGCCCCGAGGGCCCGGGAGGGGACCGGGGATGGCGAAGGCGAGGAGCGGCCGCCCGAGGCGGGCCCCCGCGGGGCGGGCGAAGGGGGGGCCGGCGCGCCTGTGGGCGCCCTGGCGGCTCGCCTTCATCGAGAAGGGGCCGCAGGAGGGCTGCATCTTCTGCCGCTTCCCCGAGGAGGGGACGGCGGCCGATCGCCAGAACCTCATCGTCCACCGCGCCCCGCGCGCCTTCGCCATCCTGAACCGCTACCCCTACAACTCCGGCCACCTGATGGTGGTGCCGCGCGCGCACGTGGCCCGCTTGGAGGCGCTCTCCCCGGAGGAGTTCCACGCGCTGCACGAGGAGCTCCGCCTGGCCGAGGGGGTGCTGCGCGCAGTGTACCGCCCCGACGGCATGAACGTGGGCATGAACCTCGGCCGCGTCGCCGGCGCCGGCATCGCCGACCACCTCCACTACCACCTCGTGCCGCGCTGGGCCGGGGACACCAACTTCATGCCGGTCCTCTCCGACACCCGGGTGATGGTGGAGCACCTCGACGCCACCTACGAGCGCGTCCGGAGGGGATTCGGGGGAGGGTGATGGCGCTCGGCTGGCTCCTCGCCGCGATCCTGCTCCTCGCCCTCGCCTCGGGGCTCTTGGCGGAGCGGCTCCTGAGGCGCCGGAAGGAGGTGCGCGCCTACCTGCGCGGCGTCCGCTACGTGCTCTCCGACGACCCCGACGCCGCCATCGCGGCCCTCTCCGACGCCGCGCAGCTCGGCAGCCCGGAGGCGGTCGAGACCTACCTCGCCCTGGGCGCGCTCTTCAGGCGCACCGGCGACCTCGCCCGCGCCATCCGGCTGCACCGCAACATGCTGCTCAGGCCCGGGCTCGACCCGGCCCGGCGGGTGGAGGTCGAGCGCGAGCTCGCCACCGACTACCGGCGCGGCGGCATGCTCGACGAGGCGCTCGCGGCCTACCGGGTGCTGGCCGAGCAGGGCGACGAGCCGGCGCGCGAGGGGCTGCGCGACGTGCTCGTCGACCTGGGTCGCCTCTGCGAGGCGGCCGAGGTCCAGCGCCAGATCGCCGGCCCACGCGAGGACCCGCTCCTCGCCCACCTCCTCGCCGCCGAGGCGCGCGCCGAGCTCGCCCGGGACGGCGAGCGGGGCCGCGCCGCGGCCCTGGCGGCGGTGGCGGCCGCGCCGCGCAGCCCGGACGCGCTCCTGGCGCTCGCCGAGGCCGAGGGCGCCCGGGGCGACAGCGGCCGCGCGCGCGAGGCCATCGAGGCGGCGCTGGAGGAGGACCCCCACGCGGCGCTCCTCGCCTGGTCGGCGCTGGCGAGCGCCAAGGACTTCCAGGGCTCGCTCGGCTTCGTCGAGGCGCGGCTGGCCCGCGCAGGGGAGGACGCCGCCCTCCACTACCTGCGGGCGCGCCTGCTGCAGGTCCTCGGCCGGGTGGAGGAGGCGGTGGCCGCGCTGCACCGGGCGCTCGAGTGCGACGCGAGCGGGGAGGTGACCCTCGCCACGCGCGAGCTCTTGCGTGAGGCGAGCGCGCCCGCCCCCGAGCACCTCGCCGCCCGCCACGACCTCCTGGTGGCGGCCCTCACCCGCAAGGCGCGGCCGGTCAAGTGCACCCGCTGCGGGGCCGAGGCGGCCACCCGGCAGTGGCGCTGCCGTCGCTGCGGGGCCTTCGACAGCTTCGCGGCCCCCGCGGCCTCCTGAAGCCCGCGCGGCGCTTGACCGCGGGGGGCGGCGCGCGGCAAGTTCTAGCCCGGGGCGCGGGGCCGAGGGGCCCGACCCCCGCGCCGGCGTCCGAGGGCCGCGCCGGGCGCGGCCTCTCTGGCGCTCGTTTCGGGCCGGCGGTCCCTCGAGGGCGCCGCCAGGCGCGCCTCGTCCTGGGGGAGAGCATGTTCGCGATGACCGCGTGCCTCGCGCTGCTCTTCGCGGCGCCGGAGCAGGGCGAGCTGAGGATCGGGAGCTACAGCGCGCTCTCGGGGAGCTCGGCCCCCATGGGCCTCGCCCAGCACAGCGGGGCGGTCCTGGCCGCCGAGGAGCTCAACGCCGAGGGCGGCGTCCTCGGCCGGAAGGTGGTCATCCTCGACGGCGACGACGAGGCCAGCGCCGAGAGGGGCCAGGCGGTGGTGCGGGAGCTCATCGAGGCGAAGAGGGTCCACGCCATCATCGGCCCCGCCAACGCCGCCTCGGCCAACGCCACCGTGGAGCTCACCAACCGTGCGCACGTCCCGCACATCGTGTGCGCCTCGGCCGGCGCCGTGGTGAACGAGCTGTTCGAAAGGTTCCCGCAGAACTACGTGTTCCGCCTGGCGGCCGGGGACGCCATCCAGTCCAAGATGATGGTGACCGAGGCGTTCGCGGTGCGCCACAAGCGGCGTCCGGCCATCCTGGCCGACGAGACCCCCTACGGGCAGAACGGGCTCGCTCGCCTGAAGAAGCTCCTCGCCGACCGGGAGGTGACCCCGGTGTACGAGGCCAAGCTCAGGATCGGCGAGCAGGACATGGTCCCCTACGTCAGCGCGGCGCGGGCGGCCGGGGCCGACATCCTCCTGCTCTACACGCTCGGCGGGGAGGCGGCCCAGGTCGCCCGCGGGCTCGAGAAGATCGGCTGGCGGGCCGAGCTCATCGGGACCTGGACGCTCTCCTTCCCGGTCTTCCTGAACCACGCCGGCCCCTTCGGCGAGGGGGCGATCTTCCCCCAGACCTTCATCGAGGCGGGCGCCGAGGAGCCCGAGCAGAGGGCCTTCA
>Ga0335081_10009245_pt1 | contig 15850 bp, 16 predicted proteins | sample Lox_Sample_35_FD_206713 | JGI IMG/M metagenome (GOLD analysis project Ga0335081, IMG submission 206713) | Soil microbial communities from Loxahatchee National Wildlife Refuge, Florida, United States - Lox_Sample_3.5 | ecosystem: Environmental > Terrestrial > Soil > Wetlands | place: USA... | reverse complement strand
GAATCCTGCAAGAATATATGAGCTGAGACTGGTCAGCTCGAGCGAAAGATACATCATCAGCAGATTGCTGGCGCCGGTCATGAGCACCATACCGAGTGTGAGCGACATGAGGAGGGCGTAATATTCCCCAAGGTGTCGAATGCCGGATACCAGCTCGCGCGAATTCAGCGAGAAAAGGACGACGAGAAAACTGGCGAGAAGAATGACGACCTTAAAGAACATGGAAAATCCATCCACCGCATACATTTGCGAGAAGATGGAATTGGGTGGAAGAGACGATTCCCGCGAGAGGAGCCATGCGGTGACGAACAATCCCGCAAGCGCGACCAGCGCCGACAATTTGCCGGTCGACCGGTCGGAAAACAGATCGATCAGAATCAGCACAAGAAACGTGACAGCGAGAGCCGCCTCGGGCTGAAAAAGTCGAACACTATAAATTATTTGATCGAGCATCAGATTCCAGGATGAAAAAGGATTACCTTAATGCACCAGCATCACCATACCGCCGCCCTTTGAGACCACCCCGACGAGTGTATTCACTGCGGAGGTGAGAAGGTTGATGGCCGGGGACGGATAGATGCCCAGGAAGATAACAATCACAGCGAGCGGTACAAGCGTAAAGAGCTCCCTCCCGTTGATATCGGGGAGTGATTTCCAGCGCTCAGGAATTGTTCCGAGAAACACACGCTGGAGGGTCCAGAGCATATACCCCGCCGTCAGGATGATCCCGAGCGTCGAGGCGATGGTAATGGAGCGGATGGCTTCTGACTGGAACGCACCGAGGAACGAGAACGCTTCACTAATGAAACCACTCAGACCGGGAAGGCCGAGCGCGGCAAAGAACGCAACCGTCATCACGCCGGCATATTTCGGCATCTGATTCATCAGGCCGCCGAATTCATTCAATCCGCGGGTATGGGCACGATCGTAGATCACCCCCACAATAAGGAAGAGCATTGCGGTGATCGTGCCGTGATTGAACATTTGGAAAACAGCCCCCGTTATCCCCTGCGTGTTGAGCGCCGCCATGCCGAGAACGACAACTCCCATATGACTGATGCTCGAGTACGCGATGAGCTTCTTAAAATCATCCTGAGCCATCGCGCAGAGTGCACCGTAGACAATATTAATAAATCCGAGTATGGCGAGAGGAATCTGATAATGAAGCGTCGCATCGGGGAACATTGGAAAACTGACGCGGAGAATACCGTACGTACCCATCTTCAACAGAACACCGGCGAGAATCACGCTGATTGCCGTAGGGGCCTCGACATGCGCGTCCGGAAGCCACGTATGGAACGGGAAGATCGGCACCTTGATGGCAAATCCTATAAAGAGCGCAATGAAGGCAACATATCTCCAGGATGTGTTGAAGCCTGCCAGGATCGAGCCGGCATCATAATTCGCGGGATTCATCATCGCGAGCATGTTGAACGTGTGCATCTTTTCACCCGTTGCGGGATCGACAACGCTCACGCTGAAATACAACGCCAGAAGTGCAAGCAGCATCAAGACGCTTCCGAAAAGCGTATAGAGAAAGAACTTGATCGCGGCATATTCTCTGCGCGGTCCGCCCCACACGCCGATGAGGAAATACATCGGGAGAAGCATGAGTTCCCAGAACACATAGAAGAGAAAGAAGTCGATCGAAACAAACACACCCATCATTCCGGTATCGAGGAGAAGAAGAAGCGCAAAATATCCCTTCACGGATTTTTCGATTCCCCACGAAGCAAAAACGGCAATAAAGGAGATGATTGCCGTCAGGATCACCATCAGGACACTCAGACCGTCGATCCCAAGGAAATAATCGATATGGACACGCCCGAACCACGCGACGGAAGAAATGTCGATCCAGCTTGCTTTCTCCACGAACTGGAATCCTTCCGGAGTGTTCACACCCGCCATGGTACGGTTGAAGTTCAGATAGATAACCGCCGCAAGGACAACCTGGATCCCTGCCATAACCGCCGCTGTCCAACGGATAAGATTCTTGTTATCCTTCGGAAGGCAGAGAACGATGACCATGCCGATGATCGGCAGAAATGTAATCCAGCTTAAGATGCCCATAGTACGAAACCCCTCAGATTAGCGACGCAGTAAATCCGACAACCCTCATTTTAAAAAGAGGAAAAAGAAAATCATGACGCCCAACAGGACAAACGCAAGATACGTCTGAACTCGTCCGGTCTGCAGTTTTCTCATGAGCGCTCCAAAGAAGCCCGACGTCATGCCGACCCCGTTCACGACTCCATCCACCACATACTTATCGAACCCGCCGGCACCGGACCAGAAGAAAAAGAGTGTCAGCGCACCGCAGAGTATTGCCATGAGAATGGCGCTGACATACGCCTCTTGAGACCAGAACCACTGGCCGGTCCAGAATGCCACTAGTGCCGCAACAAGAATTCCGACCACAAGGAACGCTCCGGCGCTCAGCTTCTTCTCCTTCGCGTGCTCCGAATATCCGAACACAACCGCCAATGTCCAGCTTGCAGCGCCGTTCACAATTCCGTCGATGATATACGTATCAAACCAGCGGAACATTCTGGTAATCCCCAACACTCCTCCTACAACGACTGTCCCATAGAGCTCATCGAAATACCACTTATTCAACAGGAATTTGTACACTCCGCTCAGCCGCGCAGCCCAGGAATCCGCGCTGATCTTTTTCCAATAATAGGTAACAAACGCAAGGAGAATCCCCAGTCCGGCCACAGCGAGCGAGAGAGCCATCGCGGTGTAGTGAACAGTGTGATGGGCTTCCTCGAAAACTCCCGCCCCGGCCGCCTGGACTGCGGCAGGAACGACGGAGGCAGGACGCTCAATGGCATGTGCAAACCATCCATCGGAAGGATCAAGCGGATTTGAAGACCAGAAGATGAAGATGCTGAGCACCGCAAAGATCACGAGCGGTATCGTCATCGTCTTCGGTGATTCGTGAACATGCTCATACCGGTGCGGATCCCGATGTTCGCCAAGGAATGTCAGGATCACGAGCCGGAACATGTAGAAGGCCGTAAGTCCCGCAACGAAAAATCCGATGACCGGAATAGCGTACTGCCCGGTGAGCTGACCGAACGCGAGCGTACCTGCAAGTATGGAATCCTTGCTCAGGAATCCTGAAGTAAGGGGAATTCCGCTTATCGCGAGAGTGTAGATCAGAAACGCGTAAAATGTCACGGGCATTTTCTTCCGCAACCCGCCCATGTTCCGGATATCCTGTGCATCGGTATGATGATCGTTCTGGTGGTGAAGCGCGTGATGCATTGCATGAATCACTGAGCCGGAGCCGAGGAACAATCCCGCCTTGAACATCGCGTGTGTCGCGAGATGGAAAAAGCCGGCCGTATATGCTCCGACGCCGAGACCCAGAACCATGTAACCAAGCTGGGATATCGTTGAGTAGGCAAGAACCTTCTTGATGTCATTCTGGGCGATGGCAATCGTGGCGGAGATAAACGCGGTGATGGCTCCGATGTACGCAATGACCATAAGCGCGTCGGCAGTCATCATCGGGAATGTGCGCGCAATCAGATACACGCCGGCGGCAACCATGGTCGCGGCATGGATTAACGCGCTGACCGGAGTCGGGCCCTCCATGGCATCAGGAAGCCAGACGTGCAGTGGAAATTGTGCCGACTTTCCGATTGCCCCGCAGAAGATCAGAATCCCGGCAGCGGTAAGCCAAGCGTTGCTTCCCATGGGAATCTGTCCCGAACCAATTGCACCGAATATTTCACGGAAACCGAACGTGTGGAACGTGTAATACAGGATCATAATCCCCGTAAACATTCCTACGTCGCCGACCCGATTTACGATGAACGCCTTCTTGGCAGCATCGGACGCGGATTGCTTCTCATACCAGTGGCCGATGAGGAGATATGAGCTCAGACCGACGAGCTCCCACCCCACGTACATGGTGAAAAAATTACTCGTCAGCACGATGACAAGCATTGAAAACGTAAAAATTCCGAGATACGAGAAGTACCGGGAATAACGGACGTCATCGTGCATGTAGCCGATTGAAAACAAATGCACCAGTGAGCTCACGATCGTCACCACTACCATCATGATCGCACAGAGGTTATCGATCGTGATGCCGAGATCGACGTGCAGTGATCCGAGGAGGGGGACATTTCCGAATTCGATCCACGAGAAACCCAGCGTCACTGGCTCTTCAATGGAGAGTTTCTGGAACAGGACAACGAAAGAAAGCACGAGGCAGACAAAGAGGATTCCAGTCCCGAACCAGTCCCCCTGGCGCGGCATCTTCTTCCCAAAGAAGAGCAACACCACAAAACTGAGAAGTGGGAGGAAGAGAATCGTCAGCGAAAGCGTTATGAGGGTAGCTGGTGTCAAAAATTACTCCTTCAGTGTACTCACTTCATCAACGTTGACCGTATGGAACCGTTGGTAAATATTCAGGACGATTGCCAGGGCTATTGCCGCTTCCGCAGCTGCCAGAATGATGACGAAGATGGCAACTGCCTGGCCGTCGAGACGCATCCCCCCATATCGCGCAAACGCTATGAAATTGATGTTCGCGGAATTGAGTATCAGTTCGATTCCCATGAGAACGAGAATTGCATTCCGGCGCGTGATGACGGCAAAAATGCCGAACGAAAAAAGCAATGCGCTGACGATAAGATAATGTATGAGTGTTACGTGCATTTCAGTTGACAGGAATAAACAACTCTGCAATTCATTGTTTGCTCAAGCGGAACCGCTCCTTGCGGGCGATCAGTGCTGCACCAAGGAGTGCGACAAGGAGAACAATCGACGCAACCTCGAACGGCAGGGCAAATGTTGTCATAAAAAGCTCGCCCAGAGAATTTGCCGTCGCCGCCGGAGCCGGAATTCCTTCCACCGTCTTCCAGTCGGTTCCATAGAAAATCCCGCACAGCACTCCAGCCACCATGGCGATGAGAATCGACGCGGGCAAGGTCTGCATGGTGCCGGTTTTCATATCGACGCTGATCACCTTGTTAGTGAGCATGACGCCGAACAGCAGAAGAACCAGAATACCGCCGACATAAATGAGAAGCTGTGCAACCGCTATGAAATCCGCATTCAACAGGACGTAGATACCTGCAACCCCAAAGAACGTGAACAAGAGTGAAAATGCGGAATAGATGATATTCTTCGAGAACACAACGATCATGCCGGACGCCAGCGTCACGACCGCGAAGAAGTAGAAGATGATATCGTAAAGCGTCATATCCGGTTCAGGATGGCGATTGGGCTGGAGGAGACGGTGGCGGATTGCCGGACGGAGGTGCAGGCGCGGGCTGGGCAGCTTTTGCCGCGGCAGCAGCTTGCGCAGCTGCAGCTTTCTTTGCCGCCTGTTCCTTTTCGTATTCTGCCGTTCTTGCCTTGATCTCCGCGGCCTCTGCCGGAGTCACGGTCGCATAATTATAAATGAGATTGTGACGGTCGAATTCGGAGAACTCGTACACGTCCGTCATTTTGATACATTCGGTCGGGCACGGATACACGCACAGCCCGCAGTAACAGCACTTGGCAATGTCGATGTCGAATTGCGTGACCCACAATCTCTTTTTCTGTCCCGTAGACGTCATCCCGAGATCTTCGGTGGGGAGCGACTTCACCGTCTCGATCTTGAAACAGTCAACCGGGCACGCCATATCGCACTGGAAACAGCCGATACAATCATCCATATTGACGTAGAGCCGGTTACGCGCACGTTCAGGGAGTTTCAGCTTCACATCGGGATACTGAATGGTCACTGCGGGAGTGAAAAGATGCATGAATGTCACCTTCATCCCGATCAGGACGGTCCAAATTCCACGATAAATATTTCTGAAATATTCTCTCATCGGTACATTCAGAGCATCAACCAAAATCCGACACCGAGGATACATGCAAACGCCCAGGGCGTGAGCACTTTCCAGGAAACATACATCAGCTGGTCAACGCGGAGCCGCGGAAGTGTCCAGCGCAGCCACATTTGTACAAAAACGAAAAACATGCCTTTCGACAGAAACCAGAAAACGCCCCAGAACGGTCCGCTCAGAAAATCGCCAAACGGACTGTTCCATCCACCCAGGAAGAGCGTCGAGCCAATGGCGGACACGGCAAACATATTGGCATACTCTGCCAGAAAGAACATCGCAAATTTCATCCCGCTGTATTCCGTATGGTACCCTGCAACCAGTTCCGATTCAGCTTCGGGAATATCAAACGGCGTACGGTTTGTTTCTGCAAGAGAGGAAACGAAATAGATGATAAACGCGATGAAGATGAACGGAAATTTCTGGAAGAGGTACCAGTTCCAGAACCATCCGGTTTGTGCCTGATTGATGGTTTGAAGATTGAGTGTTCCCGCAACCATTACCACCGCGAGGAGAGCGAGAGCAGTGGGGATTTCGTAGCTCACGATCTGAGCAGCCGACCTGACAGCACCAAAGAGCGACCATTTGTTATTGGAAGCCCAGCCGGCCATGAGGAGGCCGACGACAACGAGCGAAGATACCGCAATAACGTAAAAGAGTCCGATGTTGATGTTGCTTCCGATATAGGCGCTGCTGAACGGTATCGCCGCGAACGCAGCGTATGAGCCGATGAAGACGAGATACGGTGCAACGAAATGCAATTTCTTATCCGCGGCAGACGGGACGATGTCTTCTTTCTGGATAAGCTTCAGGATATCGGCGAGCGTTTGCGCCCATCCATGCCAGCCGCCGGTACGCATCGGCCCAAGGCGATCCTGCATGTGTGCGGAAACTTTTCGCTCCAGCCAGACTGCAAACAGCGCGTACGGAAGAATCCAGAGAAGAGGAACGACCGCCATGATGACGTAGGTCAGGATGTCGTTGTGAAGGAGATTTTGCAGGACCTGTTCCATACCCTTATCGATCCACCTCGCCAAGGACAATATCGGTACTCCCGGCAATGGCGACAACGTCTGCGATCATCGCACCGCGGCAGATTTCAGGGAGAACGCTCAGATTCACAAACGACGGCGACCGTGCCTTGACCCGGTATGGGCTTGCGGAACCGTCGCTGACAATATAAAATCCGATCTCACCCCGGGCTGACTCGGTCCGGACATACAAATCGCCGGTATTCGGCCGAATCCGTTTTGGAACTGCCGCCTGAACGTCACCCTCGGGCATCTGTTCCAGTGCCTGTTCGATGATGTTCGCGCTTTGCTCCATCTCCCGCATGCGAACCATATAGCGGTCCCAGCAATCGCCGACGGTACCCATCTCACCCTTCCCTACCTCAACTTCCCACTGGAAGCGGTTATAGATGGAGTACGGATCGTCGCGGCGCAGATCCCAGTTCACGCCTGAACCGCGCAGCATCGGTCCGGATGATCCGTAAGCGATCGCAACATCTGCGGGCAGCACACCGACATTCGCGGTTCTCTTGATAAAGATATCGTTAAACGAGAGAAGATCGTTATACTCCTTGATCTTCGGACGGAAGTATTTGCAGAATGCCTTCGCCTTATCGATGAATCCGGGAGGAAGATCATGGGAGACGCCGCCGACCCAGATGTAATTATAGAGGAGACGTGCGCCGCATGTCGTCTCAAAGAGATCGAGTATCCGTTCGCGATCACGAAACATGAAGAGGAAGGGTGTGAATGCGCCGACATCGAGGCCGTATGTTCCGAGTGCGATCAGGTGCGATGCGATGCGCTGCAGTTCCAGCATGATGACACGGATATGCTCGACACGTTCCGGAACTTGGATGCCGAGAAGCCGTTCAACACCGAGCACATAGGAATATTCCATGTTCATCGCCGCCACGTAATCCATCCGGTCACAGTAGGGGATCACCTGCTGGTAGTTCGTCATCGCCTCGCAGTGTTTTTCAAAACAGCGGTGGAGATATCCGATATGAGGGATGACTTCGATGACGATTTCGCCATCGACGACGAGTTCGAGTCGCAGCACACCGTGGGTCGAGGGGTGCTGGGGGCCCATATTGATGATCATTTCTTCGTTCCGGAGAGAACGGCCGGTCGAAGTCTTGAATTTGGGGATGTCGGTTTCGAACATCATTCAATACGGCACTTTCATGCCGCGATAAAATTCAGGAACCTTATAATCTTTCCGAAGCGGGTGGCCATCCCAGTCGTCGGGCAGGAGAATACGGCGCAGGTCAGGATGGCCGGTAAAACGGATACCAAAGAGATCGAACGCTTCCCGCTCGTGCCAGTTTGCGGTGGGCCAAACCGAGCTCACCGAAGGCATCACAGGATTCTCCACGGGAACTTCCACTTTCACGGTGATCTTGTGGCGATGCGTCATCGATGAAAGATTGTAGACCACGCCCAGGAGATTTTTTCCGAGGTCGACCCCGCTCAGGCACATCAAATAATCGAATCGGAGATCGGCATCATCACGAAGGAATTTGGCAATCTCCCCGATCGCCTCTGGCGCGACCTTCACAGACGGATCGGGAACTCCTTCTGTCTTGACCTCGCGGATGCGGTCGGAAAATTGTGCCTTGAGTTTTTCAGAAATTTGCTGGGGAGTCATCCGGCTTCAGGCAGTTTTTTTCACGACACTTTCACTACGGATCTTTTCCTGAAGCTTGATCAGACCTTCCATGAGGGCCTCAGGGCGGGGCGGGCAACCAGGAACATACACATCGACGGGAACCACGCGGTCGACGCCTTTCAGAACATGATACCCGTGTTCCCAATAGGGACCGCCGCAGTTCGAACAGCTTCCCATTGAGATGACATACCGCGGCTCAGCCATCTGGTCGTAGAGGCGTTTGATGCGCGTAGCCATTTTCAGCGTAACGGTACCAGCAACGATCATGACATCGGATTGACGCGGGGTGGCGCGGGGGATAACACCAAAGCGGTCAAAGTCGTAGTGTGAAGCCGCAGCAGCCATCATTTCAATTGCGCAACAGGCCAGACCAAACTGCATCTGCCAGATTGACGACAAACGCGCCCAGTTCAGGAGGTTATCGAGAGAGGTAACGATGACATTGCTGTTGTTGAACTGCTTATCGAGATACCCCATACGCGGTTCAGTTCAAGGTAAGTCAGAGTGCAATTTCGTGGTACTGTTCTTCAGCAGAAGAAGCGGGAGTTCCGGAAACCGACGGAATATTCGGCTCCGGCTTATCCCAATCGAGGTCGCCCTTCACCCACACATACGCATATCCAACAAGGAGGATACCGAGGAAGATGAGCATTTCGACGAATGCATACATTCCGAGGTTCCGAAAAACAAGAGCCCAGGGAAAGAGGAACACGACTTCTACATCAAAGACGAGAAAAATCAGTGCGATGACATAAAACCGGATATTAAAGCGGACCCAGGAATCTCCGACGGGGTCCTCTCCACATTCATACGACGTCAACTTGCTCGGATACCACCGCTTGGGCCTCACAAACCAGGCCGCAACGAGTCCGCCCGCCACAAAAATCCCACCGATGAGGAAGAAAATAAAAATTCGTCCGAATTCAGTAAGCATCAGCAGTGAATGGAGAAGGATTTAGTTCAACTTAATCTCAGAGAGCGCTTGAATATAGGAAGAAATCGTTTGAAAGTCAAAATAGGTTACGATGACTTTACACAGCCGGTGCAACAGTTCGCGCAAACGGCCAGAAAAAATTTTCTTGACTTTTATTTTCGTGCATCGTATACTTTGTATGAGCATCGTAGTGAGACCCACGGTTTCTAACTTCGCCTCCCAAGTTGGAATGCCAACCTCACACGATGCTCGTTTAATTTTACCCTACTCAACACATCCCGGAAGTATCGTTCACTTCGGAACCCATTCCTTTTCCGGTGTATCGCCAAGCATATTCGAGTATCGTGCAAGAATGAATAGAAGATCGGAAAGCCGGTTAAGAAAAACCTGAGGATCGCTGGAGAGAGCCTCCTTCTGACCGAGTCGGACGATGATCCGTTCCGCTCTCCGGCAGACTGTGCGCGCAACATGAAGCATCGCGGCAGTTCGATTTCCTCCCGGAAGGATGAAATGAACCAGCGGCGGGAGCTGCGGCTCAAGGTCGTCAATATGTTTCTCTAACCGTGTTATTTCATCGGTAGTAATTCGCGAGATTGGCGCCTTTTCCGGTGCCGCGAGATCGGCTCCCAGCGTGAAGAGATCCAGCTGTATTTCCTCGAGCAGCACATCGATGTTTCTGACCGTGTTGAACGAACGGCATACGCCGAGCACGCTGCTCAATTCATCCACCGTACCGTACGCCACAATGCGCAGTGCGTCCTTCCGGACGCGTTTGCCTCCGTGGAGAGATGTTTCTCCTTTGTCTCCTGTCTTTGTGTAGATTTTCATCGGCAAGATTAGTTGCCGCTGCAGGTGATAATGCGGACTGTCGCTCCGAGAATTCCCACCATCGTCACCGGATCACCCGGCCGGGTGTAGATACACTGCATCTGATTCTGTATCGACAGCATCTGCCGGACCCATGTTGTACCGCCGTCAGTCGTGTGGAGGAGTCCACCGACGCTCCCCGAGACAAAGCCATGGAGAGAGTCAACGAATGAAACCGCAAAGAGGCCGGTAAAGACCGTACTGTTTTGTGACAGCCAATCAGTGCCGGCATCGTTCGTGTGAAGTATTGTGCCATTGTCACCGCTGATGGTTGCTATATTCGGCCCCGACATGGAGACGGCGTAAAGGGTGACATTCGTGGTGCTGTTTTGTTTCACCCATGAGACTCCCCCATCCGTCGACCAGAGAACCGAGCCATTCAATCCTACGGAGACACCCGCGTTCGCATCCGCAAATGCAACACCATTCAGATTGGTGGTTACTCCCGAAGTCATCTGAAACCAGTTGTTTCCGCCATCGGAAGTCCGAAGGATCACGCCGCTCGAACCAACCACCACCCACACGGATGAGCCGAGCCACGCAACAGACATGAGGCCTTTCGTGGTCCAGCTGGTTTGTCCGAACCAGGAGCTTCCCTGGTTGGTGCTCTTCAATATGATTCCTCCTGATCCGACCGCAATTGCTGTGTTGCCGGAATCCGTCGCAACACCGCGCAAATCCGATGTCGTAACTCGCGGGATCGTATCCCAGACAACACCCGAGCTTGTCGTTCGCAGCATAATCCCGTTGCTTCCGACGATCATCCCGGTAGCACCATCAAAGTACGTCACTCCGTAGAGCGTCTCGCGGGAATGGACGGTTTGGACAATGACGGAATCGAACGGGGTGGTTGCGGACGACTGTGAAGATGTTGCCGAGATGCCGATGGAATTGTATGCAAAAACCCGGTAGGCATACGTTGAGGAACAGAGAAGACCGACATCTTCGAACTGTGTAATGGCTCCGATCGTACTGTCGAGGATTCGCCACGCCGTATCGATGCCGAAATAGCCCTTCCGTTCGACGACAAATCCTCCCGCACGGTTGGAGGTGTCCTTCCATGTCACATCAATGACCGTGGGCGATTTGGCAGTCGCCTTCACAGACGCCGGTGTTGCCGGCGGTTTGTGTGAACTGTCAATGGGCGGGAGCTGCTTCGATGAATCCGTCGGCGTGCCGGTCTTGCACGAAGCCAGGATAAGCATCACCGATGCAAACAGTGCACCAGCCAATAAGAGGTTTTTCATGGGGAAACGATTACTCCGGTGGGCATCCTCTGTCGAGGAGCCGACGCGTCACACTTTCCTGCCGCCTTTCATAAAGTGCGGCAGGTCATGATAGAAGTGCACGACGGTTTTGATCCCGTTAAGAAAATTGTTGAGTGTCATGAACTCGTCCGGCGCATGGGCATTCTCGTCCGGAACACCAAATCCGAGCAAGACCGTATCGAGACCGAGGAGTTCCTTGAATTGTACTACGATAGGTATGGAACCACCCTCACGCTGGTAGAGCGGTTTCTTTCCGAATCCTTTTTCCAGTGCCGAAACTGCCGCGCGCACACCCGGACTGTCGATCGGGGTGATCGCCGCCTCCCCTCCGTGGAGATTCCGCACATTAACTTTCGCACTTTTCGGCGCTATTTTCTTCATATGACGTTCGAACAGTGACGCGATTTTCCCGGCCTTCTGATCGGGAACCAGACGCATGGAAATTTTTGCCTTCGCCTTCGACGGGAGTACCGTTTTGGCACCATCTCCCGTGAACCCTCCCCAGATTCCGTTGCACTCGAGCGTGGGCCGCGCCCAAAGCCGCTCGAGCGTTGTGAATCCCTTTTCGCCGTAGAGAGTTTTTACCCCCAGATCGTTTGCATAGCTTTTGTCGCTCCATGGAAGTTTCCGAAATGAGGAACGCTCCTGCGGGGTCAGCTTGCGCACGTCGTTGTAGAATCCCGGGATCGTGATTTTGCCATTCTTGTCGTGAAGAGATGCAATCATCTCCGCGAGTGCCTGGATGGGATTGTGAACCGATCCTCCGAAAGATCCCGAATGGAGATCGCGGTTCGGACCGATCACCTCCACCTCCATATACGCGAGTCCGCGAAGACCATAGCATACTGAAGGAATATCGTGCCCGTACATGGAAGTATCCGAGATGACGACAAGGTCGGCTTTCAGGAGGTCTTTGTGATCACGTACAAACGCTTCGAGATGATCGCTTCCGATTTCTTCCTCGCCTTCAATGATGAATTTCAAATTGACCGGGAGCTTGCCCTGATTTTTAAGGCAGGCCTCGATACCCTTGATATGGATGAAGACCTGGCCTTTGTCATCCGCCGTTCCGCGTGCGTAGAGGCGGTTGTTGCGGACGGTCGCCTGGAACGGCGGCGAAGTCCAGAGTTCTACCGGATCAACCGGCTGCACATCATAGTGTCCATAGAGAAGGAGTGTCGGTGCACCGGGCGCGTGAAGCCAATCCGCATAAACGATCGGGTGACCGGGCGTCTGGAAGGTCTGGGCATTTTCCATCCCGATGCCGCGAAGATGGTCGACAAGCCAGGATGCGCAACGCTGGATATCCGGCTTGTTCTCCGGGTTTGTACTGATGCTCGGTATTGCAAGGAGCGTGGTCAGCTCGTCGACATACCGTGAACTATTTTGCTCGATGTATCCGAGAATTTTATCCATTGTCTGAAGCAGATTTTAGGAAGTCGTGGGGAGATGGGTGAACTCAAATCAAATATAACAATCAAGGGATGGAGTTGCAAGTAGCGATTTAGGCACAGTTCTTGCCCCTTATCCTCTGCAAGAGATTCAAATCCTTGAAAGTAGAGCGACATTTGAGTATCTTATTCAAGGATTATTATCAGGCGTGAAATGCGCGTTCTCATTACTGGAATCCAAATACTTCTTCCGTTTCTGTATTTCTGCACGATCTGGGCATATGCCCGATCTTTTTTCAGCAGTATTCGGATCGCTGGCACTCTCAAGACCCCCCTTCTGATTTCAATAATCGTCGTTCACGCGTTCTACATTATCTTGCGGACCTTTGTCTTCGGGCACCCGCCGATCACGTCAATTTTTGAAATTCTGACGCTGATTGCATTCACCATCACCCTCGTCTACGGATATATTGAATTCAAGACCGCAAACAGCTCGACGGGATACTTCATACTCATCCTTCCATTCTTTTTCCAGGTCGTTTCGTCACTCTTCATCAAGGAGGGCTCCGAAATCCCGACCATGCTGCAGAGCACGCTCCTGGGTTTTCACGTAACCAGCGCGCTCCTCGGGTATGCCGCCATTACGATTTCCGCGGTGTATGGATTCCTCTACCTCATGCTGTATCATGACATCAAATCAAGTCAATTTGGATTGATCTATAAGCGGCTCCCGAATCTAGAGGTGCTCGAGAGGATGAGTTTTACGGCAACAATTTTCGGCTTTCTCCTTCTGACCGTTGCCATCATCGTCGGACTCGTCTGGCTTCCGCGTGTACTCGGCGTTATTCCTTACACCGATCCGAAGCTCTTCGGAACGATGGCCATCTGGTTAATTTACGCCGTGGGTCTCACTGCAAAGAAAGTAGTCGGCTGGCAGGGAAAGCGCATCATTGTCCTTTCAATGTTCGGATTCGTTATCGCGATGTTCTCCATGACGATCATCAACATGTTCTTCAGCGGATTTCACAGGTTCTATTGAGATGAACGCAACTCCACAACAGAGCGGGAGCTTGACGGGATGAACATTCACTGCCTCGGCATCAGTCATCACACGGCAGCGATCGAGATCCGCGAGAAGCTTTGGTTCTCACTGGGAGAGATTCCTCCATTTCTCTCCTCGCTCAAGGCGAAGTACATGAGCGAGGCAGTGCTGGTTTCAACCTGCAACCGGACAGAACTGTATTACATCCCGCGCGAAAACTCTCTCAACGGAACACCGGTGTGGAAGATGCTCGCACAGGCGAAAGGAGCTCCGCAGGAAGTCGGAGAACAGCACTTCTATCTGAAGTCATCGGCAGATGCGGTCGAGCACCTTTTCCGCGTTGCATCGGGGATTGATTCAATGGTCCTCGGAGATGTTCAGATCCTCAGTCAGATGAAAGATGCATTCAGTTCGGCGCAGGAGCAGCATTGTACGGGAACGATTACCAATCGTCTCTTCCATACAGCTTTCCATGTGGGAAAACGCGCACGTACCGAAACGGAAATCGGCGAAGGGGCGGTCTCCATCAGTTATGCCGCCACAGAACTCGCCTCAAAAATCTTCGAAGACCTTTCGAAGCGCACAGCGCTTCTGATTGGAGCCGGGGATACGGGCAAACTGACGGCGAAGCATCTCGCCGGACGAAATCTCGGACAACTCCTCATCACCAATCGGACTCGGAGCCGGGCTGAAGAACTCGTCGCACAGCTCGGAGGGAAGGTCGTCGACTTCGAGCGTTTCCCCGCCGAGTTGCCTTCAGTAGACATCGTGATCAGCTCCGTCGAAGCACCAAAATATATTCTCACTGCTGGCGACCTCCATCTCGTCATGAAACAGCGGGGCAACCGTCCGCTCTTCCTGATCGACATCGGAGTTCCGCGAAACATCGATCCTGCGGCAAACAGGATCGGCAATGTTTTCCTCCACGACATCGATGCCCTCAATCAGATTGTCGACCAGAATCTTGCTCATCGCAAGGAGGAGATTCCAAAAATCGAACAGATCATCCGCGAGGAAACCGGAGAATTTTCCGCATGGGTGGGCGGACTCGAGATCAATCCCACAATTCAGCAGCTGCGCGATCATTTCGAGCTCATTCGGCAGGAAGAAGTCGGAAAGCATCTTCACCATTTCACCGCCGACAAGCGGGAAGAGGTGGAATTGCTGACGAAACGTATCGTCAACAAACTTCTCCACACGCCGATGGTCACGCTGAAATCGACCGATGAACCTGCAGGTACGGAGGACACACGCGCAAAGCTCTCGATGCTCCGGCACCTCTTCGGCCTTGATAAGAAGAGCCGTCCATGAAGATAGACCGTGAGGTGATCATCGGCAGCCGCGGAAGCCAGCTCGCCCTCTGGCAGGCGGGATGGGTCAAGGAGCAACTTGAGCATCATTTTCCCTCTCTGAAACCGGAAATCAGGATCATCAAGACAACCGGCGACAAGATTCTTGATTCACCTCTTTCACGCATCGGGGATAAAGGACTCTTCACAAAAGAGATTGAGCACGCTCTTCTCAATCACGAAATTGATATCGCCGTTCACAGTCTCAAGGATCTTCCGACCATTCTTCCTGCCGGCCTGTCTATCGGCGCAATAACTAAACGCGAAGATGTCCACGATGTATTTATTGCCCATCCCCGCAAACAACACAGAAAGTTCGCCGATCTTCCGGTTGGTGCGATGATAGCAACCGGAAGCCTCCGCCGCAAGGCCCAGCTGTTAAGCTGGCGAAAAGACATCCGGATTATTGATTTCCGGGGAAATCTGAATACGCGCTTCGCCAAACTCGAATCCTCCGATTGG
>Ga0335081_10009244_pt1 | contig 15850 bp, 13 predicted proteins | sample Lox_Sample_35_FD_206713 | JGI IMG/M metagenome (GOLD analysis project Ga0335081, IMG submission 206713) | Soil microbial communities from Loxahatchee National Wildlife Refuge, Florida, United States - Lox_Sample_3.5 | ecosystem: Environmental > Terrestrial > Soil > Wetlands | place: USA... | reverse complement strand
TGCAGCTCATCAACGACATCGCGAGCCAGACCAATCTCCTGGCGCTCAACGCCACGATCGAGGCGGCGCGCGCCGGCGAGGCCGGGAAGGGCTTCGCCGTGGTCGCGAGCGAAGTGAAGGCGCTCGCCACTCAGACCGGCAAGGCGACCGAGGAGATCGCCGCGCAGATCTCGGCGATCCAGTCCGAGACCAATGCCGCAGTCGCGGCGATCAAAGGCATCGGCTCCACCATCACCGAGATCAACGAAGTCTCGAGTTCCATCGCCTCGGCCATCGAGGAGCAGGGTGCCGCCGCGCGCGAGATCACGCGCAACACACAGGAGGCCGCCCACGGCACCGGCCAGGTTACGTCCAACATCACCAGCGTCAGCGAGAGCGCCGGCAAGACCGGAAACCTCGCGAGCAACGTGCTCTCGGCCGCGACCGGATTGGGCGGCCAAGCCGAAAAGCTGCGCCACGAGGTCGATGGCTTCCTGCAGGGCGTTCGCGCCGCCTAGGTTGGCTTAGAGAGCATCCGCCGTATAGGCGGAACCGCGGGCAGTTCCGTCCCGGAACCCCAGCTGAAGATGCGCGATGGTCGGTTCGCGCCGGCGATCGCTAGCGAAACCCTAGCTCAATCCGCGCCGCTGGGGCGGAGCTCCGGCAGCGTCGGATCCTCAAGCGTCGCCGCCAGCGCGTGGCGCTCGCCGTCGATCTCGCGGCTGCTGCGGAGGCCGAGCCGCGCGAGCAGCAGCGCGGCCGGCGACCAGCCCCAGAGCGCGTATTGGCCGACGGTCACGACGGCGATCGCCGTCAACGTGGCGAAGGCGCGGTCGACTGCGATCGCCAGTACCGCGCCGCTGAAACCAAGGGCGGCCGCGCCCCAGAGCAGCGCCCGCTCCTGATCGAGCTCGCGGTCGAGCCGGCGCAAGCGCGCGGTGACGGCAGGGACGGGGGTGTTCTCGGGACGGCGGCTCGACATGGCGAAATGTTCTCCTCGGGCGGGCGCGGCATTCTTGCCGCCGATCCGCTGAAATAAGGTTAACGGGCTGCAAAAATCAGCGCCCAGCGCTAACATGCCGCACATGCCCCCAGACGCCGCGCCGCCGTCGCTGCCGCTCTCGGGGCTCCGCGTCCTCGAATTCACCCAGAACATCATGGGGCCCTCGGCCGGCCTCGTTCTCGCCGATCTCGGCGCCGATGTCGTGAAGGTTGAGCCGGCGCCGGGCGGCGACCCGACGCGGCGCCTGAGCGGCTTCGCCGCGGGATTCTTCGGCTATTTCAACCGCAACAAGCGGAGCCTCGCCATCGACTTGAAGCAGCCGCAAGGCCTAGCGCTGGTGCATCGCCTCGCGGGCGATGCCGATGTGGTGATCGAGAACTACGCCCCCGGCACCATGGATCGCCTGGGCTGCGGCTACGCGGCGCTCTCAGCCGCCAATCCACGCCTCGTCTATTGCGCGCTCAAGGGCTTTCTCTCCGGGCCTTACGAGCATCGTCCGGCGCTTGACGAGGTCGTGCAGTTCATGGGCGGCCTCGCCTACATGACCGGGCCCAAGGGGCAGCCGCTCCGCGCCGGCACTTCGGTCGTCGACATCATGGGCGGCGCCTTTGCCGCCATCGCCATTCTGGCGGCGCTGCGCCGGCGCGACCTCACCGGCAAGGGCGAGCTCGTCAAGAGCGCGCTTTTCGAATCTACCGTCTTCATGATGGGCCAGCACATGTCGGGTGAGGCGATCACCGGCGAGGAGGTGCCGCCGATGCCGGTCCGGCGCGGAGGCTGGGGCATCTACCAGACCTTCGCCACCGCCGATCGCGACCAGATCTTCGTCGGCGTCACCAGCAACAACCATTGGACGCGTTTTTGCGAGGTCTTCGAGCGGCCCGATCTGCTGGCCGATCCGCGGCTTGCCAGCAACGAGGACCGCGTCGCCGCGCGCCCTTGGATGCTGCCGATCATCGCCGAGCTGCTGCAACGCTTCACCAAGGCCGAGATTGCCCTGCGCTGCGAGCGCGCGCGCATTCCCTATGCGCCCGTGGCCAAGACCAGCGACCTCTTCGCCGATCCGCATCTGCTGGCAAGCGACGGTCTCGTCGACGTGGCGCTCCCGGGTGCGGTGCGAGCGATGCTGCCGCGCCTGCCGATCGAGCTCGGCGGCGCGCGCCCCGGCCTCTATCGCCAGCCCCCCCGCCTCGGCGAGCACAGCCGAGAGATCCTCGCCGAGGCCGGCGTCGATGCGGCGGAGATCGAAGAATTGGCGCGCGCTGGCGTTATCGCCGTGTAAGAAAAAGCTGCTGCGCTGACGCAGTGCTACTTGTCCAAGCCACCGCTCTCAATGTGGCCTTCTATATTTCCCCAACGTCCCGCCGCGCATCACCGAGCCCGGCAGCGGATGGCCGACGATCTCCTCGGCGAGCTGCGCCGCGGCGATCAGCTTCTCGATGTCGATCCCCGTCTCGATCCCCATCTCCTCGCACATGAAGACGAGATCCTCGGTGCAGACATTGCCCGCCGCGCCCTTGTGGCCGGCAAAGGGGCAGCCGCCGAGGCCTGCGACCGAGGCGTCGAAGCTGGTCACGCCCATCTCGAGCCCGGCATAGGCGTTGGCAAGGCCGAGGCCGCGCGTATCGTGGAGATGGAGATTGAGGCGAAGCTCGGGCCAACGCTCGCGCACCGCGCCGATGACGCGCCTGATGCTCTCTGGCGTCGCCCAGGCCATGGTGTCGGCGAGCGAGAGCGAGCGGATGGCAAGACCATGCGCCGCGGCGATCTCATGGCCCAGCGCCACGGTGTCTAAGAGCGTCGCCACGGGGATGTCGCCGGCGAAGTTGCAGCCGAAGGCCGCCATGATCGAAATGCCCTCGACCGGGATGCCCCGCGCCTGGAACATCTCGATCTGCGCATGCTGCACGCGCGTGTTTTCGGCGAGATCGCGGTTCTGGTTGCGGCGCATGAAGGGCTCCGAGGTGCAGAGCGAGATGGTGCCGCGGAGCGACAGCCGCTCCGATAGCGCGATCGCGCGCTCCAACCCCTTCTCGTTGAGCCAAAGCGCGGTGTAGCGGACGCCGTCGCGCTTGCGGTAGCGCTCCACCACCGTCTCCGCATCGGCCCAGCCGGGGACGCGCTTGGGATTGACGAAAGAGGCGATCTGGATGCGCCGGAGGCCAGTCGCCGAAAGCGCGTCGATGAGCGCGATCTTGCGCTCCGTCGCAATCGGCCCTGGCTCGATCTGGAAGCCCTCGCGCGGGCCTTCCTCGCGGATATCGACATGTTGTGGCAAATCGCTCATTCCACTCTCCTCACGCTTCCTCGCGCCCTCCATCCTAGGCCGGCAGCCTTGCGTCAGCCAGATCGCCAGCCTGCTTTACCTGCCGCTATGCATGTGGAAACATGCTGGCACCCAATCGGTCGTCAGCGCCGAGCGGAGGGAGGAAACTCATGGCTACCGCGTCCGCGGTGACGATCGCCGCGCGTATCGACCGCTTGCCCACGACCAGCTTCGTGCGTCGCCTCATCATTCTCATCTCGTTGGGCGGCTGGTTCGAGTTCTACGACCTTTTCTTCACCGCCGCCGTCGGTGCCGGTCTGGTGAAGAGCGGGCTCTTCAAGATCGGCCCCAATCCGCTCGAAACCGGCAGCCTCGCGAGCTTCGTCGCGGCGCTCTTTACCGGTCTCTTCATCGGCACCATCGCCTTTTCCTGGCTTTCCGACCGTTTCGGCCGGCGCTCGATCTTCACCTTCGCGCTGCTGTGGTATTCGATCGGCTCCTTCATCCTCGCCTTTCAGCAAACGGCGGCTGGTGTCGATCTCTGGCGCATGATCGCCTGCATCGGCCTGGGCGTCGAGCTCGTCAATGTCGACACCTACGTCTCGGAGCTTGTGCCGAAGGAGCGGCGCGGGCCTGCTTTCGCCTTCAACCAGGCGATCATGTACACCGCCGTGCCGACCATCGCGCTCCTCGCCTATCTGATGGCGCCGCCCTGGACCTTCCTCGGCCTAGAGGGCTGGCGCTGGGTCGTCATCATCGGCTCTCTAGGCGCGGTGGTGATCTGGTGGATCCGCCTCAGCCTGCCGGAATCGCCGCGCTGGCTCGCCCAGCACGGCCATTTCGAGGAGGCCGACCGCATCGTCACCGGGATGGAGCAGGTAGCCATCGCCGAGACCGGGCAGCCGCTGCCGGCGCCGCATCTCGTCGAAGGCGAGGCCGAGACGAAGCGCGGGCGCTGGGTCGAGATGTGGGACGACCAGTATCGCGGCCGCACCATCATGCTGGTTATCTACAATCTCTTCCAGACGATCGGCTATTACGGCTTCCAGGCGTGGGTCCCGCAATTCCTCATCTCCAAGGGAATCAGCGTCACCACCTCGCTCGAATACACCTTCATCATCGCCTGCTCCAATCCCTTGGGGCCGCTCATCGGCATCTGGTTCGCCGACCGCTTCGAGCGCAAATGGCAGATCGCCTGGGCAGCGATCGGCATCGCCGCTTTCGGCCTGCTGTTCGGGTTCCAGAGCAACGAGGGGCTGCTCATCCTCTTCGGCATCCTCATCACGCTCTGCGCCAACTGGCTCTCCTTCTCTTTCCACGCCTATCAGGCCGAACTCTATCCGACCCGCATCCGCGCCCAGGCGGTGGGCTTCGTCTATTCCTGGAGCCGCTTCAGCACCATCTTCTCGCCCTTCATCATCCAGTGGTTCCTCGGCAACTACGGCCCGCCCGGCGTCTTCGGCGTGATCGCCACGGCGATGGTCATCGTCTTCATCGTCATCGGCTTCTTCGGCCCCAACGTTACGCGGCTGCGGCTGGAGGCGATCGCGACCTAGTCCGCGGGGAGCGGCGGCGCCGCGCCGAGCCGCCGATAGAGCGGCTTCAACGCCGCCGGCAGCACATAGATCGGCAGCTGCACTGCGGCGAAGAAGAGCGAGAGCTCCGGCCTAACCGCGCTGCCGAGTGTGGCCCAGACCACGGCCATGTTGTTGTTGCCGCCGATGAGCCCGATGGTGAGCGCGGGAATGCGCGGTTGCCAGGCGAAAACGAGGAAGCTCAGGAGCTGCAGCGCGAGGCTCGCCAGCAACGCGATGCCGGCATAGAGCAGCACCTGACCGGGATGCTCGATGAGAAGCGCGCCGATGCCGTCCATGATGGCAACCGCAAAGAGCAGCAGGAAGAGCACGTTGAGCCCGCTGAGCTCGAGGCGATGGCGGCCGAGGCGGGTGGTGCCGATGAGCACGCGGAGCGCCGCCGCCGCAAGCGCCGCGCCGCCGACGAAGAGCGCCAGGTTCTGCATCAGCGGCCGGATGCCGATGGCGAGATCGAGCCCGATCAAGCCCAGCACCAGCGGCGGCAAGGTGAGCGGCATGAGGAAGGTGCCGGCTACCATCACCAAGAGCGCCAGCGCCCCGTCGAGCCCCAGCAGCAGCGCGATCGCCGCCACCGAAATGAGCGGCGGCGACGCCGCCCAGAGCACCAGCGCCTGCGCCAGCCCCGTCGGCAGCTCAAGCGCCTTCGTTGCCAGCGCGGTCGCCACCGGCACGCCGATCAGCGTCCACAGCAGCACCAGCGCCAGCAGCCCCGGCCGCCGCGCCTGCCGCGCCAGCGTCGGCCAATCGATGCTGAGAAAGCTCGTCGTCGTCAGGAGAAACACGAAGAGCCGAAGCGCCGGATGCAGCAGCGCGGCGAGCGGTGGCAGCAGCAGCCCGATGAAAAGGCTGCCCGCCAACAGCGACGTGCCGTGGCGTCCGAGATAGGCGAGGAGCCGCAGCATCGCCCGCGCCGTTCAGGCGGGCGCGCGCGGCTGAAGGCCCATCCGGCGCCCTGCCTTCTCCGGCCAGGGGAGGCGCCGATGGGCCGCCGCCAGCGCCTCGATCCGCGCCAGGGTCGCTGCAGGCCACGGCGCCGAGCGGCGCGTCGCGAAGTCGATGTGAATCATCATCAACTCGTTGGTCGCCGCCAACCATCCCGCCTCGGCGTGATACATGGCGTGGAAGAAATGAAGGCGCTTCTGGTCATGGCCGAGGATCTGGGTGGTGACGCGAAGCGGGTCGCCCGCATGCACCTCGCGGTCGTAGGTGACATGCGCCTCCAGCACGAAGACCATGCCCAGGCGATGCTCGACATAGCGCCAATCGACGCCGAGCTGCTCGCACAGCGTGTCGGTCGCATGGTCGAAGGCGACGACGTAGTAGCCGACATTCATGTGCCCATTGCCGTCGATCCATTCGGGCTTGACGCTCTCGCGGTGGCGGTCGAGGGGCGCTTCGAGGGCGAGCTCGGGGAGTGGGTAGGGGAAGCTCATGGGCGGGAGAAATAGGCCTTGGCAACGATTTCGCAAGGAAGCTTCGCCATGCTCCGTAAGGGGGTGCGGCGGTAGGCGCCGCTCGCCCGCGACGCAAAGGGCCAAGCGATGGCTCAGGCCGACGATGTCCGGCAGGCAAGGGATTTCTCCGAGGCGGCGCTGGCCGGCATGATCGCCCATGACGTGCCGCCGACGCCCGAGAACTATGCGGTCTGGTACGCCTATGCGAGCGGGCTTCTGCCCGAGCTGAAGCGCACCATCGACATCCTCGTCTCGAACCAGCAGGAATTCACGCCCTCGACCAATGCCGAGCTCTATAGCCGGTTCTGCGACACCGGGCGGCATTTCAACCTGTTGCAGGAAACCGGCGGGCGCCTGCAATACGCGGTCGACCAGGCGGCGCGCTACTTGAAGACGGCATCGGGCGAAGCCGCCGCCTTCGGCAAGACCCTCGGCCAATATTCCAGCGAGTTTGGCGCAACGCCCGGCGACGACGAGCTCCGCGCCGTGCTTTCCGGACTCATCCTCGAGACCGAGCGCATGGCCGAGCGCAATCGCAGCCTCGAGAACCGGCTCAGCCAATCCTCGGGCGAGATCGCCGAGCTCCGCCAGAATCTCGAGGTCGTCCGCCGCGAGTCGCTGACCGATGCGCTCACCGGCATTCCCAACCGCAAATTCTTCGATACGCGCTTGCGCGAGGCCGCCGCCGACGCCATGGAGACCGGCGAGGCGATGAGCCTCCTCATTCTCGACATCGACCATTTCAAGCAGTTCAACGACAGCTTCGGCCATCAATTGGGCGACCAGGTGCTAAGGTTGGTGGCGCGCACCCTCACCGACAGCGTCAAGGGTCGCGACACGCCGGCGCGCTATGGCGGCGAGGAGTTCGCCATCGTCCTGCCGCAGACCCGGTTGAAGGATGCCAAGGGCCTGGCCGAGCAGATCCGCCGAACCATCATGCGCCGGCGCATCGTGCGCAAGAACACCGGCGATGACTTCGGCACCATCACGCTCTCGATCGGCGTCAGCTGCTACCGCCCTGGCGAGCAGCTCCTGGAATTGGTGCGCCGCGCCGATGCCGCCCTCTACCAAGCCAAGCGTGGCGGCCGCAACCGCGTCGTCGACGAAGACGCGGTCGAGGTGGGGCAGCCCGCTTAGTGCTTTGCGGCGCGTCGGTAAGAATAGGGAGATGAGGGGGATGGCGGGGAATGACCGGGAATGATGGGGAATGACGGGAGCCCATCCCGATCTCACCCGAATCTGATCCCGTCTGGTACAAACTGCCGCGGCACCTCGTTGAAAACGCATTCGCGGGCGGTGGCGAGCTTCCCCCCATCCCCCATCGTCCCCCTCATCTCCATCTATTTTTCCTTCGCCAGCGCCGCGAGCGCCGGTCCGCTGATACGATAGGGCAGCCAGCCCGCATTCTGACGGATGCCGAGCCGCTCGTAGAAGGCGCGCGCCGGATTCCAATCGAGGACGGAGAGATCGAGCCGGCGATAGTCGCGGGCCAACGCCAGCCGCGCCAGATCGACGATGAGCGCGCGTCCGACGCCGTGGCGTCGCGCTCTCTCCTCGACGTAGATGTCCTCGAGATAAAGGCCGGGCCGGCCTTCCCAAGTGGAATATGTGGCGAAGAAGAGCGTGAAACCCACGGGCTGGCCGGCGAGCCACGCAAGCCGTGCCTCGAAGCGTGGTACCGGACCGAAGCCGTCGCGCAGGAGGTCGGCCTCGCTCGCCATGACCTGGTCGCTTGCGTGCTCGAATTCGGCGAGCGCGCGGATGAGGCGCAGCAGCGTGCCGACATCGGCCGGCGTGGCGCCGCGGATCTCGAGAACGCTCATGGCGTGGCGCTTCCCGGCCAGAGGGGCAGCCAGCCAGTCCAGGCGAGCCAGGCCACGGCGAAGCCCATCGAGAGCAGCGTGATCGGCACGCCGGCCCGGGCGTATTCGGCAAAGCCGATGCGGACGCCGTAGGCCGCGCCCTGCTCGACGACGATGAGATTGCTGAACGAGCCGACCAGCAGCAGGTTGCCGGCGAGCGAGGAGAGGAGGGCCAGCGCGTAGAGGGCGCCTTGCGGCGGGTCGCTCCACACATTCATCAGCAGGATGACCGAGGGCACGTTGCCGAAGACGTTGCTCATCAGCAGCGTCACCGGCGTCAGCACTGCGAGGCTGTCGGCGCCCTGCAGCGACGACATGATCGCCGACGGCAGCAAGGTCTTGGTGTTGAGCACGCCGGTGATGGCGAAAAGGCAGACGAAGAGCAGCAGCAACGGCCAGTCGACGGCCGCGATCATGGTGCGGCTGGTGAATTTGCGCGTCGCCAGCAGCAGCGACGCAATGACGAGCCCGCCGGTCTCGCGCGGCAAGGGCGTCATGAAGATGATGAGCAACGCCGCCATGGCGGCGATGCCCTTGATCGTCTGGTTGCGGTCATAGGGATGGGAGGGCACCTCCGCCCCCTCGCGCGTCACCGCCAGCACCGTTCCCTCGATGCGATCGTGCCAGAGCAGCCAGATGACGCCGAAGACGCAGAAGAGCGCGACGATCGACGGCACTACCCCCACCGCCAGGAAGGTATGGAAGCTGAGATTGCCGATCTGCCCGATGAGGATGTTTTGGGGATTGCCGATGAGCGTCGCGGCGGAGCCGGCATTGGTGCCGCAGGCGAGCGCCAGGAGAAAGGGGCGGGGGTCGAGCCCCCGCGCGCGGGCGCCGACGACGAGGAGCGGCGCCATGGTGAAGACGACGATGTCGTTGGCCAAGAGCGCGCCGAGTCCGCCGCAGACCGCGACGGTGGTCGCCAGCAGCTCCGCCGGTCCGCCCCGCCGCCCGGTCAGCCACTGGGCGCAGCGGTCATAGAAGCCGGAGGAGAGGAACTGCGCCGAGACGATCATGAGGGCGAAGAGCAGCACCAGCGTCGAGGTGTCGATAAGGGTCCCGAGATCGTCGAGGGTGACGCTTTCGGTCGCCAGCAGCGCGATCACGCCGAGAAGGGCGATGCCGGTCCGGTCGACCTGCAGCCAGGGCAAGCGCCCGGCGGCCATGCCGACATAGGTCAGGAAGAAGACGAAGATGATGATGGCCGCTTGGAGCTGCATGGAAAGCGCCACATCATAGGCGCTATCGCCGCCGATGGCGCCAGCGATTTCGCGCCTCCCCTCCGCGCCGCCGGAGCCTCGTGCTATATAGCCGGCAATGGCTGAGCCGTCCGTCCCCGCCACCCCTGCCGCCGCTCCTGCTTATCTCGCCGGCCTCAACGAGGCGCAGCGCCGCGCCGTCGAGGCGATCGAGGGCCCGGTGCTGGTGCTGGCCGGTGCCGGCACCGGCAAGACGCGCGTGCTGACGACGCGGCTTGCCCATATCCTGGCGCTGCGGCGCGCCTGGCCCAGCCAGATCCTGGCGGTCACCTTCACCAACAAGGCGGCGCTGGAGATGCGCGAGCGCTTGGGACGCATGATCGGCGAGAGCGCCGAAGGCTTGTGGCTCGGCACTTTCCACTCGATCGCGGCGCGCATCCTGCGTCGGCATGCCGAGGTGGTGGGGTTGAAGGCCAATTTCACCATTCTCGACACCGACGACCAGCTGCGCCTGGTGAAGCAAATCGCGGCCGCTGCGGGGATCGACGACAAGCGGTGGCCGCCCCGCGCGCTGCTCTCCGCCTTCGAGCGTTGGAAAGATCGCGGCCTCGGTCCCGACAAGGTCCCGGCGGGCGAGCAAAGGGAGCTCGCCGATGGCCGCGCCGCCGCGCTCTTCGCGCTCTATCAGGAACGGCTCCTCACCCTCAACGCCGCCGATTTCGGCGACCTATTGCTGCACAACCTTTCGCTCTTCGCCGCCCGCCCCGACATTCTCGCCGATTACCAGCAGCGCTTCCGCTACATCCTCGTCGACGAGTACCAGGACAGCAACGTCGCGCAATACCTCTGGCTCCGCCTTCTGGCGCAGGGCCATCGCAATCTCTGCTGTGTCGGCGACGACGATCAGTGCCTTGCTGCCGGGACGCTCGTCACCATGGCCAACGGCAGGCGCCGTCGCATCGAGCGCATCGTGGTCGGCGACGCCGTGCTCTCCTGCTACGGCGGCGGCGAGTTCCGGCCCGCCAGGGTGACGCGCGTGGCTCGCCGTCGGCGCCAGACCGGACTCGTCCGTCTGCGCACCGCCAGCGGCCGCAGCCTGGTCAGCACCCCGGAGCATATCCACTTCGCCGATGTCATCCTCGACGAGAGCCCGCAGACATATTTCACCTACCTCATGTACAAGGAGGGCTATGGCTATCGCCTGGGAACCTCGCAGATCTATACGCGCGGCCAGGTTCACCCCGTCATCGGCTTCAAGCTGCGCTGCATCCACGAGCACGCCGACGCCGTCTGGCTGGTTCACGCGTTTGCGACCGAGGACGATGCACGCGAATTGGAGCATCGCCTCAGCCTCCGCTTCGGCATCACCACCATGCCCTTCGTCGCCCGGAAGGGCGGCAGCAAGAACGGGCTGGTGCACGATCAGGTGCGTCTCGATGGGCTGCATCGCGACCTCTCTCGCGGCGACGGCGCGCAGCGGCTAATGCGGGATCTGGGGCTCGATCCAGGTCACCCACACCACGTCCCGCAGACGGTGCGGTGTAAGCGGAAGAACCTCATTATCACGCTCTGTGCGGAGCACCGCGGCAAGACGCCCATGCATCGGATCGCCATGAGCGGCAACGATCCGGCCGAGCGCGCCATTGTCGTGGCTCTGGGCTTCAACCCGCGCGGCTATAAGCGCAATCCCGACAATTGGCGCTACGAGACACTGTTTCGCGATGTCGCCCGCATCGAGGCGATCCGCCGCCGCCTTGCGACGCGCTTCGACCTTACCGTCGTCCGAAAGGCCAATTTGCTGGGCCGCGCCTTGACGCTGCGGCCCGCGGCGCAGCTCCGCCCGGGCATGATGGTGGCGACGGCGGATAATCGACACGACTGCGTCGTCGCCGTCGAGCCCGTGCGCAAGGCGGTCGACGTCTATGACCTCGACGTTGCCGGTACCCACAATTTCGTCGCGAACGGCATCGTCACGCACAATTCGGTCTATAGCTGGCGTGGCGCGGAAGTCGGTAACATTTTGCGCTTCGAGCGCGACTTCCCCGGCGCGCAGATCATCCGGCTCGAGCAGAACTATCGCTCGACCCCGCATATCCTCGCCGCCGCCGCCGGGCTCATCGCCCATAACGAGGGGCGGCTCGGCAAAACGCTCTGGACGTCGCTCAACGAGGGCGAGCGCATCGTGCTGCGCGGCGTCTATGACGGCGAGCAGGAGGCGCGCTGGGTCGGCGACGAGATCGAGGCGCGCCAGCGCCAGGGCGAGAGCCTGTCCGAGATCGCCATCCTGGTGCGCGCCGGCTTCCAGACCCGCGAGTTCGAGGAACGCTTCATTACGCTCGGCATCCCCTATCGCGTCATCGGCGGCCCGCGCTTCTATGAGCGCCAGGAAATACGCGACGCCTTGGCCTATCTCCGCCTCGTCCACCAGCCGGCTGACGATCTCGCCTTCGAGCGCATCATCAATTTGCCGCGCCGCGGCATCGGCGACGTGACGCTGCAGGCGCTGCACGCGCTCGGCCGCGCTCAACGAATTCCGCTCACCGAGGCCGCCGCGCGGCTCGTCGAGACCGACGAGCTGAAAGCCGCGGCGCGGAAGGCGCTCCGCGATTTCCTCGCTGCGCTCGGTCGCTGGCGCGGCCTCGCCGATCGCCTAGCCCACACCGAGCTTGCAGCGCAGGTGCTGGACGAAAGCGGCTATACCGAGATGTGGCAGAACGACAAGTCGGCGGAAGCGCCGGGCCGGCTCGAGAATCTGCGCGAGCTCGTCGCCGGCATGGCCGAGTTCGAGAATCTCGCGGGCTTTCTCGAGCATGTGAGCCTTGTGATGGAGAACACCGCGGCCTCCGCCGGCGAGGTGGTGAGCCTCATGACCTTGCACAGCGCCAAGGGACTCGAATTCGACACGGTCTTTCTGCCGGGTTGGGAAGAGGGGCTTTTCCCCAATCAGCGCGCCATGGACGACACCGGCCGCGCCGGCCTCGAGGAAGAGCGCCGCCTCGCTTATGTCGGCATCACCCGTGCCCGCCATCGCGCCTATGTCTCCTACGCCGCCAATCGCCGCATCCACGGCCAGTGGCAGCCGACCCTGCCGTCGCGCTTCGTCGCCGAGCTGCCGAAACAGCATCTCGATGTCATCGCCGATCCCGGCCTTTATCCGCGCGCCGGTGCTCGTGCCGGCGGCGAGGACTGGTCGGTCTTTCCCGCGCGTCCCGATCTGACGCGGCTCGGGCCCCTCGGCCGCCGCGCGCCCCTGGTGGAGCGCGGCGCGCCGCCCGCGCGCGGCGCAGAGGTCAGACGCGTCGGCGGCTTCAAGCCCGGCGACCGCATCTTCCATCAGAAATTCGGCTACGGTACCGTGCGTGGGGTCGAGGACAACAAGCTCTCGATCAGCTTCGATGTCGCCGGCGAAAAGATGGTGATGGACGCCTTCGTGGAGAAAGCGTGATGGCGGCGACGCACACGCGCGGCCAGGTTATCGAGCGCCGACTCGCCGCCATCATGATGGCCGATGTCGTCGGCTATAGCCGGCTCATGGGCAACGACGAGGTCGGCACGCTGCGCGCGCTCGACGCGCATCGGAACGCGGTCCTCGAGCCCATGATCGCCGGGCATCACGGCCGCCTGGTCAAGACCACCGGCGACGGCTTCCTCGCCGAGTTCCAGAGCGTCGTCGCCGCGGTCAGCTGCGCCTCCGCCATTCAGCGCGCGATCGCGGCGCGCAATGCCGAGGTTCCCCCCGACCGCCGGCTCGACTTCCGCATCGGCATCAATCTCGGCGACATCATCGTCGAGGGCAGCGACATTTTCGGCGACGGCGTCAACGTTGCGTCGCGCCTCGAGGCGCTGGCCGAGCCGGGCGGCGTCGCCATCTCCGGCACCGTCCACGACCAGATCCGCGACAAGCTGCCGCTCGCCTTCGCCGATCGCGGCGAGCAGACGGTGAAGAATATCAGCCATCCCGTGCATGTCTGGACGCTGGGCGCGTCGGCGCTGGCGGCGCTGGCGGATACGCCCGCCACGGCTTCGGCGCCGCGGCGGCAGCTGCGCCTGCGCCTCTGGTTTCCCGCGCTCGCTCTCGCCGTGGTCGCGCTGCTGGCGGCAGCCGTGTGGCTCGTCGTCGATCGCGTCGGGCCCGCCGCCAGGAGTGGACCGGCCCTTTCGCTCGTCGTCCTCCCCTTCAAGAGTCTCGGCAATCCAGGGCAGGACTATCTCGCCGACATCATCACCGAGGCGCTCACCACGAGTCTGGCGCGACTGCCCAAGAGCTTCGTCATCGCCCCCAGCACCGCCTTCACCTACAAAGGCAGGAATGTCGACGTGAGACAGCTCCACGATGAGCTCGGCGTTCGCTATGTGCTCGAGGGCAGCGAACAGTCCGACGGAAACCGCGTGCGGATCAACGCGCAGCTGATCGATGCCACCACTCGCGCCCAGGTCTGGGGCGATCAGTTCGACGCCGATCGTGCCGATCTCCTGCAGATGCAGGACGAGATCGTCACCCGTCTGTCGCACACCCTCCAGTTTCAGATCGCCGACATCGAGGCGGCCCGCGTTGCGGCAGTCCCGCCCGGCGACCTCAATGCCGAGGAGCTGGCGATGCGATGCTCTTCCGGCGTCATGAACGCACAATCCGCGCCGGCTCGCCTCGACCAGATCTATCCGCTCTGCGAGCGCGCCCTCCAGCTCGACCCGCGCAATGTCCGCGCGCTGATCCAGCTGGCGTTTCGCTCGCTCGACCGCGTCAACGAGTTGCGCAGCGCGGACCGCGACGGCGATCTGCGGCAGGCGCACGCTTACATCGCGCGCGCGCTCGACGTCGATCCCGGCAACGCCGCCGCGCATTTCGCGCGGTCCCAATTGCTGGTCGCCGAGCACCATTTCGATGAGGCGATCGACGAGGCACAGCAGAGCCTCGCCCTCGATCCCAGCTTCGTTAGCGCCTACGGGACGCTGGCGATCGCCAATGCCTATTTGGGCCATCCAGAAAATTCGGTCGAGTATGCCGAGAAGGCGGTGCGCCTCAGCCCGCGCGACCCTTTTCTCTTCTTCTTCCAGGCCGACGAGGGCTTTCCTCTGATTCTCCTCGGCGAGGCTGAGCGCGCGATCGTCGTGTTGCGCCGAGCGGTCGCCGGGGCGCCGCAATGGCCGATACCGCGGGCGCTGCTGGCGGCGGCCTTGGCGGAAGCGGGCCGCGAGGACGAGGCGCGCGAAGAGCTGGCGCGCTATGTGGCGCTCGGCGGCCCGACGCCGCGCACGATCGCCCAGTTTCGCGTGCAGCTCCCTTCCGACAATGCGACCTTCCGTGCGCAGGTGGAGCGCATCACCGAGGGTCTGCGCAAGGCGGGGATGCCCGAGCAATGAGCGTCGGCGCTCATTTCGCCGCCGACTACGCCACCGCGCGCCGCCTCTTCTGCGACGCCGCCGCCGGCGCTGGCGCGCGGCTTGAGAGCCACGTCAATCCCGCGGCGACGGGTCCTGCCGGCGAGCTGCTCGCCACCGACCTTGCCTGGCTCGGTCCGGCGGAAGCCGCGCACCTGCTGCTCACGATCTCGGGTACGCATGGCGTCGAGGGGCATTGCGGCTCCGGCATACAGGTTGCGAGCTTGGTCGATTCTGACGCGCAACCACTGCCGCCGGATACCGCGCTTCTCTGCCTCCATGCCATCAACCCCTATGGCTTCGCCTGGAGCCGTCGCGTCAACGAGGACAACGTCGACCTCAACCGCAACTTCGTCGACCATGCCCGACCGTTGCCGCGCAACGACGGCTATGACGAACTCGCCGACGCGATCTGCCCAACCCTTTGGGACGACGCGTCGCGCGCAGCCGCGGGATTGCGGCTCGCCGCTTATCGCGAGCGTCACGGCGCCGCGGCTCTGCAAAAGGCGGTCACCGGGGGCCAATACACCCATCCCGACGGCGTCTTCTATGGCGGCGCCGGCGCCACCTGGTCGCGGCGGCTGGCGCTCGTGCTCGCGGCAAAGCATCTCGCCCGCGCGCGCCGCGTCGCCGTCATCGACTATCACACCGGGCTCGGACCCTGGGGGCACGGCGAGAAGATCGTCCTTCACCGGCCTGCCAGCGCCGCGCTCGAGCGCGCCCGAGGCTGGTACGGCGACGACGTCACCTCGACCGCGCTCGGCACGTCGGCTTCATCCGACGTGGTCGGCGATCTCATCAGCGGTCTCGCGGCGGCGCTGCCCGCCGTCGAGTTCACCAACATGGCGCTGGAATATGGCGTCCGCTCCGTCGCCGAGACAATCGACGCGATCCGAGCCGACAACTGGCTCCACCACCATGGCACGCTTGAGAGCGCGCTCGGCCGCGAGATCAAGGCGCAGATCCGCGCCGCCTTCTATGACGGCAGCGAGGCGTGGCAGGCGCTGGTGCTGGAGCAGGCGATCGACGCCCAGCGTCGCGCGCTCCGCGGCCTCGCGGGATAAACGGCGTTGGCTCGGCGCGGATTGCGCTGAACCGGCGCCCTCGCTCTTA
>Ga0335081_10009243_pt1 | contig 15851 bp, 11 predicted proteins | sample Lox_Sample_35_FD_206713 | JGI IMG/M metagenome (GOLD analysis project Ga0335081, IMG submission 206713) | Soil microbial communities from Loxahatchee National Wildlife Refuge, Florida, United States - Lox_Sample_3.5 | ecosystem: Environmental > Terrestrial > Soil > Wetlands | place: USA... | reverse complement strand
TGTGAATTGTAAGTTGGCTATAGTCATGGATCTGAAGGGCAGAAAAGACGCCAAATTATAAATTTTATCACCGCCCCAAGCTCGCCAGGAATTGTGGGTATACTGCATCAGGAGGCGGGATGGCTCAGCGGTGGATCTTCGCATTTAGCGGACTGGTCTTGAGCATCCTCGTCGCGCCGATGCAGGCCCAGTGGCTCAGCTACCCCACCGCCAATGTTCCGCGAACGCCTGACGGCAAACCGAATCTGGCGGCGGCGTGCCCGCGCTCACCCGATGGCAGGCCCGACCTCTCCGGCCTGTGGGTGACCGAACCGAAGCGCGAAGCGACTCCGAATTTCCCCGGCTGCGAACCCACCGCCGCCGAGTTCGCCGAAATCGGCGCGAGTCTGAAGGGCGGTTTGCCATATCAGCCCTGGGCCGCCGACTTGGTCAAGAAGCGCCGCGCCGAGCTTCGCCTCCACGACCCGCTCTCGTACTGCCTGCCCGTCGGCCCCATCCGTCTGCACACCTGGTCGACGCCGCGCAAGGTGGTGCAAACCCGCGGCCTCGTCGTTATATTGAATGAACTGAACGCGAGCTATCGCCAGATCTTCACCGACGGCCGTCCTCTCCCGGTTGATCCCAACCCATCCTGGAACGGCTACTCCACCGGCAAATGGCAAGGCGACACGCTGGTTGTCGAGACCATCGGTTTCCGTGACGGCCTCTGGCTCGACAGCACCGGCAACCCGCTCACCGACGCCGCCAGGCTCACCGAGCGCTTCCGCCGTCTCAACTACGGCCGCATGGAAATCGAGATTACCGTCAACGACCCCAAAGCGTACACCAAGCCCTGGACTTTCAAGCTCTATCAGGCCATCAAGCTCGACACCGACCTGCTCGACTTCATCTGCAACGAAAACGAGCGCGACACCAGACATCTGCTGGTGCAGTAACGTCCTCAGCAGATCGCCGATTATCCGGTTAGGGGCAGGTCGGAGACCTGCCCCACAAGGCTTACTAGTCATTATGGAGCGACCAACCGCCGATTCGCAGTAGCGCGGGTTACGCTGCGAAGAGGTGAATCCAGCGGCGCAGAGCCGCATACGAAAGGAGTTGGTCGCCAATGTCCAAAATACGCTTTGTAGGTCTCGATGTCCACGCCGACACAATCGCGGTGGCGGTGGCGGAGATGGGTGGGGAGGTGCGCTCGATCGGGGTGATTGCGAACCGGTTGGAGTCGGTTCGCAAACTCATTCACAGGCTGGGGCCGGTTCAGCATCTGCGGGCCTGCTACGAGGCCGGTCCGACGGGGTACGTACTCTACTGGCAACTCACCCAGTTGGGAGTTTTCTGTGAGGTGATAGCGCCCAGCTTGATTCCAACCAAACCGGGAGACCGGGTGAAGACGGACCGGCGGGATGCCGAGAAGCTGGCACGCTGCTATCGCGCCGGCGAGTTGACGGCAGTCTGGGTGCCGGATGCGGCCCACGAGGCGCTTCGTGATCTGGTGCGTGCGCGAGAAGCAGCGAAAAAGGATCAACTGAAAGCACGTCACCGCTTGGGAAAGTTCTTGCTGAGGCACGGGCGCCGGCCGGAAGGGCTGAAAGCCTGGACCCGGCAGTACATGGAGTGGATCAAGTCGCACGTTCGTTTTGACCAGGCCGCATTGGAAGTCACTTTGGCGGATTACCTCGAAGAAGTGGATCACGTCGCCGCCCGCATTATCAAGCTGGAGAAGGCCATCGACGAAGCAGTCCGGCAAGCGACGCCGGAGATCCGAACCGTGATTGAAGCCCTGCAAGCACTGCGTGGGGTGGCGCAAACGACCGCGGCCACCATCGTTTCCGAACTGGGTTCTTTGTCGCGCTTCCAGAGTCCGCGGCAACTGATGGGCTACAGCGGCTTGGTGGCGCGCGAACACTCCAGCGGGAATCGCGTGCAGCGTGGAGGCATCACCAAAACCGGAAACAGCCACCTCCGAAGGGTACTGGTGGAAGCGGCATGGGCCTATCAGCACCGACCGAATGTCACCGGATTTCTGCTCCGCCGGCAGAAAAACCTCGCGCTCAGCGAGGAAGCCAAGAAGGTCGCCTGGAAAGCACAACAGCGTCTGCACAAGCGCTACAAAGCCTTGGCGGCCTGCGGCAAAAATAAGAACCAAATTGTGACGGCGGTTGGCCGTGAATTACTCGGATTCATTTGGGCGATTGCCGTCGAAACCGAAAAGCAGCAGCGGCACGCCCAAGCCGCCTGAAAGAAGAACTCGATTGTTCGGGACAGCAGAGCCGATGACAGCGCCGCGGCCACGAAAAGGAGAATCCTCCCATGTTTTATGCGGCACGGCTCCGGCCCCAACCCGCGCGTTTAGTCCGAGGCAACTCCCGACGGATCATGTCCATGCGGTTCCGACCCGCGAATATCAGAGTGATCAATCGTCGCGTTTGCGCTTGGGCTGTCATCGGCCCTGCTATCCAAAACCGGTGCTCAAAGCTCACCAGCGGGAATGTGTTCCCCCCAAGCCGCCCGTCGATGTTTTGTCGATGCCAGAACGGTGCTCGCCGTCAAGGGTCCGCTCCGCCGCGCCAAACTACGGCGCGCCCTTGACGGCTGGGCGCCGTTCCGGCCAGACCCGAATCGCGACGGGCGGCTCCGGCGGGAACACACGACGGCCCCGGCCAAAAACAAAGGCCGGCGTTCCTCCCGCTAGCCGGAACGCCGGCCGAACTCAAACAGCGTCAAACCCGGAGGGGCTTGACAGGTCGCTCCATATCAGAACTGGAAACGAATGCTGGCTTGCAGACGGCGCGCCTCGGTGCCGTCAGGCGGAATGGCGTCGTTGCCGGGGACAAACAGGAAGTTCGGCGTGGGCGTGATGACGCCTTTGGCCTCCGAATATGCCTGGGTGCTGGTGTAGCCTCGGGCCGCCCAGCTATTGCTCAGGTTAAAGACCTCGAAATTGAGGTACACGCGGTAGCGCTCACTTTCGCCAAAGGGAAGCACTTTGCTGATGCGCGCATCGGAACGATACATGGGCGGCAGGTAATAGCTGTTAACCGGCAGCCAAGGCACGCGCGAACTGAAGCCGGTACCATTCGGACTGGTACCGAACATGCCCGCCACAGGTTTGTCCGTCATACGAACAGTTTCGCTGCCGGCCGGAAAACCGGCCTGCAGGCTGGTGATCGAAGAAAGCTGCCAATTGTTCACGGCGTATCGGTAAAAAGCCGAGCTGCGATGGGTGAAGACCGGCTGCCACACCCAGGACAGCACCGCGCGATGACGCTGATCGAGCGTGCCGCTCCCCTTGTCGGCCTTGTAGTTGCCGTTCTGGGTCCAGTAGGAGGCACCGCTTAAGAACAGGTTGTTTGTGCTCTCGCCGTACGACTGGCCATCGTCGATTTCGTGCGCCCACGTGTAGGAGAACAAAGCCTGGAATCCGTGAGAAAAGCGCTTATTGACCACCGCGGTGAACGCATTGTAGTAACTGTTGATGCCGTTCTCGTCGTAGGCGATTGCGCCATAACGCGGATCCGGCCGATTGCCGACGTAGACGGGAGTAGTATAAGCGCTCACGGGATTGCCATTGATGTCGTTGATGGCGTACGTGAAGTTGGTGGTGGTTAACGGAAGGTTCAGGTCGCGGACGCCATACAACTGGACGCCACGGCTCCAGACGTACGAGACGTTGATGGAAAGGTCGCTAGTAATCTCGCGCTGGATTCCAATATTGCCCTGCTCGGAATACGGGGTCTTCAGGTTGGGGGCGGCAAGCTGTAAACCGACCGAGGAGGTTGCGATTCCGGCGGGCACGCCGGTCAACGCGGCGGGAAAGGCCGGTCCAACGGCAGTCTGGAGTTGTTGGCTGCTGGTGCACGTGGGACTTTGCAAACAGCCGGTCAGCGAAATGCTCGGCTGATAGAGGCCATTGCCGGTGGTGAACAGGTTGTCGATGGTGCCGCCCTGAAAACGCGAATAAAAGAGTCCGTATCCGGCCTGCAAGACGGTCTTGGAGTTCAGACGATACGCAAGGCCAATGCGCGGCGCAAGATTGGTAGGACTCGAATTGACGCGGCAGCTCAGCGGATAATCCGGGTTGCAGACCGAAGGTGTCGGCAACTGCGCGTAATCATAGCGGGCGCCAAGGTTCACGGTGAGACGATTGGTGGCGCGCCACTGGTCCTGCAAATAAAAACCGAAATCGTTGATCGAAGTGTCCAGGACGGGGTTGCCGAAGGCCTGGGAATAGCTCTGCCAATTCTTGGTCCCGGTGGTGTTGCCGGAGTAATCGAGGGCAAAGGCGTTCACCGTCTGGTACGTGTAGCTGCCGAACGCCGGGCTGATGAAATAGACGTAATCTTCGGTGTTGGCGATGTCGGCGCCGAACTGAATGGTATGGCTGCCTTTGGTCCAACTGGCATTGTCGCGGAATTGGAAACGGCGTTCGCTGGGCTCGACGCGCGGCAGGTAATTGGCAGGGCCGAGGAAGGTGCCGTTCACGCTGACCTGGAGATTCCCGAGACCCTGGCCAAGCAAGGCATCGTCGAAGGTATCGGCCTGACGGTCACCGGCAATGCCAAAACTGACTTCGTTCAAGAAACTCGCAGTCGGAACAGCGGTCCAAGCCAGGTGACCGTTCTTGACGGTGACCGCATCGTCGCCATTGCTGTTCAGCGCGGCGCCGGAAGTGGAAGTGATTCCGGTCTGGATGCCGTTGGGCGACAGCGAATGGAGAAAGTTGAAGCTGGCGCTCAAGCTGTTGCGATCGGAAAGGTGGTAATCCAGCTTGCCAAAATAGAGCTCCTGGTTGAGGGTGCGGGGAATCGAGCCGTAGAAGCGCGGCAACAGCCCGTTGATGGCGGCGCACTGGGCGGGGGTGGCCGCCGGCTGACTACCGCTGGCGACGCCGCATCCATTCCATTGCTGGGTCACAGGGCTGACGGCGACGGTGTTCAAGCTGTCGACCATCGGGAAGTTGCGGCGCGTGATTTCGGTATTAATGAAATAGAACAGCTTGTCTTTCTTGATGGCGCCGCCGAGAGAGCCACCGGCCTGGTTGCGCCGTTCCGATTGCGTTAACCCGGAGAGCGGGTCACGCGCTTCGAAACCGGTGCTGCGGTAAAACCAGTAGGCGGTGCCATGCAGATCGTTGGTTCCGCTCTTAGTGACGGTGTTGACCACTCCGCCCATGGCGCGGCCATATTCGGCTGAGTACGTCGAGGTCACAACCTGGAACTCCTGAACTGCATCTTGCGAGATCTGGGCAGCGATGCGGGTCCGGCCGGCGTTTTCGTTATAGAACTGCTCCGTGGTATCGGTTCCGTCCACCAGAAATGAGTTTTGTCCCGCCACTCCCCGGAACGTCAGCAAACCGAAATTGCCGTCGGCGCTCACCGCCGGCGTCAGCAGAACAAAAGAATCGACGCGGCGGCCGTTGATCGGCAAGTCTTGAATTGCGCGGGTATCGACCACCGCGGACGTATCTGTCTTGGTGTCCTCGATCAACGGGGCAGTTTCATTCACCTGGACTTCCGTCGTGGTCTGGCCAACGTTGAGATCGATATGGAGATCGAGATTTTGTCCAACCTGCAGGGTGATGTTTTTGGTTTCATTGGTGGCGAACCCGGGAGCCGAGATGGTGACGCTGTATCCTGGTCCCGGCGTAAGGGCGGGCGCGGTGAAGACGCCCTCGGCATTGGTAGTAAGGGTACGCAGTGTACCCTGCCCTGCACTAGCGATCACGACCTTGGCATTCGGAATTCCAGCTTTCGTCGGGTCCTGAACGACGCCGGAAATTCCAGCCACGCCGGCGGCCTGTGCAAAAGCCAAACCAGTCAAAAAAAGCGAAAGAGATAGAGAAGTGAAAACGCGGTGCATAGCCCTCCCTGACAGCCTGTTACTGAAATTTGGAATGACCGTAGAATAACAGACCTTCTTGACGATTTTGTTACAGGCAGAGGGGCGGCAGGTAAAATTCCGGCGCGAACGGCGAGCTTCGCGTTTTTGACAACGTCCACACGGTTTTGCCAGTAACCGGCCGAAGTTCGAGGGATAGTTGAACACCGACGCCGTCGCGGCGCTGCCACTCGCGATTGTATGATTCGTTACATTAATCGCCTCTTGCCGCAGATTCAGCTTCTGAGAGGTTTGTACACCGGGCCTCTCCGGCTGGCCGCAGTCTCAGCACTGCGCGAACCAGTACCACATGGGATACTGGGGCTTGCAGCCAGTCATGGAGACCCTGCCCCAACGCCTCGCCGCGGTGCGCGAGCGTATCACCCGGGCTGCGGAACAGGCGGGCCGCGATCCCGCGCAGATTCTGCTTCTGGCGGTGACCAAGGTGTTTCCGACCTCCGTGATCCGCGAAGCCTATGAACTCGGGTTGCGCGAATTCGGCGAAAACTACGTGCAGGAGTTCGAAGGCAAGGCGCCGGACGTGCGCGGCTTAGCGGGCGCGCGCTTTCACCTGATCGGGCACCTGCAGTCGAATAAATCGGCCAAAGCGGCAGAGCTATTCGAAGTGATTCAGACGGTCGACGCGCTCAAATTGGCGCGGCGGCTGAATGAGGCGGGCCGGACGCTCGAAGTGATGATCGAGGTGAAGCTTTCGCCGGAACAGGCGAAAAGCGGCGCGGCGCCGGAGCAATTGACGGAACTGATCGGGTCGATACGCGGTTGCGCAAACCTGCGCCTGCTCGGGCTGATGACCATGCCGCCGTGGTCGGATGATCCGGAGGCTTCGCGCCCCTATTTTCGGCGGCTGCGGGAATTGGCGGAGCGGCACGACTTGGCTCAACTCTCGATGGGAATGTCGGGCGATCTGGAAGTCGCGATTGAAGAAGGCTCGACCTGCGTGCGGGTTGGCACGGCGTTATTTGGAAAGCGGACGAAGGTGTGACCATCGGGTCGTATGCGCCGCGGCCGCCTGCGCCGACCGGGGTTGCGGATTACGCCGCGGCTCTCGAGGCGGAATTGCGGCGTTACGGACGAGTGGAGCTCGGGCCCGAACGTTGCGACTCGGCGCTGTATCACATCGGCAACAACCGTCAGCACGCCGAGATCTACCAACGCGCCCTGGAACGGCCTGGAGTGGTGGTGCTGCACGATGCCATCTTGCACCATTTCTTGTTGGGCATGCTGACGCCACCGCAGTACGTGGACGAGTTCACCTACAATTACGGTGCATGGAACCGCGGGTTGGCGGAAACACTTTGGCAGGGCCGCGCTGCCGCGGCTGCCGATGTTCGATACTTCCAGTACCCGATGATGAAGCGGGTTGCGGAGCGGGCCCGGGCAGTGGTGGTGCACAACCCCGCCGCGGCGCGGATGGTGGCCCGCCACGCGCCGAATACGCCGGTTATTGAGATTCCACACCTATTCCAAGCACCCGCCCTACCGGATGCCGGGGAGGTCGCGCACTTCCGGCGGCGTCTCGGTTTTACCGATGATACCTTCGTGTTTGGAGTGTTCGGTTATATTCGCGAATCCAAGCGGCTGATTCAGATTTTGGAATGCTTCACGGAGGTTCGGCGCTCGCATCCGGGGATCGCGCTGCTGATCGCGGGACGGTTCGTCTCCCAGGAATTGGAGCGGGCGGCCGCGGTCTGGCTGGCGGATCCGGGAATCGTCCGGTTGGATTATCTACCGGATCGCGATTTCTGGCTGGCCGCGTGCGCGGTCGATGCCTGCATCAACCTGCGATACCCCTCCGCGGGCGAGACTTCCGGTATTGCGATTCGACTGATGGGCATCGGCAAGCCGGTTTTCCTCACAGATTGCGAGGAGAACGCGCGCTTTCCGGAAGATGCTTGTGTGCGGATCCCGGCCGGCCTGGCAGAGCAAGAATCGCTGCGCTGCCACATGGTTCTGCTACGATCAGGTCCAGGTGTGGACAGGGCGATCGGGCGCCAGGCGGCCGATGCCATCCGGACTCAGCATTCTCTCGAGCGCGTTGCTCGCCTGTATTGGGACACCTTGTGCGAATACCGGTGTTAGCCTCGATGTTCGTCACGGCTCTCATGGCCGTGACGGGATTCCGAATCCTGCACGTTCCGGTGCCCATGCCGGATGGCGTACGGCTTTCGGCCAATGTGTTTCTACCATCGGAACACGGACGAGTGGCGACGATTCTGGTGCGCACGCCTTACGGCAAGGGCATCGATCTGGTTCCCAACTACCAGGCCTTCGTCGATCGCGGCTACGCCGTGGTAGTGCAGGATGTGCGTGGGCGCTACGAATCGGAAGGGGACTTCGAGCAACTCCACCATGAGTCCGAGGACGGCGACACGACCCTGAACTGGATTGCGGAACAACCATGGTCGAACGGCAAGATCGGGATGATCGGCGGGTCGTATCTCGGAATTGTCCAATGGAAGGCGGCGTTGCGCAACAACCCGCATCTGAAGGCAATCTTCCCGGTAGTCTCCGGGGATGACGATTACCGAGATCGATACTATTCGCGGGGTGGCGCGCTGAAGCTAGGGCATCGATTGGAGTGGATGGCGGAAAATCTCAAGCTGCCCGGCTACCACCCGGATTTCAACCGGTTCATCTGGCATCTCCCGCTGCGCACTGCCGACGTTTGGGCGACCGGACAGGTTTCGGAAGCGTACCAGGAAGCGATGAAGCACCCGGCTTACGATTCGTTCTGGCAGGCAATCAGCACAGGGCAACATCTGGACCGGGTCCGCATTCCGGTGTTCGCGGTGGGCGGTTGGTACGACAATTACGTGCAGAGCGACCTGGATGCGTTTGCGGCGCTGCGGAAGACGAGCGGTCTGAATCACATTTTGATCGGTCCATGGCCGCACAACATGTCATCCAAGTTTGAGAACGCGGATTTCGGGCCGAAGTCGTCGGTACCGGTAAGGCGGCTGCAGTTGCAGTGGTTCGATCAGTGGCTAATGGGTAAGGACACGGCCGCAGCATCGATGCCGCCGGTACGAGTGTTCCTGATGGGAGCGAATGAGTGGCTGGAAGCACGGGAATGGCCTCCGGAGGAAGCGCGTCCGAAGGTGCTGTACCTGGACAGCAACGGCCACGCGAATACACTGGACGGGGATGGTCATCTGCGGCAAGGTCTCTCTCCGCGCGAAGCTGAGGACACGTACATGTACGATCCCCGAAATCCGGCCCCGACGCGCGGTGGCGCCGTGTGCTGCAACCCCCGGGTGTTTCCGTGGGGGCCGCGGGATCAACGTCCAGTCGAGCGGCGATCGGATGTGTTGGTGTACACTACACGACCGCTGCGATCGGAGATGGCCGTAGTTGGTCCGGTGAAGGCGATCTTGTACGTAGCGACGAGCGCCCGCGACACCGATTTCACCGTCAAGCTGGTGGACGTATTTCCGGATGGAGAAGCGCGCATCTTGACGGACGGTGTTTCGCGCTTACGTTACCGGAAGTCACTAGAGCGGGCGGAGCTGGCGCGGCCGGGCGAAGTTTACGAGATCGCAGTCGACGCGGGCGTTACCTCGAATATGTTTCTGAGAGGGCATCGCATCCGGGTAGAGATTTCGAGCAGCAATTTCCCGAAATTCGACCGCAATGCCAATACGGGCGGCTCGATCGCGGATGAGACGCGACTCATCACGGCCAACCAGACGATCTACCACGGCGGAACGCGTGCCTCGCGGCTGGAATTGATGGTGCTTTCGCCCCGGAGCCTGGCGCTGGACGTCGCCAACCGGCGCGATTGACTTACCGGCAGACGGCGGGTTAATGTTTCAACTAGAGCCACACGAGACGGCGCGGTAGCCAAGTGGTAAGGCCAAGGTCTGCAAAACCTTTATTCGTCGGTTCGATTCCGACCCGCGCCTCCAACGAAATGCCCCATTTGACAAAGGTTCTGCAGGCTTTTTACGGGTATGCCGAGAGCACGAAGTCGAATGGCGGGTTACGAACCGGGAAAAGTAAAGTTAGCCTTCCGAGCGGACTTTGATGTTCCCGCGGTGAGCGGACCGCGGCATTCGCCCGCATCTCACTCCGGCTTGACCCATTCGCGGTCGGCGTCCTGATACGCGTAGCAGGAATAGCAATAGGCCGGACCCGGCGGCTGGGCCCCTTCTTCCAACTCCTTCGGAAAATCCAAATCCGAGGAACCGCAGAACGGGCAAACAAGCCGGGCGGGATTGGCTGTCGGCGTCATGGAGTCGTTGTGCACCCGTCGAAATTCTAGGGCACCAGGAAGGTTTGCACAATCCTATCGAAACTAAACAAACGGAGTTTCCGGTGTGGGGGCGACGGAGGTGCACCGCCTTTACACCGCCAAGGCTTCGCGTACGGGACGGTGGCTTCGGGTTGGGACGTCGCTGGCGCGGCCAACGCCGATGTTGTCAAGAAAGAGGTAGTCGATGCCCGTACCGAGAAAGGTTTCGATCGCTTCCCGCGGCGTATTCACAATCGGTTGGCCTTTGATATTAAAGCTCGTGTTGAGCACCATCTCTCGTCCGGTTGCCGTCCCGACAGCCTTCAGGAGGGAATGAAACTCCGGGTTGCCCGCGGCTGAAACGGTTTGGACCCGCGCCGATCCGTTGACATGCGTAACGGCGGGAAGTTGGGGACGGAAAGGCTCGCGGACGTTGACGGTCATAATCATGTAGGGAAGTTCCATCCCGGGCGGCATTTCGAACCAATGGTGCGCCTGCTCGAGCGAGACGGCGGGGGCGAACGGACGAAACGCCTCGCGCATTTTGACCATTGCGTTGATCCGGTCGCGCATCTCCGGATGTCCGGGGTCGGCGAGGATGCTCCGATGTCCCAATGCGCGCGGGCCGAATTCCATACGGCCGCGATACCAGCCGATCACCTGACCGGCCGCAATGCGTTGTGCGGCGGCGGCGCAAGTTTCTTCCAAATTGGGAAACCGAACGGTCTCGATCCGCTGACCGAATTCAGCAAGAGCCGCTTCGATTTCCCGCCGATCATACGCGGGACCCAAGAATGGAACGGGGAAGCGGTGATTCGAAACTTCGCCCATTTTGGCAGCTCGATAAAGCGCGGCTCCCAACGCGGCTCCGTCGTCTCCTGCCGCCGGTTGGACGTAGATCTCATCGAACAGGCCGGAATCAAGCAACCGGCCGTTGGCGGTGCAATTGAGGGCCACGCCGCCGGCCATCGCCAGGCGACGCTCACCGGTCGCGGCACCGAAGTGCCCGCAGACATGCAGCATCACGCGATCGAGGCACTCCTGCAAGGCGGCGGCAACGTCGCGGTGGTCATCGGCGATCGGGCTGTCAGGCTTGCGGGAAGCAATCAGATTTTCTTCGAGGAAGCGCCTCGTAGCGGTGTAATTCTCGCGTTCTTCGCGGGTTCGGTTTAAGCGGAGCGCCGGGATGTGAATGGCACCGCCCAAGCCGAGCTGGACGTTTTCTTCGAAAAAGCGGCGATACCGTGCCGGGTCTCCATAGGGCGCGAGCCCCATGATCTTGTACTCATCAGAATTAAAATCAAAACCCAGATGCAGCGTGACCAGCGAGTAGAGGATGCCAATGGAATCAAAGGCAGACAATTCGGCGAGCTTGTTGATCCTGCCCTGGCGGGCATGATACGCCGAGGCGCTGTGAATCTCGCCCATCCCGTCCATGACGATCACCACGCAGTCATCCCAGCCCGAGGTATAGAAGGCGCTTGCCGCATGTGCGAGATGGTGATTGATATGGTGAAGACGCTCGGCAGGAAACTGGGGAAAATGCCGCTTCAACCCGGCCAGCAGCGCCTCCCGCGAATAGACCCGCCGGAACTGTTCGGCGCCGGTTGGGTCAAGGCCATATAAGGCTTCGAAGGGCCGGTAATCGAACGCGTGGACGATGGCGTCGACATCTTGCAAACGGAGCCCGTTCTGATCGAGGCAGGATAGAATGGCCGCGGCAGGAAAGCGCGCGCTGTGCTTCTCGCGATTGAATCGTTCCTCGGCGGCGGCGGCGGCTGGAACGCCGCGGCTCACCAGTGCAGCGGCGGCGTCATGCCCTTGGGAGATGCGGTATTCCCGCTCCTCCAATCCTGGACACACCTGTTTTTTGAATGGAATCGAATTTTCGAATCCGCTGATCCCTATGATGTTCATCCTGAGGCCTTTTTTCGCGAAGTCGCGTCTCCGGCGGCTCGGCAGTTTTTCGATGAGTGGTTACTGCAAGGCGCCGGCACCCGCTATCTGAGCACGTCTGTTCGCAATCAGATTCGCGATCGATGAAATCGAGCGAATATCGTCGAGCTGTAAATCCGAAAGCGCAATGCGGACGCCGAAACCCTCCTCGATGCTCACCAACAACTGCACCAACGTCAGTGAATCGAGCAGCCCTGAGGAGAGCAAGTCTTCCTCGGGCGAACCCACATCGACGAGCAATTGTTCCCGTAGTAAATCCTGGATCTTGGAGGTCGCAGTTGCAAGATCCTGATTCATGGCCTGATCTCCGATTTCTGAAGCAATGATTGCCTTACAGTGAGAACGTTCTTTGGCGGCGTCCGCAACGTCCGTTGCGCAAAGCGAGTTTTCAGCCAGGCGCGATCGACTTTCCCATTGGCATTGCGCGGCATCGTATCGAGCGCCAGCCATCGGGTAGGTATCATATGCCGGGGCAGCGCCTTCGCCAACTTTTTCTTCAGCACCAGGAGCGGGAGATCGGGCGTGTCCGCGGCCACGTATGCACAACAGATCACTTTCTCTCCCTCTTCAGCTCCGTCCACTGCCACCACGGCGGCATCTTGAATTCCTGGAGTCGCGTGAAGGGCCGCTTCAATATCGCCCAGCTCGATCCGATGCCCCCGAACTTTGATCTGCGAATCCGCGCGGCCGAGCAAGTAGACTAAGCCGTCGGACCCGAGGCGTGCCAGATCGCCCGTCATGTAGATCCGGTCGTCTTCTTCTCCGGTGAACGGATTTTTGAGGAAGCATTCGTTGGTCTTGGCCGGATCCTTCCAGTAGCCCGGACTGAGGCCGACTCCCCCGATATACAAGTCCCCGGTCTCACCAGGCGCAGTCTGGCGAAGGTACTTATCTAATATGTAAAGGCTTTCGCCGGCGCACGGCGTCCCAATCGGGATTTCAGCAGTGTCATCGGAGGGGATTGCGGTCACGTGATGAAAACTGCTGGCGATGGTCGCTTCCGTTGGGCCGTAAAGGTTCACGAAATCGACGTGCGGGAGGCGTCTCATCCAATAGATGAGTGCCGGAGCCGGGAATTTCTCACCGCACCAGAGTAAACGGCGGAGCTTGGGGAAATCGTTTGACCGCACGAGATCGTTCTTCGCAAGAGGCAGCACGGCCGATGGCGCCGAAAACCACTGGGTCAACTGCGCGTCACGAATGAACTCCGCGAGTTGGGCGGGAAGCAGGTTCAGTTCCGGCGGCACCAGATGAATCTGGGCGCCCACGGCCAAGGTCCCATAGATATCGAAAGTGGAGAGATCGAAATGAAGAGGCGGATGCCCGGAAATCCGGTCGTCCGAACCCAGGCCAAAATGGGATACCGCCCATTCCACGAAATGAGTGACGTTGGAGTGAGTAATGACCACTCCCTTCGGCGCCCCGGTCGATCCCGAGGTGAACAGAATATGCGCGCCGTCGGCCGGGTCGTTCTGCGATTCGACGGTCGTGTCCTCGAACGACTCGAGATCGCTTGCCCGAAAGGCCGTGTGGACCGGAGAAGGCAACTCTGCTCCGCCATCGAGCCACCCCAGCCGGGGGATTGCCGGCAGGCGTCTGCCTTTTACGATCTCCTCAACCAGTTGGGCAGTGGATCTTTCGGCCAAAATGATTCGGCACTCACACGCCTCGAGGATCCGCTCGATGCGTGCCGCCGGGCTGCGTGTGTCGATCGGCACGTACAAGCAATCCGCTTTGAGCGCGGCGAACATGGCCGTGATTGCCCTGGCTGATTTTGGAACCATCAGGGCGATGCGGTCTCCTCGGACGCATCCGGCGTGCTTCAGCGCGCGAGCGAGGCGGTTGCTGGCTCGCTCGACAGCGCCGTACGTCGACGAGATACCACGATCCACAATGGCCACTGCGTCGGGCCGGAGCTGCGACTGAGTGACGAGCCAATTCTGAAGGAGTTGTTTCACTGGAGAACGCCCCGCTGGGCGAATTGGAAAACCGCACCGATGTGCTGAAGCTCTTCTTGCTCCGGTGGAATGTCCAAAATGAAAGTCAAGTAGCCGAGATTCATATAGCGAGCCAACTCACCTGCCACCTGTTCATAGCTGCCGACCAGATACGGGCAGTTGGTCTGATAATTTTCAAAGGGCCGAAGCCAGTAGGTTTCCGGTTTGGCGGCGCGGCTGCCAATATCCGCCAGACGATGGTGCCACTCCGAATCGGAGATCTTGGTGGCCAGTTGCCGCGTGAGCTGGCCTTTGCGATCCTCGGGAAACCGCTTGAGCGCAACCTGCCAGGCGTCTTCGTCGCGCTCGCGCGCGATAATGCCGATCCGGATGCCGGAGCGGGCTTCTGCGCTGGGACCATGCTCAGCCCTGGCGCGATCGGGCGGCTCCGGGTAGCGAACCGGGATGGCTCCCATCTGCCGCGCTGCGGCCAGCCCTGCATCGGAGGACCCGGACGCCAGAATCCCAGGGCGGAGTTCGGGAGGAACCAACGGGCGCAGACTGAGGTTCTTCACCGAATAAAAACGTCCTTCGAACGTGAGGGGTAAGGGGTTTTCGACCAATGCGCGAATTATTTGCGTGTACTCCACCAGCCGCTCATAACGGGCGTCGTGGGGCGTAGTATCGTTGAGGGCGGCCAGATCGTTCTTGAATCCGCCGGCGACCATGTTCAAGAAGACCCGGCGGCGCTGCAGGAACGCCAGGCTGGACACCATCTTCGCCACCGAGTACGGGTGCATATAGACCGGCTGGACCGCGACCAACGGACACAATGCGCTGGTGCTCTCGATGATTATCTGGGCCACGAGCCAGGGGTCGACGGCTGAATTGTCGGTGTAAACGAGAATACCCGTGCAACCTGCTGCTTCGCTCCACTGCGCGACCTGCGCCACTCGTTGTTGATAATTCTCAGGTGTCGCCGAAGACCATGGGCACGTCGAGAACAATTGAATCCTGGTGTCGCTTCGAACTGCCGTCCGCGCAAGCACGCCTGTGCTCATACAGCGTCCAAGATTGCACTCCGGTTGCCAGATTTCGTTTAGATAAACACGAACCGCCGGATGTTGCGGATAGCCCGGTTCGAAACATCGAGGGCTTCGCGCCACCTGTCGGTTGGTAAGAAATGCCGTTCCATTTAACGGAATAAACCTGCTTCGAAAGATGTCCGTCGGGTTGCGCTAAGTACCTTGTGGATCTGGCGATTGCGAGTACCCACCCAAACCGTCGGGCTGGATCTTGACGTGCTTTAAAGGCCAGTCAGATGGACCTCGTTACAATGATCCCGCGAGAGGCGGGAATCTAGATGATTCCTACCGCGGCGAACGCTCCGGCCAGCAGAGCCCGCTCACTTCAACCCATCCTCAGAGAAGCCAGCTTTGACGATTACGAGGAAATCGTCGCTCTCCAGTTCCGCAACGGCCTCAGCGCGAGATCGCGGTCGCGCTGGGCTTCGCTATGGATCGACAACCCGTCTTTCCAAAGAGCCCCGGAGTCATTGCCTCTCGGCTGGGTGCTTGAGTCTCCGGAGCGCCGGATCGTGGGATACCTGGGAAACCTGCCGCTCGCCTACCGTTTTCGCGGACGTGACGTGCGTGCGGCAACTCCTCATTCGTGGGCCGTCGATTCGGATAACCGGCGCTATTCGATATGGTTGCTCGACCGGTTTCTGAGTCAAAAACAGGTTGAGCTTCTGGTGTTCGCCACGGTCAATCCGGCGTCCGAACCGGTTTATCGAGCGTTAGGTTGTTCCCGAACTCCGTCCGGGATCTGGG
>Ga0335081_10009242_pt1 | contig 15852 bp, 18 predicted proteins | sample Lox_Sample_35_FD_206713 | JGI IMG/M metagenome (GOLD analysis project Ga0335081, IMG submission 206713) | Soil microbial communities from Loxahatchee National Wildlife Refuge, Florida, United States - Lox_Sample_3.5 | ecosystem: Environmental > Terrestrial > Soil > Wetlands | place: USA... | reverse complement strand
AGCATGCCAGCGCTTCGCCAGCTCACCCCCGGGTCTGGTGCCGGGGATCGGACCGAAGACCTCTGTGCGCCTGGGCGCGCTGGGGATCACGACCCTCGCCGCGCTGGCCGACGCCCCCGAGAGCCTCCTCACGGCCAGCTTCGGCCCGCGCATGGGACGGGAGCTGCGCCGCCGCGGGAGATTCGAATCCGACGGCGCCGTGGGAGCGCCCCGCAAGGTCGCATCGGAGTCCCGGGAGCGCACCTTCGACCACGACATCGCCGCCCGCGAGCAGCTCCACGAGGCGCTCTCGCGGATGGCGGGGGAGCTGTGCGCGAGCCTGCGCCGTCACGGTCGGCGGGGACGCACGATCTCGATCAAGGTGCGGCTCGACGACTTCACGACCGTGACCCGTGCGCACACCCTGGCGACGGCCACCGACGAGACGGAGCTCGTGACCGCCGAGGCACTGCGACTGCTCGACGAGTACGCCCCGCCGCGCCCGGTGAGGCTCCTCGGGGTGCGAGTGGCCGGCTTGGCCGCCGCCACCGCGGCGCAGGACGCGGGGAGCGCGCCGGATGCGGAGCCGGCGGCGGGGCCGGCTGCGCTCGCTCCACCGCCGGCGGCCCAGCTCGCCCTCCCGCTCGCCCACGCCCAGTAGGATCCGGCCATGCCCAAGGCCAGGGTGGGCGAGATCCAGCTCGACTACGAGCGCAGCGGCGAAGGCCCGCCGTTGCTGGCGATCATGGGGATGAGCGGGACCGCCCTGCATTGGGGGGAGCCGTTCCTCTCGCGGCTGCGCGAGAGCTTCGAGGTGATCGTCTACGACCACCGCGGCGTCGGCTCCAGCAGCCGCCTGGAAGGGCCGATCACGATCGCCCGGATGGCGGCGGACGCGGTGGGGCTGGTGCGGGCGCTCGAGCTCGACTCGGTCCACCTGCTGGGCATCTCGATGGGCGGGATGGTCGCCCAGGAGCTGGTGCTCGCGAACCCAGAGCTGGTGCGCACGCTCACGCTCGGCTGCACATATTGTGGCGGACCCGGCAGCTCGTACGGGTCGGCGGCCCGCGACCGTCTGTACGAGGCGATGAGCTCGGGGGACCGCGTCCGCGCGCTGCGGGCCGCCTACGAGATCAACCTCTCGCCTGCCGCCGCGGCAGACCCCGAGCTGTGGGAGCGCTTCCAGTCGATCGCCGCCGAGCGCGCGGTGGCGGTGCCGGTGATCATGGCCCAGGTTGCCGCGTGCTTCCAGCACGACACCCACGCACGCCTTCCCGACGTGAGCGCTCCGACCCTCGTGATCCACGGAACGGCCGACGAGATGATCCCGGTCCAGAACGGCCGCCTGATCGCCTCGCTGGTACCGGGAGCCCGCCTGAAGCTCTTCGAGGAGGTGGGACACCTCTTCTTCTGGGAGCAGCCGGCGGCCACCGCGGAGCTGGTGCGCTCCCACGCGGCCGTGCCCGCTTGAGCGACCCGGAGATCCCTTCCAGCGTCCTGGAGATCCGCTCCGGGGCCGTCACCCTCGCGGGCGAGCAGAGCGGCGATCGGCAGGGCCCGCCGATCGTGCTCCTGCACGGCCTCACCGCGACCCGGCGCTACGTGGTGATGGGCTCCAACGCGTTGCAGCGCGGAGGGATGCACGTACTCGCCTATGACGCTCGCGGCCACGGCCACTCGAGTCCCGCTCCCGGACGCGAGTACGGGTACGAGCACCTCGCCTCGGACCTCGCGGCGGCGGTCGGCCGCACGGGCGCCCCGCACGTGATCCTGGCGGGCGCCTCGATGGGGGCGCACACCGCCTTGCGTTTCGCGCTCGAGCACCCGGCCCAGGTGGCGGGCCTCGCACTGATCACGCCCTCGTTCCTCCCCGGGGAGCCGTCCCAGTCGCGCGAGCTGGGCCGCTGGGACGGGCTCGCCAGGGGATTGCGGGAGGAAGGGGTCGAGGGATTCGTGCGGGCATATGACCTGGACGGCGTGCCCGAGCGGTGGCGGAGCACGGTGGAGACCGTCCTGCGCCAGCGTCTGACGGCCCACGAGCACCCCGCGGCGGTCGCCGACGCGCTCGAAGTGGTGCCGCGCTCGTGTCCCTTCGAGAGCCTCTCCCAGCTCGCCGAGGTCACCGCTCCGACGGTGGTCATCGCCAGTCGCGACGAGGCCGATCCCGGCCATCCGCTCGCGGTCGGCGAGGCCTACGCGGAGGCGATCCCGGGCGCCGAGCTGGTCGTGGAGGCGGCCGTGGATCCTCCACGGTCGCCGATCGCCTGGCAGGGAGGGCAGCTCTCGAATGTGCTGCTCGAGCTGGCCGCCCGCACGGGCCTCGCCGACGGCTAGCACTTAGTACGTGATAACGTACATCTGTATGCCAGTTTGCGAGTGGGACGGCTCCAGCTACGACCGCATCTCCGGCACCATGGAGCGGCTCGGCCTCGAGGTGCTCGACCGTCTCGAGCTCGCGGGGGACGAGACCGTCCTCGACGCCGGCTGCGGCTCGGGCCGGATCACCGAAGCGCTGGTTGCGCGCGTGCCCCGTGGCCGCGTGATCGCCGTCGACGAGTCGCCGTCGATGACCGCGGCCGCACGTGAGCGCCTGGGACCGGGGGTGGAGGTGCTGACGCTCGATCTGCTCGAGCTCGACCTCGACGAGCCCGTCGACGCGATCCTCTCCACCGCGACGTTCCACTGGGTCGCCGACCACGAGCACCTGTTCGATCGTCTTCACCGGACGCTGCGCCCGGGTGGGCGGCTCGTAGCCCAATGCGGAGGGGAGGGGAACATCTCGATCCTCCGCGGCGAGGTCGCCCCAATCATGCGCCGCGAGCCCTTTGCGGAGCACTTCGCCAGCTTCAGCCCCCCTTGGAACTACGCCTCCGCGGAGGTCAGCGAGCAACGCCTCCGCGGGGCCGGCTTCCAGAGCGCCCGTTGCTGGTTGACGCCGTCGCCCCGCACACCGGAGGAGCCGCGGGAGTTCCTGTCCACGATCGTGCTCGGCCCCCACGTCCAGCAGCTCCCCGAGGCGCTACGCGAGCCGTTCATGGACGCCGTCATGGAGCGGCTCCCCGGGCCCGTGGCGGTCGACTACGTGCGCCTGAACATCGACGCCACGGCTTAGCCTCCAGATGTCGGTGTCAAGGTCAGGGTGGCGGGCGGTGGCGTCCGACTGATCCACGGCAGCGGCGCCCGTACGAGTGGACCGGTACGGGAGAGCGCCGGCTCCCGACAGCTACCATCCGCGCGATGCCAGACACTCGCGATCACGAAGCGCCCCGGCGCCCGGCCGCAGGCATGCGGCGTCGGGCACGGCCGGTCCGGCCGACGGTCCTCGCCCTGGGGGTCGTGCTCCTGCTCGCCGCCTGCGGGTCGAAGTCGTCGAGCACGTCGTCGGAATTCCTCAACACGACGCAGACCAAACGGGCGATCGAAGCGAGCATCCTGGAACAGAAGGGCCTTCACGCCACGGTGGTGTGCCCCTCGGAAGTGATCAGGGAAAAGGGCGTCACGTTTACGTGCGTCGCCACGACCCCGAACGGTGTAAAGACCCCCTTCCATGTTGTCGAGGCGAACGACCGCGGCTACGTCGAATACTCATCTGCGACGGAAACTCCGACAAAAACCTCGCAAACGCCGACCAAGACGTCGACCACCAGGCACAAAAAACCTTGACGGCCCGGTAGGCCTTTGTTAGCGTCGCGGCGCGCATGGAGGGCTGGCGTCGATGGGTACGCCGCCTCTGGACTAGAGGTCCTTCCGCCCACCGACCTAGGGATCTGGATCGGCAACAGCGAGGGTACGGCACATGTTGTCGAGGGCGAAGGCACCGCGACGGCGAGAAAACTGGCCGTCACCTTCACGAACTCGGCGGTGTTTGCCTCGAGCAAGAGCTATCTGTGCACGGGCTACGACGAAACCAGGGAGGTGCCGATCCTCAGCATCGCCTACGCGAGCGGCACGCAAGTCACGTTCGAATACTTCACGGGAGCGGCCAACGACACGATCCGCTTCCAGTGCGTGGGCCAGTAGTCGCCCGGCAGCGAACAGGATGAGCGTGCGCCGTGCGACGCCTCAGGCGAGCGCGGGAGGCTCCACGGGAGCGGTCGCACCAGCCTCCAGCAGAGCAGCGGGGCCGTCGAGCAGCGAGCCCCTGAGCAGTCCCGCGTAACGGCCTCCGAGTTCCGCGAGCTCCTCGTGGGTGCCTCTTTCCACGATCGTTCCCGCGTCGAGCACGAGGATCTGGTCGGCGTCGCGGACGGTGGAGAGCCGATGCGCGATGGCGATCGTGGTGCGCCCTCGGGAGAGCTCGTCGAGGGCCTGCTGAACGGCTCGCTCGGTCTGGGTGTCGAGGGAGGACGTCGCCTCGTCGAGGAGCAGCACCGGTGGATTGCGAAGGATCGTGCGGGCGATCGCGATGCGCTGCTTCTCCCCGCCGGAGAAGCGGTAGCCACGCTCCCCAACGGGGGTGTCGTACCCCTCGGCCAGTGACACGATGAGGTCGTGGATCTGGGCCGCCCGGGCGGCGTCTTCGATCTGCTCATCGCTCGCGTCGGGGCAGGCGAAGCGGAGGTTCTCGCGGATGGAAGCGTGGAACAGGTAGGTCTCCTGGGAGACGAGACCCACGGCGGAGGCCAGCGAGTCGAGCTTGATGTCGCGGATGTCGACGCCGTCGAGGCGGACGGCGCCTCGCTCGGGCTCGTACAGGCGCGCCACGAGGTAGGCGAGCGTGGTCTTCCCCGCACCGGTTTCGCCGACCAGGGCCGTGTGACTGCCGGGCGGCATCTGCGCAGAGATGTCCCGCAGCGTCCACGGGGCGTCCGGGGTGTAGCGGAACCACACCCCGTCCAGGCGTACGTCGCCGCGGATCTCCGGCAGCTGTTTGGCATCGGGGCGCTCGACGATGTCGATGGGGAGGTCGAGGTACTCGAAGATCCGCCCGAACAGGGCCAGCGACGTCTGCACTTCCACGCCCACCGACAGCAGCGACTGCATCGGGAACAGCAGACGCGTCTGCAGCGTGGTGAACGCCACCACGGTGCCCACGGAGATCGCCGCGTGGCCGTTGACGTTGGTGAAGCCGGCGAACCAGTAGACGGCTGCCGGCATGATCGCGAAGCTCATCTGGACCGTGGCCATCCGCCACCTGCCGGCCATGCGCGCGTGCACCTCGAGGTCTGCCAGTTCGTCCGACTCGTTGCGGAAGCGGTCCACGAGCTCTCTCGAGCGTCCCATCGTCTTCGCCAGCAGGATCCCCGACACCGACAGGGACTCCTCCACGAGCGTGGACATGTCCGCCAGTCGGCTTTGGCGAACCGACTGGATGCGCTTGCGCTCGTTGCCCACGCGGCGCGTGAGCCACACGAAGAAGGGCAGCAGGATCAGCGAGAAGATCGTCAGCTCCCAGCTCAGGGCGAACATGGCCGTCACGGTCGCCAGCACCGTCGCCACCGTGGAGACGGTGGACGTGGCGGTGCTCGTGACCACGTCGTCGATCCCGCCGATGTCGTAGGCGATCCGCGCCTGTACCTCCCCGGACCGGGTGCGCGTGAAGAACGCCAGCGACATTCGCTGCAGGTGCTCGTAGACGGCGGCCCGGAGGTCGTGCATCACGTGTTGACCGACCTCGTTGGAGATCCAGGTCTGGGCCACGCCGATCACCGCGTTGATGACCGCCAGCGCGATCATCCCGAGCACCAGCCAGCCCAGCAGGTTCAGGTCGTGGCCGATCAGCCCCTTGTTGACGGCTTCCCGGACCAGGAAGGGGGACGCCACCCCGAGGATCGAGCCGAGCACGATCAGGCTCAGCAGCAGCCCCATCCGGGCCCGGTAGGGGACGAACAGCCTCGCGATCCGCTTCAGCGACGCGGGCTTGGGCTCGATGTCGCCCGCCGGGGGCTCACCGCGGCCGTTCCGCGTCGACGCTGCGCCAACGCCGTGGCCTCCATGTCCCCCGCCGAAAGGCTGTGCACTCACCCCCAATGACTGTAGTGGGGCCTCGCGGCGCGCCCTCGGCCATGGGGCGCTCCCGGGATTCACCGGGGGGCGTAGCATTCACCGTGAGGGGGAGCGAGCCCAGAGGAGCTTGCTGGCCGCTCATCACCGCGCTGGGCGTAGCCCCCACGTCTCGTGCGCACAGATATGGCACGGAAGCGCCGCGCGGCATTTGCCGCGTCCCCCTCAAACCGGAGCCGAACCGTGGACCCGCGCGGATAGGCTTCGGCTGCATGAGCGCAGAAGCGCGCCCGTTCGCCGGAACCTCTGCCCTGTCTTTCGAGGAGGTGAGGGTCCTCGGCTGCCTGTTGGAGAAGCAGAAGACCACCCCGGACGCCTATCCGCTGTCCCTGAACGCGCTGCGGCTGGCCTGCAACCAGACCACCAACCGCGAGCCCGTCGTGCAGTACGACGAGCAGACGATCCGGGAGGCGCTGCGCAAGCTCGAGCGCCGGGGATACGTCCGCCTCGCCAGCGGTGCGGGCTCCCGCGCGGTCAAGTACCGCCACCTGCTCGCCGACGTGCTCCCGCTCGGGCAACCCGAGCAGGCGCTGCTGTGCACCCTGATGCTCCGGGGCCCCCAGACCCCGGGAGAGCTCAAGCAGCGCTCCGAGCGCATGCACGCGTTCGGGGACCTCGCCTCCGTGTTGCAGTCGCTGGAGGGGCTGATCGGCCGGGGCCTCGTGCGGCGCCTGGAGCGCCGACCGGGACACAAGGAGGAGCGCTACGTCCAGCTGCTGGACGAGGGTGAGCCCGACGAGCAGGGCCCGGCCGGGGGCGTCCCCACGGCGGAGGCCCGGGGCGTCCCCACGGCGGAGGCCCGGGCCGTCCCCACGGCGGAGGCCGGCGCCGTGTCGCCCCCGCCGACCGCCCCGGGGCAGCTCCAGGAGCTGCTCTCCCGCGTCGAGCGCCTCGAGCGGGAGGTTGCCGAGCTGCAGGCCCGGATGCGCCATCCTGTTTGATGGTGCAAGTGGGCCTGACGCATCTCGGCACGGCGATCCTCGCCTCATCGGACGCCTCCACCGGCGTGGGCATCCCCGTGGCGGTGGCGGCGGGCCTGGTGTCCTTCCTGTCGCCGTGCGTGCTGCCCCTCGTGCCGGGCTACCTGTCGACCGTGATCGGCGTCACGCCGGTGGACCTGAAGGAGGGGGTGGGGGCTCGCCGGGTGCTGATGCCGAGCCTGCTGTTCATCGCCAGCTTCTCGGCGATCTTCATCCTGCTCGGCCTCAGCGCCACCGTGATCGGATCGGCCTTGAAGGAACACAAACACGCCCTCACCGAGATCGGCGGCCTGCTGATCATCGTGATGGGGGTGGCGTTCCTGGCGAGCCCGTTCGTGCGGGTGCTGGGGCGTGAGTGGCACTCCGAGAGGCTGATGCAGATGGCCGGCCGGGGCGGGCCGCTGATCGCCGGGGCGGCGTTCGCGATCGCGTGGACGCCGTGCACGAGCATCACGCTCGGGGCGATCCTCACGCAGGCCGCGATCTCGAGCTCGGCGGCCCACGGGGCGCTACTGCTGGCGTTCTACTCGGCGGGCCTGGCGATCCCGTTCCTGGTGATCGCGCTGGCGTTCGAGCGGGCCACGGAGGCCCTCGGGGTCGTGCGCCGCCACTTCCCGGTCGTGATCGCTTTGGGGGGCGCCGTGATGATCCTGCTCGGCGTGCTGATCGTCACCGGGGAGTTCACGACGCTCAACACGTGGGCGTCGAAAGCCATCCCCTGGCAGGAATCGGTCTAGGAGACCGCGCCCGCCCCCGTGGAGGAGGCCAGGCGGCGGCGCTCCCGGTACCGGCGCTCCCAGGCTTCCTGGTTGCGTTTGGCGTCCCGGATGAACGGCGAGATCCCGATCGCCTTGATGATCAGGCGGTTGATGGCCGACTCCGGGTAGGGGAGGGGCCGCAGCACGTCCACGAACAGGACCACGCGGGTCTCGTCGGTGTCGTTCCACACCTCGTGGTTGAAGGTGTCGTCGAAGATCATGCTCTTGCCCTCTTCCCAGTGGCGGACGTCCTCTCCGACCCGGATGCGGCAGGCGGGGGCGTCCTCGGGAACGATCAGGCCTAGGTGGTAGCGGAGCACGCCCTTGTACGGGCCGCGGTGGTCGAGGATGTGCTTGTGCGGCGAAAGGATCGAGAACATCGCCGTGGTCATCCCCGGGATTTCGCGCATCAGAGCGGCCGTGCGGGGGCACAGCTCGACCCCGAGCTCGGCCTCGAAGCCGTATCCGTACAGGAAGAAGGTCTTCCAGCGGTCGTCGTCGGTGATCCCGATCTGGTCCTTGGAGATGTCCTGGAAGTTGGGCAGCGCGTCGTGGTCCTCGAGCAGCGTCATGAGCTCTTCCCGGATCACCGTCCAGTTGCGCTCGATGTGGTCCACCCACGGGAACTGGGCGGTGTCGAAGAACGTGTGGTCGCCCACCAGTGAGCGCCGGCCGATGAAGCGCTCGATCGGCGCCAGCAGCCGTTCGCCGACCGCCACGGTCAGCTCCACCATCCGATCACGGCGTGAGTCTGCCATGGCGTCAGACGCTATCGCACGCGTTCCCCGAAGTTCCGCCGGGCCTCGCGGGCGGCTCGCGAGAAGAGTGGCGCCCCGCCCGATCGAGTCGGGACGGGGCGCCTGAGGGGGGATTCGGTTGGGGGTGTTGCCTGGGCGGCGCATGAGCGCCGTGGGTGGCCTGTGGGGCCGGCCGGAGAATGAGCCTCCGGCGTGTGGGGGAGAGCCTTACGCTGCCTCGCGCAGGGCCGCCAGCTCGGGCGACTCGGCGAGCTTCTTCAGAGCCCGCTGCTCCAGCTGGGAGGCCCGCTCGGCGGAGAACCCGAGGCGCTTGCCGATCGCGGTCAGCGTCTGGGGCTCCTCGGGGCCGGTGCCGAAGCGCATCGTGAGAACCTTCCGCTCTGTTTCGGGCAGTTGCGAGATCGCCCGGTGGACGATCCGCTCGCGCTCGTTGTCCCAAGCGGTCTCCTCCGGCACCTGGGCGTCGGATGGGAGCAGGTCTCCGAGGGCGGTGTCGCCGTCCTCGCCGATCTGCTGGTCGAGGCTGACGAGTGCCGCACGCTGGTGGCGAACCTCCTCCACCTGCTCGATCGGCAGGCCCGTCTCCTCGGCGAGCTCCTCGATGGTGGGCTCACGGCCGAGCCTGACCGACAGCTCGCGCTCGACGCGCCCGACCTTGCGGGAGCGCTGGGCGACGTGGACGGGCAGGCGGATCGTGCGCCCGGAGTTCTCCAGCCCGCGCTGGATCGCCTGGCGGATCCAGAGCGTGGCGTAGGTCGAGAAACGGAAGCCCTTGCGCCAGTCGAACTTCTCGCTGGCCCGGATCAGTCCGAGCATGCCCTCCTGCACCAGGTCCCCGAGGGGCAGGCCCTGGTTCTGGTAGCGACGCGCGTTGGACGCGACCAGGCGCAGGTTGGAGTTGACGAGCAGTTCCTTGGCGTGCAGGTCACCGCGCTCGATCCGCTTGGCCAGTTCGATCTCCTGGGCCGGGGTGAGCAGCGGGTAGCGCCGCGAGTGCGCCAGCAGCTGGTCCACGGCCTCGGGGATGAAGGTCTCGCTGGGGGCGAGGTCTGTGCGCTCGATCGGGCTGTCCAGACGCACGGCGGCGGGGCTCTCCTCGACGCTCTCGTCCAGGACGGCCTCGACCTCGGCGTCGCCGTCCGGAAGGGCGGCGACAGCCGCGAGCGCTGCGGTTGTGGGGGCGGGGGAATTAGACATTGTGGGGCGTCCTTCTTAATCCGATGCTTATAGTCGGAATTATACGCCTCGATAGTTGCGTTGTCAATTAGTCTCTCAGACGCTGGTTACAATTGCTCGTTCGACGTTTTGTACGCGCTCCCCTGCCTGCGGAGATCACATGAGGGGCGATTCCCGCGCGGCTCAGGAGCAAACCCGCGGAGGTGCCTGACGGAGCGGTCCGCGCAGCGGTTCCATCGGCACGTGCTGCCACGGGGGCTGAGTCCGGGGCCTCCGGACTACGCACATGAACATACACCAGAGGCGCCCAAAGGGAACACGGGGCCGTCTCGCGCCGCATCGCGCCCAGCGGCGGCCAATCCGTCCAAGTGGGCGCGCCCCGGGAGGCGTACGTGGGGCCCGGGGTGGCGTCGGCTCACGCGCGATCGGGCTGAGGGCCGCCCGAGACGCCCGCGCCGGTTGGCGCGGGCGCGATCTCGAGCAGGTCTTCGCCGCGGTGATCGACCTGGAGGGTCGTGTGGTCCAGGCCGAAACGCTCGTGCAGCAGCGCCTCCAGGCGGCGGCGGAGCTCGTGACAGTCGCGGTCGGGGCCCACGAGCACGTGCGCGGAGAGCGCCGGAAACCCGCTTGTGATTTCCCACACATGCAGGTCGTGCACTTCTACGACGCCGCTTTGGGAGGCCAGCGTGGAGCCGATCTCCTCGGGGTCCACGCCCGCGGGAGCGGCCTCGAGGAATACCCGGACCGAGGCCCACACCAGCGAGGCGCCGGCCCGAATCATGACCGCCGCGATCAGCAGCGAGGCGATCGGGTCGGCGCGCTCGAGGCCCGCGGCCAGGATCAGCACGGCGGCGGCGGCAGTGGCGAGCGCCGCGTACAGGTCGGTGAGGACGTGCTGGAAGCTGCCTTCGATGTTCAGGCTGCGCCGCTCGGCGCCGGCGAGCAGGCGCGCCGCCACGGTGTTGGCGGCGATCCCCCCGAGCGCGATCACCAGCATCAGGGTCCCGTCCACGTGGGGCGGGTTGACAAGCCGGCTGATCGCCTCGTAGGCGATGAATGCGGCAAGGATCACCAGCGTGATGCCGTTCGCCTGGGCGGAGAGGACCTCCGCCCGGGAGAAGCCGAAGGTCATCGCTCCGCGGGCGGGCCGGGCGGCGAGCTGGAGGGCCAGCAGCGAGAGCCCCAGCGCAGCCGCGTCGGCGAGCATGTGGGCCGCGTCGGAGAGCAACGCCAGGGAATGGCCCACGACGCCGCCCACAATCTCGACGGCCATCACCGCCAGCATCACTGCCAGCGCCGCCGCCAGACGCCTGCGGTCGCCCTCGGGGCTGATGTGGTGGGTGTGGCCGGCGTGCGAGTGGCCCATCACCATCAAGATACGCTCGCCGAGGGCGCCCCCTTGAGAAGTTCGCGCCACGCGCCGCCTTACGCTCTCGTGGATGAGCCGCGCACGCGAGCCGGCCCCGGCGATGAGCGTTCAGCAGACGACGGTCGTCTCGGTGGGCGTTGCCGCGGCCCTGGTCGCGTTGAAGCTGGGGGTCGGCCTCGCAACCCACAGCCTCGGTCTGGTATCGGCGGGCATCGAGTCCAGCGGCGACGTGGTGGCGGCGGGCCTGACCGTGTTCGCCGTGCGGGTCGCCGGACGGCCGGCCGACCGGGGCCACCCGTACGGGCACAGGCGAGCCGAGAACCTCGGGGCGCTGGGCGAGGCGGCGATCCTGCTGGCGGGCGCGGTGGTTGTCACCGTGGAGGGGGTCCGCCACCTGGTCCTGGGCGGCACCACCCCCGACGTGCGGTGGTTCCAGTTCGCGATCCTGGGCCTCGCGATCGCCCTCGACCTAGCCCGGACCAGGATCTCGATGCGCGGCGCAAGCCGCTTCGACAGCCCCGCCCTGCGCTCCAACGCTTGGCACTTCGGGGCCGATCTGTCGGGCTCCGTGGCCGTCGTCGTGGGCCTGCTGGCCGTCAACGCAGGCATGCACGACGCGGACTCCATCGCCGCCCTGGTGGTGGCCGCGATCATGCTGTTCGCGGCGGTGCGGCTGACCGCCGTGAACGCCAACGTGCTGATGGATCGGGCGCCGGTCGAGGCCCGTGCGGCCGCCGAGGAGGCGATCGCCGAGCTGAGCGAGGACTTCGAGGTCAGCCGCCTGCGGCTGCGAGAGTCGGCGGGTCGCTACTTCGCGGACGTGGTCGTGAGCGTGCCGCCCGGGCAGGCGGTGGTCGAGGGCCACAGGGCCGCCGATCTGATCGAGGGCGCCGTCGGGCGGGCTCTCCCCGGCAGCGACGTGGTCGTGCACGTGGAGCCCCGGCGCCGCGGCCTGGACCTTCGCGAGCGCGTGCTCTCGATCGCCCTGGCCGAGCCCCTGGTCAAGGAGGCGCACGACATCATCATCTTCGAGCACGGGGGCACGGCGAGCGTGTCGCTGCACCTCAAGTTTCCGGCCGACCTCGACCTGCAGGCGGCGCACGACACCGCCGAGCGGATCGAGGCGGCGATCCGGACGAGGCCGGGAGTGGGGGAGGTGCAAACCCACCTCGAGCCGCTCGAGCAACCCGTCAGCAGCCGCGCGGCCGATGGGGGCACGACCAGCCGCGCGGGCCGCGAGATCGAGCACCTGGTCCGCGAGCTCACCGGCTCCGGGCCCCGGATGGTGGAGCTGATCTCCACCGACGGGGGCCTGGTGCTGTTCCTCACCCTCACGGTGGGGGCCGCAGAGTCGCTCACCGACGCCCACCGCCTGGCGAGCGAGCTGGAGGACGAGCTGCGCAGCCGGATCGACGGGATCGCCGACGTGGTCGTGCACACCGAGCCATAGCCCCTGCGTGTAAGCTTGGCGCGTGCCGAGCGCCCGGCCCACGAACCCGATGCCGACCGAGCCGAGGTCGGGCCGGCTCCCGCTCTCGTCCCGCTCGCTGCGCGGGCTGGCGCCGCTGGGGCTGGCGGCCCTGCTCGCGCTGGCGATCTCGGCGTGCGGGAGCTCCAGCTCGAAAACCACTTCGAGCACCGCCACCACCGCGACCTCGAAAACGTCGAGCACTTCGACGAAAGCGCCCGCGGGCAGTGCCCTGCAGAAGCTCACGCTGGAAGCCAACCCGAACGGCGAACTGAGATACAACAAGACGAGCCTCACGGCCAAAGCCGGGGCGGCGACGCTGACGCTCACGAACAACTCGCCGATCGCTCACAACGTGACGATCGAAAACTCCTCCGGGGCGCGGGTGGCCTCCACGACGACCTTCACCGGAGGCTCCCACACGATCCCGCTGAAACTCAAACCGGGCACCTACAAGTTCTACTGCTCGGTCCCCGGCCACCGCATGGCCGGCATGGAAGGCACGCTCACCGTCGAATAGCCGGCTCCCGCGGGGCCGCCTCGCCCTGGCGGCGGGCGCCGGGGACGATCGGCTACGGGTTCACCGGGCGGGCCGGTGGGCGTGCTTGTGGGCGCCCTTGTGGTGGGTGCGCGAGAGGATCCGGTCGACACGCAGCTGGACGTGGGCGAGGCGGGCGTGCGTCGCGGCTTCGCTCAACCTGCCTGCCTGGGCCGCGCTCTTCAGCTGGTGTTCGCGGGCCGCATAGAGGGCTTTGCCGAGGCCTTCGCGCGAGCGACCGGGCGTCGATTCGGCGATACCTCCCAGCGTCTTGCCGGACCTCAGCTCCCTGGTCAGCGCCACGGCGGTGATCCCCAGGTACGCGCGGGCGACCGCGAGCATCCCTCCGCCGCCGCCCGAGCCTGGTCCTCCCAGTTTGAGCACCGCGGCCTTGACCCGCTTGGGGAGGGTTTCGGCCCGTTTGGCCAGCTGCTCGCGGCGCTGCTGCACGAGCGCCTGGATCAACCCGGCTTCGGACTTCCCTGGGATGGCGTCTGCGATCTGGGCGAGGGACCTGCCTTCGGTGAGCTGCGCGGTCAGCTGTTCGACGGGGATGCCAAGGTAGTCGGCCGCGGCCTGGAGCCGGGCGGGCTCCGGCGGTAGCACCGGCTCGGAGGAGGCCGGCACCGGGCGCACCGAGGCGACCTCGATCGCGATCGCCGGGCGGCTCGTCCGGCTCGACTGGCCAGGTGCGGTGACCGCGGCGAAGCACGCGCCGGCGAACGCGGCCAACGCCACGGCGGCGATCGCCATTCTCCGGGAGATCCGTCCCCTCATGCCTCCGCAAAGGTTGACATAACTGCGCGAGGCTCGTCAGCGCGAGAGCCGCTCGGAGGGCCTGTCGGCGGGAAAGGGGTGCGATCATCCTCGGGACCCCCACCAGAAAGGACTCCATGTCGAGCTCGGAGAACGACAGCCCTGGAGACGCGTCGAGCCACGACCCGCGCGCGAAGCTCATGCAGGAAGTGGCCGAGCAGATGGACGCGATCGAAACCGACTTCGGCGACAACTACGAAATCGGCCGCGTGATCACGATCGTGGAAGTCAAAGGACCCGACGGGAACGTTGGCCTGCGGGTCCGCGCCGGCATGTTCCCATGGGTGGCCCTCGGGATGCTCCACGCCGCCCAGAAAATCATCGAGGCCGGCGGGGAGTAGAGGCCGGCGGTGGGCCCAGCCGCCGATCAGGGACCACAGGGGCCGTTCGTCTGCTCGAAGTGCGGCTGTCGGAGCGAGGCCGACTCCATCGCCGAGGCGGTCACCTACGGGTGGCTGATCGACACCAGCTCGGAGCCGCCCTGGTACCTGTGTCCGGCATGCCGAGAAGCGCTCCCCGCTTCATGGCCGTGATCGTGGCTGATCCGGGTCCGGGTGGGACCACGGCTGCGGCTACGGCGCCGCGGACGCGCCGTCAGGCGTACTGGGCGTAGTCGCCGAGCGGCGAGCCGGCGAAGAACACGAACCAGACGAGGAGCAGCACCACGGCGAGGTAGACGACGAGCGTGACGATCCGCTCGGGCAGGCTCGTGGCAACCTGTCGCACCGGTTCCCGCTGGGCGTTGAAGGGCCGAAGCCAGGTGAGCCGGGCTTCCCTCGGCGGCAGGTCGGCCAGGATCCTGTAGCGCACCTCCAGCCACAACAGCGCCGCGGAGATCAACAGCGTCACGACCAGGAGCGTGACCACGACGACGAACAGTGGGGTCATGCTGAGAGCGCGTTCGTCCGCCGCCTCAGAGCCGACCCACAGGGCCAGCACCGGAGAGCCGGTCCATAGGTTGATCGAGAGGAATGCGGTGGCGGCGGCCAGCGCGACCCGCTTCACCGTCACTGCCGCGGAACGCTCGTCCGAGCCCTCGCCGCGCGAGCCCTCCGCGGCGACCCCGTCGCGGGTGTCGCTGCGAATGGCAGGCGGGATCTCAAGCCGCTCTTGCATCGCGTCTCTCGGGACAGTTATACGACTCCGGGCGACCGCGGGGGCGGCGTCGCCCGGCGGCAGGCCGGGTTAGTTGTCCGCCAGGGGGGTAAAGATGGGAAGCAGCGTGTTGCTCGTGAGGCCGATGTTCGCCGTGGAGCTCGAAAAGCGGGATCCGGACGCCGAATCGCCCGCCGACACCGGGGTCGGCACTGCTCGTCGCTCGCCGGCGTGCCTGCTCGAGTGGCACGGGCTCGCACCCGACCGCGACTCGGCCCTGCGGAGCGCCGCGAGCGCCTGGGAAGATCGTTACGGCGAGCCCGTGACGGGATGCCGGGCCGTGGTGCGGGAGATCAGGGGCGACTGAGCCGGCTGTCGCGCGCCGTCCATACCATCGAACAGATGACCATCCAACGGATGGAGCACGTCGGGGTCGTGGTGGACGACCTCGTGGCGGCGACCGAGTTCTTCATCGAGCTCGGACTCGAGTTGCAGGGCGAAGCGTCGGTCGAGGGCCGCTGGGTCGATCGCATCGTAGGGCTCGAGGGCGTTCGCGCCGACGTTGCGATGATGCAGACTCCGGACGGCCACGGGCGACTCGAGCTGGCGAAGTTCCACACGCCGCCGCACCAGGGCGAGTACAGGGACGCGCAGGCGAACACACCGGGGATCCGCCATGTCGCATTTGCCGTCGAGGACATCGACGCGGTCGTCGCCGGCCTGCGAGCGCGCGGCGCTGAGCTCGTCGGCGAGTTGGAGCGCTACAGAGACAGCTACCGGCTCTGCTACGTCCGCGGTCCCGAGGGGATCATCATCGAGCTGGCAGAGCGGATCGGGTAACGCAAGACGTTGAGTAGTCCGGCGGGGGCCTGAACCGCCTCTTCTGCGTTGGTCTGAAGCCCGACGGGCTCA
>Ga0335081_10009240_pt1 | contig 15853 bp, 11 predicted proteins | sample Lox_Sample_35_FD_206713 | JGI IMG/M metagenome (GOLD analysis project Ga0335081, IMG submission 206713) | Soil microbial communities from Loxahatchee National Wildlife Refuge, Florida, United States - Lox_Sample_3.5 | ecosystem: Environmental > Terrestrial > Soil > Wetlands | place: USA... | reverse complement strand
CGGCCAGCACACCCACAGAGTCAGGCCCTTTCGCATCTCACGAGCCAGTGCCGGCAACTCGCGACCCAGCGCGGCAGCAGATTTCGCAAATGCCAGGACGACATCCGCGCCTGCGATCATGGTCTGAGTGCGCGCACCCTCCGGTAAAGGGGAGAGCCTTGCCTCGAACCCGTCAGGCGCGTGCAGCAACCCGATCACCGAACCCTGCCGGAGGCGCAGTTTCTTCGCCAAAGGGACTGCGGAAGAGTCGGGCACCACAGGATGCGCCACCTTCCGGACGGCGGCCCGCCGGATGGCCGCTCCGATTTGCCGCAAATCGGCGAAGGTGGCGTCGGGAAGAAGCGCCCGGGTTTGAGCTGTCTTCTCGGGATCTCCCGCGACGAACACCAGCGGGATGGCGCGCGTCGATTTCCGCTCCCGGAGGAGCGCCGCCATCGCCCTGCCGTACGACGGCAGGCGCATCAGGTCGATTACGATCACGTCGGGAGGATTGGCGGAGAGAGTTCGAAAGCCACCGGCGCCCCGGCAGGGGTACGCCGACGCATCGATTCCATCCCGCCGGACCCGCTCGCACAAGGCCTGGGCCTCGAGGGGGTCGTAATGAATCACGACGACCTGTGGCAGAGGGTTGTCCTACGCTCGGGTGGCGTTGGCGGGGGTAAGCCGGCTGCGGATCTGGTTCATCACATCCGACGCCAGGAAGGGCTTGCGCAGCACGGGGAAGTTGTGCTCCTCGCAAAGAGCCTCTTCCTCGGCAGGCAGAATCGTCCCGGTCATGACGATCACCAGCATCTCCGGCACCGACTGCAGGAACTCTACTCCCAGCTCGACTCCATTGCCATCGGGCAGCATGTAATCCAACAAGGCGGCATTCGGCTTGTTGGCCATCACCAGGCGCTTCGCCTCGGTGGCCGATTCGGCGGTGAGCAGCGTCCAGCCGTCGTTGGCCATCAGCCGCTCCAGAAAGTGCAGCAGGTCGCGATTGTCGTCTACCAGGAGAATCGTGGGATTCGCGGGCATAGGGGCGGCCTGCGATTCCACCGTGCGCAGAACCAGCTTCTCGCCGCCTTCGGCCACCTCCACCCAGACGCAGCCCCCAGGGCTCACCTGGTTGGTAGCCACCATGGTGGCGAGCGGCTGGGTCAGGTGGCGATGAATCGTGCGGTTCAACTCCCGGGCGCCATACTCCGAACTGGTGCCTTTCTGGAGCAGGAACTGGCGCGCGTCCGGGGGCACATCCAGAGTAAACGAACGGTTCCCCAGCCGCGTATTCACATGGCTCTGCAGATCCGAAATCTGCTTGTCGAGGATCGCGGAAAGCGATTCCGGCGTAAGCGGCTGATAAGTGATGATGCAGTCGATCCGGTTGACGAACTCGGGGGAGAAGCGCTTGCGGACCGCGCCCAATCCGATTGCCTGGAGTTTGCTGGTAAGGTCCGCCCGCTCCGCTGGCTTGACGGATTGGAATCCGAAGTCCGGGCTGATTTCGCGCAGCATTTCCCGCGCGCCCAGGTTACTGGTGAGAAACACCAGGCTTTTCTCGAAATTGACCGTCGAATTGTCGCCCAGCCGCAGGATCCCCTTATCCAGCACACCCAACAACAGCCGGGTCATCGAAGGAGCGGCTTTCTCGATCTCGTCGAACAGCACCAGAGAAAGATTGCTTTTCTCGCTGGTGACCGCATTCAGCTTCTGTTGGGTCAACATGGGCTGGGTTTCGCGGTGTCCGAGGTAGCCGGGGGGAGCGCCGATCAGTTTGGCGACCTCATGCTCCATCTGAAACTCACCGCAATCCACTTTCAGGACGTTCTTTTCACTGCCGTGAAGCACTTCGGCTAATGCCTCCACGGTCTTGGTCTTGCCTGTTCCGGTCGGTCCCAGCAGCAGGAAAATGCCTACGGGCCGCCCCTCGGGTGCAAGACCGGCTTGAAACATTTGAATATAGGGGACAATAACGTGCGTGGCGGCCGGCTGGCCGACTACCTTTTGAGAAAGAACAGTGGTTAAATCCTCGGCAGGATCCGAAGCGGCTTTCTTAGCGCGGTTCTGCGAGTTTCTTGGCTTTTCCACCCCGCCCTCCGATTTGATTATACCGGCGGCGGGGCTCTTTACCCGGGTACGCCGTTTGGGTTCGGGACGGTCTGGTTCTTTCATGGCCTGTACTTCCTATTGTCTACAGCAATATAGCAAGGGCGGCGCAAAGATGAAAAAATATATACCGGTTCGTGACCGCCTGCGGGTCACCCTGTCTTTTATCACGAAGAGTGAGGCGATCTGTGTAAAATTCCGCACCGCGTAGTACGAAAAGCAGAAAATTGGAATGGAGAGGCGCAGTTTACCTGTGCCGGAACGTGATTCTACCTTTGGTCAGATCGTAGGGGGATAATTCCAGGGTCACCTTGTCACCTGCCAGGACACGGATTCGGTTGCGTCGCAGCCTGCCCGCCAGATGAGCCAGGACGACGCGTTCATGTTCGAGCTGGACACTGAACAGACCGCTGGGAAACTTTTCCAACACCGTACCGGTAACTTCGATGCTGTCCTCTTTGCTCATAAACCTCCAGGTACAGGGTTTGCGGACCGGACCGGAGTTCGGGCCTGCCGGTCCGGCCCGCTGATCGGTTAGCTTGCGGTGACGTTGGTCGCTTGCAGACCCTTCGGGCCCTTGGTCACCTCGAACTCCACTCTGGCCCCTTCATCCAGACTGCGGTAACCCTCCGTTTGAATAGCCGAGAAGTGCACGAAGACGTCCTCTCCGTTCTCTCGCTGAATGAATCCGTAGCCCTTGGCTGCGTTAAACCACTTCACTGTGCCTTTTTCTTTCATCTGCCTATATTCCTTCTTCAACTGTACTCAACGCATCCTGCCCCGGCCGCCCGCCTAAAGCGAAAAAGGGGAGTGCGGATGGACTCACGCAACCCCCCTTTTGAAATCGCGAAGCGGAAAACTAGAGTCAAATGCCCTTCCAGTATACAACAATCAGGCCGGGCCGATCGGCCATGGGTCGGATGAGAATGGCACAGGGGCGGATGGGGGCGGATGCACGTTCTGCGCCACCCGTCCGTTAATGCTAGAATTGCGAAGTACAGCGTTGTAAGGAGAGGAGTTCCGTGTCTTCCTTGATCCAGAACCAGTTTGAGCGGAATGTCATCACCACCTCGGTGGACTACGTGTTCAACTGGGCGCGCAAATCAGCGCTCTGGCCGCTTACGTTTGGCTTGGCCTGTTGCGCGATCGAAATGATTGCTTCCAGCACTTCGCGGTTCGACATTGCGCGATTCGGCGCGGAGGTTTTCCGTCCCAGCCCCCGGCAATCCGACCTGATGATCGTGGCCGGCACCGTAACGCTCAAGATGGCGCCGGTGCTGAAACGCATCTGGGACCAGATGCCCGACCCGAAGTGGTGTATCTCGATGGGGGCCTGCTCGAGCGTGGGCGGTCCGTTTAACACCTACGCAGTGCTGCAAGGCGTGGACAAGATCGTGCCGGTAGACGTTTACGTGACGGGCTGCCCGCCACGGCCGGAGAATCTTTTTTATGCGCTGCTCAAGTTGCAGGACAAGATCGACCAGATGACCACGCTGGTGAAACGGCCCACCGAGGTCCGGTTGGACGAGTCGATGCTCGAGGAATTCAAGCAGCAGGTCCGGATCGCCCAGATTCAGAACCCCGCGTAACCCGTGTTCTACAAGGACACCCAGCAGGTTTACCGTGTTTCCGAACTCGACTCATTGCCGTGGCTGGTGCACGGTTTTGGTACCCGCCTGGCGGATATCCCGGATCGATTCGGGCAACTGGCTACGCTCAAGCAGGTTCATTCGGCTGCCTGTGTCACGGCCGGGGGCCGTTCCGGAGTGTTAGGCCAGGGAGACGCTCTGCTCGAAGACACCCCCGGCGCGGTAGTCGCCGTCAAGACCGCGGACTGCGTCCCGGTGCTGCTGGCCGATGAACGGCGGCGGGCGGTGGCGGCGGTTCACGCAGGCTGGCGTGGGACGGTGGCGGGCATCGTGCAGAACACCATCGGCGCAATGCGTGAGCGGTTCGGGACCCTGACAGGCGATGTTCACGCCGCGATCGGGCCGGGCATTGCGAAATGCTGCTTCGAAGTGGGGCCGGAAGTTGCCGTACAGTTCGGTGTGCAGGGCCGCTCGCACGTTGATCTCGAGGGTGTCATCCGGCAACAACTCACGAACGAAGGGGTGGCGCCGGAACGAATTTATGCCTCGGGGTTGTGCACGCGCTGCGGGCGGGAGGAGTTTCACTCATACCGTCGAGACGGACAAGCTGCCGGCCGCTTGTATTCGTTTGTGGGGACCCAGTAGGCGGTAAGACGCGCCGATCTGGTGAGCGTTTTCCCCGCCAGATGTACGAGCCGTTCGCGATTTCACTGTCGCACCGCTTCTTGATGGCCTTGCCGGGATGGCTACCGATTTCGCCCCGAAACGGGACACTTTGGAAGCGCAGTTCCCGGGACCGCCGGATGCTCCCTACGCTGTTTCCGACCCTCTCCAACAGGATCGATCCGCCGCGCGGGTGGAAAGCGTCACGTTCACGGTCTCGCCCGAGCAGACTCAGACGTCAATATGGAAAGCGGCATGGAGATGCAAACACTCATAGGGCCGCGCCAGCTTCCGAGGAACTACAGGATCATCAGCGGCCGAGAGATGCTTGGCATCCAGGCGCGTCCGGTGGCGATGCCGCGAGCAGTGCCGAAATCCGCAAACGGTACACGGAGAAACTCGGCCCGGCCGCCGCGATACGTCCCCATGCCCGCGTGGCCATACCCGGCGGTCGGGGCCTCCGGGTTTGCCGTCAGGCAGGCATTGGTGGACCCCCGAGTGCAGCTCTCACCGTCGAGTCGCGGGAGGCCTGAAACAACGCTGCTCCTCGCATCGTTTCGCCGCTCACAGAGCGAAACATCAAAGGTCCGGTGTGGCTCGCAACGTGCTCCGTGTTGTGGAACGCCACCGATGGCGGATTCCCCGAGCACGCGAGGCTGCAATGGAAATTACCTTCGCCCAGTCACTCGCCAAGGCACACCCGATCGGCGCAAGATCGTGGAAACCATTCTGGCGGACAAGATAGGGGAGATGGTCCAGCGGGGTCTCTAGCGGTCTTCGACCCCAAACCGATGAGCCTGTGCTGCGGTAGCTCCTCTTGCGGAACCTCGCGGCAAGGCGCGTCTTGTCCGGCGGTACGTATACCGCCAGGTTGAAAACTCCCATTACCCAGATCTAACCGCAGTCTAACGACTTGCGCTGCGACGTCTCCTTACACTAGTGACGTCTCATGTGAGACCTTGGAGGCCCCAATGAAAACGTGTCTTACTTTTCGCCTTGCACCGCTGATGTCCGCGGGCTGGCCGGCGCGGAGGAATGCCTCTGACGCAAAACTGCCGGGAGGCTCCCATGCCTGACATTCCTGCCTACGACGATTGGATCAGGCACACCGCGACGCTGTTGACGGCTCGCAGCCGCGAGTTAAGAGCCGTCGATGCCGCGCTCCAACAGTACTGGAACACGCCCGCAGGCGCCAGGCGGCAGCCGATGCGGCGCGCGCTGTCCAACGCTTTGGCCAACTGGATCGGGACGAAAGGTCCGCAGTGGCGCGAGAGCACCCGGAACAAACCGCCGCGCCGCATCGTGACGCAGCTTTACGACGCCCTCAACACTTCGGTCTTCAACGAGAAGGACCTCGAGGCGTTCGAGTTTCAGGACCAGGAGCGGCGTAAACGGATGCGAGTCATCTTCCAGGGCAAGGAAATCGTCTGGAAGGCGCTCAATGCTGCCGAAGACGTCAAGGCGGCGCAGCAGGAACTGAAAGCCAGTGTCGCGGGGAACGGCCTTTGGCAGCCCGGACCGAAATCGGCCAAACAGATTGCGGACCTGAAGTCGGCGCACACGAGCGCCGCCAAAGACCGCGTGGACTACGCCCCGGGAAAATGGCAGCTCGCCAGGGACGTGGCGGGTCCGGGCTTGACTGTGGGGCTCGGTAGCGCAGCCATACAAGCGGGGAATCTGAATTGGGCGGCGCAAAAGAGTTTTGGGTTGGGCGGAGTCTCAGCCTCCCCAGTCGCTTTCCATCAGATGTTGCAGGACCTCTCGGGCGGGTGCAGCACCGCCGATATCGGCCGGCTCTTACTGACTGCCGGTGTGGACGTGCAGCAACTGGCGGCCGATGTCACTCCCATCGTCTCCAACATCTTTTCAGGCGCCAAGGTGCTGGTGGCGTGGGGAAAAGTCTGTCTGGCGGAGTACCGCCGACGACAGGCCGCAAGGCAGAGTGATTTCATCCTTCCCGGAGGAGACATCGCCGAGGCATTCAAAGCCCTGCAGACACTGTTGAGCCGGGCAGTGGCTACCGAAGGCGTTCAGGCGGGCTTACAGTCGGCGGATTTTGCAACTCGCACCGTGCTTTCCTTTACCGACTTCGGCGCTGTGTCCAGCACCGCTTGCGGAGTGGCTTTCACACTGGCGAAACTCCTCCACAAACTGGCGCTGCTGGGCAGGGAATACGCCGAGACTCGCGACGCCCGGAGGCTGTTGGCCAATCCCGCCAATCTGGGCACCAGTCTCTTTACGAGCTATCCATTGCTGGGCTGTTACATGCTCCTGTGCTCGGATACGAGCGACACCGTCAACATGGTCCGTGCCGAAGGGATGCGAAAGAATGCGGTACGGTTCGGCGACCTTGCCTGGCGCCAACAGGTCGAGTGGATCAAGAAGGACGGTCTGGATGGAGTGCTGGAACGGGCGGCAGCACTGGTTTACTCCTCGCCATTCCTGGTGCGGGACGCGGTGACCAAGCGAGCCATGCCGGTTCACGCCCTGTATGGCGTGAGCGGTCTCGACAAGTTGCAGCAGAAAGTCAGTAAGGTCGGTTTTGCGGCAAACGTCGTGAGCTTAGGCGGACGCCTGATTGCCTGAACTGGCCAGCCGGTATAAGGCCTGCGCGCCTTTGCTCGCGCAGGCCCGAAACACCGCTCGGCCGTTACCGGTCGTGTACGGGAGTGCTGGCAAGGCTGGCGGAGGCGTCTTTCCGGAGCATCCTTACGAGAAAGTCCAAGAACTCCTCCAGGGATTGAAAGTGCGTGCAGGCACCGGAGTCTACATGCTCCACGCGGCCCTGAAAGCGGCCCTCTGGAGGATCTGCTTGAGCAGTCAGTTGGACGACAAATGCACGTTGCATGGAAATTCGAGCATAACCGGTACGGAGTGCCGGAGTCGTTAGACGACGGTTAGATGAGGGTAATGTGATTCCGCAAAGCAGACGCCAACGGCGGGTAGGCCGCGAGCGAATCGGCCAACCCTTCGAGTATGGAGATGGCGGTGAACCGGTGGCGGTCGGCAGCTTCGATGCGCCCATCGTCCGCCGCGATCCTGGCGGCGATCAACTGGAGCCGCCACCCGGCCAGCGGCGATTCGGCGTCCTCCAATACGAGGTGCGTTTTTTCGCCGCACCTCCACAGCGCTTCCGCGCGGATGTATTGTGCGATGCCCAGGTACGTCGCTTGGCGGGATTGCGCTCCGTAGGCGGCGAGGCGGTCTGCCGCCGCCACCGCATCCTCCCACTTGCCGCGCGCCATATGGAATTCGCCCAGCGCCTGTTGCAAGGGAAAGTTGTAGGCCCAGTCCATGGTGTGGCCTCCGCGCGTAACTTCCTGAAAGCACGACTGCGCAACATCCCAGCGGTCGAGCCGGGCCGAGGCCCGGGCCTTTACGATCAATGCCAGAAGCCGCGCAAAGCCCTTCCCGGCCTGTTCCAAGGCACCTTCTGCCAGAACCGTCGCGGCGGCATCGTCAAAGACCTCCAGATGTAGCCACGCTTCGAGCACGCGCAAGAAGGCGGCCGCGGTTCGATGGCCGTTCTGCTGGGCCAACTCATGCGCCTCGCGCATCAATGGCACGGCCCGATCCCAGCCGCCCGAATGAAGCAGCGCCCAGGACTTGAAGAATTGGCAGGACACATAGTGGTAGGCGTCGCCCGCCTCCAGCATGAGTTCCATGCCCTCATCCGCCGCCTCGCACGCTTCGGCATACTGGGCGCGGTGGCAGTAGAAGTTTGATAACGACATCAGATGGAGGCCGAGAAACTCGTGATCGCCGCGTGTGCGTGCGGCGTTGGCGGCCTTGCGGCAATTCTCGAAGTCTTCCTCGCGCCAGCCCGTCAGCCGCAATGTCCGGCTGCTCAGATAGCCGGCCGCCTGGCCCATCAGCCATTCCTGATCCGCGCGATTGCTGAGCGACACCGCGCGATGCGCGGCTTCCAGACACCGCCGATGGTCCCTCCAAAAAAGGACTCCGCTGAGGCGCACGAGCGCGCGGACCTGCAGATCCAGGTCATCCGACAGAGCGGCGTGCTCCTCCAGGCTTTGAAAATCCATGGCTGCGCCGGGGATATCGTCCATGGATCGCTTTACCAGGCCGCGCTGTTCCAGAATGCGCGCTTCCAGTCGAACGCGCTGATCTGCCGGCGCCGTATTCAGCAGCAGGAACCCACGGTCGAGATGCGCCACGGCTTCTGCCGCCGCATTGCGTCTTGCGGCGAATTGCGAACAACGGACCAGATACATTACGGCTCGTGCATGATCGCGGCCAGCCTCGAAATGCGCGGCGAGTTCCACTGGACTTTCGTTCGAGCCCGCCGAGTGCGCTCCCTCCAGGTACTGTCCAATCCGCAGGTGCAGACGGACACGCCGGCTCACCGGCACACCCAGATACAATGCGTGCTGGTACAGCGCATGAATGAATCGATATCGGCCTTGGGCGGTGTTCAGCGCCTGGATCCACTGTCTGCCGCGCGCCAGGCTTTCGCAAAGCTCTTCCACGGTGACCGGATCCGAGCCCAGCGCGGCGGTCAGTGGTGGAATCGAAAACTCCCACCCCACTACGCACGCCGCCGATAGCAAGGCCTGTTCGCGTTCGCCCATGCGTTCGAATTGCCGGTCGATCATCTCGCGGACGGTTTCCGGGATCCTCTGCGCAATTTCGGCGATCGGCGCGACCACTTCCCAAGTCCCGCCCTGCTCGACTATGGCCCCGGTGGAGACCAACAGGTCGATCACGTTCACGGTCAGCCACGGATTTCCGTCGGTCCGCCGGTGCAGCGCGACTGCCAGTTCCCCGACCCACGAGCAATCCTGGAAGCTCTGCTCCAGAAGTTGGACGATGCCTTCCACGCTGAGGAATTCGAGGGCGACTTCGGTGCACGAACCGTGCATCTGTAGATCGAGCTTCAGCCTCCGTAAGCTGTGGTCCCGCAGAATCAGTTCCTCGGGGCGGTAAGTCGCGAGCAGCAGCAGGCGGGGCGCCTGTTTGCGGCGGACGAGATGGGCGATCACGTCGATGCTGGACGCGTCGGACCAGTGCAAGTCCTCCAGCAGCAGGATGAGCGGCGCTTCCTCGGTGATCGCTTCCACCAGGGCGCCGAACTCGCGGACCATCCGCTCTTTGGCCGCCCCCATCGACTCGCGCCGCAAGAGATCCCGATCTCCAGGCGCGACCAGCGATGGCAGTTCGGCCAGCCACGTGGGAGCGTGCTGGCGCAGAAGGCTCGTGAAGCGCTCCCGCTCCTGGTGCCGGCTCAAGTCGGTAAGTGCTTCCAGCAGAGGAAAATAGGGTTCGCCAGGACCATGCTGGTCAAGGCACTGAACCTGCGCGATCCGCACTGTTTCGCAGCGTGCCGAGGCCAGAAAAGCCTCGACCAGAGTGGTCTTTCCGATGCCTGCTTCGCCAGTCACGAAAACGATCTGCCGCTGGCCGCCGATGGTTGCGGACAGGGCGGACAACAGCCGCTCCAGCGCCGTTTCACGTTCCACCAGACTGCCTGGGCTCGCCGGCGGCCGATCCGTCCGCCCTACAAAGCAGTACCCCCGGCGATGGAGCGTCTGAATATAGCGCGGCTCCTGTGCGGGATCACGCAGCGCCTTGCGAAGCTCAGCGACGCAGACCTTCAGGACGGCGTCGCCAACGAAGGTATCCGGCCAGACCGCATCCAGCAGTTCGTCCTTGGGAACCGGCCGCCCGGCGTTTTCCACCAGGTACTCCAGAACGCGGTAGGACTTGTGGGTCAAGGGCAGGCGCTGCATTCCTTCCCACAGGCATTCGTTGGTCCGGTCGAGGCGGAACGGAGGAAATACCAGATGCTGCGCGGGGCTCGCCGCCTTGGAATCGAGAGCTGCACCGAGTGTCGCCATGGCAATTGGAGTTCAGCTTACGCCGCGACGCGGCGATTTCGGCCATGAACTGGTCTGGTATCTTCTGAACTGTCGATTCATCGACTGCCGGGTTTATAATCAATCAGTTCGCGAGAAATCTGAACTGGGAAACTACGGTCAAATGCGAGTCCCGAACAACGAGGTTTCCCGCTTCGGCCGGTTTGAGTTGCGCCATCATACCGGGGAGCTGTTTAAGAACGGCAAACCGGTCGCCCTGCAAGGGCAACCCGCCAGGTTGTTGGCCGCACTGGTGGAATCCGGCGGTAAAGTGGTCACGCGTGAGGAACTGCAGCGGCTTCTCTGGCCGGACGCCAGCTATGGCGATTTCGAAGCGTCGCTGAACACCGCCGTTAAGAAGATACGTCTGGCGCTCTCCGACTCGTCACGCAACGCGAAATTTATCCAGACCGTGCACCGGGAGGGATACCGTTTTATCGCCCCGGTCGAACGGGACGAATCTCCAGTGGTTGCCGCCACCACTCCCCGATTTCGGTTTTCCGGCCTGATTTGGCTGGCGCCGTTGCTGGCCGCCGCGGCTCTCTTACTCTGGAGATTCACACCGGGTCCCGAACCCAGAATTCGACGGTACACCCAGCTTACTCACGACGGGTTGGGGAAATTGGAGCCGATGGTCGACGGCCTCCATGGCGCACTGGTCACCGATGGTGCGCGGGTTTATTTCTCGGCCATCTGGGGGACGCGAATCGTGCTGAGCCAGGTGGCGGTGGAGGGTGGGGAAACCTTACCGGCCAGCGAGTCGAAGGCGGCGCTCGTGGTAGAAGATATCTCGCCGAACAAGGCTGAAATCCTTGCCGCGGATTTCTACCGTCCCACGCCCGACATGCGTTTCTGGATCCTGCCGCTGCCAGGCGGGACCCCCTACCCGTTCGGTGATTTTTCGGGCCATGACGGGACTTGGTCGCGGGATGGCACTACTTTCGTTTATGCGGATGGGAATGACATTCTGGCCGCCTCGAGAGACGGGGGGGCGGCGAGGAAACTGGTGGCTTGTCGCGGGCAGGCCTATTGGCTCCGTTTCTCACCCGACGGCAAGCGGCTGCGGTTTACGCTCCAGGAACCGAATGCCGTGAGGTCCATCTGGGAAGCGCCCTCGAACGGAGGCCAGGCTCATCGGGTTTTCGACCCGTCGCCGGACGATCCTGACGAGTGCTGCGGCAGTTGGAGCCCGGATGGAAAATTCTATGTCTTTCAATCCGGCCGTCAAGGCAAAACCGGTCTCTGGGCGGTCCGCGAGCCCCGTCAGCCATTTGGGCGCCGGGAGGCTGCCGTTTCCCTGACCGACAGTCCTCTCCGCATGTCCGCGCCGGTATTCAGTCCGGATGGCCGCCGGATTTTCGCCATCGGAACGCAGCGCCGGGGAGAATTAGTCCGTTACGACGCGGCACAGGACGATTTCCGCCTCTTCCTCGGCGGTATTTCAGCAGACCACGTGGAGTTTTCCCGTGACCAGAAGTGGATTGCGTACGCGAGCTATCCGGAGGGTGTCATCTGGAGGAGCCGTGTGGACGGAAGTGAGCGTTTGCGGCTCAGTGACCCATCGATGATCGCATGGTTCCCCCGGTGGTCACCGGACGGGCGGCGGATTGCCTTCACGGCCACCTCGCCGGGGAAGCCTATCAAGATCTACGTGGTGGCATCGGACGGCGGCAATCCGGAGGTTCTCCCAGGCGGCACGGCCACCGCGATTGATCCGAATTGGTCGCCTGATGGCAATTCGATCATGATCTCCACCCAGCCGGTGGCATCGGGCAGGCCCGGTGTGTCATCGATCGAGATCATCGATCTGAAGACGCACAACCGGTCGCTGCTGCCCGGCGCGGAAGGGCTGAGCGCCCCACGGTGGTCACCCGACGGACGCTACGTCGTGGCGACGGCGTTGTCGCAGGATAAATGGCGTAGTCCCGGCGTACTGATCTTTGATTTCCGCAGCGGCAAATGGACAGTCCTGGAATCGGACCCGATCGACAACAAATGGTGGTCGGCAGATGGCAGGTATTTCTATTTCGATAAGTACGTGGATAACGACCCGGCCATCTTTCGCATCCGGACCAGCAACCATCACCTGGAGCGCGTTGCCAGCCTCAAGGACATGCGGCGTTCTCCCGGACTGATGGGCTGGTGGATGGGGCTTACGCCCGATGGCGCGCCGATGATCTTGCGGGACACCAGCATCCAGGAGGTCTATGCGCTCGATTGGGACGAGGCCCATTAGCTTCTTCGTTTTGCCAATATCTTACCGCAGTCTAACGACTGAATCCCTCGAAGTAAGGCACAGTTGAATTGTCAGTCAGTAATTCAATAGCAAGGGATAGCAAGGGATTCGGAATGAAGATCAGAAAGTTAACCACCAACAGAGTTCCTCCAACGCGGCTGCGCAGGCTCGCGCTAGCCGTGTTCGTTCTTTCGGCAGGCTTCGGCCGTGCGCAGGATACCCACGGGATGCTCTTGCGGGCGGAACTGGTTCCCTTCAGCCAGGTTCCATCGGTGCTTGCAAAAAGCAGCGGGAGCTTCAATGCCGAGGCCCAGAGCGACGGAACCATTCAGTACTCGCTCTTTTACGCCAACATGAGCAGCCCTGTATCGCAGGCCCACATCCACTTCGGCGCGAACAACACGAACGGCGGAGTGATGTTATTCCTGTGCGGAGGAGGCTCGAAACCGGCTTGCCCGGCCTCGGGATCCGTTACCGGAACCATCACGGCCGCCGATGTCAGCGTCCTGCCGTCCACCAACGGGGATTCCGTGATCCCGCAAGGCATCCAGCCCGGAGACCTGGCGGGAATGATGTCGGCAATTCAGGCCGGCAAGACCTATGTCAACGTCCACACCAACACCTTCCCGAACGGTGAAATCCGCGGACAGGTTCAGGTCCGTTAGGCTTCGTAGCGCCTCAGTTTACATACCCAGTGAATTAGAGCCGCCGACTCGCCAACTCCAGTAAACCGACTCAATGCGGCGGGCCCGTCTCTCCATGGAGATCACGGGCTCGCCGTTTTCTTTTTCCGTTTCCATTCTCTGCTTCCATCTACCCCGGGGCCGCCCGTGCGGTCAGACATCGGAATCTTACATCCATTTAACCATAAAGTAATGACTCTCACGGTTGTCTCCACTTACTCTTAGCTCGTGTAGAAAAACCAGGAGATGAAACCGTGAACTTACCAACTCATTTAACCAGGACACCGCGCCCGGTCATGCGGGCCGCGCTCGTGCTTCCTTTGCTAATGTGTGCCGGCGGAACTGCTCATGCTCTTCCGATCTTGACCATCACCGTTAACACCGCTTCAGTTGCGGGTACGAACGGCTTTCTCGATTTTCAATTTGATCCCGGCTTCAACAGCCAGACCGCGACAGTCTCGATCGCGAACCTTACACCCTCGTCGAGCCTCGGGACAGAGATGTTGACCGGAGATGCCACCGGAAGCCTGTTCAACACCTTGACGCTCCAGAATACGACCGCATTCAATGATGACTTCGTATCGGAGACCTTTCCCTCCACCATTTCATTTCTCCTCTCCTTCTCAGGCCCGGCCGTGAATAACCCCGATCCTGCATTCGCCTCGGGCAGCACCTTCGGGTTCGGCATCTTCGACGCCAACCAGAATCCTATTCTGACAACCAACCCCAACGGCTTTGCGTTCACTGTAAACGTGGGTCCCGGGGGAGCGTTTCAGGAGGCGAATTTCACGGCCGGGGCTAACCTGACTGCCGCCGCAGTAGCAACTCCCGAGCCGGACACGGCGTGGCTGTTTCTTTTGGCGGGTTCCTGCTTTGTCTGTGCGTACGCTCTTCGAAGACGCGCGAGAATCGCGGTTCCGCTCCCGCTAGGTGTCCTCGTCCTGGTTGGCACCCTGACGTCTACCGGCCGCGCTCAGTCCGTCCCGTTTATTTCGGACGTGTATTTCTCGCAGCAGGGCGCTCATCAGCACAGCGTGCCGCCGGGCGGACCGGATCTCCAACTGACGATTACCGGCACGGGATTCAATTCGAATTCCATCGTGACCTGGAGTATGCCCGGCAAGATCGGCATCCAGGATGCAGAATTCGTCTCCCTGAACGGAAGCTGCTCCAGTTCGACCTACTGCACCGCGACGCTGCCCGCCTCTTACACAGCCAACCCGACGATGGGATACGTGAACGTCGTGAACCACATGATTACCCCTCAGTACACGATCAGAAACGGGAATTCCAATACGATTCCGTTCCCGGTTTCCTACAGTGTTCCGTTCGCGACGGTCAATTCCGCGCCTTTGCCGAATTGTGGCGTCAATGGCTGCAACCGGCCCTTCCGGCCGTCGTTGTCGCCCGCCGGCACGAGGCCGATGGCCGTGGCCACGGGCGACTTCGATTTCGACCGTCTGGCCGACTTTGCCATTGCCACGACCAACTCTTCGGGCCAGGGGATCGTCAAGGTGTATCTGCAAACCGGCCTGGCGGGCGGAACGAGCACCGAGTATGCCGCCGGCCAATCGCCGGTGGCGATCGCAGTCGGTGATTTCAACGGCGATGGAGCACTCGACCTGGCCGTGCTGAATGAATTTGGGAACGGCCAGAATTCCACGGTCTCGGTGTTCCTGGGGCAATTCGGCAGCAACGGCTATGCCAACGGGCAATTCTCCTCGAAGCTGGATTTCGGCGTGGGCTATCGCGCCACAGCCATCGTCCTCGGCGACTTCAACGAAGACGGCAAGCTCGACATCGCCACGGCCGACTGCGGCGGCGACTCGGGCTGCAACAGCGGCGTGAACATCTCCACGCTTTCAGGGGTAGGCGATGGCACATTCGTAACCGGGCCATCGTCCAACACCGGAGTCGTCGGGAATCTGGAGTTTTACAACCTCCCGCAATCGCTCGCCGTAACCGACTTCAATCTCGACGCGCATCTCGACCTGGTCGTCGTCTTGCCCGCACAGAATGGATTCCTGCTCCTTCCCGGACACGGCGATGGTACGTTCCCCAAGTCCCAGCAGCGGTTGATCAACGTTCCTGGCAATGCGCCAACCTCCGTTGCTGTCGCGGATGTGAACGGCGACGGCTATCCCGACGTCGCGATCGGCAACTCCATTGCTTCATTTATAGTCCTTGGTCCGGCGTACGATACTCCGGCAGTGATATCCATTACCCCCTCGGATTCGCTGGCCTTCGGAGACTTCAACGGCGACGGCACACTGGACCTGGCAACCTCCATCGGCAATTCCGCCCAGATCTGGATCGGCAACGGCCAAGGCGGCTTTTCCCCCACGGCCGCCAGCTCGGCCATCGCCGGTCCGGCACTGATCGCGGCCGACACCTTCGCCACCGGCAGGCTCGGCGTGGCCATGGTGGATTCTGTCAACTCTCTGATTTTGCTGGAACAGACTCAGCCCAGCGTCTCGCTGCCGCATAGCTTGCCGAACATGTACGCAGCCATCGGCGGCAGCACTTCGCAAACGGTCACCCTGACTGCGAACAGCGACGGTAGCGCGCCCCTCCACATCAGCGAGTTTTTGAATACCAGTTCGACAAGCTTGACTTCGCCCGACTTTCAGTTTTCGGAGAGTAACAGTCCGGGCTGCCCGGCAAATGGAGGCATGCTGTTGCCGGGAAACACCTGTCAGTTCACGGTAACCTTCGCTCCCA
>Ga0335081_10009239_pt1 | contig 15854 bp, 15 predicted proteins | sample Lox_Sample_35_FD_206713 | JGI IMG/M metagenome (GOLD analysis project Ga0335081, IMG submission 206713) | Soil microbial communities from Loxahatchee National Wildlife Refuge, Florida, United States - Lox_Sample_3.5 | ecosystem: Environmental > Terrestrial > Soil > Wetlands | place: USA... | reverse complement strand
CTCAACCTGAGATAGTTGTGCGAGTGATCGCAGTACACAAGGTATGGCAGCCGAGTGATGCGCGCAGGGTGCTTGCCTTGATGTTCATCGTCTACGCAGACCGTTCCACTCAGCAGCTGGATCTGTTCGCACGGCGCGAAGGCTTCATGGCCGAGGGCTTCACGCACGTGCTGGCAGCCGATGGCCAAAGCGGAACCGTGACGTTGCAACCGGACGAGCTGCTGCTGCGCGTGGGGGCCGGTCCGGATGACTTCGAGCGTATCCGGATCTTCGGCGAGGACGGCGAGCTGGTCGGGGCGATGACACGCTCGCCGTACGGCGGCGTCGCCTGGTCGACACCGATGTGGGTGGATCAGCCGCTGCGCGCGCGGAAGGCCCCGTAGCATGAGCGACTCCAGCCCGTTTACGTCCGAGTGTCCGAACTGCGGTCAGGAGCGCGTTCAGCCGAGCTACTCGCGCGAGGAGCTGCTCGAGCTGCTGCGCTCGGGTGCGGAGATCGAGGCCCATTGCTCGAGCTGCGATGAGTACTGGCCGATCTCGACCGAGGAGCGCGCCGATCTCGATCGGGCGCTGGCACGCAAGAGCCGCCCGGGCTGAGGCTCGGCCCAGCCCGGCAAGTCAGGGCTTGTTCGTGGCGTTCGGATCGCTGTGCAGCAGTGCGGGATCCTTCGGCAGATTGTCCCAGTGCTCGGCGATCTTGCCGCCCTCGATGCGGTACATGTCGAAGTGCGTACTCGCGTACCGTTCTGAGGGCTTCTGCGGGTCCTTTGCATAGCTGACCGTCGCGACTACGACCATGTCCCCCTCCGCGACCAGCGCGATCAGCGGGAACGTCATCTTCGGCTCGATCGGCCGGACCGGCCGACTCTCGCGCATGAATTTGACGAGCGCGTCGCGGCCGCTCGGCACGTTGGGATTGTGCTGGATGTAGCCTTCCGTGAAGTACTGCGCCGCAAGCTCGGTGTGCCCACCCTGAATGATCGCGCGGTACATGTCGTAGACCAGGCGCTTGTTTGCCGCGAGCCGTGCGTCCGCGCTCTTGAGCAGCGGTGCCTGCTCGCGCACCCCGGTCGGGGGGACCTGCGCCCCGACGCCTGAGGCGAGTACGGCCAGTGCGGCACAGACGAGCCAAGTCGATACGGAATTCATTGTTCTCATTACACGCTCCACAGCTACTTTGGATGAATCCGGCCGTCGGGGGCCAGCAGCCGCTCGATGTACCGCGCCACCTGATCGATCTCCAGGTTGACGCGCGCGCCCGAGTGCAGCTCGCCGAGCGTCGTGACCTCGAGCGTGTGCGGAATCAGATTGATGCCGAAGCCCGCATCATCGACCTCGTTCACCGTGAGGCTCACGCCGTCGAGAGTCACCGAGCCTTTGCGCGCGATATAGCGCGCGAGCTCAGGCGGCGGGGCGATCGTGAGGCGCAGCGAGCGCGCATCCCCGGCTCGTGCGAGCACGCGGCCGACCCCATCCACGTGACCGGAGACGAGGTGCCCGCCGAGCGGATCGCCGGCGCGCAGCGCGGGCTCGAGATTCACCCTCGAGCCGATGCCAAGCGCACCGAGCGTGGTGAGCGAGAGCGTCTCGCGCGACAGGTCCGCGGCAAACGTCTTAGCCTGCTTCGACACCACGGTGATGCAGCAGCCCTGCACGCTCACACTGTCGCCGATGGCGATGCGCTCCAGATCGAGCCGCTCGGTCGCGATCGTCAGGCGCGCATCACCGCCGCGCTCCTCGCGCGCTTGCACGCGCCCGACGTCCTGGATGATTCCGGTGAACATGGCGCTCCTTATCTATCTCCTGGGACCGGCCGCAGCCGCAGCCGCACGTCCACGCCAATCGGCCGCGTCTCGATGATCTCGAAGCGCGGACTCTGCGCAAGCTCGGTGAGCTCGGGCAGCGTGACCAGCGCACGCCCCTGCGGTCCGAGCAGGATCGGCGCCACGTAGAGCAGCAGCTCATCGACGAGCTGGGTGCGGATCAGCTCGCCGGCCAGCGTGGCGCCCGCCTCGACCATGAGCTCGTTGATCTCGGCCGCGGCGAGCCGCGTCAGCACTTGCGGCAGCGACGGGCGGCCCGCGCCTTCGAGGCGCTCGACGCGTGCGCCGCGTGCCTCGAGCGCCTGCCTGCGCCCCGCATTCTCCGACGCCGTGAAGATCCACACAGGCCCGTTCTCATCGAGCAGCCGTGCCGTGGGCGGCGTACGCAGCGCCGTATCGAGAATCACGCGCAGCGGTGGCCGCGCACGCACCGACGGCAGCCGCACGCTGAGCCGCGGGTCGTCCGCAAGGACGGTGCCGATCCCGGTGAGCACCGCCGAGCTGCGCGCACGCCAGTGCTGCACGTCCTCGCGAGCTGCCTCCGAGCTGATCCAGCGGCTCGCGCCGTTCGCGAGCGCCGTGCGGCCGTCGAGACTCATCGCGAGCTTCAGGCGCACCCAGGGACGGCCGTGCTTCATTCGAGTGAAGAAGCCGGCGTTGAGATCGGCCGCCTCCTGCGCCATGAGACCCGAGGCTACGCCGATGCCGGCGTGCCGCAGCGCTTCGGCGCCTGCGCCGCGGACGCGCGGATTGGGATCCTCGATGGCGAACACGACTCGCGCGACTCCCGCCTCGATCAGCGCGTTCACGCACGGCGGCGTGCGTCCGTGGTGGCTGCACGGCTCGAGGGTCACGTACGCGGTCGCCCCGCGAGCGGCCGCGCCCGCGGCGCGCAGCGCCGCGATCTCCGCATGCGGCTCGCCCGCCCACTCGTGCCAGCCCTCGCCCACGGTCTCCTCGTCCCGGACGATCACGCATCCGACGCGCGGATTGGGATGAGTCGTCGTCGCGCCGCGCTCGGCGAGCGCCAGCGCCCGGCCCATGTGCTGCCGATCGCGCTCACTGAACCCGGCGTGCATGGCCACTCACTTCCTCGGTCCCTTTGGAGCAGTCTCCTCCTTGCCGGCCGCGCCGGGCAGGAGCGAGAGCTGCTCTTGGTTGGGCTCGCGCTTGCGGCGGTGATGCTTCAGCCGCTCGATCTCGTCGCGGAACGCCTCGAGGTCCTGGAAGCTGCGATACACGGAGGCGAAGCGCACGTACGCCACCTCATCGAGGTGGCGCAGCTCCTCCATCACGAGCTCACCGACGGTCCGTGAGGCCACCTCGCGCTCGCCCATGCTGCGCAGCTTGTGGCAGATGCGGCTCACGGCCTCCTCCAGAGCCTCGCGGCTGACCGGACGCTTCTCGAGCGCCTTCTCCATGCCGCCGCGGAGCTTGCCCTCGTCGAAGGGCTCGCGCGTGCGGTTGCTCTTGACCACCAGCGGCATCAGCAGCTCCGCTGTCTCGAAGGTCGTGAAGCGCTCGCTGCAGGCGAGACACTCGCGGCGGCGGCGGATCTGCCGCCCCTCACCGGCGAGACGCGAGTCGATGACCTTGGTTTCGATGTGACCGCAGAAGGGACAGTGCATAGCGGCCCCGCCTGCCGCGCCTCACGACCCGTAGACGGGGAAGCGTCGGCACAGCTCGAGCACCTGCGCGCGCGTGCGCTCGATGACGGCTGCGGCGCCGTTGGCATCAAGGACGTCCGCGATCAGGTCTGCGACCAGCTCGATCTCGGGCTCCTTGAAGCCGCGGGTGGTGGATGCGGGCGTGCCGATGCGCAGCCCGCTCGCGATCGAGGGTGGCCGCGGATCGTTCGGCACCGCGTTCTTGTTCACCGTGATGTTGGCGTGCCCGAGCGCCGCGTCCGCATCCTTGCCGGTGATGCTGCGCTCCTTGAGGTCCATCAGGAACAGATGGTTGTCGGTGCCTCCGGAGACGATGCGATAGCCCCTCGCGGCGAGCCGCACGCACATGGCGCGCGCGTTCGCCAGCACCTGCCGCTGGTAGTCCTTGAAGGTGGGCTGCAGCGCCTCGAGCAACGCGACGGCCTTCGCGGCGATCACGTGCATCAGCGGCCCACCCTGCGTGCCTGGAAAGATCATCGAGTTGAGCTTCTTCTCGATCTCCTCGTTGCGACGCGCCAGGATGAGTCCACCGCGCGGACCGCGCAGCGTCTTGTGCGTGGTGGTGGTCACCACATCGGCGTGCGGGATCGGGTTGGGATACAGACCCACCGCGACGAGACCTGCCACGTGTGCCATGTCGACGAGCAGATAGGCGCCGACGCCGCGGGCGATCGCCCCGAAGCGCGCCCAGTCGATGACGCGCGAATAGGCCGAGAAACCTGCGATGACCAGCTTCGGGCGCTCGCGCTGCGCAAGCCGCTCGACCTCGTCGTAGTCGATCTGGCCGTCCGCGTTGACCCCGTACTGGATCGCCTTGAAGAACTTGCCGGAGAAGTTGACCTTGGCGCCGTGGGTAAGATGGCCGCCGGCATCGAGACTCATGCCGAGGATGGTGTCGCCAGGCTGCACGAGCGCGAAGTAGGCGGCGGCATTCGCCTGTGAGCCGGAATGCGGCTGCACGTTGGCGTAGGCGGCGCCGAACAGCTGCTTGGCGCGATCGATCGCCAGCTGCTCCGCCACGTCCACGAACTCGCAGCCTCCGTAGTAGCGCTTGCCAGGGTAGCCCTCGGCGTATTTGTTGGTGAGCACGGAGCCTTGCGCGGCGAGCACGCGCGGGCTGGTGTAGTTCTCCGAGGCAATGAGCTCGATGTGCTCTTCCTGCCGGCGCCGCTCGCCCGCGAGCGCCGCAGCCAGCTCCGCATCGAAGCCGGCGATGTCCATCGTCTTCGCAAACATTTGAGGTCTCGTCTTGTCTTAGCAGAGGTTCTCGACCACGGCACACCAGGCCCTGGACAGATTGGCGCGATTGTACCCACCGCCGCCCAGGGCGAGGACCCGGCCGTGGCCCAGCCGGTCGGCGAGCTGCGCAAGCTCACGCGCCGCGCGCCCGTGCGAGAGCGGTGAGAATCGCAGGTGGGTGATCGGATCGCCTTCGATGCTGTCGGCGCCGCACTGGAGCACGATGAACTCGGGCTCGAAGCGCTCGAGGTGCTCGATCACGGCCGGCCAGACGCCGGCGAATGCGGCATCGTCGGCTCCCGCGGGCATCGGAATGTTGAGCTTGGTGCCGGCGGCCGCGCCGCGCCCGGTCTCCGAGGCCGCACCCGTCCCCGGATACAGCGAGCGGCCGTCCTCGTGCACGTCCGCGAACACCACTCCCGGGTCATCCTCGAACGCATAGAACACACCGTCGCCGTGGTGCGCATCGATGTCGACATAGGCAATGTGCTTGAGCCCGGCGCGCTCGCGCAGCCGCTCGATCACGACGCCGCAGTCGTTGAACACGCAGAACCCGGCCGCGTGCTCGCGTCCGGCGTGATGCAGGCCGGCGATCGGCACGAACGCGCGCCGCAGCTCGCCGCCCATGATCGCATCGGCGGCCCGCATCGATGCGCCGACCACCGTAGCCGCCGCCTCGTAGACGCCGCGAAAGGCGGGTGTGTCGCCCGCATCGAGAAACCCCTGGCCGCTCGCCGAGCGCTCGCGCACGAAATCCACGTAGGTCGGCGTATGGAACGCGAGCAGCTCCTGGTAAGTCGCCTCCCGGGGCTCGAGCAGCCGGGCGCGCCGCTCGAGGCCTCGGGACTCGAACTCGCGCATGAACGCGCCATGGCGGTCCGCGCCGAATGGATGGCCGTCCGGAAAGCCGTAACGGGCCAGGCGCTCCCCGGCGACGACTCCAACCTCGATCCCCATGGGGGTTGTATACCATCGCCAACCGCGCCCGTCTTCTGGATAATTGCGCGCCGCCGCTCCCGAAGGACGATCGATCGCACGCCCATGGCTCAGTACATTTTCACGATGAACCGGGTATCGAAGGTGGTACCCCCCAAGCGCGTCATCCTGCGCGACATAAGCCTCTCCTTCTTCCCGGGCGCCAAGATCGGCGTGCTGGGTCTGAACGGCTCGGGCAAGTCCTCGCTGCTGAGGATCATGGCCGGCGTCGACACGGGCTACGACGGGGAGGCACGGCCGCAAAGCGGCATCCGTGTGGGCTTTCTGCCCCAGGAGCCGGAGCTCGATGCCGCGAAGGACGTGCGCAGCGTGGTCATGGAGGGCGTCGGCTCGACCTTCGGTCTGTTGCAGCGCTTCAACGCGATCAGCGAGAGGTTCGCGGAAGCCCTCGAGGAAGCCGAGATGAACGCGCTGCTCGAGGAGCAGGCGAAGCTGCAGGATGCCATCGATGCGGCCGGCGGCTGGGAGCTGGAGCGCAAACTCGACATCGCCGCCGATGCGCTGCGCCTGCCGCCGTGGGAGGCTCGCGTCGGAACGCTCTCCGGTGGCGAGAAACGCCGTGTGGCACTGTGCCGGCTGCTGCTGTCGGCCCCGGACATGCTGCTGCTCGATGAGCCGACCAACCACCTCGACGCCGAGTCGATCGGCTGGCTCGAACGCTACCTCGAGGAGTATCCGAGCACGGTGATCGCGGTGACCCACGACCGCTACTTCCTCGACAACGTCGCCGAGTGGATCCTGGAGCTCGATCGCGGTCACGGCATACCCTGGCACGGCAACTATTCCTCCTGGCTCGAGCAGAAGGAGAAGCGCCTGCAGGTGGAGGAGCGCGAGCGCGAGGCGCTGCGCAAGACGCTGCAGCACGAGCTCGAATGGGTGCGGCAGAACCCCAAGGCGCGCCAGGCTAAGAGCAAGGCGCGCCTGCAGCGCTACGAGGAGCTCGCCTCGCGTGAGTTTCAGGAGCGCAACGAGACCAACGAGATCTACATTCCTCCGGGGGAGCGGCTCGGCGACCTGGTCATCGAGGTCGAGCGGCTGCGCAAGGGCTATGGCGAGCGGCTGCTCATCGACTCGCTCTCCTTTGGCCTGCCGCGCGGTGGCATCGTCGGCATCATCGGACCGAACGGCGCCGGCAAGACCACGCTGTTTCGCATGCTGACCGGGACCGAGCAGCCCGACGGCGGCCAGATCCGCGTCGGCCCCTCCGTGAAGCTCGCCTATGTCGACCAGTCACGCCAGTCGCTCGACCCCAAGAAGACGGTCTGGCAGGAGATCTCGGGCGGCCTCGACATGATCAAGGTCGGCAACTACGAGACGCCCTCGCGCGGCTACGTGGGGCGCTTCAACTTCAAGGGCACCCAGCAGCAGCAGCTGATCGGCGAGCTCTCCGGGGGCGAGCGCAACCGCGTGCACCTCGCCAAGGTGCTCAAGGCCGGCGGCAACGTTCTGCTGCTCGATGAGCCCACCAACGACCTCGACATCGAGACGCTGCGGGCGCTGGAGGAGGCGCTCATGAGCTTCCCCGGCTGCGCCGTGGTGATCTCCCACGACCGCTGGTTCCTCGATCGCATCGCGACCCACATCCTCGCATTCGAGGGCAACTCCGAGGTGGTCTGGTTCGAGGGCAACTACCAGGAGTACGTCGAGGACTTCAAACGCCGCCGCGGCGAGGACGCCGCGCAGCCGCACCGCATCCGCTACAAGCCGCTGACTCGCTAGTCACGCACGCGGCCACGCCGCGCGCGGGCCTCGATCCCGTTAGAATGGGCCGTGGCTCAAAGTCCCGGCCAAACGCGCGAGGCGCTCGCGAGCACGTCCGGCAAGCCCCGCTGGGCGGGACCGCTCGCCGCGCTGTTTGCGTTCTCCGTCTTCGTCTATCTGCTGCACCGCGAGCTCGCGCATTTTCACGTGCACGATGTGCTGCGGCATCTGCACGAGATCCCCCCCGTCGCCCTCGCGTGGGGCTGCGTGCTCACCGTGGTGAGCTACTTCGCGATGAGCTTCTACGATGTGCTGGCGCTCGCCTACCTGCGCAAGAGCGTGCCGTTCGCGCGCACGCTCAGCGCGAGCTTCATCGCGAACGCCTTCGGCCACAACCTCGGTTTCGCGGCATTCACCGGGGCCGCCTTCCGGCTGCGCCTGTACGCCTCCTCGCGCCTCACGGCGACGGGGGTTGCGACCATCACCGCCTTCACCAGCATCACCACCGGACTCGGACTCGCAACCCTTGCCGGCACCTCGTTCCTGCTGCAGCCCGAGCGTGCCGCGGCGGCACTGCACACCAACCGCGGCTGGTCGGTGCTGATCGGCGCGGGCCTGCTGACGGCGGTCGGCTGCTACTTCTTCTGGGCGGCCTCGCGACGCTTGCGCATCGAGATCCGCGGGTGGCTGCTGCGGCCGCCGGGCGCCGGAGTCGGTGCCATCCAGATTCTCATCGGCACGATCGACCTCGCCCTCTCCTGCGGGGTCCTGTGGGCGCTGCTGCCGCCGAGCGCGCACGTCGATTTCCTGACGTTCGCGGGCGCCTATGCGATCGCAGTGGCGGCCGGCCTCGTGAGCCACGTGCCGGGCGGTCTCGGAGTGTTCGAGGCCGTGGTCGTGTTCGCCGTTCCGGGCGTTCCAACCGATGTGCTGCTCGGATCGCTGCTCGCCTATCGCAGCGTGTTCTACTTGGGACCGCTGCTGCTTGCGACTTTGCTGTTCGGCGCCGAGGAGCTCGGCGCGCAGCGCGCCCGCCTCGCGCAGGCGCGGCAGCGCATGTCGGCGTTCATCGCTCCGGTCGTGCCCTCGGTGGTCGGCGCCCTCACCTTCATCGCAGGCGCGGTGCTGCTGTTCTCCGGCACGACGCCTGCGATCGATACGCGCATCGCCCCGCTCGCACGGCTGCTGCCGCTCGCCGTGATCGAGCTGTCGCACCTCGCGGGCAGCGTCATCGGTCTTGCGCTGCTGGTACTCGCGCGGGCCCTGTTCCGCCGCATCCAGGCCGCCTACCACATCACCTTCTGGCTGCTGGTCGCAGGCGGGGCCGCCTCGCTCCTGAAGGGTGTCGACTACGAGGAGGCGACGCTGCTCGGCATCGTGCTCATCGTGCTGACCCTCGGTCGCAAGTCCTTCTACCGGCCCGCCTCGCTCCTGCAGCAGCGCTTCACGCCCACCTGGGCGGCGAGCGTCGTCGGCGCCATCGCCGCGAGCATCTGGATCGGCTTCCTCGCCTACCGTCACGTCGAGTACTCGAACGATCTGTGGTGGACGTTCGCCTTCGATGCCAATGCGCCACGCATGCTGCGCGCCTCGCTGGTGGTGTCGATTCTGGCGCTGGCGTTCCTGATGCGGGGGATGCTGCGGCCGGCGCCGCCGCTCGCCACCGCCGCGCCACCGGCCCTCGAGGACATTCGCCGCATCGTCGAGGCCGCGCCGACCACGCTCGCGAATGCCGCATTGACCGGCGACAAGCACCTGCTGTTCAGCGACAGCGGCAACTCATTCATCATGTATCAGGTTCAGGGCCGCAGCTGGGTGGCGCTCGGCGACCCCGTCGGGCCGCGCGCCGAGGCGGAAGAGCTGCTGTGGCGGTTCCGCGAGATCTCCGACCAGCACGGCGGCCGCGTGGCGTTCTACCAGACGACCACGGAGTACCTGTCGCTCTACGTGGACCTCGGGCTTGCGGCCATGAAGATCGGCGAGGAGGCGCGTGTACCGCTTGCCGATTTCTCTCTCGAGGGCAGCATGCGCGCGGATCTGCGCCAGGCGCGGCGCCGCGGCGAGCGTGAGCGCACGAGTTTCGAGGTGATCCCGCGCGAGCGCGTGCCGGAGATCATGCCGGCGCTGCGCAGCATCTCGGACGCGTGGCTCAAGGAGAAGGCGGCGGCCGAGAAGGGCTTCTCCGTGGGCGCGTTCTCCGAGCGCTACGTACGCAATTTCCCGGTCGCGCTGGTGCGGCGCGACGGCGAGCCGGTCGCGTTCACCAACCTCTGGCCGGCGGGCGGTCACGAGGAGCTGACCGTCGACCTCATGCGCTTCGGCCCGGATGCGCCGCCCGGGGCCATGGACTACCTGTTCGTGGAGCTGTTGCTGTGGGCCAAGGCGCAGGGCTACCACTGGTTCAGTCTCGGCATGGCCCCGCTTGCCGGCCTGGAGCGCCACCCGCTCGCGCCGGCCTGGCATCGCATCGGCAACTTCATCTTCCGGCACGGCGAGCACTTCTACAATTTCGAGGGCCTGCGCCGCTACAAGGCCAAGTTCCATCCCGAGTGGGAGCCGAAGTACCTCGCCGCGCCCGGCGGCATGAGCCTGCCGCTGATTCTCGTCGATGTGTCCGTGCTCATCGCGGGCGGCCTGAAGGAGCTGTTCGTGAAATGAGCGCCCGGCGCCGGCGAGTGCATGACATAACGCCCGGAGCACCGCGGGAGCCGCTGTGCGAGCGTCCCTTGCGTTAGAATCGGCACGAGCAGAGCGCTGAATTTTCAATAGCTACAAGGCGCCACTGGCCATGTCAGTGTTCATCGATTCCGCGAGCCGGCTCGTGAACGAGCAGGAGCAGAGCCTCGCGCTCACCTGCCCGCACTGCGAGGTCATGGCTCACATCGCTCCGGTCGCGGTGCCGCGCTTCGATGATCTGCAGGCCCACAAGCCGAAGGCGGTGGGCGTGGTGTACCGCTGCGATGCCTGCAACGCGCCGATCTTCCTGCGCTATCCCGTGCGCCTGTATCGCTCGACGCGCATCGAGCTGTCGCCGCAGTTCCAGGAAGTCGAGCGGGCGCGCGAGAAGTTCCCGTTCGCGCATCTGCCCGAGGACGTGGAGCTGCTGTTCCGGGAAGCGCTGGTCTCGTTCTCGAGCGGGGCCTTCAACGCCTTCGCCTCCATGTGCCGCCGCACGGCGCAGGCGGCGTTCGCCGACCTCGGGGAGGCAGGCAAGCTGCGACTGTTCGATGAGCTGAACCACGTGCGGGACATGGCCGAGATCGACACCGAAAGCTTCCTGATCGTGAAGAGCGTGGTGTTCGGCTCGAGCGGTGCGGGCGCCAAGAGCGATCCGCCGCTTCTCGACGACCACCGCGCCGCCATCGCTCTCGAGGTCATGAAGGATCTGCTGTACGAGGCTTACGTGCGCAAGGGCCGTCTGCTGCAGGCGCTCATGATGCGTCGCTACTTTGCCGACGAGACCAAGGACAACATCACCCCGATACTCGCCACCTCGCCGCCTCCCTAGCGGCGCCGGATGCGCGCGCAAATCATGCATAACGCGCGGCGCGCGCGGCCGTACGTCTCAAGTCCGCCAATCCCCGGCCGTTATATCTGGTGCTTGCGGAATTGTTTCCGTGCTGCGGAAGCCTACGGCCATGACGGTCGCTCAGTCATTCACAACGGCTCAGGCCGGATATCACACTCGCGGCGCTGCCGGCTGCGGCGGCGCGACGCCGAGCGTGCTCGTACCGGCTCTCATGGAACTCGTGATCGGGCGCGTCGGGGCCGCGAGCAGCTGCCTGCCGCACGCGCCCGGGCGCAGCGAGCTCATCGAGGAGGCCCGGACCATCATCGGGGCCCTGCGCGACACTCTCGATCTGTGTGATGTGGGGCTGGCCACCAACCTGCACGACGTCTACGGCTACATGTGCCGGCAGCTGGGCACCGCCCTGCTCGGGGGGCGCGGAGCCGAGCTGAGCGAGGTGGCCCATTTGATGCATGAAGTTCGTGCCGCCTGGTCTGCGATGCCGCAGCGCGCTTCGGCCGGGCCAGCCTAAGGAAGGCGACGGAGGCACCATGTTCGACGGCGCAGATACGGTCATCCTGTACGAAGAGCTCGCCTATCAGGACGTGCTCCCGGTGCTGTGGCGAACCATGCCAGGCTCGGTCGATCAGGCCCTGGCGGCGAGCTTCATCGAGCGCAACGTGCGCGTCCTGCAGGCCTGCGCGGCCATCGAGGAGCACCACGCGCCCGATCCCCAGGACGAGCAGTCCCCGGAGCTGCAGCGGCTGGATTTCAAGATCAATCTGCTGGTGGACCTCGTCGGGCAGCTGCTGGTCGCCAATCGGCCGCGCCCCCAGCCCGTCGCCATCCGCTTCAACGCGCTCGGAGCGGTGTGGCGCGGCAGCGCGCCGCTGCCGGAGGCCGGTGCGCAGGGCGTTGCCGAAATCTATCTCCGGGACTTCCTCGCCGACCCGCTGCGCCTGATCGGGCGGATCACCAACGTGACCCCGGACGGCCAGGTGAAGGCGCGCTTTGCGCCGGTCGGTGAGACGGTTGCCGATCTCATCGAGAAGCTGACATTCCGGCGCCATCGCCGCAAAGTGGCCGAGAGCCGCCAGCCGCGCCGCGCCTGAGTCCCTCGCGCTCGGGCCGCGCCGGCGCCGCGTGCCAGCGCAGCCATGCGAGCGGACATAAGGCGGGTGACTCGCGGGACTTTGTGAATCAGCGCACAGGGCCTTCCCGGATGGGCTTGCGCTTTACGAGACGCTTCACAATATTGCCTGCACAATGAGTGAACAATAGCCCTTTGAAGGGTCGGACGCTCGCTCACGCACGTAAGCTGGCAGCTGCGCCCGCACTTTTGGTCGCGGAGATGCGATGGCGGCAATCGAGACAGCCATCGTCCCGGGTGAGACAAGGGACGGGGCGCGGGATGACATTCTAGCTCCGAGCGACGAGCGCGCTCGGGTGCGACTGCCTACCGGCACGTCGAGCGCCGTCCGCGACGTCATCGCCCTCATCCGCCAAGTGGCGGAACACGAATCCACGGTGCTGATCCTCGGCGAGTCCGGCACCGGCAAGGAGGTCGCGGCGCGCGCGATCCACGACCTGAGTCCACGACGCCAGCGTCCCTTCGTCGCCGTCAACTGCGGCGCCATCCCGGCCGAGCTGCTCGAGTCCGAACTGTTCGGTCACGAGAAAGGCGCGTTCACCGGCGCCGTCGCCTCGCGCAAGGGGCGCTTCGAGATCGCCGAGGGCGGCACGCTGTTCCTCGATGAGATCGGCGACATGAGCCCGACCATGCAGGTGAAGCTGCTGCGGGTGCTGCAGGAGCGGGTCTTCGAGCGCGTCGGCAATCATGTGCCGATCCGCTGCAACGTGCGCATCATCGCCGCCACGCACCGCAATCTCGAGGAGGCCATCGCACGCTCCGCGTTCCGCGAGGACCTGTTCCATCGCATCAATGTGTTCCCGATCGAGATGCCGGCGCTGCGCACGCGTATCTGCGATCTGCCGCTGCTGGTGCGCGATTTCATAGCGCACAACGCGGCCGAGGGCCGCGGCCCGGTGCAGCTCTCGCCGCGCGCGCTCGGTGCGCTCGCCCAGCACGCCTGGCCGGGCAACGTGCGCGAGCTGGCGAATCTCATCGAGCGGCTCTCGATCGTGTGCGGTGGACGCATCGCTGCGGTCGCCGATCTGCCCACGAAGTACCGCCCGAAGGACTGGACCGAGAGCGCGATCCCCGAGAGTGCTCCCGCCGCGGAGCGGCCGCCGGCCGCTGCGCTGCCGAGCACCGCACCACTGTTTCCGGATGAGGCGGCCTCCGACACGCTCAGCGCGGATGAGACCGAGGCGCTGGTCGCCCCCGCGACGCACTCCCTCACCGAGGCCGATTCGGTGCTGCCCGCGGGCGGCCTCGACCTGCGAACCCATCTGCTGGCCATCGAGCGCCGTCTGATCGAGCAGGCACTCGCTCGGGCCGGCGGCACCGTCGCCCATGCGGCACGGCTCCTCAACCTCAGGCGCACGACGCTCGTCGAGAAGCTCCGCAAGCTCGGCATGCTGAGCGGCGAGGTACCGACGGAAGATTGACGCCGGCGCGGTGAGATTCTGCCGCCGCGCGTGACGCGCTTCACGTTCCGCGGGCGCGCCGACCGGGCACGGCTCTTGCACCTGCCTCCCCCAGTACACGATAGCTGTGTGTGGGGCCTATGACCGAGGAAGTTGAAGCCGTTGACGCCGCGCCCGCGCGCGAGATGCGCGCGAGCTGCGAGCCGGTTGCCTGTGCGGCGAGCTCGCAGCGGCTGCTCGAGCTGGCACGCCGCGTGGCGGGAACCGACTGCACGGTGCTGATCGTCGGCGAGTCGGGCACCGGCAAGGAGGTGCTCGCGCGCTATATCCACCGCCGCTCCCAGCGCAGCACCGGTCCGTTCGTCGCCGTCAACTGTGCGGCCATTCCCGAGAACATGCTCGAGGCGATCCTGTTCGGCTACGAGCGCGGCGCTTTCACCGGCGCGCATGCGACCCATTCGGGCAAGTTCGAGCAGGCGCAGGGCGGAACGCTGCTGCTCGATGAGGTGACGGAAATGCCGCTCGCGCTGCAGGCGAAGCTGCTGCGCGTGCTGCAGGAGAAGGAAGTCGAGCGCCTCGGCGGGCGCACCCCCATCACTCTCGACGTGCGCGTGCTCGCCACGACCAACCGCAAGCTGCGCGAGGAAGTGGCCGCGGGGCGCTTCCGTGAGGACCTGTACTACCGCCTCAACGTGTTCCCGCTCGCGCTGGCACCGCTGCGGACGCGCCGCGACGACGTGCTGCCGCTCGCGATGCAGCTCCTCGGCATGCGCAGCCGCCCCGGCGAGCGCATCCCCGCCCTGAGTGCCGATGCCGCTCACTTGCTCCTCACCTATGCGTGGCCGGGCAACGTGCGCGAGCTCGACAACCTGCTGCAGCGCGCCCTGATTCTGCTTTCCGGTCCGGTGATCGGTCCCGAGCATATTCAGTTCGAGCTGGCCGCCGAGGCTTGCGGCGATGCGGCAGCGCCCGCCGCGGGCCTGGCACGCAATTCGCTTGCAGACTCCAGAGATCAGGCGGAGCGCGACGTGATTCTCGATGCCCTCCGCGACGGCAACGGCAACCGCCGCGAGGTCGCGCAGCGGCTCGGCATCAGCCCGCGCACGCTGCGCTACAAGCTGGCCCGCCTGCGCGAGGCCGGCGTCGACGTGAAGGTGACACCGTGAGTCAGATGCAGATCGATCAGGTGCTCGCGCAGATTCGCGCGCTGTCCGCCCAGGTGAGTCCAGCCGCGCCGCAGGCCGCGGCCGCGCAGGGCGCGCCGAGCGCCTTCGCGACGCTCATGAAGAGCGGCCTCGAGCAGGTCAATCAGGCGGAGCTGCGGGCCACGAGTCTCGCGGACTCGTTTCAGCGCGGTGTACCGGGCGTCGAGCTGCCGCAGGTGATGCTGGAGATGCAGAAGGCCAGCGTCTCGCTGCAGGCCCTCAGTGCCGTGCGCAACCGCCTGGTGAGTGCCTACCAAGACATCATGAACATGCCGATCTGAGGTGTGAACGAAGATGAATGCGGTCGTCGCACCTGCCCCCTATCCGCGAGTCGCCGCCGGCATCAAGCCGCTGCTGCTGCTCATCGGCATTGCCGCCGCGGTCGCCGCCGGCGTGAGCGTGGTCCTGTGGTCGCACGGCCCGACGTACAGCCTGCTGTACGCGAACCTCGGCACCGAGGATCAGGCCTCCGTCACGCAGGCGCTCGATGCCGCCGGCATTCCGTATCACATGGACCCGGGCTCGAGCGCGATCCAAGTACCGACGGAGCGCGTGAGCGAGGCACGCCTGAAGCTCGCGGGCCAGGGTCTGCCCGAGGGCGACGGCGGCTTCGCCCTCATGACCAAGGATCCCGGACTCGGCGTCAGCCAGTTCATGGAGAACGCCCGCTATCAGCACGCGCTCGAGACCGAGCTGGCGCACACGATCGCGAGCCTGCGCCCCGTCGATGGGGCGCGAGTGCATATCGCGGTCCCGCAGCAATCCGCGTTCGTGCGCGACCGGCGCCCCGGCAGCGCCTCGGTGTTCGTGCAGTTGAAACCGGGCCGCCGCCTCGAGCAGGAGCAGGTGCAGGCGATCGTCAACCTGGTCGCCTCGAGCATCCCGGAGCTCGAGGCCAATCAGGTCACGGTCGTCGATCAGCAGGGACGACTGCTTTCCTCGCCGCAGGGCTCGGATGAGTTTTCCATGCGCGAGCAGCACTTCCAGCTCGTGCACCGCATGGAGGACGAATACACGCAGCGCATCGAGGCACTGCTGTCGCCCCTTGTCGGCGCGGGCCGAGTGCGGGCCCAGGTCGTCGCCCAGGTGGATACCTCGGTGACCGAGGAAGCGCGCGAGCAGTACAAGCCCGACAGCCAGATCGTGCGCAGCGAGCAGCTCTCCG
>Ga0335081_10009238_pt1 | contig 15854 bp, 19 predicted proteins | sample Lox_Sample_35_FD_206713 | JGI IMG/M metagenome (GOLD analysis project Ga0335081, IMG submission 206713) | Soil microbial communities from Loxahatchee National Wildlife Refuge, Florida, United States - Lox_Sample_3.5 | ecosystem: Environmental > Terrestrial > Soil > Wetlands | place: USA... | reverse complement strand
GGTTCCACTTGTACAGGTTTACCCGCCCCTTGTTGAACTCGAAGACCGCCGCCGGGTCGATCTGCCCGAGCTCGCTCTGGGTCGGCCGCAGCCTCCTCTCGAACGAGAGGGGGAGCTCGTCCGACTTTGCGATGGGGCAGGGGCAGAAGAGCTTGGTGCTCGTCGCCAGCTGCTGATGGATCTCTAGCCCGACCCTGAGCTGGCTCGCCTCGGGGTCGAACGGGAGGGTCGTCACGCGGGCCTGTCTCTCCACGCGGCCTCTACCTCCTCTGGACGGACCGCGAGGTGACCTCGCCCGCCAGGTTCTCCTGCATGACCGCCCTAGTCTCGTCCGGGGACTTGCAGTTCGCCAAGGCCCACATCAGCTTGGCGAGCGCGGTCTCAGGTAGCATGTCCTCGAGGGGGACGACGCCCGCCTTGAGCAGGTCCCTCCCCGTGTCATAGACGTTCAGGTCCACCCTCCCCCAAAGGCACTGGGAGGTCATGCAAGCCACCCCGCCGCCATGGACGAACTTCTTCACCGGCTCGATGTTCTTGCTGTTGATGTGCCCCAGCCCTGTCCCTTCGAAGACGACCCCTCGGAGTCCGGAGCCGAGGAGCGCGCCCAGGTACCCGTCGGGCATGGAAGGGTAGAACTTCACGAGAGCGACCCTGGGGTCGAAGTTGGGCCTCGCGGCGAACCCCTTCGCGTCACCCCGCGGAGGTGGCGCCTCGCGCTCGGTCACCTGGGTCCCCTGCCTGGACCAGTAGCCCACAGGCTCGACGCCCATCGACTCGAACGCGTCCCTCGCGCTCGTGTGGTTCTTCCTCACTCTCGTCCCTAGGTGGACCGCGAGCCTCTCGTCGCTGGAGTCGGCGTGCATGACGACGTACACCCCCGAGAAGTCGGCCTGGACGGCCATCGTCGCGGCGCCGATCAGGTTGAGGAAAGCGTCGGACGAAGGCCTGTCGGAGGAGCGCTGCGAGCCCACTATGAAGAGCGGGACCGGCAGGCCCCTCAGGGCGAAGCTCAGGGCGGCCGCGGTGTAGCCCATCGTGTCCGTCCCCATGGTCAGGATTATCCCCGACACCCCCTTCGCGACGACCTCGGAGACCCTCTTCGCGATGGTCTCCCAGTGCCTGGGCTCGAGGTTCTCGCTGTAGACGCTCAGGACGATCTCTGGGGTGATGCTCGCTATCCCCGAGAGCTCCGGGAAGAGGGAGTAGAGCTCTTCGGCGGTCGTCGCCGGGCTCACGGCGCCCGTCCGGTAGTCCACGCGGCTGGCGATAGTCCCCCCCGTCCCGAGGATCGAGACCTCGGGGAGCCCCTCGCTGGCCACCCTCTCGGGGGTGACGAACTTGGGCGCCTCGCCCTTCGCGACCCTCACCACCTTGGAGACCTTCTCCACCGAGATCCCGACGTTGTATCCGTTCTTCAGCTTGATTACGATGTGCTTGTCGTCGTTGTGCTCGTACCGGGGGACCAGGGTGCCGGTGACGCTCTCGCCGCCGGTCTGGACCTCCAACACGTCCCCGACGCTCGCCCCGGCCTCGGTCAGGATCTTGGCCGAAGGCCCGCGGTAGCCCGAGAGTCCAGACATGTCGCTTCCATCCGGTGGTCTCCCCGCGCGCATAAAGCTTTGAGGTAATGACCACGTTTTTGAAAGGCGGTCCTGATGGCGGGCTGAGACTAGCGTCAAGGCCGGAGGGGAAGCCAGCCGTCCATCCTTCGTCAAGGCCTTTAGTGAGACGATTCGCAATAGAATATTGCGAGCAATGCTATTAATATAGAGAATAATAGTCGAGGGGAAAATATGAGTACCGTTGAATATGCGCACCCCGAAGTGCTGGTAGACACCAACTGGGTGCTTCAGCACCACAAGGATGCAGACGTGAGGATTGCCGAGGTCGATTACGACCCCGCGGCAAACTACAACACAGGCCACATACCGGGGGCGGTCCTCTTCGACTGGAAGAAGGACATCAACGACCCCCTGCGGAGGGACATCCTGAGCAAGGAGCAGCTCGAGGCCCTGTTCGGCAACGCGGGAATCACCAGCGACACCTGGCTGATTCTCTACGGGGACTTCAACAACTGGTTCGCAACCTTCGCGTTCTGGGTCTTCAAGTTCCACGGCGTCGAGAAGGTCAAGCTGATGAACGGAGGCAGGAAGAAGTGGCTCCTCGAGGACAAGCCGGTCACGAAGGACGTCCCCACCCCCCAAAGAACCAGCTACAAGGTGGGCGCACCCGACCCGTCCCTCAGGGTCTACAAGGATTACGTCCTCCAGTCGCTGCGGCTGGGCGACAAAGTGCTTGTCGACGTGAGGGGCCCGAAGGAGTTCAGCGGAGAGGTCCTCGCTCCCCCAGAGTACCCGACCGAGCACGCCCAGAGAGGCGGCCACATCCCCGGCGCGAAGAACATCCCATGGGCCCAGACCGTCAACGACGCGGACGGGACCTTCAAGTCCAGGAAGGACATCGAGGCCCTGTACCTCCCGAAGGGCGTGGTCTCCGAGAAGGAGGTCATCACCTACTGCAGGATCGGTGAGAGGTCGTCCCACACGTGGTTCGTGCTGAAGTACCTGCTCGGGTACCCCAACGTCAAGAACTACGACGGCTCCTGGACGGAGTGGGGCAACTCGGTGGGCACTCCCGTCGAGAAGTAGGACATTCGAATGAGGGGCGCGCTCCCCGCCGGGGGAGCGCCGCTGCTCCCGTCTACATGGGAAGCAATCAGGGCTGGGTCTTCTTCACCACGTAGTGCACCAGGCTGCCCTCCCTTCTCGTCTCGAGGAGCTGGTTGCCCGTCCGCTCGGTCCACCGGATCATCTCTATCTCCGACGAGGGGTCGTCGGAGACGAGGTGCACGACGGTGCCCGTCGGGGAGGTGGAAAGCATCTCGTCGAGCCTGACGAGCACCGCCGAGCACTCGGTGCCTATCTCATACATCTCGCTGTCGGGGAACTCCGCGAAGCAGCGCACCTTCAGCTCGGCGATCTTCGCCTGGAGCTCGCCCCGGGCCAGGGCGGGAGGCTTCACCATCGCCGTCTCCTCTTGCCTCTTGAGAGGCTCCAGCCTGGCGAACCACCCTTGACCGTAGGGGTCGCGGTTCAGCAGCCGCGGGTTTCCGGCCACGGCGAGGTTCATCTCGGTGACCCTCCCGGTGATGGGGCTCCTGACCGTGTCGAAGTGGCGCGGGCTCTCCACGGCCCCGAGCGCCTTCCCCCGTTCGACGACGGCCCCCACCGGCTTGAACGATACGGAGGTTATGGGGCCTCCCAGCCATGCGAGGACCGTGTTGATCCCGACCGTAGCCTCGCCGTCCTCCTCGAAGCGGACCCAGGTGTTGGAGGCCGTGTCGTAGAGGACATCGTCGGCGAACCTGCAGTTGGCTATGATCACGACGCGAGGGTGAACGGGTGGCTCTATTTTAGGGGCTGGCGCGCCAGAGCCTTGGCCATGTACGGCCCCGACCTCTCGTAGCCGAACTTCCTGTAGTAGTTCCTGGTGCCCACGGCGCTCATGACGAGCAGCGTGCGCGCGTCGAAGCGCTCCCTCGCCTCCTTCTCCATCTCCTCCAACAGCGAGCGGCCCAGACCCCGGTGCTGGAAGGCCTGCTCGTCCCTCGACCCCACGGAGACGACCCTCCCGTAGACCTTGAGCTCCCTCACTATGCAAGCCCCGCCGGCGAGCTCCGGCCGGTGCGCTCTCTCCGAAGGCGAGCGCATCCTGACGAATCCCGCGAGCTTCCCCGTCCTCTCGTATTCGTAGGTGGCGAAGACCTCGGTGCCTCCCGAGGCAGGGTAGCTCTCCCGGCGCAGGACGAGCTCGCCCTCCTCCCGCTCGCGGATGTCAGACGGAGAGTCCATCGCGACCTCCCTGCACCTTATGCAGCCGCAAGAGTTGCCGTTCTCCTTGACCCTCGCGAGGACGAGCTCGCGGAGGTTGCCCGCCTTGCTCCCCGCGGTTATGTCGGCCTCCGGTATCTCCCTCTGTATCCTCATTATCCTGTGCCAAGGCGGCACGTGCACCTTCATCTCGGCGATGAGCCTCACGACGGTCTCGAGGTCGTATGGGGTGTAGAGCCCGGCCTCGCACATCTTCGCGAGCGCAGTCCCCCTCACCACGGTCGTGGGGTAGAGCTTCATCATGTCGGGGCGCAGGGACTCGTCGTCGAAGAGGCGGAGGAGGTCAGCGAGGTCATCCTCCGGGTTCGAGCCCGGGAGGCCCGGCATCATGTGGGCGGCGACCTTGAGCCCCGCGTCCCGCGCGGCCTGGAACGCGTCGAGGGTGTCCTGGACGGTGTGGCCCCTGTTGCTCTTCGCGAGTATCTCGTCCCTGAGCGCCTGCACCCCTATCTCCACCTTGGTGACGCCGTAAGAGAGCAGCATGTCCACGTGCTGGGGGCGGCACCAGTCGGGCTTGGTCTCGACCGTGAGCCCCACGGAGCGATATTCCGCCGACTCGTTGGCGGAGTGCGCCTGCTCGAGGGAGGCTGATGGAGACTGCGCGCAGTTCAGGCCGTCGAAGGCCCCCTTGATGAACCACTCCTGGTATTCGCGCGGCATCGCGAGGAACGTCCCGCCCTCGACCATCAGCTCCACCTTCGAGGCCTCGTGGCCCCGGTCGAGGTACTTCTTCAGCATCTTCTGCGCCTGGAGGTAGGGGTCGAACCCCACTCCCCTCGCTCCCCGCATGCTCGGGCCGTCGGGGACGTAGCTCTGCGGGGTGCCCATCGAAGGTCCTCCCGGGCAGTAGACGCAGGTCCCGTGTGGGCAGCTCGCCGGGGAGGTGAAGACCGTCACGATGACTATCCCGGAGGCGCTCCTGCGCGGGTGGACACGGAAGATCTCCTTCCTCCCCTCCCTCTCCGCCGGGGAGAGCGCGAGGTAGATCTGGGAGTTGGTGAGAAACTTGTCGAGGTGGTAGCGCTTCGCGGCTTGCTTCTTCGCCTGCTCGAGCTGGTGCCGGGACGTAATTTGGTCAGAAAGGATAGAGGCGACTATCGAGCTGACAGCCGCTTCCTCTCTGCCTGAAAGGGAATCGGAGTCTAAAGTCTCCAATTCTGTCCAGGCTTTCTCTTTAGAGTGAATCTCTTGATGTAAGTCCGAGTGTTCCTGACCTTGGGGATCTTACCCTTGTGGGGCTTCCCCTCAATCTTCGGAGTTTGAGATCTTACTTTCCCGGCCTTAGTGATTGGAGGCAGTAAGATTTGCTCTTAGCTGCTGACTCCCGTGGGTCGGCATGTTTTATTTTCAGTCCTCCGATTTTGAGGCTCCAGAGACCTCATATAATCTTTTGCGATTCAATATCTGGTCGACCATCGACTGGACTTGGCCGGACAGCTCGGCTCGCTCATCCGGAAAGACGACGCTGGTCCTATCGAAGAATCTTGACTGGTCATTCAGGTTGGCGAGCCGCATAATCATAGATTCCTCAGTGGGCTTCCACACCTTCCTCAGCTCGACCTCGAGGGCGACAAGCTCCTTGCCGTCAAATAGAATCGCGTCTGGTGTCCTCACCTCCTTGACGTACTCCGAAAGGGTGTAGCACCTCCAACCCAAATCCCTGAACTCCTGCACGAGCCTTTGGACGACGGATTCATGGAATCTGCGCGAGACCTTTCTCTTGGTCAGAACGCCAGCATCGCTGTTCAACTTTCTAAGCTGACCAGCTTTTCCCCTGGAGTTCGCCGACATCCTGTGCTTGATCTCTTGGGCTCGATCCTTGCCCACCCACGACTCGAGCGTCCTTCCTTTGTTGAGGGAGGTCATGCCCTTTCTGAACCAGCCCTTGTTCGTGATTATCCCATTCCTGTAGGCTTGGGCGTAGCACGCTCGGTCGCAGAATTGTGTGTCCGGCTTCTTCAGCGGCTTGCCGCACGTCCTACAGCTCTTCAGACCTATCACCGGCTAAAGTGGCCAGACTATTTAGCCCCCCATTCGTTCCGAAGGATGACGCGCATCGAGTAGAACCAAGTGCGGAATTCCAGCCGGCTGCGATAACCTTTATCCGTGCCCCGCGGGTCCTGGAAGCGAATTTTTCGTGCCGGAGCCGATTCTCTACGAGGCGGACGAGGGCTTCATGGTCGTCAATGGCGACGACGTCCTGGTCTCCGAGAGGGCCGAGAAAGGGCAGGAGAGGACGGAGAAGCTCCGCAAGGTCGCGGAGTCCGTGAAGCGAAAGGGCATCTCGCGGCTCAAGGTCTCGAGCATCCCGGCGCAGGAGAAGATGGAGGAGTTCGGGATCGAGACGTCGATAACGACCGACGAGGAGCGGGACGACCTCGATTCGAGGAAGGCCGCCCTGATGGAGAGGGCAGGGCTGGCGGGCGACTCGGGCAGCGCGCTGGGGGAGGCGAGGGCACGCGCCATCGCCGCCGCGGAGCAGGAGGTCAGCGAGGCGTCGTCCAAGGAGGACCTCCACCTCGTCAACGCGATACAGGCGCTGGACGAGCTCGACCGCTTCCTCAACATCACGACCGAGAGGACGATGGAGTGGTACAGCCTGCACTTCCCCGAGCTGCAGGACATCCTCAAGGACAATCTCGCGCTCGCGAAGCTCATCATCGAGATAGGGAGGCGGGGTACCTTCGACGAGGAGGCCCTTGAGAAGCAGGGATTCGGCGGCAAGAAGGCGGAGGCGATCATGCTCGCATCGGAGAGGTCGAAGGGAGGGACCATCTCGGAGAAGGACATGCGCCGCATCGTCGGCCTGGCCGAGCTGGCAGTCAAGACGGCAGCCGAACGGGAGAAGCTCGCGGAGGCGGTGGACTCCACGATGAACAAGATCGCTCCCAACATCACACAGGTCGCGGGCGCGACGATAGGGGCGAGGCTGATCGCCAGGGCGGGGGGGCTCGAGAGGATGGCGAGGCTCCCGGCGAGCACGATACAGGTCCTCGGCGCCGAGAAGGCCCTCTTCAGGGCGATCAGGACAGGCTCCAGGCCGCCGAAGCACGGCATACTCTTCCAACACGAGGCCGTGCACATGGCGCCAAAGTGGCAGAGGGGGAAGATCGCCAGGACCCTGGCCAACAAGATCGCCATCGCCGCGCGCATCGACTACTATCGCGGGACCAAGGCGGAGGAGCTGACGGGCCTGTTCGAGAAGAGGCTCAAGGAAATCAAGATAAAGTATAAGGAGCCACCGCCGCCGCGTCCGGAACAGCGAAGAGAGTTCCGGCGCAATGACCAGCAACGTCCTCGTTATGGAAGGTCAAGGGCGGAGAGGAAGCCGGGAGGGCGGCAAGACAAGCGCTTTTACAAGAAACCTGGTCCCAGGCAATAGGGTCTACGACGAAGAGCTGCTGAAGATACACGGCAGCGAGTTCAGGAGCTGGGACCCCTACCGGAGCAAGCTCGCGGGGGCCATCCTCAAGGGTGGGCTGGACCCCGACATCATCAGGGCGGGCGACAAGGTGCTCTACCTCGGCGCCTCCACGGGCACGACGGCATCCCACGTCTCAGACATCGTGGGGAGCGAGGGGCTCGTGGTGGGGGTCGAGGTGTCAGCCCGCGTGGGCAGGGAGTTCCTCGAGAAGGTGGCGAAGGCAAGGGTGAACGTCATCCCCTACATCTCTGACGCGAGGGAGACCGAGCGGTTCGGCGAGTTCGGGAAGATGGACGTGGTCTACTGCGACATCGCGCAGAGGGACCAGACCGAGATAGCGATAGCCAACGCGAGAAGCCACCTGAAGAGGGGCGGCAGGCTCCTCCTCGTCGTGAAGGCCCGGAGCATCGACCAGCTCAAGGAGCCCAAGCTGGTCTTCAAGGAGGAGGCGCAGAAGCTGAGGGACGCAGGCTTCGTGGTCGAGTCCGTGATAGACCTCCGTCCGTTCGACAAGGACCACGCGCTGATCTCGGCGAAGATGCCGGACTAGTCCAGCGTGGTGAGGACGGCGATCCTGTCCCAGGTCTTCCAGCTCTTTCGCGCGAACTCGGGCTGCGAGCTGTTGCTCTTCATCCAGGACTCTAGGAACGCTATCGTGTCCGGGTCCGAGGGGTAGCCCGACCCAAAGTCGCCGTGTAGAGCCCGGAGCTCCGCGACGTCGCGGTCCCTCTCGACCTTCGCCACTATCGACGCCGCGGAGACGACCGCGTAGTTCACGTCGGCCTTGTGCTCGGCGACGATCCTCGGCCTGCACGAGAGGAGGTCCACCAGCTCGGCGGTGAACCTCACGGGATTGACGTCAGGCGCGTCGATGAACACCTCGTCCACGCCCAGCGCGTCGATGACCTTGGCCATGTGGATGGTCTCCAGGTAGTTTAGCCTCCTGTACTTCTTTCCCCTGCTGACGTACCGGTCGATCATCCTAGGCGGGATGCGGGAGACCTCGACGCCCTTGCACATCTTCAGGATTTCGGGAAAGAGCGCGTCGCGCTGCCCCGGCGAGAGGAGCTTCGAGTCCTTGACGCCCAGGTCCGCGAGCTCCTGGAGCCTCGATGATTCTATTGAGACGCCTGCGACCGCGAGTGGGCCGAGTACGCAACCTCGCGGGGAGCGGACTTTTCGTCGCGCTCTCTCCCGGCCTCATCGACCCCACCGATGAGCGTTATTTGACAATCACCCGCTTTGATACCTCGATTGCTCGCCAATTAGAGTTTACTTTCTCGACAAGACCGAGCCTAGTCAACTCCGCAAGTCTCCTAGAAACCGACTTTTCGGTCCGACCAACGGCTTTAGCAATCTCGAACAGTCGCCGAGGAGACGAAAGCGTTTTGAGGATATTGGACTTCTCATTGGAAATTATTACGCACTGTTGGTCGCTCCTAATCCAACAACATGAGCTTCTTACGTTGAACTTATCGACTTCGCCTTTTCGGTGGAGCGCAGTCAATAGTTGAATCACCCTCGATTCACCTCGTTTCACTCGGGTGGCAATTTCTCTAGTGGTCGAGGGCGACGAGAGAATCTCTAATATTCGGGGACCGAGGTAACCTCTTCTGTAATGATACTGTTGATATGACGACATCATGGCAGCAAATCTTGCGTGCTTCTTCGAATGTAGTTCGGTTACGCCGATTCTCCATAGCTTTTCCAAGTTCTCTCGACCCGAAATTACATAGTGTCTTTCTGACGACTCGTATCTGAACTTCACACTGAAAAAGCGCAAAATCCGCTCAAGAAGAGCGAGTCTTTTGCCTTGAGCGATTCGAAGAACTCTCGAAGAATAACCCACGCTTTCCTTGACATTGCCCTCTCCAGCAAAAAAACCCTGAAGTATTCCTTGATAATTGGACGAATCAGCGCATATCGTCCGCGACGCCCTTCGCCATGTTCTAGCCAAATCAACTCCAGAAACTCTGTAAATGTAATACGGCACATTGGCCCGATGGTCAATGTAAGACCTGTAAATTGCGCCCGAGACCGGCCTATCGTAGGTCGCACCCTTGGACGGCCGGTAGACATAGACTCTTGCTGGGTTACGTGGTCTAAAATGCACCCAAAGAACATGGTGAAAGAAGGTTACGAGTTTCGAGTCATTGTTGGTGAATGTAACTCCACGCAACGTTTTGTGGTCACCTTCTGCCAGCCAGAGCCCTATTGCCTGCGCTAAGTCTTGACCTGAGGCCTTCGTGAATAGAAAAGTTCTGAATCTATTTCAGCGCAGATGTTGGGAGCCTAAGTCGACCAAACCAGCCACGCCGCCGAGAAGCACGCCTTCGTGGGGTCCCCTATCCAAGACTTAAGGCGATCTCCGCGGGGAGCTGCTCGGAGACGCCCTCCCTGTTGTGGAGCGTGAGCTCGACGAGCTTGTTGTCGGCCTGCTCGGTAATCTCGGTCATGAGCGGGTCCTTCATGCTCTCGTGGAGGACGACGAGCATCGGCTTGCCGGAGGCGAGGCAGGCCCTCACGCCCTTCCTGAACTCGGGGCTCGTCAACTCCATCGGGCCGACCTCGTCGATGACGACGAAGTCCGCGACCTCGGCGGCGCGGAGGAGAGAACCCGCCCCGAGCGCCGAGAGGTTCGTGATGTTGACCCGGTACTTGCCCACCCTCGGTCCGAGCCCGCTGACCGAGGCGAGCTCCGCCTCGTTCCCGCTCAGGAGGTCGATGAGCCTGAACCCCGTGCGCTCCCTCCCCTTCCTCACCTCCCTCGTGAGGCAGCCCCCGACGCCGTGGCCCCTCGACCTGAGCGCGAAGACCACCTTGGAGACGAGGGTCGACTTGCCTATCCCCGGCGGGCCGGTGACCAGCCAGATCCTTGTTCGAGGGGAAGACAAGTTCGGCTCGAGCATCTCAGACTCCGCTTAAATGCTTCGCAGCGGCGTCCGGCCCCGTGCTCCCGAAGCTCGCCCTCACCCGCGAGGGGTCGACCGAGCTCTTCGTCCCCGCGGAGAGCCTGCGCGCCAAGGACCCCAAGACGTTCCCCGCGTTCTTCAACCCCGCGGCGAGGGTCAACCGCGACGTCTCGGTGGCCGTCGCGAGGGCGACCAGGCCCGCGACGTTCCTCGATGCGCTCGCCGGCACTGGGGCGAGGGGCGTGAGGATCGCGAAGGAGGCCTCCGAGAGCGCGGAGGTGACGCTGGTCGAGTTCAACGCGACCTCGTTGGCGATAGCGAGGAAGAACGCCAAGAGGAACGGGGTCTATTCGAGGTGCGAGATGGTCCACGAGGAGTCGAACGCGTACCTCCACTCGCGGTTCGGGAGGCTCGAGAGGTTCGAGGCGGTCGACGTGGACCCCTTCGGGACTCCCGCGCCCTACGTGCAGGGGGCGTTGACCGCGGCGGACGACGGGGGGCTCGTCTCGATCACGGCGACGGACACCGCGACGCTGTGCGGGGTGTACCCCACGGTGGCGTCAAGGCGGTACGGGGCCCGGGTGGTCAAGAGCGAGTTCGCGCACGAGGCGGCGACACGCGTCCTCCTCGGCTTCTGCGCGCGCGTCGGGGGCATCGTCGACGTCGGCATCGAGCCCGTTGCTGCCCACAGCACGCTCCACTACCTGCGCGTCTACTTCCGGGTCGCGCGAGGCGCGGCCAAGTCGGACAGGTCGCTCCAAAGCGTGGGGTACGTCGCGTCGTGCGCGGCGTGTCATCAGGTCGCTGTGACCGCGGAGTACACCATGACGTGCGCCGAGTGCGGTGGGAAGGCGAGGTGCATAGGCCCGCAGTGGGTGGGCAGTCTGGTCGACGAGAAGTTGGTCGCCGAGGCCGCGGAGCACTGCTCGAAGCTGGGGTGGACGGGAGCGGCCGAGGCGATGGGGGCACTCGAGGGCGTCGACGCCTTCCCTCCCTTCGGCTACTCCATGGAGGCCATCACGTCGAGGGAGGGGGTGTCTTCGGTGAGGTTCCAGAGCGTGGTCGAGCTGCTGAGGTCGTCTGGAAGGTCGGCCATGCGCCAGCCGTTCGGGTCGTCTGGCCTGAAGACTGACGCGCCCTACAGCGAGGTGCTCTCCTCCGTCAGGCAGTCCGCGCGTGGCTGAAGCTGCGCGGCGTCAGAGGAAGTCGAAGCACACCAGGTAGAGCTCCGCGCTCCCCTTCCTGCTCGCCTTCGGCTTGGTTATCTGGACCTTCCGGAACTGCTTCGAGAGCATCGCCCTCGTCTCGCCGAACCTCTCTCCGTCGAAGACCTTGAACATCGCGTTCCCGCCCTTGCGGAGGAACCCTCCCATGAGCGAGGCCGCGGCGATCGTGAGGTCTATCTGCCGATAGTGGTCGAGGTCCCAAGTCCCCATCACCTGGGGAGAGAGGTCGGAGAGGACCACGTCCGCCTTCCTTGGGAGGGCCTTCTCGAGCCTGACCGCGAGCTCGGGGGACTTTACGTCAGATTGGATCGAGACTATGTTCGGCTCGTTCAGCTCCACAGGCTCCAGGTCGACACCGACCACGAGACCCGAGTCGCCCGCGGCCTCGGACGCGACCTGCAGCCATCCGCCCGGCGCGGCGCCGAAGTCAAGGACCACGTCGCCGCTCTTGATGAGCTGGTACTTCCTAACGTTCTCGAGGAGCTTGTAGGCTGCCCTGCTCTTGTAGCCCTCCTCCCTCGCGAGGCGCCTGTACTGGTCTCGCTTCGCGTCCTCGAGCCTCATCGCGAACTAGACTACCGGGGGCGCGACTTCCATGACCTTAGAGGCCGCGAACTCCTTCATCACCCACGGCCCTATCAGCGGGCAGGTGAGCGGGTTGATGTCCGTCGTTACAGAGCACTTTGACTCGACGGGGCAGACGATACAGGGCGCCGACTCCATGGAGGAGATGTTCGCAGGGAGGCGAAGCGGCGTCAGCTTGTAGGTCCACCGTCCGTCGTCGAGGACCTTGACCCGCCTGATCATCCCGCGCTTCTCCAGCCTTATCGCAAGCCTCGAGCCGTCTCTGCTGGTGAGCCCGAGCTCCTTCCAGATCTCGCTCTGAAGCACGCCGTCCTTTCCCCTCTCCACCACCAGCTTGTAGACCCTCGAGGTGAGGTCGACCAGCTCCTCCTCTGTCTTCTCTGTCCTCGGGAGGGGCTTGGCCTTCTTTTCGACCGGCTTCGGGGCCGGCTTCTCAGCGGGGGGAGCCTTGGGCGCCGCCTTCTTGGCGGTCTTCTCACTCTTGACCTTCTCGCCCTTTGCCAACTACTCTGACGACCCTATCTTCTGCCTTATAATGTAATTGTCGAGCAGCTCACGGCACCTGTTCCTGACCGTCACCTCGGTGACCTCGGCGAACTCGGCGACCTCGCGCTGCGGCAGGTGGTCTCCTCTCATGACCGATGACATGTAGACGTAGGCCGCGGCCAGACCGGCCGGGGCCTTGCCGCTGGAGATCTTCGAGTCGTTTGTCATCCGCGAGAGGAGGAGCGCGAGGTGCTCGACGCGGGGGTCGATCTTCGCGAGGTTGACGAGCTTGGAGATGTGCTTCTCCACCGAGGCGGGGGGCACGTACTCTTTCTCGACGTCCTTGAGTATCAGCCTGTAGTACTTGGCGACGGACCCCTTCTCGATCCCCGAAGCCCTCGCGACCTCCTTGAGGGTCCTGCTCACCCCGCACTTTCTGCAGGCGAGGTAGACCGTCGCGGCGGTCATCCCCATGATGGACTTGCTCTTTGCGACCTTGAGCTTCACCGACGTCCTGTAGATGTGGGCGGCCGTCTCGGCGACGTTTCGCGGGAGGTTGAGGTTGTCGCACACCTCGGTGATCTTCGCGAGCACGATCGAGAGGCCCCGCTCCTGGCTGTTGATCGTCCTCACCCTGCTCTGCCACTTGCGCATCTTCTCGACGGTCGCCCGCATAGTGGGGTCGAGGTACTTGCCGTGCGAGTCGCGCATGTCCGTCCCGATGTCGGTGGAGAGGCCGAGGTCGTGGAGCGTGAGGGTGGTGGGGGAGCCGACCCTGACCCGCTTGCTCTTCTCCTCTAGGTCAATCGCCTTCCATTCGGGCCCTTCGTCCGCGCCCGCCGCGGCGACGTAGCCGCAGGCCTGGCAGACCTGCTCTCCCTTCTCGGAGTCGCCGATGAGCCTGTCGCCGCAGTTCGGGCAATAAGTCCTATAGAGTTCGCTGTCTGCCTTTGGGTCCCACACTTCTCGGCTTCACCCGAGGAAGAGCTTCTTTCCTTCCTTCCCCGTGTCTGCTCTCTCGGACGCCGGCGCCGCGGAGGCGTATGGCCTGGAGACCGGGCCTATCAGCTCGACCACCCTCGCCGCGTTTCGGCCTTTCGAGTCCAAAAGGACCGAGCCGACGTCGACTCTTCCTTTCAGACGGACAATCAGCCTCCCGCTCTTAGCTCTGTGGAGAACCTCGCCGACTTCCTGCATATGGCTTCGTTAGCGCCCAAAGGTTGCCTTTAAACTTTCTTTGCCTGCGAACCCCTGATTCTTGACATTTCCCGGGCGATTGCCATGATAACTTGCTGTTTTCGCCCCGTTTTCTTTATCGAGACGTATCCGGACTGACGGCGCGCAGCCTTGGGGTAGAAGGCCTTCTGCGGTTGTGCCTCGATGTTTAGCTTCCTGCACGCCTGCACCATCTCCTCCAGAGTCGGGCCGCGGACGCAGGAGTTCAACGGGATTCGCCGCCCCTCCGCGCGCTTCCTCTCAGAGTCCAGGTAGTCGAGCCACACGACAAAGCGCTCGTACTCTTTCAACTTGTTTTGCTCAACCCGTGGTCGACTGACGCGCCCCGCGCGGGGCGAGGGATATAGTATTTCCTTCCTACTTGATGAGGACGCCGTTGACGACGCCGTCGTCGCTGGGCTTTGAGGTGACCCTCGCCTTGCCCAACTTCGTCTCGATGGTCGCCCCGCGCGTGATGACGCCCCTCCTCTCGTATTCTCTGTTGGCGGGGTTCGCAGTGACGCGCACTATCTCGGTCTTCACGGTCTTGCTCGTCGACGGGTCGTAGACGTTGGCCTTGTTGGCGTAGCGGAGCCCGAAGTTCAAGCTCCCGCCCCTGGTCCGCTTAGGAGAGCTGATGGTCTCGCCCACCGCGGTCTCGAAGGCATAGTCGTCGGCCTCGCATGCCTTGCGTCCTCTGAACGGCCGCCTCTTGCCGCCCGTGAGCTTCCTCTTCCTAAGGTTCTCCACTGCCTTGACCAAGTCGGATTCTGGCCACTCCCGCCGGGGGAGGGTGTTAAGCCTTTCTTTGTCAGTTACCTAAGGATCAGGGCGCGCCGCTCGAGCTGGTGCTTCAGGGTCTGCGGGTCGACGCTCAGGCCGAAGTACTCGGAGAACTCGGTGGTCGTCCTGTAGAGCTTCGACCGGCCCTTCCTCTCCCAGGCCAGGAACCCCACCTCCTCGAGGTCCTTCACGTGGTCGTAGGCCTGCGATCCTCTCCTCAGGGCGAGGTCTGCACTCGAGATGGGCTGGAAGTACGCGACGAACGAAAGCGTACGGAGAGCGGCCTTGGAGAGGAGAGGTTTAGTTGCGAACTTCCTCGCGACGTTGGTGTACTCGGCCTTGAGCTGCATGGCGTACCTCTGCCCGGGGTACTCCACCACCTCGATCGCCGAGAGCATGGACTTCATCCTCGACTGTATCGCCTTGGCCTCGTCCATGGCCCTCTTCTTTGAAGAGATCCCCGCCGCCTTCGCCAGCTGCTCGGCATCGAGGGCCCTTCCCGAGGAATAGAGGGCGGCCTCTATCCTCGCCCTTATCTCCGCGTCGCTGACCTTGGGCCGGGCCGCTGGCTCGGCTTGCTCGGGCCTCTCCTCCTGCTCCTGCTGCTGGGGCTCGCTCACGTCGGCATCAGCCCACGAGGATCACTTGAAGGTCGTCCTCGCCCTCCTGATCTAGGACGACGGTCCCGTTGCTGGCCGCGAAGAGGAGGAGGATGAAGGTGCGAGCGGCCTCTATCAGCGGCATCCCCGCGATGAGGTCCGAGAACTTGATCCTCCCCAGGGCGCCGATGCGCTCCCTGAGCACCCGCTGGAACGCTTGGAGGTTCGAGAGAATCGTGATGAGGTAGTCCTCTGGGTTGGGCGGAGGCCCCTCTTCGAGGAGGGAGGGCGAGACCGTGCTCTCTTCCCGGTCGCTGTGGACTATCTCTTCGAGGATCCTGGTGAGGGCGTCGAAGAGCTCGTCGACCGTGGTCGAGTAGACCTCGTACCTGAACGGCATGACGACGATCTGCGGCGGCTCGACCGCGTCCATGATCCTCCTCTCGCGCTGGAGCTTTTCGAAGAGAAAGAGCGACTCGACCTTGAACCTGTAGATAGTCGCGGAGGTGAGCGCGGCCGTGCCCGCGGCGCGCAGGTCCAGGAACTCGGACTTGAGTATAGCCTCGAGGAACATGTCGAGGAGCTCGGAGATGTGTATCTCCCACGGGCTCTTGCGCTTCGCGGCGTTGGGGTCGATGAGGAGGTTCAGCGGCGGCCTCGCCAGGATTCCGCCCTCAACCACTCTTTACCTGCACCTCCATCTTGGCGCGGACTATCCGCGATATCCCTGCCAC
>Ga0335081_10009236_pt1 | contig 15854 bp, 7 predicted proteins | sample Lox_Sample_35_FD_206713 | JGI IMG/M metagenome (GOLD analysis project Ga0335081, IMG submission 206713) | Soil microbial communities from Loxahatchee National Wildlife Refuge, Florida, United States - Lox_Sample_3.5 | ecosystem: Environmental > Terrestrial > Soil > Wetlands | place: USA: Florida... | reverse complement strand
GCAAAGGTGAACCGGGCGATCGGTGACGAGGAGGAGACTGCACCGATGGTAACGGAGTTGGGTGTCGCCATGGGCACGGTGGCTTACATGTCGCCCGAGCAGGCTCGAGGCGAGCCCTTGGATGCGCGGACGGACTTGTTTTCGTTTGGTGGGATGCTCTACGAGATGGCGGCAGGGGTGCGGCCTTTCCGGGGCGCCTCGACGGCACTGGTGTTTGAGGCGATCCTGAATCGCGATCCGGTGGCAGTCACGGAGTTGCGGCCCGAGTTGCCCGGCAAACTGGACGAGATCATCCGGCGGCTGCTGGTGAAGGACCGTGATCTGCGGATGCAGACTGCGGCGGAGCTGCTTGCCCAACTAAAGGGATTAAAGACTGAAACGGCCTCGGCTGTTCAAGTGCCCGCTGCGGCACGGCCTTCACGAAGGCGCCTGGTGGCGGGCGTCGCGGCGGTGGCTGTGGCCGCCGTTGGTGGAGTGGCGGCCTATCGAACCATGGGCCTGTTCGGGACGCCGATCCGTTCGATGGCCGTGCTGCCGTTCGAGAACCGTTCTGGCGATTCCGCACAGGACTACTTCGCAGATGGGTTCACCGGCGCGCTGACAACGGAATTCGGCCGCATTCAGGACTTGCGGGTAGTCTCGCAGAGCACGGCAGCCAAATACCGGAGCACGAAGAAGTCGTCTGCGGAGATCGCGAGCGACCTCAAGGCGGATGCGGTGCTCGAAGGCTCAGTCGCGCGAACCGGTGACCGTGTTCACGTCGCTGCGGAACTGGTTCGAGCTTCAAACGGCCGTCACATCTGGGCGGAAACCTACGAGCGCGGCTCGAGCGAGCTGTTTGCGATCGAGCAAGAGGTTACGCGCGCGGTGTCCGCCGCGATCCACGTGCCCCTTGGTCAGCCAGAAAAACAACGCCTGGCGCAAACACGTAGCGTGAACCCGGAAGCTTACGATCTGTACCTGCGCGGCCTCTCTCACGCCGTGCGCGGTGACGAGAAGGATACCGATCAAGCCATCGGGCTGCTCGAGCAATCGGCCGCGCTGGACCCATCCTTCCTACCGACTCAGACCAATCTGGCCCTCGTATATGGAAACAAGTCATTGTATTTCCGCGCGAACGATCCGCAGTGGGAGGAGAAGGGCTTCGCCGCCGTCCGGAAAGCGCTGGCACTCGACCGGAATGCTGCCGAAGCCCACTACGCTCAGGCGGTGATGCTCTGGCGGCCATCCCACGCGTTCCCCCACCGCGAGGCGCTCGCCGAACTCCGAAAGGCGCTGGCGAGCCAGCCCAACTTTGACGAGGCTTGGCATTATCACGGTCTCATCCTGTTTCACGTGGGGCATCTGGAGGGCGGATTACATGACACCCAAAAAGCGCTCGATATCAATCCTGGCAACACGACTGCCCGATTCCGTTTCGGTCCGATATACGTCTATCAACAGAAGTACGAAGACGCCGTTGCCGCACTAAAGCGAGTGCCGAGAGAGGTGTCCCCGCCCAACTGGACTTACCAGATGGCTTGGGCGCTTATTTCGCTCGGCCGTCTGGAAGAAGCACAGCGGCATGTAGACGCTGCGCTGGCGGAGAATCGCACCGATCAGGGCGGAATAGTCCACGCGGCGCGGGCGATGCTGCGCGCCAAACGAGGCGACCGGAACGGGGCCGAGGCAGACATCGCCGAGGCGATTCGCGTGGGGAAGGGCTTCGGACATTTTCATCACACGGCGTATTCGATCGGCGCGATCTATTCGATCCTCGGCGACTTCGACAAGGCCGAGGAGTGGATCGAGAACGCGGCCAACGATGGATTTCCGAACTATTCTATGTTCCAAACGGACCCACATCTGGTTCGCCTGCGCGCGACGCCGCGTTTCCAGACGTTCCTGGCGAAACTAAAGCAGGAGTGGGAGCATATTCCAGGCGAGTTCGAGTAGGCTGCCGTTAGTAGCGTGGAGTGGTGGTTGCGCAACGGGCGGGAGATGTTCTTTCGCGCCCAGGACCAATGGTGATGATGGCGACCCAATTGGCAAAGCGCAGTTATGAACCTAGCGGAGATCATCGGACAGTTCCTATCTCATCCGACAGCACGGCCCGCGGGCTATCATGAGACTGGAGTCTGCCATGCCGACTACGGAACTCCTCACACCGACGGAAATTCGCGCGCCGCGCGGGACGACGCTTCGCTGCAAGGGCTGGAAGCAGGAAGCAGCCATGCGGATGCTGATGAACAATCTGGATCCGGAAGTGGCGGAGCGGCCGCAGGACCTGGTGGTTTATGGCGGATCGGGGAAAGCCGCGCGCGATTGGGCGGCGTATCACGCCATCGTGCGCGAACTGGAAGCGCTGGGAAACGACGAGACGCTGCTGGTGCAATCGGGCAAGCCGGTGGGCGTATTTCGCACGCATGGAGAAGCGCCGCGCGTGCTCATCGCCAATGCGAACCTGGTGGGGCACTGGTCGAACTGGGATGAGTTCCGAAAGCTGGAACAGCTCGGGCTGATCATGTACGGCCAGATGACGGCGGGAAGCTGGATTTATATCGGCTCGCAAGGAATCCTGCAAGGCACGTATGAAACCTTCGCGTCGGCGGCGCGGAAGCATTTCACTGCATCGCTTGCAGGGAAACTGGTGGTCACCGGCGGGATGGGCGGCATGGGCGGCGCGCAGCCTCTCGCGGCGACCATGAACGGCGCGGCGTTTCTGTGCGTGGAGGTGGACGCGAAGCGTATCGAGCGGCGGATCGAATCGGGCTACTGCGACCGGATGACGCGCGACCTGGATGAGGCTCTGAGCATCTTGCGCGAAGCGATGGCTCGGAAGCGCGCTCTCTCGGTGGGACTGGTGGGCAACTGTGCCGAGGTTCTGCCGGAACTGGTGCGCCGCGGGATCATTCCGGATTTGCTGACGGATCAGACCAGCGCGCACGATCCACTGAACGGCTACATTCCGGCGGGGTTCTCGGTGGAAGAGGCCGCCAGGCTCCGTGCTTCGGATCCGAAGCAATATATCGGCCGCGCGCTCGATTCGATGGCCACGCATGTGCGCGCCATGCTGGAATTGCAGCGGCGCGGCGCCGTCACATTTGACTACGGCAACAACATCCGGCGGATGGCCGCGGACCGGGGCGTGAGCGACGCGTTCCGGATTCCCGGCTTTGTGCCGGAGTACATCCGGCCACTGTTTGCCGAAGGCCGCGGGCCGTTTCGCTGGGTGGCGCTCTCGGGCGATCCCGCCGATATCACCGCGACCGACGAACTGGTGTGCCGGCTGTTCTCAGATAATCCCAGCCTGACGCGCTGGATTTCGCTGGCCCGGGAGCGTGTACACTTCCAAGGCCTGCCTTCGCGCATCTGTTGGCTGGGTTACGGAGAGCGGGCGCGCTTCGCGCTCGAAATGAATCGCATGGTGGCTGACGGACGGTTGAAAGCTCCCATCGTCATCGGGCGCGATCATCTGGATTGCGGCTCGGTGGCGTCGCCCTACCGGGAAACCGAAGCCATGCCGGACGGCAGCGACGCGATTGCCGATTGGCCGATCCTCAACGCGCTGCTGAATACGGCGGCGGGCGCGAGCTGGGTTTCCGTGCATAACGGCGGCGGCGTGGGCATAGGATATTCGCTGCACGCCGGGCAGGTCACCGTGGCGGATGGCACAGCAAGCGGCGCGCGCTGTCTGGAACGGGTGCTTACGTGTGACCCGGGGATCGGCGTGCTGCGTCATGCTGACGCGGGTTACGAGCCGGCCACACGATTCGCTGAGAGCGCCGGACTTCGGGTACCGATCCAACAAGCCCCCACCACATGAGCGAATCTCTGTTGATCCGGCGCGCGGGTCAGCTCTTGACCCTGCGCGGCCCAGAAGGCGCCCGGCGCGGCGCGGCTCTGAACGATATCGGCGTCGTTCCTGACGGAGCCGTTCTGATCACGGACGGCGTGATTGAAGCCGCAGGTGCTGCCGGGGATGTCGAAGGGCTCGCCGCCGGCGCGGACAACGTAATCGAGTTGGATGCCGGCGGGCGCGTGGTGATGCCCGGTTTTGTGGACAGCCACACGCACCTGGTTTTCAGCCAGCCCAGGCTGCTGGACTACGAGATGCGCATTCGTGGCGCGGACTATCGCCAGATTGCAGAGGCGGGCGGCGGGATTCTCTCCAGCGTCAAGGCGGTGCGCACTGCGGAGCCGGAAGACCTGGAAGCTCAAGCGCGCCGCGCCATTCACAATTTCGCTCGGCACGGCACCACGACGGTGGAAGCGAAATCGGGATACGGTCTCGACGAAACGGGCGAGATGAAGACGCTGGTTGTGCTGGCAGCCATCGACGGCCAACCGCTCGAGATGGTGTCCACGTACTTGGGCGCGCACGTCGTTCCTCCTGAACGTTCGAAGGATCCCGACGATTACATTGACTGGACGGCCAAGGAGATGATGCCCCGCATCCGGCGGCAGAAGCTCGCATCGTTCGCCGATGTTTACTGCGATCAGGGTGCCTTTACCATTGAGCAAGCTCGGCGATATCTCTCGGCCGCCCAGGAAATCGGCTTCCCACTGAAGATTCACGCCGAGCAATTTTCACACACCGGGGCGGCGCGGCTGGCGGTTGAACTGGAGGCTGCCAGTGCTGACCATCTGGAACAGGCCGACCACGAAGATGCCGTTGCCCTGGGGCATTCTTCCACGGTTGCGACGTTGCTGCCCGGATCGGTTTTTCATCTGGGCCTGGATCGTTATGCTCCCGCGCGTTTGTTGATCGAAAATGGCGCGGCTGTGGCGCTGGCGACCGACTTTAATCCCGGAACCAGCCCCACGTGCAGCATGCCCATGGTGCTCTCGCTGGCGTGCACAAAAATGCGCATGTCACCCGCCGAAGCTATTTGTGCCGCCACCCTCAACGGCGCATATGCTCTGCGGCGCGGCCACCTGATGGGCTCGCTCGACCCCGGGAAGCAAGGCGATGTGATTCTGCTGAATGCCACGGACTATCGCGAAATTCCGTACTATTTCGGCGTCAACCTGGTAGCCACGACCATCAAGCGCGGAGTTGTGATCTACCAGCAGGGCCAAGTTTCGGGCGGTAAGGAAAAGGAGAGCGCCGCTGATGCCCGATGACCCCAGCTGGCCGAGAGCCAGCGCGTGGCTGAGTGGCGAGCATGCCGCCGACCCGGTGTGCCGTCTGGCCGTACTGGGCGCGCCTCTGCATCTTGGCTCCATCAGTCCGGGGCGAGCCGACCTGGCGCCCGAGGCAGTGCGAGCCGTGCTGAGACGGTTGAGTACGTACGATCTCGAATTCGACCGCGACCTGGGCCGGGTCGCAGTCACCGATCTCGGCGATCTGCCCGTTGCGGATATGCTGCCCGACGCCGCGCTGGGGCTGCTCTCGACCGCAGTACGGAGTGCGCTTTCCACATCGGATTCCGTGGTGCTGCTCGGCGGGGACAACAGCATTACGCGGCCGGGTTGCCATGGGTGCTCGACGGGCCTCGAACGTCTGGGATTGTTGACGCTCGATGCGCACCTGGACCTTCGCGATGTGAATCCGGAGCTTAGCAACGGTAATCCAGTCCGCGCGCTGCTGGCGGACGGCCTGCCTGGGGAGCAGATCGTGCAGGTGGGCATCCAGCCGTTTGCCAACTCGCGCGCCTATTCTCAGGTGGCCCGTGACGCAGGGATCCGAGTGATTCCGGTGGCGGAGGTGCGAGCCCGGGGAATCGAGCAAGCCGTGGGCGAGGCTCTGGGCGATCTGGACCAGTTGGTGGACGCCATCTATGTGGACCTCGATCTCGATGTGCTGGACCGGGTGTTTGCACCTGCTACGCCGGGCTCGCGGCCAGGAGGACTGACTCCGGCAGAGTTACGAAGCGCTGCCCGGTTATGCGGGGCTCATCCGAAAGTGCGGGTGATGGACCTGGTGGAGATCGATCCGACGAAAGACGTGTCAGACGTTACGGCGTTTGCGGCGGGTCTTTGCCTGCTCTCATTCGCTTCGGGCCTGCTCGGCAGGTTTGCGCGGTGAGCGGCGACCTATTTGCCGTGGATCACGTTGTCGACCGAGGGCAGCGTCGATGCATCCCAGCCGCCCCCCAAGGCCTCGACCAAGGCCACGCTGGCCACCATGCGGCGGGTCAGAATATCGACGGCGGTTCTTTCATCCTGGAGCGCGATGGCCTGCGAGGTGATCACCTGCAGATAGCTGACGGTTCCGGCTTTGTATTGATAGGTAGAGATCTTCAGCGCGTCTTCGGCCGCCTGCACAGCGGCTTGTTCGGCGCGCGCTTCTTCAGCAAGAACCCGCAACGCCGCCAGGTTGTCCTCCACCTGCTGAAAGCCGGTCAGGACCGTCTGCCGGTAGTTGGCGACCGTTACGTCGAACGCCGCCTCGGCCTGAGCGCTCTGCGCGCGGCGCCGGCCCGCGTCGAAGAGAGTTTCCGCCATCTGAGGGCCCACCGACCATAAGCGGCTGGGCCACGTGAACCAGTTGACGAAGCTGGAACTTTCCAGTCCCGCGGTTGCGCTGAGCGTCAAGGCCGGAAAGAAAGCGGCTTTGGCAATTCCGATCTGCTCATTGGCGGCGGCCATTTGGCGCTCGGCTGCAGCAATGTCCGGGCGCCGTTCCAGCAGCGCGGACGGCACTCCAATCGGAACGACGGGCGGCTCTGATTTGAGGGGAGCGCGCGCGACAGACACTTCAGAGGGCGGCTTTCCCACCAGAATGGCGATGGCGTGTTCGAACTGGGCGCGCGCCACACCGAGGTCGATCAACTGGGCCCTGGTGGTCTCCAGTTGCGTCTGCGCCTGCGCTACATCCGAACCTGACGCGACGCCGGCCTTGACACGGTTTTGCGTCAGCTCCAGATACTCTTGATAGGATTTGGCCGTAGTTTCGAGCAGGTCTTGGGCGCTGTCCGTGCCCCGCAGTTGGAAGTAGTCGAGCGCCAACTCCGCGTGAAAGCTGAGGCGGGCGTTTTCCAGTTGTGCGGCGCTCACTTGCGCAGTTTCGGCACTTTGTCTCACCGTGCGCCGGATGCTTCCCCAGATATCGGCTTGGTAGGACAGGCTCAACGGCAAGCTGTATTGAGTGAGGACACCAGGGGAGAACGCGGCCACTCTGTTGTTCACGATAGTGCCCGAAGTTTTTGAGTTGACGATGCCCACGCTGCCGCTGACGGTGGGGAACAGGCCGGAGCGCGCGATGCGGACGGCGTCCCGGGCTTCGCGATATTGTGCCTCAGCCGATAGAATATTCTGGTTGGAGAGGTTCACCTGCTCTTCGAGCGCGTTGAGATTCGGGTCGTTATAGATCTCCCACCACTTGCCGCGGATGGCTCCGTCGCTGGGTTGCGCTTCTTTCCAGTCCTCGGGAAGGGATTCTTTGTATCCGGTGGAAGGTGGAGCAGCGGGGCGTTGGTATTTCGGGCCGACCATGCAGGCGGTCGAGAAGAGCATGGCAGGAATTAGAAAGCCGATTAATTCGTAGTGGGGCGGACGCCCTCGTCCGCGCCGGACCCCCTGGTCCGGCTTTTCCACCACACCAGAAACAGAGGCCGACGAGGGCGTCGGCCGCGGACCAGGGGGTCCGCCCCACTTGCGGCTCAGAAAAGCGTTCACGCGTTTGCAGACGGCGAGCATGGGTGAGTCTTTCACGCTTCGGAAATGAGCGGATCTTCCGAGGGACGCCGCCGGCTGCGGACGCCGTGCCACCAACGCTGAATCTTGTCGAAGTAGAGATAGACCACCGGGGTCGTATACAACGTCAACATCTGGCTCAACAACAACCCGCCGATAATGGTGATTCCCAGAGGCCGCCGCAACTCCGATCCGGTGCCGCTTCCCAGCGCTAGCGGCAGGGCGCCCAGCATGGCGGCCATGGTGGTCATCAGGATGGGCCGGAAGCGCAACATGCAAGCTTCGAAGATGGAGTCACGGGAATTCTTGGCCTCGTTGCGTTCGGCGGCGATGGCGAAGTCGATCATCATAATGGCGTTCTTCTTGACGATACCGATCAGCAGAATGATCCCGATGATGGCGATGACGCTGAGATCGGTCCGCGTAAGCATCAGAGCCAGCAATGCCCCAACGCCCGCGGATGGAAGCGTGGACAGGATGGTGACGGGATGGATGTAGCTTTCATAGAGCATCCCTAGCACGATGTAAACCGCCGCAAGCGCTGTAGCGATCAGCAGGGGCTCGCTGCCCAGCGAATCCTGATAAGCCTGCGCGGTCCCGGCATACCCGGTATGGATGGTCTTGGGCAGCCCGACCTTGGAAGCCGCCCCGTCGATGGCCTCCACCGCGTCCCCCAGGGCGATGCCCGGCTGCAGGTTGAAGGAGATGGTGACGGCGGGAAACAGACCTTGATGCGTCACGGCCAAAGGAGCGGTGGTCGGAGCGAATTTGCTGAAAGCGTTGAGCGGCACCTGGTGTCCGCCGGGCGAGCGCACGTACACCTCCTTCAGGAACTGTGGATCCTGCCAATATTCCGGCGCCGCTTCCATCACCACGTGATACTGGTTGATCGCCTTGTACATGGTGGATACCTGCCGCTGACCGAAGGCGTCGTAGAGCGTGCTGTCGATCAACTGCGACGAGATACCGAAACGCGCGGCGGTGGGGCGATCGTATGTCACCATCGACTGCAGCCCGCGATTCTGCTGATCGCTATTGACGTCGGCGATAACGGGGACCGTTTTTAATTCCTGGAGCATGCGAGGAGCATAGTCGACCAGATCCTGCAGATTGTCGCCGCGCATGGTGAATTGATAAAGAGCGCTGCTCATCCTTCCGCCGACACGCACGTCCTGCGACGCCTGCAGATAGAGGGTGGCGCCGGGCACACGGGCCAGCTTGGGACGTAGCCGCGCAATGATCAGGTCAGCCGTGATTTTGCGCTCTGCCAGCGGCTTCAAGGAGATGAACATGCGGGCGGTGTTAGAGGTCCCGGCCCATCCGCCGCCGGTGAAGCCCTGGACTGTGTCCACCGCCGGATCCGCGGCGACCATCTTGGTCATCCGCAGCAGAAGCTTGTCCATGGCCTGAAACGAAGTGTCCTGGTCCGCCATGATCGCCCCCATGATGCGGCCGTTGTCCTGTTGCGGGAAGAAGCCCTTCGGCACATGAATGAACAGGTACACGTTGAGCCCGATGGTGGCCAGCAGGACCGCTAGTGTCGGCCCGGGATGGCGGAGAACGAACGAAAGCGTTCTCCCATAAGTGTTCACGTTCCAGGTGAAGGCGCGCTCGCTCATCCGGTACATCCACCCATGCGTCTTCTGCTCCTTGAGCAGGTGGGCGCACATCATGGGCGTGGTGGTGAGCGAAACCACCATAGAGACGATGATGGCGATGGACAGGGTAACCGCGAACTCGCGAAACAGGCGGCCCACCACACCACCCATCATCAGGAGCGGAATAAACACCGCAATCAGCGAGATGCTGATGGTGACCACAGTGAAGCCGACTTCCTTGGCTCCCCGCAGCGCCGCCTGGAACGGGTGCATCCCCTGCTCCAGATAGCGCGTGATGTTTTCGATCACGACGATCGCGTCATCCACCACAAATCCGGTGGAAATGGTCAAAGCCATTAACGACAGATTGTCGATACTGTAACCCAGCAGATACATCACGCCGAAGGTGGTAATCAGAGACACCGGAACGGCCACGCTGGGAATCATGGTGGTGCGCACGTTCCGCAGAAAGAAGAAAACCACCAGGATCACCAGCATCACACTGATGGCCAGCGATCTCTCGACGTCGTGCACCGAGGCGCGGATGGTAACGGTCTGGTCCATGGCGACCCTCACGTCAATCGACTGCGGAATGGAGGCTTCCAGCTGCGGAAGGAGAGCACGGACGCGATCCACGGTGTCGATGATGTTGGCGCCGGGCTGACGGAAGATGATCACCAGAACCGAGGGTTTGCCGTTGGCATAGCCCGAATTCCGAATGTCCTCGGCCGAATCAACGGCGCGGCCGACATCGGAGATGCGAACGGCCGTTCCATTGTGATAGGTCACCAGCAATGGTTGGTAGTCGACGGCCTTGAAAAGCTGATCGTTGGCGCCGACTTCCCACGTGCGGTGGTCGTCGGAAAAATGTCCTTTGGGGGTGTTGGCATTGGCGCTCGCCAGCACACCCCGCACCTGCTCCAGGCCGATACCATACTTGTTCAGCGCCGTGGGATTCAGTTCGATACGAACGCCGGGAAGGGCGCTGCCGCCCACCACCACCTGGCCCACGCCGCTCACTTGCGCCAGTTTCTGAGCCATTATGGAAGACGCCGCATCATACATCTGGCCCTTGGTGAGGATGTCGGAGGTGAGCGCGAGCATGAAGATCGGAGAATCGGCCGGGTTCACTTTCCGGTAAGTCGGGTTACTCGGAAGATTGGCCGGCAGATATCCGCGGGCGGCGTTGATGGCCGCCTGCACGTCTCGCGCGGCAGCATCGATATTGCGATTCAAGTCGAACTGCAGCGTGATGCTGGTGGATCCGAGGCTGCTGGATGAGGTCATCTCGGTAACGGCGGCGATGCGGCCGAACTGCCGCTCGAGAGGCGTGGCCACCGATGACGCCATCGTCTCCGGACTTGCGCCGGGCAGACCGGCTCCCACCGAGATCGTGGGGAAGTCGACTTGCGGCAGAGGCGAAACCGGGAGCAACCGGAACGCAACGCCGCCCGCCAGCGCGATAGCGATGGTCAACAGCGTAGTGGCGACGGGCCTCCGGATGAAGGGCTCAGAAATATTCATGGCTTCAGTCCGCCGGAAGCGGCTCCGTACCCGGCGCAATCTCGTGATGCGGCGAGAACCGCCGCGCCAGCCGGTCGAACCAGAGATAGACCACCGGAGTGGTGTAGAGCGTCAGCAACTGGCTGATCAGCAACCCGCCGATGATGCTAATTCCCAGGGGGCGGCGCAGCTCGGAACCGGTTCCGCTCCCGAATGCCAGGGGAACCGCCCCCAGCAGGGCCGCCATGGTGGTCATCATGATGGGGCGGAAACGCAAAAGGCACGCCTGATAGATGGCATGTTCCGGCTCCATGCCTTCCTTGCGCTCGGCGTCGAGCGCGAAGTCGATCATCATGATGGCGTTCTTCTTCACGATGCCGATCAGCAGCACGATGCCGATCAGCGCGATAACGCTAAAATCGTTGCCGCAGATCATCAGCGCCAGTAACGCACCCACGCCCGCAGAAGGCAGTGTGGACAAAATAGTGATGGGGTGAATATAACTTTCGTACAACACACCCAACACGATGTAGACCGTCACCAGCGCCGCAAGAATCAGGACCGGCTCGTTCGCCAGCGAGGCCTGGAAGGCTTCGGCCGTGCCCTGAAAGGCCGCCTGAATGCTGGGCGGCAGGCCGATCTCGCTCTTTACCTGATTGACGGCCTGAACGGCCTCTCCCAAGGATGCGTTCGGCGCCAGGTTGAAGGACAGCGTCACCACCGGGAACTGGCCCTGATGATTTACGGTGATGGGGACAGTCGTCGTCTGGACGTGCACAAAAGCGTCGAGTGGAACCTGGCCTCCGTTAGGATATGCCGTCGACGAAGAAGTGGCTGTTCCGCCGAAAGCGCTGCCCATGGGACCGGGGGACGAGGAGGACATCGCGGATGAAGACGAGTTGGCACTCAGACTGGCATTGGCCGCGGTGAGCGAACTGGACGGTCCAAAGACCTGTGTCGCGGAAGTTCCGCCCGAGACCAGACCGGAGGACGAAACGGCGCCGGTGCGGATAAACAGGTTGTGCAGGTCCATCGGATTTTGACGAAAATCCGGTTTCACCTCGAGCACCACGTGGTACTGGTTCAACTGCGTGAAGATGGTCGATACCTGGCGCTGGCCGTAGGCGTCGTAGAGGGTTTGGTCAATACTGGAGGGTGTGATCCCCAGCCGGTAAGCCGTATCGCGATCGAACACCAGCTTTGCCTGAAGGCCAAGCACCTGCTGGTCGCTGGCCACGTCGCGCAGTTCCGGCCGCTTTTGCAGCTTTTCCAGCATTTGAGGCGCGTAGGTGTTGAGCTCGTCGGCGCTGGCATCTTCCAGGGTGTACTGAAACTGCGTGCGGCTCACGCGGTCCTCCACGGTGAGGTCCTGCACCGGCTGCATGAACAGGGTGATACCCGCCACCTGCGCCAGTTGCGGTTGTAGGCGGCGAATCACATCACTGGCGTTGATCCCCCGCTCGTCGAGCGGTTTTAAGTTGATCAGAATCCTCCCGCTATTGAGCGTGGTGTTGGTGCCGTCGATTCCGATGAACGAAGATAGGCTCTCCACCGCGGGATCTTTCACGATGATGGCGGCGAGCTGCTGCTGCTCGCGAGCCATCTCCGGGAAAGATACGGTCTGAGCGGATTCGGAGACGCCTTGAATGACGCCGGTATCTTGAATCGGGAAAAAGCCTTTGGGAATGTATATGAAAAGAGCAATGGTCAGAACCAGAGTGCCAACGGCCACCAGCAGAGTTGCCGTCTGCCAGCGCAGCACCCACTTCAGGGTCCGGCCGTAGAAAGCAATCACCGCATTAAATGCGCGCTCGGAGGCCCGGAAAAGGCGTCCCTGCTCGGCTTCCGGTTTGTGCTTGAGCAGCTTGGAGCACATCATGGGCGTCAGCGTCAGCGAAACCACCGCGGACACCAGAATGGTGACGCTGAGGGTGACGGCAAACTCGCGGAAGAGCCGGCCCACGATATCGCCCATGAACAACAGGGGGATGAGAACGGCAATCAAGGAAATCGTCAGCGAGACAATCGTGAAGCCTATCTGCGCCGAACCTTTCAGCGCCGCACGGAGCGGGTGCTCACCCTCTTCGATGTAGCGCACGATATTCTCGATCATGACGATGGCGTCATCCACGACGAATCCGGTGGAGATGGTCAACGCCATCAGCGTCAGGTTGTTCAGACTGTAGCCGAGCAGGTACATCACCCCGAAGGTGCCGACGAGCGAGAGCGGCACGGCAACGCTGGGAATGATGGTGGCGGCGAAGTTTCGCAGGAAGAGAAAGATGACCATCACCACCAGCGCCACGGTGAGCATCATTTCGAACTGCACGTCGTTCACCGACGCCCGAATCGTGGTGGTTCGATCCGTCAGGATGCTGACATGTACCGATTTGGGCAGGTTCGCGGTGAGCTGCGGGAGGAGAATCTTGATGCGGTCGGCGACGGTGATAATGTTGGCGCCCGGCTGACGCTGGATGTTCACAATCACGGCGGGCACGTTGTTCATCCAGGCGGCCTGGTGAATATTCTCCGCGTCATCTACGACCGTGGCTACGTCACTCAGCTTGACGGGCGCGCCGTTCCGGTATGCGACGATGAGCGGAGCATAGTCGCTGCTCGAGAGTAACTGGTCGTTGGCGCCGATCTGGTAGGCCTGATGGGGGCCGTCGAAGCTGCCCTTGGCCTGATTCACGTTGGCGGCGACCAGGGTGCTGCGCAGATCCTCCATATTGAGCCCGTTCGATGCGAGCGCCGTGGGGTTCGCCTGGATGCGCACGGCGGGCTTCTGGCCGCCGCTGATGCTGACAAGGCCGACGCCGGGCAATTGCGAAATCTTGGGCGCCAGCCGCGTGTCCGCCAGATCCTCCACCTTGGAAAGCGGAAGGTCCTTCGAGGTCAATGCCAGCGTCAGGATCGGGGCATCGGCTGGATTCGTTTTGCTGTAGATCGGCGGCGTGGGAAGATCCGGCGGCAGATAAGTCCCCGAGGCGTTGATGGACTGCTGCACCTCCTGCTCGGCGACGTCGATGTTCAGGTTGAGGTTGAACTGCAGCGTGATCACCGAGCTGCCGTCTGAGCTGGTGGAGGTCATCTGCTGTAGCCCGGGTACCTGGCCGAATTGACGCTCGAGCGGCGCTGTCACCGAAGAGGCCATCACGTCCGGGCTTGCGCCAGGATAAAAAGTGATGACTTGAATGGTGGGGTAATCCACTTCCGGCAGCGCCGAAACGGGCAACTGCTTGTAGGCGACGGCGCCCGTCAGCAGGATCCCAACCATGAGCAGCGCCGTAGCGACAGGCCGGAGAATAAACGTCCGTGAGGGGCTCATGGAACGCGCTTAACTCCCCTTCTGGGTCTTGTCGCCTTCGAGATGCGCCCTGACCTTACTCCCTTCCTGGAGTTTGTCGACACCCGTCATGACGATAACGTCGCCCGGGGCCAGACCAGAGACGATTTCCGAGTCGCTGCCTTCGGCGGCGCCCACGACGATGTTACGCACGGTGACCGAGGAATCCGGTTTCACCAGGTAGACGTATGTGGTTTGGGAGTTCCGTTGAATCGCGGCGGTGGGAACCAGGGTAACGCCGTGCTTCTCTTCTACCTGCAGCCGCGCGTTGACGAACTGGTTGGGGAACAGCGCCATGTCCTTGTTTTCGAAGTTGGCCCGGAGTTTGAGAGTGGCGGTGGTGGGATCGATTTGGTTATCGATCGTCGTCAGCGCTCCTTGCGCTATTTTCCGCGTCATGCCGCGATCGTAGGCATCCACTCTCAGGCGCTGCCCGGCGTTGAACCTTTTCAGCACGGCCTGAAGCTGGTCTTCCGCGATCGTGAAAATCACGCTGATGGGCTGAATTTGTGTAATCACCAGCAAACCATTGGTGTCCGCCGCGTGAACGATGTTGCCGGGATCGACGAGACGGAGGCCAATGCGTCCCGTAATGGGAGCGCCGATCTGGCAGTAAACGAGGTTCAGTTTCGCGGCGTCGATTTGTCCTTGATCGACCTTTATCGCTCCCTCGTCCTGTAACACCAAGGCGCGCTGCGTGGCCAGCTGCTGTTCCGGAATCGCGTTTTGCGCTAGCAGCGTCTCGTAGCGGGCGAGATCGGTTTTTGCGTTCGTCAGGTTGGCTTGGTCCCGGGCCATCTGCCCTTCAGCCTGTTCTAGCTGAACCTGATAGGGACGCGGGTCGATCTCCACCAGCAGGTCGCCCTGGTGGACGATGTCACCCTCCTTGTAACGAATGTTCATCAACTGTCCGTCGACGCGGCTCTTCACGGTCACGGTGTAGATCGGGGTCACCGCACCAAGGCCGTTGAAGTAAACTCCGATGTCACCCTTCCGGGCTTTCGCCGCATCCACCGGAGTGACCAGAGGTCCTCGTCCCCCTTTCGCGGCCCCCGCCACCGGTGGCGCATTGCTGGAGTTCTTACCAGTCAGTTTCGGCCAGAGAAAATAAGCGCCCACACCGGCCAGAGCGAGAAGGACCAACCAGATCCCGCGGCTGCGCCGGCGCGGGGCCGTTCCCGCATCCTTCGGAGGAGCGGGAGCCACATGTTCCAGCGAAGACGGAGACCTTTCGAGAGGGTCAAGCGCGGATGGAGGCTGCTGCTTCATGCGTTTTGACGGGCCCTATCAGTATATACAGCCATTTCGATGAACGACATCCCGGCCAGGGTATCGTTTCCCACACCCCGCCTGTGGCAGCGGCCTTTGATGACGCGCCTATGCAGTCTAGGACGCCCCTGCACACTTGGATGTTACGCCGGATGCCTCTAAAGGGCTATCGAAAGCCGGCGGTGCTGTTTCGGACGGCGGCAGCCAGCGTCCCAGGCAACGCCCACGCTCCTTCGGGAGAAGATTTCGATGCGGCCGTCAAAACCAAACACCCGACTCGGCACCAGACCAACGGATCGAACGGCGAAAGTAGGCTTGCGGCTTCCATCCGGTCGGGCAGCCGATGGCCGTACACAACTGTTGCGCTTGTGGCGAGTTTTGGTTAAAGTGATGCATCCGGAGGGTGAGAAGAAATGCCATTTTGTGCAAGCTGCGGATCGCCCGTTGAGGGGCGCTTCTGCGCCAAGTGCGGCGCGGCGATGGGAGCGGCCCCGGGCGGAGGAAGTCCGGCGCCGACA
>Ga0335081_10009235_pt1 | contig 15857 bp, 11 predicted proteins | sample Lox_Sample_35_FD_206713 | JGI IMG/M metagenome (GOLD analysis project Ga0335081, IMG submission 206713) | Soil microbial communities from Loxahatchee National Wildlife Refuge, Florida, United States - Lox_Sample_3.5 | ecosystem: Environmental > Terrestrial > Soil > Wetlands | place: USA... | reverse complement strand
TCGCGGCGGGCGACACCGGCAAGGACCGCATCCTCGACTATCTCGTCACGCTCGACATGGCGTTCGGCATGACGATCACCGACCACGTCGCGATCGGGCTCGACGTCGCCGCGTATCGCACCGCGACCGGCGCCGGCTACGGCGTGCGCGGCACCTACGGCACGGGCGGCGTGATCCTGAAGCCGTCGACCGGCCTGATCTCGCTGCGCCCGCTGTCGAACCTCGATCCGTCGGCCTCGCCGTCGGACAAGGCCGCCTACCTCGGCGACGAGCTCGCCGGTCCGCTCGACGCGCGGTTCGGCCTGAAGTACGGCCTTGTCCAGTCGCCGCACTTCGCGCTCGCCGCGATCGGCTCGGTGTTCCTGCCGTTCGGTGACGAGGACATGCTGCTCGGCGATCGCAACCTGGTGTTCGAGCCCAAGCTCGCGGCCGAGCTGCGCGCCGATCGCGTCCACCAGACCCGCCTGGTGTTCGACGTCGCGGCGCGGATCCGCGAGCGCTCGGTGCTCGAGGCCTACGACACGATGGATCCGACCGCGACCCCGGCCGACGCCAAGGCGTTCCTCGACGTCGGCAGCGAGCTGGTCGCCGGCGCGGGCGGCGTCTACGAGCTCGGGCCGCGCGCGCTCGCCGCCGCCGAGCTCCAGCTGTTCGTGCCGCTGCCCGACGCGATGACCTACGGTCCGTGCACGCTGTCCAGCGGCAAGCCGTGCAGCGACGCCAGCTACTTCGCGGGCGCCAAGCACGGCGACCTCACCGCGCTCGCCGTGCTCGGCCTGACCGTGCGCGTGACCTCGGAGGTCGCGGCGAGCGTGATGGTCGGTACCGGCCAGCTCGGCGCGCGCGCCGATCAGCTGCTGGTCACGACCGGCGTGACCTGGACGCCGCAGCCGCTCGGTTCGAGCCGGCCCGGCGTCGGCGATCGCGACGGCGACGGCATCCCCGACGACGTCGACGCCTGCCCCGACGATCCGGAGGACAAGGACGGCTTCCAGGACGAGGACGGCTGCCCCGATCCCGACAACGACGGCGACGGCATCCCCGACGACAAGGACAAGTGCCCGAACGAGCCCGAGGACAAGGATGGCTTCCAGGACGAGGACGGCTGTCCGGATCCGGACAACGACGGCGACGGCATTCCCGACGCGCTCGACAAGTGCCCGAACGATCCGGAGGACAAGGACGGCTTCGAGGACGAGGACGGCTGCCCCGATCCCGACAACGACAACGACGGCTTCCCCGACGCGGTCGACAAGTGCCCGAACGATCCCGAGACGGTCAACGGCTTCGAGGACGAGGACGGCTGTCCCGACGTGCGCGCGCCCAGCGGGCCCGAGGAGCGCGCCGATCGCATCGATCTCAAGGGCCAGCCGATCACGTTCGGCAAGGACGGCAAGCTGACGCCGGCCGCCAAGGCGCTGATCGCGCAGGTCGCCGCGATCATCAAGACCCGCAAGCTGACGATCCGCGTCGAGGTCCACCTCCCGCTCGGCACGCGCTCGACCAACGCCGCCGTGATCGCCGCGCAGAAGAAGAAGGACAAGGCCGCCGCGCAGCGCCGCGCCGCGGCGATCCTCGACGCGCTGGTCGGGCAGGGCATCCCGGCGTCGCAGATCCAGGCGGTCGGCATCGGCTCGGATCGCCCGCTCGGCGCGAGCAACCCGACCGATCCGATCAACGATCGGGTCGACTTCATCAAAGCCCAGCAGAGGTCGCCATGAAGCGGATCGTCCTCGTGCTGCTGGTCTCGGCCGCCGGCGTCGCGCGCGCCCAGCCCGCCAACGACATCGAGGTGCCGAGCCTGATCATCGAGACCGGCGAGACCGCGCAGCAGTCCGACGAGGCGCTCGACCTCGCGAACATCGTGCAGTCGGCCGCCAAGGGCGTCACCACCGTGCAGGAGGCGCCCGCGATCGTCACCGTGATCACCGCCGACGAGATCAAGGAGCGCCAGTTCCAGGACCTCGGCGAGCTCGCCGACTCGGTGCCCGGCTGGTACGACATGGGGATCTATCACTCGAACTTCCCGCAGCCGCTGGTGCGCGGGCAGGTTCAGGCGGTGCAGTTCCTCGAGGACGGGCTGTCGCTGTTCGATCCGTTCGTCAACGTCGCCGGGATCAATCGCACCCAGCCGATGGAGCTGATCAAGCGCGTCGAGATGATCACCGGCCCGGGCGGCGTGCTGTGGGGCTCGAACTCGCTGCTCGGCATCATGAACGTGATCACCAAGGACGCCGAGGACGTCGAGGGCGTCGAGGTCGGCGCGTCGGTCGGCGACGGCCCGGGCGATCGCAACGCGGCCCACGCCTACGCGATGGCCGGCACGTCCGACCTGCTCGGCGGCAAGCTCAAGCTGTTCGGCCACGCCAGCGTCGAGACCTACGAGGGCGCGGCGCTCGCGATGCCGCTGCTGCTGTTCCACGATCCGCTGCCGCAGCCCAACTCGGCCAACACCTACGGCCCGCTCACCACCACGGCCGAGTCGCAGTCGTACGTGATCACGCTCGACGGCAAGGTCACGTACGACAAGCTGCAGTTCCGGTTCTCGCTGCCGTTCGGCAAGATGTACAAGCCGTTCGGCCTGTCGGGTGAGCCGGTGCGCGACAGCTACAACGATCCGAACGATCCGATGCACGCGGCGCAGCTCAATCGCTCGGATCAGTTCGATCGCTACGGCGTGGCCGAGTACCGCACGCGCTTCGCGCACGACAAGGCCGGGATCACGGCGCGCGCCTACTTCATCCAGTTCGTGCGCGGGTTCGATCCGCTGCAGGTGCTCTCGCCATCGGACGCGATCATGGGCGGCCTGTCGTTCAGCGCCGATCTCACGAGCTATCGCTCGGGCGGCGCGATCGACGGCGAGGCCGAGCTCGGGCACAGCCTGCGCGTGCTGTACGGCGCCGAGGGCTTCAACGAGTGGGAGACCGGCCCGACGACGTCGTTCGCCGCGCCGTACGACCTGACGCGGCTGCCGATCCTGTGCCCGCGGATCTACGACCCGACCCAGATGACGATCGTGCCGGTGCGCGGGTGCCCGCTGCCGTTCGCGTACTCGGCCGACCGCACGGTGTTCGGCGCGTACGTCGATCCGCAGTGGCGGCCGAACAAGGCGCTGATCCTCGACGCCGGCGCGCGCCTCCAGGCCGCGCCCGACGCGCTCGGCACGCTGGGCTATCCGCTCGACGCGACGTTCGGCGCCAGCGTGGTGTGGAACTTCATCCCGAACTGGCACCTCAAGCTCAACTACACCCAGGGCTTCCGCCCGCCGGTGTTCAACGACACGTCGTCCAACGGCGAGGCCGTGCAGATCGCCGGGTCACCGAACCTGTCGGTCGAGAAGTCCGACGCCGCGCAGGCCGAGATCAACGCGCGTATCTTCAAGGGCGACCGCAGGATCCGCGAGCTGTCGTTCCGCGTCGACGCCAGCTACACCCGGCTGCAGGATCTCATCCAGGTCGAGTCCGGGATCTACGAGAACACCGGCGAGCGCGGGATCTCGTCCGCCGAGTTCCTCGCCAAGCTGTATCTCCAGGGCGGCCACCGCATCGAGCTCGGCTACACGTTCCTGCGCGACGACACCAGCGACAAGGGCCTGATCGGCGCCTTGCCGCAGAACTGGTTCAACCTCGCCACGGTGTTCTCGCTGATCCCCGGCCAGCTCACCGCGACGACCAACCTCAAGGTCACCGGATCGAGCGTCGATCCCAACCGGCTGGTCGAGTACCGCAACTCGTCGATCGACGGCATGGGCAACGTGGTGAACCCGGTGATCGTCGCGGCGACCGACCTCACGCTCGATCGCCTGCCGCCGATCGCGGAGCTCTCGTTCGGCATGACCTGGACGCCGAGCCCGCGGTTCTCGCTGCGTGCGACGGTGTACGACGCGCTGTTCGGTCACTACTACCAGCCCGACGTGTACTTCGACTACGAGCCGCACCTCGAGTACTTGCCCAACCCCTACGAGGGATTCCGCGCTTACCTCTCGGCGCTGTTCTCCTATTAGATGATATGATGGCGAGGCGCTGGTGGATCTCCGCCGGCACGAGGGACTTTGTCGAAACGGCGCGTCCTCGCGATCTCCTCCGACCTCGACCAGCTCCGGCGCATCGTCGCGACGCTCGAACGCGCGGGCGCCGAGGTCGACGCCGTGCGCAATCCCGAGGCGATCGCCGGCGAGACGATCCCGCACCGCTACGTGTTCTACGCGGCGCCCGACAGCAGCATCGCCGCGATCGATCCGCTCGTGCCCAAGCTGCGCGACCGCGCGCACGTGACGATCGTGACGCCGCAGGCCAGCCTCGGCGATCTCACCGCGTACCTGCACGACGATCGGATCAACCACGTGGTGGTCGGCGAGGAGCTCGATCACGGGGTGTTCGTCACCGCGCAGAAGCTGCTCACCGGCGACATCTTCGGGATCGAGAAGTACCTGCCGGCTGGCACCCCGGTGCACTACGCGCGGCTGCGCGACTTCGAGGGCCGCGGCCGCGCGATCCAGACCGTGCTCGACTACGCCGAGGACTCGAAGATCCGGCGCCAGGTGCGCAGCGCGATCGGCTCGGTCTGCGAGGAGCTGCTGATGAACGCGCTGTACGACGCGCCGGTCGACGCCGAGGGCAAGGCGGTGTTCGCCGACGTCGATCCGCACGATCGCACGCGCTCGCGTTCGCCGCGCCCGGTGTCGATCCGCTACGCCGCGACCGATCAGCTGTTCGCGATCGCGGTGCGCGATCGGTTCGGCCGGCTCGCGAAGAACACGATCCTCGCGTACATCGACAAGTGCATCCACTCGCCGAACCAGATCGATCGCAAGACCTACGGCGCCGGGCTCGGCCTGTACCTGGTCGCGAACGCGGCGGCGACCTACGTGGTCAACGTCGCGCACGGCATCGCGACCGAGGTGGTGTGCACGTTCGATCGCGGCGCGAAGGCGCCGCTGCGCCTGGTCGGGGTGTTCGTGCACCCCGGCGGCGCCGAGCTGCTCAAGCACGGTCCGGTGCCCGGCGACCACGAGGCCCGCGCGGATGGTTGAGCGCGAGTTCGGTCCGTACCGTCTGGTCCGCCAGATCGCGGTCGGCGGGATGGCCGAGATCCACCTCGCGAAGACCAACGGCATCGCCGGGTTCGAGAAGTACGTCGCGCTCAAGATGATCCACCCGAACTTCGCCGAGGACGAGCAGTTCATCCAGATGCTCGTCGACGAGGCCAAGATCGCGGTGCAGCTCAACCACGGCAACATCGCCCAGACGTTCGATCTCGGCCGGGTCGGCGACACCTACTACATCACGATGGAGTTCGTCGACGGCGCGGATCTCTACAAGATCCTGCGCCGCGCCTCCGAGATCGACGTCGCGATGCCGCTCGACGTGTGCGCGTTCGTGGTCAAGGAGATCGCCCAGGCGCTCGATCACGCGCACCGCAAGCGCGATCACCACGGCAAGCCGCTCGGCATCATCCATCGCGACGTGTCGCCGCAGAACGTGCTGATCAGCTTCTCCGGCGAGGTCAAGCTGGTCGACTTCGGGATCGCCAAGGCGACGATGAAGGCGCGCCAGACCGCGGTCGGCGTGATCAAGGGCAAGTACTACTACATGAGCCCGGAGCAGGCGTGGGGCGACCCGCTCGACGCGCGCTCCGACATCTTCTCCGCCGGCATCGTGCTCTACGAGATGCTGACCGGGCAGATGCTCTACCTCGAGGAGGATCTGCACAAGCTGCTCGACATGGCGCGCAAGGCCGAGATCGCGTCGCCGCGCACGCTGCGCAAGGACGTTCCGCCGCAGCTCGAGCGCATCGTGATGCGCGCGCTCGCCAAGACGCCGGCCGATCGCTATCGCAGCGCCGCGGACTTCGCGAGCGACCTCGAGCGCTTCCTGCACGCGTACTCGCCGGTGTTCACCGCCGCGAAGGTCGCGCAGGTGATGAAGCAGATCATCGGCGACCCCGAGACCGCGCCGTCGTACGAGATCGAGCTGCGCGACGGCCCGCACGGCACGCTCAACCCCGAGGTGCTGATCCACGACAAGAGCGAGCTGCACGACGAGAACAGCGTGATCTTCCGGGTCGACGACCTCCAGCCCAAGCGGCCGCCGACCGGCGGTGCGCTCGAGGGTCGGATCACGCGGCAGTCCGAGATCGCCGATCTCGGGCCGCCGCCGGCGCGACGTCCGCCGACCGGACCGAGCAAGGTGCCGCCGATCCCCAAGCCGCCGCCCGCCAAGCCGCGCCAGCAGCCGGACGAGCAGACCCGCGAGACCGGCGTCGCGCCGGTGAACCCCAACGTCGAGGACAGCGGCCTGCTCAACCCCGACGTGCTGCCGCCGCCGCCGAGCGATCGACCCGCGGCGGTGATCGACGCGCGCACGCCGATCGTGCCGAGCGTGTGGGACAGCGCGACCCAGCACGACGACGGCGATCACGTCGAGCACACGCTGATCACCGGCGCGCCGAGCGCGGTCGCGGCGTACCTGATGGAGGATGGCGTCGACGCGACGCTGGTCACCTGCGCGCCGCAGCCCGAGGAGGTCGACGACGGCGAGGGCGAGACGCTGATGCGGCCGAACCCTCCGGTCGGCGAGGACGAGGGTCCGACCGTCCAGCGCGATTTCCGCGAGCAGCCGACCGCGCGCCCGGCCGGCAAGCGCACGACGCAGCCGGCGCCGCCCGCGCTCGCCGCCAAGATCCAGGCGCCCGCGGTCAGCGAGCTGCGCCGGCCGCGCGCGTCGCGCAAGACGCCGGCGAGCGGCGTCGCGCCGGCGCAGAGCGTGCTCCAGGCGATCGTCGGCCCGGGCGGCGCGCCGATGCCGTCGCCGCGCGAGGGCCGCAGCGAGGACTCGTCCGCCGCGACCCTGCCCGGGGTGCCGTCGCCGGTGACCCCGCAGGCGATGGCGCCGCCACCGCTGCCGCTGGCGCCGCCACCGCCGCCGATGGCGCCGCCACCGCCGTTGCCACCGAACGGGATGCCGTACGACGCGTCCGGCTTGCCGCTGGGTGTCCCGACGCCGCCGCAGGGCCAGCCCTACATGCCGCCGCACGGTTACCCACAGATGCAACCGCCGCCGCAGATGTATCCCAACTACGGCTACCCGCAGGTGTCGGCGAGCGCGCTCGCGCAGCTCCACCCGTTCGGCGTGCCGACCCCGCCCGAGATGTCGATCACCGGCCAGATGCGGATGTACGAGGCCGACGAGATCCCGCCGCAGTACAAGGTGCGCAGCAACGCGGGGCGGAACATCAAGCTCGTGATCGCCGGCACGATCGCGGTCACCGCGGCGGCCTCGACCACGTTCTTCATCATGCGGGCGACCCGCGAGACGCCGCCCCAGTACGGCTCGATCCACGTCGACTCGATGCCCCCTGGAGCGCAGGTGTTCTACGACGATCAGGCGCTCGGCGTGACCACGCCCACGACCATCGACAAGGTGCCCGTCGGGTCGCGTCATGCGATCCGCGTCGAGCTGGCTCGCTACAAGCCCTACAGCGATTCGGTCGACGTGCCGAAACAAGGTGGTGAGGTCGCCATGACCGCGGTGCTCAAGGAAGTCACCGGCAAGCTGGTCGTCCTCACGCATCCCGACGGTGCGGAGATCTGGATCAACGGCACGATGCGCGGGCGCGCGCCGACCACAATCACCGACATCGACATGCGCTCGGCAAAGAAGGTGGAGCTGCGCCTGAAGGACTACCAGCCCTACAGCCAGGACCTGGTGTGGCCAGCGAGCGCCGAGATCGAGATCGACAAGAAGCTACAGCGGTGACTCCAGACCCTGCACAACTGTCCCCACGACGAGCGTGCAATTCGGCTGATAGTATGACTGTCGTGGGGTGTCGCGTTCGTGCTCGCACGACGCAGAACCCGACGACGATCAGGAGGCTTGGGATGCGTTCGATCCTCGTGGCAGCACTCGCGCTCGCGCTCGGCTGCGGCGGCCATCATGACGGCAATGGCCAGAGCGACGGTTCCAACAGCGGCGGTCCCGACGCGTGCGTCGGGCTGCAGTGTCAGGTCGTGAACTGCGCGGCGATGGGCATGCCCGCCACGACGATCTCCGGCACGGTGTTCGCGCCGAACGGCACGCTGCCGATCTACGACGTGAACGTCTACGTGCCGAACACCGATCCCGGCCCGTTCATGAGCGGCGTGCAGTGTGGCAACTGCGCCGATCCGCTGCCCGGCGAGCCGATCGTGTCGACCACGACCGACGAGGCAGGCAACTTCACGCTCGCCGGGATCCCGGCCGGCGCGAACATCCCGGTCGTGATCACGATCGGCAAGTGGCGCCGCCAGCTGATGTACGCGAGCATCCCGGCGTGCCAGACCACGATGGCGACGGCCGCCGACACCACGCTGCCCAAGAGCCGCGACGACATGACGCCGAACACCGCGACCGACGGCAGCGGCAAGCCGAAGGTCGACATGCCGCTGATCGCGATCTCGACCGGCAGCGCCGACTCGCTCGAGTGTCTGGTGCGCCGGCTCGGCATCGCCGACAAGGAGATCACGACGGACGCACAGGGCGGCGCGGTGCAGCTGTTCTCCGACAACTCGTCGGGCGGCAAGGGCGTGCAGAAGTTCTCGACCGGGTTCGGCGGCGGCACCGGCTCGTTCAGCGATTCGCAGACGCTGTGGGGCACCGCGACCGATCCGGGCAAGCTCGCGACCTACGACATCGTGATCCTGTCGTGCGAGGGCGGGCAGTACGCGAACACCAAGCCGCAGCAGGCGATGGACCATCTGAAGGCCTACGCCGACATGGGCGGCCGCGTGTTCCTGTCGCACTGGCACAACATCTGGATCGAGGGCGCGACCACGCCGGTCGGCTCGCAGAAGCCGGCGGTGTGGACGTCGATCGCGACGTGGAGCAACGGCGGCGACACCACCGGTGACGACACGATCGACGAGGTCAACAACCCCAAGGGCATGTCGTTCGCGACCTGGATGCTCAACGTCGGTGGCTCGCCGATGGGGATGCGCGACGACATCCCGATCCTGTCGGGCACCGGCAGGAACACCTGCACGTCGGTCGACGAGACCAAGGGCGAGCAGTGGGTCTACTGGACCAGCGGCGCGAACAACAACACCCAGAACTTCCAATTCGAGACGCCGAACGAGGTCTCCGAGGATCAGCGCTGCGGCAAGGTCGTGTTCTCCGACATGCACGTGTCGGGCGGCCCGGTGAACGTCGGGATGGGCTATCCGACGAGCTGCGGCACGACCACGACGCTGTCGCCGCAGGAGAAGGCGCTCGCGTTCATGTTCTTCGACATCTCGTCCTGCGTCGGCTCGATCTTCTAGCGACCGCTTGTTAGGCTGCCCGCCATGGTAGCCACAGCGAAACATGCAGCGCAGGGCGAGATCACGACGCTGCTCGGACGCGGCGCGACGTTCGAAGGCAAGCTGACGTTCGAGGGCACGGTCCGGATCGACGGCAGGTTCAAGGGCGAGGTGTTCTCGGATGACGTGCTGGTGATCGGCGAGGGCGCGCACGTCGAGGCCGAGATCGACATCGGCGAGGTGATCGTGCAGGGCACGGTGGTCGGAAACATCAAGGCGAAGCGCTCGATCGAGATCCACGCGCCGGGCCGCGTGAAGGGCGACATCCATACGCCGGTGCTTCAGATCGACAAGGGCGTGATCTTCGAAGGCCGCTCGTTCATGGATGCGGCCACCGCCGGCACGCGCCCGCAGCCCGCGCCGCCGCCGAGCGCGCCGCCCAAGCCGCAGCCGGTCAAGTAGGGCAAGCGCTCCGCGCGGCGAATCGTCGCAGCACCGTCGAGAAATCGTGCGGCATCCCACCGTTGACAGCACGGGGTGCCGAGACTATAAGCACCCAGCCCAAGCCCTGGATTCTCGATAGGTTGCCATGCATCAGGCCGTCGCCACACTCGCCGCATCGCACCCCCTGATCGACATCGACTGGACCGTGCTGGTCCAGTTCGGGTTGTTCCTGGTGCTGCTCGCGGTCTCCAACAAGCTGCTGTTCCAGCCCTATCTCCAGCTGCGCGCCCGCCGGTCCACCGAGATCGACGGCGCGCGCGCCGAGGCCGACCGCATGGCGGCCAAGGCCGACGCCGAGCTGGCGGACTACGAGAAGAAGCTAGCCGCGGCGCGCAGCCGCGCCAACGCCGAGGGCGGCAAGGTCCGCGCCGAGGGCATCGCGAACGAGAAGGCGACGACCGACGCGGCGCGCGCCGAGGCCCAGAAGGCGCTCGACGAGGCGACCGCGAGGATGCGCGCCGAGACCGACGCGGCGCGCCTGCAGCTGCTGCCGCAGGCCCAGACCCTGGCCCGCCAGATCGCGAGCAAGCTGCTCGGCCGGGAGGTCGCGTGAGCCGCGTCGTCGTCGCGCTCGCCGGCGTCCTGCTCGCGGCGGGCGCTGCCTCGGCGCAGCCGGGCGGGCCGATCGACGAGGGCGGCGCCGCCCCGGCAGGCAGCGCGGCCGCGGCGAGCGGACCGATCGAGGAGGCGTCGCCGAGGGTGCGCGAGCGCGAGCGCGTGACCGCGGAGACCGCGGAGCTCAACCCGCTGCCCGAAGATCCGACGCTGCACTTCAACTTCTTCAACTTCAACTACCGCGGCAAGGACGAGTTCGGCGGGCCGTTCGGCGATGGAGTGATGACCGACGAGGTCACCCACGAGACGACGCACGACGAGGAGCCGATGTCGCCGCCGTTCATCCTCGCGCTGATCAACTTCGCGATCTTCCTCGCGCTGCTGGTCAAGTACCTCGTGCCCGCCGCGAACAAGCTCGCGCGCGACCGCCACGACGAGATCAAGACCGCGCTCGACGAGGCGGCCGAGCTGCGTGCGCGGGCCGCCAGCAAGCTCGCGGAGTACGAGAGCCGGATCAAGGACGTCGACAAGGAGATCGAGGCGCTGGTCGCCGGGATCCGCGCCGACGCCGAGGCCGACAAGCAGCGCATCCTCGAGAACGCGGCGCGCCAGGCCGAGCAGATGAAGCGCGACGCCGCGCAGCGGATCGCCGCCGAGATCGAGACCGCGCGCGCCAAGCTCACCGAAGAGGTCGCGGCGGCGGCGTCGGCCGCGACCACGCAGCTGCTCCGCGACAAGACCACGCCCGACGATCAGCACAAGCTGGTGTCGACGTTCATCACCGGCCTGGGAGGCAACTGATGGTGACCGGCGGGCTGTCCCGGCGCTACGCCAAGGCGGTGTTCGATCTCGGCACCGAGCACCACAACCTCGACAAGCTCGGCGCCGACCTGCGCGCGCTCGCCCGTGCGATGCACGACTCGCACGAGCTGGTGTCGTCGCTCACCAACCCGGCGATCCGCCGCGCCGACCGCCGCAAGGTGATCGACGCGCTGCTCGCCCGGATCGGCGCGCAGCCGCTCAGCAAGAATCTGATCTGCCTGCTGCTCGACGGCGAGCGCATGTCGGCGTTGCCGTCGATCTCGCGCGCGCTCGATCGCATGATCGAGGACAGGTCGGGCAGGGTCTCGGCCGAGGTGGTCTCGGCCAAGCCGCTCGATCCCGCGCAGCTGTCGCAGATCACCGCCGCGCTCGCCAAGCTGTCGGGCAAGCAGGTCACCGTGCACAAGCGCGAGGACCCCGAGCTGCTCGGCGGCGTGGTCGCCAAGGTCGGCGACACCGTCTACGACGGCAGCCTTCGTACCCAGCTCCGCAACCTCCGCGACCAGCTCAGCAAGTAAGGACGCGTCATGGACATTCGCGCTGCAGAGATCTCCGACATCATCCGCAAGCAGATCGAGAACTACGACAAGAAGGTCTCGGTCACCGAGACCGGCACCGTGCTGACCGCCGGCGACGGCATCGCGCGCGTGTACGGCCTCGCAGGCGCGCTCGCCGGCGAGCTGCTCGAGTTCGAGGGTGCGGGCGGCGAGACCGTGCAGGGCATGGTGCTGAACCTCGAGGAGGACAACGTCGGCGTCGCGCTGCTCGGCCAGTTCGAGGCGATCCGCGAGGGCGACACGGTCAAGCGCACCGGCAAGATCGTCGAGGTGCCGGTCGGCGAGGAGCTGCTCGGCCGCGTGGTCAACGCGATGGGCCACCCGATCGACGGCGGCAAGGCGATCGTCGCCAAGCACAAGCGTCAGGTCGAGATCAAGGCGCCCGGGATCATCGCCCGCAAGAGCGTGCACGAGCCGATGCAGACCGGCATGAAGGCGATCGACTCGATGATCCCGATCGGCCGCGGCCAGCGCGAGCTGATCATCGGCGACCGCGGCACCGGCAAGACGGCGATCGCGATCGACACGATCATCAATCAGAAGGGCCAGAACATGTACTGCTTCTACGTGGCCATCGGCCAGAAGCAGTCGACCGTGGCCACCGTCGTGGATCGCCTGACCAAGGCGGGCGCGATGGAGTACACGACGGTCGTCGTGTCGGGCGCGTCCGAGCCCGCGCCGCTGCAGTTCATCGCGCCGTACACCGGCGTGACGATGGCCGAATACTTCCGCGACAGCGGCCGCCACGCGCTGATCGTGTACGACGATCTGAGCAAGCAGGCGGTCGCGTACCGCCAGCTGTCGCTGCTGCTGCGCCGCCCGCCGGGCCGCGAGGCGTACCCGGGCGACGTGTTCTATCTGCACAGCCGCCTGCTCGAGCGCGCCGCCAAGATGTCGGACGCCAAGGGCGCGGGCTCGCTGACCGCGCTGCCGATCATCGAGACCCAGGCCGGCGACGTGTCGGCGTACATCCCGACCAACGTCATCTCGATCACCGACGGCCAGATCTTCCTCGAGGCCGACCTGTTCTACTCCGGCGTCCGCCCGGCGGTGAACGTCGGCATCTCGGTGTCGCGGGTCGGCGGCGCGGCGCAGACCAAGGCGATGAAGAAGATCGCCGGCCGGCTCCGCCTCGAGCTCGCGAGCTACCGCGAGAAGGCGGCGTTCGCGCAGTTCGGCGGCGATCTCGACAAGGCCACGCTGCAGCAGCTCGCGCGCGGCGAGCGCATGGTCGAGCTGCTCAAGCAGGGCCAGTTCGTGCCGATGCCGATCGAGCAGCAGGTCATCGTGATCTACGCCGGCACCAACGGCTTCGTCGACGACTACCCGGTCGCCGTGCTCGCGCGCTACGAGCAAGAGCTGCTGTCGTTCATGAAGGCGCGCAAGCAGGACGTGCTCGACGAGCTGCGCTCGAACGGCAAGCTCGAGGGCGACATCGAGAAGCGGCTGCGCGACGCGCTGACCGAGTTCGCCAAGCAGTTCTCGGTCGAGGACAAGAAGTAGCGATGCCCAGCCTGAAGGCCATCCGCAAGCGGATCGTCAGCGTGAAGAACACGCGCAAGATCACGCGCGCGCTCAAGCTCGTCGCCGCGGCCAAGCTGCGGCGCGCCCAGGACTCGATCATCGCGGCGCGGCCGTACTCGCAGGCGCTCGCGCGCGTGGTGTCGGAGCTGTCGGGCGTGGCCGGCAAGGAGGCCCACCCGCTGTTCGGTCGATCGGAGCCGGGCGAGCTGAGGCGCGCCGAGATCGTCGTGATCACGAGCGATCGCGGCCTCGCCGGCGCGTTCAACTCGAACGTGATCAAGGCGGTCGAGCGCCACGCCGCCGGCGAGCTCGCCGCGGCGAGCGAGGTCACGCTGCGCATCATCGGCAAGAAGGCGAACCAGCACTTCGCGCGGCGCAACGCGAACATCGCGAGCTTCGACCTCGCGCCGACCGGGGTGAACGCGCTCGCGGTGGCGCGCGAGACCGCGAACCGGGTGATCGACGACTTCCTGCAGGGCAAGGTCGATCGCGTCTACCTCGCGTACAACGAGTTCAAGAACGCGGGCGCGAACGTCGTGCGGGTCGTGCAGGTGCTGCCGGTCGTCCCGGAGAAGCCGCCGGAGAATCCGATCGACTATGTCTACGAGCCGTCGCAGGCGGTGCTGCTGTCCCGGCTCGTGCCGCTCTACGTCCAGATCCAGCTGTACCGCGCGACGCTCGAGTCGATCGCCGGGTTCTTCGGCGCGCAGATGATGGCGATGGAGAACGCGACCAAGAACGCGGGCGACATGATCAATCGCTACACGCTGCAGTACAACCGCGCCCGTCAAGCATCGATCACCAAGGAGCTGCTCGAGATCATCGGCGGCGCCGAGGCTTTGAAAGGCTGAGTATGGCTACCGATCTGTCCCCCAACTCGATGGGCCACGTGGTCCAGGTCATCGGCCCCGTCGTCGACGTGGCGTTCGATTCGGCGGAGCTGCCGGAGATCAACACGGCGCTGCTGCTCACCAACAAGTCGATCGATCAGCGCAGCGACAATCTGACGGTCGAGGTCGCCCAGCACCTCGGCGAGCACACCGTGCGGTGCGTCGCGATGGACACCACCGACGGCCTGGTGCGCGGCCAGCCGGTCAAGAACACCAACGCGCCGATCTCGATGCCGGTCGGCCCCGAGGTGCTCGGCCGGATCCTGAACGTCGTCGGCGACCCGGTCGACGAGGCCGGCCCCGTCAACGCGAAGCAGCGCTCGCCGATCCACCGCGAGGCGCCGAAGTTCACCGATCAGTCGGTGACGGTCGAGATGTTCGAGACCGGGATCAAGGTCGTCGACCTGCTCGCGCCGTACCGCAAGGGCGGCAAGATCGGCCTGTTCGGCGGTGCCGGCGTCGGCAAGACGGTGTTGATCATGGAGCTGATCAACAACACCGCGAAGAAGTCGGGCAGCTACTCGGTGTTCGCGGGCGTCGGCGAGCGCACCCGCGAGGGCAACGACCTCTACCACGAGCTCAAGGACGCCAAGCTGTTCGACGGCTCGACCGTGCTGTCGAAGACCGCGCTGGTCTACGGCCAGATGAACGAGCCGCCCGGCGCGCGCCAGCGCGTCGGGATCTCGGCGCTCACGGTCGCGGAGTACTTCCGCGACGTGATGAAGCAGGATCTGCTGCTGTTCGTCGACAACATCTTCCGGTTCACCCAGGCCGGCTCGGAGGTGTCCGCGCTGCTCGGCCGCATCCCGAGCGCCGTCGGTTACCAGCCGACGCTGTCGACCGAGATGGGCCAGCTCCAGGAGCGGATCACGTCGACCAAGGACGGCTCGATCACCTCGGTGCAGGCGATCTACGTGCCCGCCGACGATCTCACCGACCCCGCGCCGGCGACCGCGTTCGCGCACCTCGACGCGACCACCGTGCTCAACCGCGCGATCACCGAGAAGGGCATCTACCCCGCGGTCGATCCGCTCGACTCGACGTCGACGATCTTGACGCCCGCGGTGGTCGGCGAGCGCCACTACAAGGTCGCGCGCGAGGTCCAGCGCGTGCTGCAGCGCTACAAGGACCTCCAGGACATCATCGCGATCCTCGGCATGGACGAGCTGTCCGAGGACGACAAGCTGATGGTGTCGCGCGCGCGCAAGATCGAGAAGTTCTTCGGCCAGCCGTTCCACGTCGCCGAGACCTTCACCGGCCTCAAGGGGGTGTACTGCTCGCGCGAGGACACCGTGCGCAGCTTCGAGGAGGTGCTCGCCGGCAAGTGCGACGACCTGCCCGAGCAGGCATTCGAGATGACCGGCACGATCGACGACGTGCGCGCCAAGGCCACCGAGCTGGCGAAGCGAGCGTAGCGTGGCGGCCCAGTTCCTCGCCGTGAACATGGTGACGCCCAAGGGCGTGGTCGCGCACACCAACACCGACAGCGTGCAGGCTCCCGGAGAGCTCGGCGCGTTCGAGCTGCTGCCGGGCCACGTGCCGCTGCTCAGCGCGCTCCAGCCCGGCGTGCTCACGATCGGCGGCAAGCCGCCCGCGCGCTACGCGGTGTCGAGCGGCTACCTGCGGGTCGATCCGGCCGGCGCGGTCGAGATCCTCGTCGAGCAGGCGGTGCCGGCGGGCGAGATCGACGTCGAAGCGGCGCGCGCCGACCTCAAGACCGGCGAGGCCGAG